>Ga0209172_10001777_pt1 | contig 42648 bp, 26 predicted proteins | sample LarsenN4metaG_FD_184113 | JGI IMG/M metagenome (GOLD analysis project Ga0209172, IMG submission 184113) | Hot spring sediment bacterial and archeal communities from British Columbia, Canada, to study Microbial Dark Matter (Phase II) - Larsen... ... | reverse complement strand
AGTTTTGTCAAAAAATTATCACAGAATTAATGCGAATTAGAAGGAATAAGCTCCCATTTTTTCAGCGGGGTCTGAGGGCTATGTCCTTGATTCTATCAGGCTTTTGAGGTGGTTGTCACCCCGTCAGTTACATTAGTTGCGGTTTTCATGTGACTTATTCACAATTAGGAATCATTTTGAACATATTAGCAAAGAACCAATGACCAATATTTAACGTTCTAACAGGTCAATGAGAAATTTTTTAGAGCCATTGGCTTCGGGGCGAAAGCCGATCGCACATAGCAAAATGCCGAATACAAACATCCCCAATGGTATCAAATAAGCAGGCTCAAAGGTGGAACTGGAGACAGAGGCAATTAACATCCCCGCAGCAGCTTGTCCCACAATGCTTAGCCAAACCGCCATAAAAACCATGACAAAGGGGTGCATGGTCATTTCAATATGAATTTTGCTGCCTGTGCCGTCAGGATAAATGCGGCCTTTGATGACGGGGATAAAGGAGTTGCGATAATTGATAATCCGGCTAATCTCAAAATAACTCTCACTAATTTTCCCTTGGTATGGTTTATCCGGCTGAGTCATTCCCCATCGGATGCTCCTGGGAGGTTCTACCACTGAGATTAACTTTTCCCGGACGATATCGGGAGGGAAGGCAGTGGCGATCGTGAAACGCTCGAAAGGTACTAAAAACATACCTCGTCCTCAAACGCGCTTTCCCCATTCTGGCACGAAAAGTTTGTAGTTGTGCTTAGATAATTGATAATTGATAATTGATAATTGATAATTCAAGGGGCGTAGGTTGGGTTGAGGAACGAAACCCAACCTACGGCGGAGATTACCAGGGACTGCCAATCAGAGTAAACCCGGCCCAGTAGTAGGGGTGAGTAAAATCGAGGTTGCTTTCGCTGGGTTTGACTTCACCGCGTAGCATGGCAATTTGGGCTTGCTGCAGAGCCTCGACTTTGGTGGGGAATTGTCCGAGATTTTGGTAAAGGTTTGCCATCAGTCCCAAGGTGCCGTTGTCGCTGACTTTCCACAGGGTGGCGATCGCGGTTTTTACCCCCGCTTGCACCGATAAGCCTGCAAACCCCATTTCCGCGTCCCGGTTGCCCACGGCGGTTTCACAGGCACTGAGTACGAGTAATTCTACCATGCGATCGCCATACCATTGCACCTGCCGTAAATCTTCCAAATGCTTCTGGCCATCCCAAAATTGGATGTAGTTATTATCCTTATTCTGGAATGCCGCATGGGTGGCAATGTGAAGCATGTTAAACCGCTGGCGTTGGCTCGCCTCGGCGAGATTCCCGAAGGTAGCTTGTTCATTGCGATAGATTTCCACCCCATTCAGCCATGAGGAGCTGATGGCGTCCAGTTCTTCATTTACACGGGGGAGGTCTTTTAATTGTTTGACATTGGCAGTGTCTTCAAAATCAGATATCCCCATCGCCAACAATTTCCCATCGCCCAGTCCGTTGTAGGTAGTGTCCATCAAGGAAACGCTAGGAATCATCGCCAGTTTGTATTTTTCCACCAGAAACTGTTGGCCATCGTGGAGAGCAGCGATGGGCAACATCCGCATACTTTCCGGCATGGAAAAGATTAAGGTGTTGATGCCTTGGGCTTGCAATTTTGCCTCTAACGGCTTAATCAGCAAATCATAAAGTTTTTGGCCATCAGCCACCACAATTGATTTGTGTTCGTTTTTGCTGACACTATCCCGAAAAGCATTCAATTCCTCTTTTAAATCATCCAGCTTATTCGTGGTGACAAGCCACTGCTGACCTTCCTTTTCTGTCACAGTTTGGTCTCCGGCAATGGTGGTTACGGAGTATTCATTGGCATCTGTCACCATCACTGCCCACATCCCTTGTTGGTCTTCAACCACATAAATGATTGCCGGTTTGAGGTTAGTCTCTTCACTGATTTTCCCCAGCATTTCCCGAATTTGGTTAAAGTTTTTGATGTTGGGTAGCTGCTTCTGGAAATGCTCGGCATATTCACCCGTGCGCTCTTGCTCAATGCTGAGGATATTGTCCTCAGCCGTAGCCGGGGCAGTTACTCCATTAATCACAGTCGGGTTGAGATTGGGAATCTGTGGGGACGCCTGGGGTGTGGTATTTTTGGCGTCATTACTCGTCTGGGAAACTGGTGGAGTGGTGGAATTGCTGTTATCTAAAATTGGCTCCGCCGCAGGAGCGGGATTGGGTGTTGGTGCGGGTGCTGCCTCTGTTACGGTAACAATGGGTGCGGGTGTGGGTGCGGTTGTTTCAACCACTGCAATGGGGGTTGTAATCTGGTTAACGGTGGGTTGGTTGGATGCTAGACGACTCAACTGGAGACTGAGAGACGAACTCACAGAAGGGCCAATGATTTGAATATTATCCGACAAGACAGGGCCAGTGATGATGCCTTGGCGAGCTTGCAATGTAATTTGTGCGTCGCGAAATCCGGGCCCGGAATTGGCGTCTAAAGCACCGGTGACAATACGTCCCACGTCAGAGTTTAAATTGATAGTTCCCGCTTGTTGATTCTCAGAACGGGTAGTGATGTCGCCAGTGGTGATATTTTGGCGGGCATCTATCTGGACGGGACCGCCTGGTCCGTCGATCGCGCTAGCGTTCACATCACGCACATTAACGATACCTTCGGTACTGGTGATGGTGACGTTGCCACCAGCATTCAGGGGAGTAGCTTCTGGGCCGCTAGGAGGTGCGGACGTGGTGACAGTGACAGTGGGAGTGGCGTTATTCACCACAGGAGCAGCAGTTACTGGTGATATGTTGGCGGGAGCAGTTACTGGCAATGGGGTGGGGGTAGCAGTTACTGGTGATGGGGAAGTGGTTGCAATTACTGGTGATGTGATAGCGGGGGTGGCTGGTCCAGCAGAAGCAGTAATATTTCCTAGATTGACATTTTGAAGTGCTGTGGCGGTAACGCCACCACCAGAACCATTGCTGTCAGAGTAGGTGTTGATATCACCGGCGGTAATGCTGCCTCCGGTACTGGTAGCAGTAACATCACCTCCATTTCCAGAATTGACGTTGGTGTTAATATCCCCGGCGGTAACGTTTCCAGCACCTTGTAAGTTTACGGGTCCACCTGTACCCACGTTGGCTGTGGTATCAATAACCCCCGTGTTGACATTGCCGGTATTGCTGGTAATAGTGATGCTGCCGCTGGTTCCCAGTGCGGTTGGGGGAAGAGCGGGGGAATTATTCGTGGCTGGTGCCGGAGTGGTTGCCGCTGGTGGGGGACTGTAGTTGGTAGAGGCATTGGCATTGCCCACGGTGACATTATTGTTACCGGATACACCAATATTTCCGGCATTTCCCTGCTGAGCGGAACTATTCACATCTTTCGTTGTAACGCCGCCTTCGCTGCTGGTGACTGAAATATTGTTGCCGTTGCCCTCTAGGGCCGATCGGGCGTCGATACTCCCAGTGTTAACATCATCTGTGGCATTAATTGTCTGTTCTCCGGCAGTTCCTTTCACAGTTGATGATACCGAAGTGGGATTGGTGACAGATTCCTCTCGCCCGTCCGTGGTCTTCACTTCCATTTGAATTTCCGAACCGCCATTATTGGGAGCGCTAGTTCCACTGTCGCTAGTTTGACTGCTGTTGCCAGATGTCCCACTGGTGTCCGTGTCTGGTGTGGTAGTTGTCCCACTGGTGTCGGTGTCTGGTGTGGTGGTTGTCCCACTGGTGTCGGTGTCTGGTGTGGTGGTTGTCCCACTGGTGTCGGTGTCTGGTGTGGTAGTTGTCCCACTGGTGTCGGTGTCTGGTGTGGTAGTTGTCCCACTGGTGTCCGTGTCTGGTGTGGTGGTTGTCCCACTGGAGCCAGATGGGGCGATCGGAATAATTTTCACCGGTCCAGCCAGCAAACCCTGACCCGGTAAAGACAGAGTTTCTGAAGGAGTTAGCGTCACCGAGCCATCAGCATTACACTCCACAGTTCCCGATGCACTGGTGCCGCAATTGTTTTGGAAAAAATCGTAAACCGCACCGCTGGTAATGGTAATACTGCCGCCAACTTCTATGGTGATAGTGCCTGCATTTCCTACCCAAGTGCCAGTTATAGTTTCTCCGATATTAATATTCTCAGCCGCTTTGAGGTAGATAGGACCGCCATCGCCGAACATAGAGCCAGTAGTCATCGCGCCACCGGTCAAATTACCCCCGCTCGTGAGGGAAATAGAGCCACCATTGCCATTCGGCGCATTTGCATCTATCCCCCCAGCATTGATATTGCCACCAGCATTAACTGTAATCGAGCCTGCATCGCCGCCGTAATTGGTATTAACGGCCAGATGAGTACCGCCAGCAAATGCAGGAATCGTACCAAAATCCCCCCCAGCAGTGATATCAATTGTGCCACCATTTCCGTTCTTGCTAAAAGCACGAACTTTATCAGTGGCGATATTGCCTCCGGCGTCTAAAATAATACTGCCTGCATCCCCTTGCTGCCCTACACTAGCTTGTACCTGACCGGTGGTAATATCATTGAAGGCTCGGATTTCTATATTGCCGCCATGACCATAATCTGTCATAGCTGCCACATTTTCAGTTGTGACGCTGCCATTACTGCTGCTAATGGTGATGTTGGTGGCATTTCCATTCGCGCTATAGCCAGTGATTGCTCCTGTGGCGGTAATATCGCCATTGGCGTCGATGGTGATATTACCGGCATCATCAGTATTGGAATAAGAATTGAGGAGATCGGTGATATCAATTTTCCCCTCAATGCTGGTAATAGTGATATCTCCCCCCGGCGAACCAAACGTATTGATACTGCCAAGAGTGATATCCCCTTTCGCTTCCAAGGTGACATTACTACCTAAAGCCTCAAGGGAGCCACCGTTTAGAGAACCGTTAGACAAAAGACGGATACCACCACCAGGAGCAATACCAGATGTGGTGGTGGCATTGGTGGCGACTAAATCGCCGTTTTCTATTTTGTACCCAGAACCGATAAGGGAAACGCTACCATCGGCATTTTTTTGCACTCCCGTGGCATTAGATGCAGCACCCCCCGTGAGCAATGCTGGTAAATCTAGAGGAGAAAATGTCAAATTGTTAGGCAGACTTCCCGCTGCACTGCTGGGGATGATGTCCAAACTCAACAACATACCATCTTGACTAAGGCGCAGGACATTTCCTCCCGCGACTGATGCGATATTAATCTGGCCGCCTGGTGCAGTTAAGGGGCCGGTACTGATGACTGTGCCTCCGAATAGGTTTAAATTCTTGCCTTCCAATACGGATAAATTACCAGAATTGATAATTGTCCCTGGTTGGGACATGGGGAAGGCAAATTGATTCGGGGTTCCGGTTAAACTGGCGTAGTTGTTATTGCCAATGGCGTTAAACCAGTTGCTGCCTAAACCAATACCATTAGCAGTAGTTGCGGTAAATGAACCCATGACGTTTAATTGGGCGTTGGCACCAAAAATAATCCCCGCTGGATTCATTAGAAACAAATTGGCATTGCCTCCCGTCACCTGAATTAACCCATTAATCAGTGAGGCATCGCCGCCAACTACGCGACCGAGGATGTTTTGAATACTGGAGTTTGTCTGGAAATTGGCAGTTTCGCCAGAATCGAGATTAAATTGGTCAAAACTGTGAAATAGGTTCGACCCCGCTGTTTTACCGTTTTTAATATCGATGATGGAGCCGTTAATATTAATGGTGGTGCTGGTGGGGTTGCCGGTTTCTGGGGTGATTTGGGCCTGTACGGGTGTCCCAGCTAATCCGATTCCTAATGGTAGTAGGTACAAAGCTAGATGCAATCCTGATGGTTTCATTGTTATGTTTCCTTCATGTGTATTTAGTCATTTGTCCTTCGTCATTGGTGGTAGGGGCGAAGCATTCCGGCGGATACGTTATTGGTGAAAACCAGAGGATTTATTACCGGAATGCTTCGCCCTTACCTTATATGAGGCACCACGGGAGATTTGGGTTTTTCTGGTTACGGCGTTATTGAGATTTATCGTGAAACCCAGGGATTCATGTAGGGTGGGCATCACATATTTTTATTTGTGTGAAAAATATGTGATGTTTATTCTACAACTGTAACTGTAATTTTTGTGGCTTCATTTGGGTGAAGCGTTTAATATTTCATAACCTTGAATTGCCTCTTGGCGAAATCGCTGGAATTGGGCGGTGTCTTTGAGGGCTGAATAAATTTTTGCCAATTTTTCCGCTGCTTCGGTTTTGGTGATTATATCTGCGCTTTCGCTGGCGATTTGGAAGGCTAGGAGATAGTTGTTTATGGCTGACTGGGTGAGTTGTATTTCTTCATAGAGAGCTGCTAGGTTAAAGTAAATTGTTTCTGTGGCTTGATTGGAGTTGATGGCGGCTTCTAGGGTCTCAATGGCTTGGGCGTTTAACTGATATTTCCGGTATAATTCGGCTTGGGCTATAGTCTGGGCGGGTTGGCCTAGTTGTTGCTGACTTAGTTCGGTCAGCTCGGCTTGGAGGGTGGCTTTTTGACTGTCATCAAGGATGGTAAATCCGAGCTGCATTCCGGGGTCATCGTTGGAATTGGCGCCGGTGTCGGTGATGATGGTAATTAAGTAATATTGTCCGGGTTGTAAGGGGGTTTCTCCACTATAAACTACCTCATTTGTGGGGACTTCTGTTTTCCAATCGACTCCGGCTCCCCGCACGCGCAGGCGATAGCTGTTGGCTCCGGTTACGGCGTTCCAGCGGATGGTTGGGGTGGGGGAAAGTAGGTGGGTGCGGCGGGGACTGATGAGATAGGGAATGTTGGTATCGATTCCAGCGATCGCATCACCCCGAGTGCCATCGCTATTCCCAGAACTAGGCGGCGGACAGATATTTGCTACCCCTGACGCAGTACCACTGGGTACAGGCTGCCTGGTGCCGTTGGTGCATTGCAGGGTGACTTGGCTCCCCGCTGCGGGCAAAATCAAATCACCGTTATCGAGGCTAGTACCTACGGCGGCGGGTTGGTAGCTGCTCCAGCCTACTCGTTTGATGGATACTTGTCCGGTGGCAGTGAGGATTTTTCCCAGGGAAGCGGCGGTGGCGGGTGCGGCGGTGAGGACGCAACTCACCATAATGGAGGTGGTGAGTCCGAGGAAACTAAAGCGGTTGAAATACAGGCTTTTGTTTAGGGTTTGGCTGCACATCTGATTGCCTCTGTTGCATGAGGAGAACTTCATAATTTACCAACCGTTGCCGAGCCATCTCAATCCACCCATCTTCTTCGGGAGTGGTGGTGGACTGAGCATAACGCAGACAGTTCTCCCACTGGGTTAAAGCTGGGTTGATATTGCCTTGGTCTTCAAACACTTGTGCTAATAAGCAGTAAGCGGATGCTCTTTTTGGGTTGAGGTCAATAGCCATCTGCAAATTTGCTTCGGCGTCCGCATAGCGTTTTTGGATAGCTCTTGCCCATCCCAAGTTTTTGTGGAGGGAATATTTCACCCCATCGCTGAGATTTTCTTTGTGCAGTTGGGGTAATATCAGATGTACCGCCGCATCGGGATTTATCGCTAAAATTTCCAACCGCGCTAAATTATTCACTGCTGGTGTGAAGCCTTTTTTCGCGGCTTTGTGGTAATTCTCTGTGGCCAGCTTTTGGTTGAAAAAACGCGGGTCTTCATAAAGTAATCCCAGATTATGATAAGGTTTAGGGTAATTCGGTTTGACCCAAATGGCGGTTTTATACCAAAATTCGGCTTTGGCTGGTGTGGTGGTTATAGCGGCTTCTCCTAACCGGTTGCAAAACTCGGCTATGGGTTGCAGGACTAGCTGCAAGGCAATACACCAGAGTAAGAATATGGTGGCCGCTTGCCGCATTTGTTCTGGGGAAAACGGCCATGAAAAAATGATTTTTAGGCGCAGGTTCTGGCTACCAGACTCCCCAGAGCTGTCAGGATTTGAGGTATTTTCCGCTGTTGGTTCGGCGGGAGCATCATAAAGATGTTGTAGCCGCTCTAACAGCACGTGGGGATTGGCTGGGCGCTGCTGGGGTAGAGGGGATATCATTTGGTCGAGTAAATCGGCCAATTGCTGGGAAATTCCCTGTACCCGATCGCGCCATAGCAGTTTATTGGTGCGCCGATGTTTGGGTAAATCGTCGGGATATTCGCCGGTGAGCAAATGGACGATCGTGCAGCCAAGACCAAAAATATCCGATTGGGGGACAGCCCCCCCGCTGCGCTGTTCTGGGGCGGTGTATCCATAGGAACCCACCGGGGTGACAGCGCGATTAATAAACCCCACGTTGCCAAAGTCAATTAATGCTAATTCTCCGTTGGCTTTCAGGATAATGTTGCTGGGTTTGATATCCCGATGCAGCAATCCTTCTTCATGTACGTAAATCAGCAGTTGGGTGATTTGGCGCAACCAATCAAGGGCGATCGCTTCGGTAATCTCCCCATTTTCCCTGAGCCATGCTCTTAAGTTAATCCCCTCAATCTGCTCCATTACCAGACAGGGCAATTTTTTGGGTGGCTCTAAAGCAACGGTGAAGAAGCCATCGGGTTCGACCCGGGGCAAATTGGGATGACGCAACCGCATTAATATGGTGGATTCTCGCTCAAAGAGGATTTGGGCGCCGGTTTCCTGAATTTTGAGAACTTTCAGCACTTTGGGCCAGTTCTCTTGGTCAGGATTGATGTCCCAGTCTTCCACCTCAAAGACATCGGTGGTGTATTCTTCGTCCAATTGCCGCAGGGGTTTGGCGAGGCGATAGCGATCGTTGATCAGCAGTGGCATCCCACAACTGAGACAACGAGAGCTATCGTCGGGGTTAAGGCGGTTGACACAGCGGGGGTTAATGCAGTAGCAACCGATTTCGGGGGGTTGATTAGCAGCAGTCATGGCTGAGCCCCATAGTTTAATTGAGTTTTAACTGGCGAGGGAATTGCCAGCGGGATCCGGGGGTAAGGCTTCGATGAGGGATTGGATGTTGTCAGCGGCATAGCCGATTTCAAACAGAGACCGATCGCCCAACCAGCTTAACAGCCTATTATACCGCTCTTCTACTTTCTTTTGACTGCGGAACGCCTTACACAGCCGATCGTTTATTGGTTGTAAAATTGGGTTTTCTAGGGGAGAACCGCTGCCAGAAACCCCCAGAGCCCCTTTCACCAGGTTATGACTTCTTAACAAGTGCAATTTTTCGGCGTCTTGGGTTTTCACTGCCTCCATAATTTCGTTGCCAGCTTGGACCACCAGTTGATTGGTCACATATTCCAGGACCATCGGTTGCAGACTAAACCGAGCGCTCCCGGTCTCAGTCATCTTTTCAATGAGGTTACGCCGTCCCAGAGATTCTAAAGCCTCTAAGAGTTCGTCCTGATGTTCCGATAGTTCGATGTCTTCTTGCAGGGTGAAAAATGTCACCGGTTGCCGCTCGATCGCCAGCCAGTAGAGAATTTCTTTCTCAAACTTGTACAAGCGCTCAAACTGGAACTCCAGCAAATCCCGAATGTTGCCAAAAACAAAGGTTTTTTGCTTGAGGAACTCGGACACATTGCCGCCAAACAGCTCTTTTATCGTGGTCGCGACAATCTTTAAGGCCAAAGGATTGCCTCGGTAGAGGTTCGTCAACTCTACCCATTGCTCCGGTTCCGATAAGCCTTTAGCGCGGAAAATTTCCCAGGCTTGTTCCTCGTCTAATTCCCTTAGCTCCATCACCCGCACGGGCATGGTTTCGCCTTGCAGCAAGGCAATATCGTCGATTTGCTCGAGACTGGTAATCACCAAGCAGCTTTGGTGGGATTCCGTGGCCACTCGTTTGATGAAATTACCATAATCTTGATAGCTGTCGCTATAATGCCCCGCCAGGTCGCCACTTTTGAGAATCGCTTGGGCGCTGTCTAGGACAATGAGACAGCGTTTGGCTTTCAAGGCGTCCATCAGTCGCGATATCCGATCGTCAGTTTCATAAGGTGGGCTGACGCCGGGAGCGAAAAATTTAATTAAATCGGCGAGCAATTCCCTGGCTGGCGGAGCGTCCCGCAGACTGCGCCAAATCACGCCATCAAATTGGTCTTGAATTTGTTTGGCGAGTTTGATGGCTAAGGTGGTTTTGCCAATTCCTCCCATACCGCAAATGGCAACTAAACGACAGTGATCGTTTAGTACCCACCCGGCTAGGGTGTCTAGCTGTTCGCTGCGACCGTAAAAAATTGACACATCCGGAGCTTCCCCCCAGTCCCGGCGGGGTTCTCCTTCTATGTCCAAGCTGCTGCTATCGGGTAGCTGCCCGCGAGACAAAGCCAATAGATGCTGCTGTAGTTTCGCCAGCTTCACCGGACCGCGCCCAGGGATGTCAAATTTTTTGTAGATATCGCTCAGGCGCTTGCGGACTAAGTCTTCGCTAATCTCGACTTTGGCGGCGATCGTCGGTGTCGATTCTCCCTTCATGGCTAGGGACAACACCTGGAACTCTCCATCTGAAACTTGCTTCTCGTCAGCCAGTGTTTTTAACAGGTCCTCCTGAATCACGCCTTTTTCCTCCCCTTAAGTTCCTTTTACTTTATCATACCCGTGAAGGAAGCGCAAGTTTTTTTTCATCCTCATGCTTTTCTGAGTCGTGGCGGCCAAAAACCCTGATAAATCCTAGTTTTTCGCCAGAAATATGGATGGAGTATAGCAGGATAATTTTCTTCTTGGTCATATGAGTTAGTAAGTATTGCGTCCGTTAGTGTAAATTTTTGTTGCCAAAATCTCCCCCTGGGCAAAAAAAGCCCAATTTCCGCCCGATATCAGGTTGACCGCTATTCACTGCTGGGGAATGTGGGAGATGTCAACCAAAATTAGGCTGATGGGGTGGGCAATTTTCAGGGACCATTCGGGGGGGGCAATGCTGATCGTTGCCGTGGCAGGGTTGGTAATGGCAAGTTTATCCACGGCGGCTGCCCAAACTGCCACAACCGCCACCACTGTGGGCGCGATCGCCAGCGCCTCTGGAACCGTCTGGGTTAAACCCAGCAACTCCAGCCAATATTATGCCGCCCCTGTGGGCACCACATTATATGTTGGGGATTTGATTTGGCCCGATGCCGGGAGCCAGGTGATTCTGGAATGCAGCAGCGGGGCAAAATTGCCCGTTCCCAGCGGGGTCCCCTCCGGGGTCACGAATATTTGTCCTCTACCCCAGTCCGAGGAGACGGGGAAATAAGGGGAGGGGGGACCGATGGGATTGATGTGAAAGTTTTTTAGTTAAATAATGTAAATTTTTCTCGTGCTTTTTCCAAAAAATAGTCTGTAATGACCATTTGGCAATAGTTACAGCCATTTTCTTCATTGAAATTCCACTTATTGACAATTTTAGTTATGTGAAATATTATTTAATTTATCTCAAACGTGAATTCACAAGACGCGAGAGCGGATAAAACCGACCAGGCTCTTACAGGGATAGGGCACTATGAAAGACATTACAGAAGACAAACGCTCGATCGCCCGCCGGATAGGCTGGTTTAGTTGTATGAGTAAGAGACAACCCTTGGCGCCAGTGGGGCAATGGGTGGCGCTGCTGCTCGCTGTGGCGATCGGGCCTTTGGTGGCGGAGGTGGCGGCGGCGGCGTCTTTGAATGTCCTGTGGTATGGCCAAAATCCCATATATGACGGCAAAATGTCTGAGTTGGCCGCGAAAGCCGCCACCTACGACCCTTGGGGGGATGGCAGTTCAACCTGGAATCTCACGATCTGGAATCCCCAGGGACCGGCCCCGAATTTTGCTGACTATGATGTGTTGGCGATCGGTACAGGAGGAAATGCCTGGAATTTCAGTTTTGACCCCACGGGGATTTTCAGCAATAAAGAGGCAATTTCAGCGGCGAGAGGCAGTCGCACCTTTCTCAGCGGTCAAGATGCTGATGCTCACTATTTTCTCGGTGCGGGAACTCGTCCCGGTACTAGCGCTGATGGACCTTTTGGATTTCTGGTGAATGCGGTTAACTGGGCCGGTAGTGGTACTGGGATGGGAATTGTGGCTTTAACTGATGGGTGGTTTCCCACGGCGCATCCTTATAACCGTCGTTGGTGGTTGGACGATCGCTCTTTCTTGAAAGAGGAACTAGACGGATATGTTTCCTATTTCCTAGAAGACAGCGTGGTCATTCCCCCGACAACCTCCCAGTTTCCAGTAAATGAAGGTTTGACCACTGCAGGACTGAGTAATTGGAATAACTCAGCTCACGCCGCTTTCAACAAAAATATCCCGGGCTATATATCAATTAATGATGCCGGTACTCATCCCGGATATGCCGTGACGATAGTAACAGCCAGCGAAGCCAATGGCAGCACTCAGAAGCCGCGCAAAAAATCAGTCCCCGAACCGTCTCTGACTTTTGGGTTATTGGGGGTATTTACGGTAGCTGCTGGTTGGCTGCGGAGAAAGTAGAATATTCCCTGAATTTCCCCCTCAGAAACCTGGTTTCTGCGATAACCTTCGCATCCTCACCGAGACTTGGTTAAGAAACCCGGTTTCTTTAAACCCTCTCCCAGAGCCCAGAAACCGGCTTTCTAGGATAACCTTCGCATCCTCACCGAGACTTGGTTAAGAAACCCGGTTTCTCCCAAAAAGGGATGGCAATGCCCACCCGACCAATCTCCCGCTTTCTTTCTATAACCCCAACTCAATCTCACCAAGGAGCAATAACATGACTACATTCACTTTTTTCCGCCTAAAACTTTTGTTTACCAGCATCGTTCAAAACTTCTCTGAAGACATTTGTATGTCTTTTATCGAAAAATCCAAAATTCTGTTGATAGCGACTTTCATATTGGGTAGTGCTGCTAAACCCAGTTCCTCTGCCATTTTCAACGTTGCATCTGACTTTTCCCTAACCAATAACCCCAATGGCGCTTGGCGCTATGGCTGGTCATCAAGCCTGGGCTCTAGATTCAACTTATATAGCAATGTAGGAAAGCAGACTCCTACAATTGATTTGTGGTACGATTCTACAAAAACAATTAGGGCGCCTTTTGTCGTTCACAACTCAACTGCAACCCCAAATAATTCTCATCCGACAATAACTTACCAACCAGGCCAACTAGGTTTTCACCCTGGTTATTATGGAGAGTATAGTATCATCCGTTGGATTGCACCAGAAGCAGGAGAATATTCACTTGATACAACGTTTATGGGCTTAGATCACGTTGGGTTAACCACAACAGATGTTCACGTTCTTCATAACAATAGTTTACTTTTTAGTAATTTAATTAATGGCTTTGGTGCTTCCAGTGCTAAATCATTTACAACCACGGGCACAGTGCAGGCGGGCGACACAATTGATTTTGCTGTTGGTTATGGCAGCAATCAAACTTATTCGTACGACTCGACGGGTCTAGATGTTACTATTTCAACGACACCGGCAGGTGTTTCAAAAACCGTACCTGAACCTTCCACTGTATTAGGATTAGGCGGATTAGCATTGAGTGCTTTTCTTGGAAAAATGCGGATGAAACGCCAACGGCAACAACAACTAGCCAGAAACCGGGTTTCTGCGATCGCCTTCCCATCCTCACCGAGACTTAGTTAAGAAACCCGGTTTCTTTAACCCCTCTCCCAGAGCCCAGAAACCGGGTTTCTGCGATAACCTTTGCATCCTAACCGAGACTTGGTTAAGAAACCCGGTTTCTTTAACCCCGCAAGCAACAATGGAGTAACTAATATGCTGAACCAGAAAAACTATCTCATGGCTATTCCTGTGGCAGGGATTGCAACTCTTAATATCGCTGCTCCTGTTTTCGCTGCCAATCAGATTGTCGTCAAACATCCATATAAACCTATAGAATTGGTATTTTCTATAGCTGAAATTGAAGACTTTGTGCAAACGGGTGATACCAATGGCTTGCCGGAAGATTTTTTTAAACTAATGGCTGTGAACAGCGAAACATTGAACCCAGAAGAGATTAGAAACCAGTTCAAAAGACCCATTAGCATTGACCCCAATTTACCCCTTGATCCTAAAAGTTTAGCAAAAAATTTGCTGAATATGTTAATACCGCCAAACAGTCCAGAGGCAGAAAGAAAAGCGGCATTAACCTTAATGGCTGCCAAAGGCAATGGGCAGATTTTGATTAATTTTCTCAAAGCCATCCCAGGAGAAACCATCACGCCAGATAATTTTCTCCAAATTTTGACTACTTATCAAGTCCCTGCCATCAAACCACAAAATCCAGGAACTAACCCAATCGATTTAAGAACATGGAAACATGAAGGCGCACCGGAAAGGGGCAATTGGCTTGTATCTGCAGATGGAACATTCGTGCGCCAGACCATTAACGACGCTCCCACATTTTTTGTCAGTCCAGACAGTTTTATCAACACCACTGTTAACGGTAAACTTCAGGTAGCCGATCCAATCGATAACGATTTTATTGGTTTTGTGTTTGGCTATCAGTCACCAACTGCTGCCAATAGTGATGCCCCTAACAAATTCAACTTTTTGCTATTCGACTGGAAAAAATCCCATAATCATAATGGGGTATTTGATGGCGGACACGAGGGGTTTGCCTTAACTAAAGTGGATGGCATATTCTCCGGGCCAAATTATAATTATATAGATGATAGTTTTTGGCTACACCAAGACAGCTCCAAGTTTGACATATTAGCTACAGATTATGGCCTGGGCAAAGGTTGGAGACCATATCAAGAATATGATTTTACTTTGCTGTATCAAACCAATCGCATCAAGATTGATGTGAACGGCCAGAATATCTTTGATATCAGTGGGGAGTTTGAGCCGGGACGCTTCGGATTTTACAACTATTCCCAGTCTAATGTGCGCTATTCAGGTTTTACCGAAACAGAAACTTTACCAGCGAAACCAGTCCCTGAACCTGCTTCGATTGGCGGTTTATTAGGATTCAGCATTTTGGGGTTTAGAAAGAAGCAAAAGCTGTAGTTACAGCACTCATAAACCCGGTTTCTTTAACCCCCCGCGACTAGCCAGAAACCGGGTTTCTGCGATAACCTTTGCATCCTTACCGAGGTATTTGGGAAGAAACCCGGTTTCTTTAGCCCAAAAAGGGATGGCATTGCCCACACTACTGGCTTCGCCCGTCTTCACTAACTGGACTCAAACCAATTTTCAATCTGCACCCCATCAAACAGCTAAACTCACGACCTGGGGAACGATCGCGAACATCCTCCCAAGGATTTTCATCGTCCCACTCATTCCAATCAATTGTTGATCGCCACTGCGCGATCGCCTCCCATAAATTCCCCTTGCAGTGCTGCACTGTCACCATCACCATTTCACCATCAGGGATATCGAGTGCTTCGGACAGCTCGATATTACGTCCGCGTTTAATCCCTTGAATCATCATCAGCATTCACCAATAAAAACCTAGCTTCATCTTAACAGCACCTCCTCCTGGGAGACGGGGAAACGGGGGGACCAGAATCACCTGATTTTATTTGGGGTTTAATTATGCGGATTTACTTAGCTAGCTACCCCCCCAGCCAATTAATCCACCCAGTTTTCCACCGCCAAACCCCGAATCCGCCGAAATTCCCGCACATTATTTGTCACCACGATTAAACCGCGATTCAGTGCCTGAGCAGCAATCAGCATATCATAACCACCAATAAGTTCGCCCCGTCGTTCCAAATCGGCTCTAATTTCCCCAAACTGGCGGGCGTCGTTTGCCGTTAATCCTACAATCTCAAACGGCTGGAGAAAAGTTTCTAATGCAGCCCGATTCCGTTCGGGATTCTGGCTTTTTGCCGCCCCATATTCCAGCTCCGCAAGGGTGACAATGGACAACCCAATATCTGCAGCATCAATCTTTTGAAAGCGCTGTAGTACCGAAATAGGCTTGCGTTTTAGAATGTAAATACAGATGTTCGTATCCAGTAAAAACCTCATGGAAAGATATCCTCTCGCGGCTGGGCTTGTGGTTGCGATCGCTCCCCCATAAAATCATCGGTTACTCCATCGATCTGCTCCCACCAAAGCTGCCACAGGTCACTTGAAGGAACCCTGGAAAGCGATCGGCGTTGCTTGAGCTGACAAATCAAATCTAGCGCCTCGTGAACCAGAGCATCTGGGAGGGTTTCGAGTTCATAAACAAGCTGTTCTTTTGGGGTCATAGTTAAACCTCTACTTTCTATCATATCCAATCAACATCTATTAGCAGCCTGCCCATCCCTGAAATCAGCATCATCGGCATTCACCAATAAAAACCTAGCTTCATCTTAACAGCACCTCCTCCTGGGAGACGGGGAAACGGGGCTGTAGGGGCGAAGCATTCGCGCCTAGATCTGCTGGTGATCCGACAAAACTTAAGCGCGAATGCTTCGCCCTTCGGGGCTACAGCCCATATCTTCGGTCCGTAGTTGGGCTTCAGCCCTCTTTTCCCTAGTTCTTAGTGGTCACTGCCCAAACCAGGACCGGATTAGTTGCGGTCCCCATTTTCATAACAGTGAAAAAAATTTTTTCTCATTTCCGGGAATTTTTCCCACGAGTTTTCGCCATTTTTCGCCCCAAAGCATTGTCTGATAAGGATTTCACGCATTTAAAAAAATTGCCTTCCCCCCCTTGACAGTTATTTTTATATGAATTACATTAATATCAGCAAAGAAAAAAGCGTGATTTCACAAGGCACGAGTGGGGGCGGTAGGCAATTTGCTCCCTGCATCTGGCTCGGATAAAGGCTTTGAGAGCAGCTCGTCTGGGTCACATCCCCCTGAGACACAAATTTTTCCCTCATTTTCATCATTCACGTACTTGAGGAGCAGACAAATGACGATCGCACTGGAGACCAAACCGCAAACCACCCCCTACACCCACCGCCAAGCCACGCCAGAGGATGCAGCGGCGATTGCCCCCCTGTGGGCGGCGTTTGCCCAAGAGCGGACGGCGGCGGACCCTTCCATGCTGCTGAAGGCCAACTTTGATTTCCTGCAATACGTGCGGCGGCAATTGGAAAAACCCCTTTCTTACGCCTGGGTTTTGCAATGGCATACGGACAACCACAGCGCGATCGTCGGTTGCTTGTTCGTGTACTTCTATGATGAAGCGCCACCACAGGAACTCCCCCAAGAAATGCGGGCAGAACAAGAACTGGAAAATCCTTTTCAAGCGCGGCGAGTGGGTGCGGTTCTGGGGATGTATGTGCAACCAGAACACCGCCATACCGATACAATTAAACTCCTCGCAGAAGCAGCAATTCAGCAGGCGGCGACCCTGAAAGTCAGCGATATTGATATCCTGGTTTCGGCGGAGCAAACAGGCGTTCAAGCTCTCTTGCAGCGCTTTGGTTTTAAGAAAGCGGCAGTGCAATATACCAAGCATTTTGATTTAACTGATGCCACTGATTTGCCCAGCCTGCATCGCCCCCACCCAGATTTTGAGTTATCAGAAAGACCTTTTGATAAGGCGATTCCCCTGTATGACCCGCTCACTAATGAAATTGTGAGAAATCCCCAAGGCGAAGCGGTTTTCCTGATGCCTTTGGCGGATGAAACTACGGGAAAATTGCCGATTTATCCGACTCCCGTGCGGGACCCGCAGACGCAAGAGTGGATATTCGATCGCCTCGGTGAATTAGTAGTGTGTCCGGTGTTGCGGGATGAAAATGGTCAAGTAGTGGAATACCAAGGCATCCCCCAATTTCATCCCCCAGTGTATGACATAGTTGATGGCCAAATTCGCCTCCAACAAGATGCGGCGGGTAACTATCTTTTCTGTGCCATAGAGAAAGACAAAAAGGGTCAAATATTGCGAACCCCCAACGGTTCCCCAGTCTTCAAACGCACCGCCTCCTAAAATTCCCCCCCGTAGGGACACGGCAATGCCGTGTCCTCCCCAAGACTCCTTCAAATCCATCCCCTTCTATCCCCTTTTCTAATTCTTGCAATCAGGAGCAATACCATGCCTGACTACGGAATTTCTTTCCCAGAGCCGAGCCAAGACACCCTCATCATTGACCCCCTAGAAGATGGGTTAAAAAGTAGTCTTATTCCTCGTCCGGTGATGGGTGTTTCTGAACCAGAAAAGCCCAATCCAGGCGCTGTTGTTGAGTCTGTAGAACTGAGCGATACTAGCGTCGGGCTAACAGGTTTAGCCGTCACGGATATTCCTCCTGTAGGCGGACTTGATATGGTCGCCACTGAGTCCAAATTGGGCAGCAATGATGCAGAGAAACGCGACCCCATCACCGGCGAAACCCAAGCCGATGACTTGAAAGGGATAACCGATGAAATCGAGAGCGAGCCTCTGATTAATCCCCCAACCAGTGACGATGAGGAAGCCATACCAGCCATCATTCTTGACTCAGAATTAGCGCTGGAACCAGCCGAGAGCGAATTATTGCTTGATTCCCCGTCTAGTGACGATGAGGAAGCCGTAACAGCCACAATTTTAGGCGGTGAATCAGAGCTGCAACCAGAAGCCACAAAAGATAGCAGTGTATCCAGTAATCAAAACCTAGCAGAAGCAGTAAGCAAAACCCCAACCTTGGCGGATACCAGCGCCGAAGATGACGCCCCCAAAACGGCAGATTTAAACTTAGTAACAAATCCCGCATCTACTAATACTCAAGTGGGGGAAAGCGACACCACAGCCGAGACCAAAACAGCAGATTTAGAATTGGGTAAAAATGCCACTGCTCTTGATGAGAAAGTGGAAGAAAGCGATACCACAAAAAATTCTCCCTCCCAAGAAATAACCGAGCCAAATCAATCCGATTCAGAATTTAGTGATAAATTAGATAAAAATCTTGATAATGGGGTAGTTGCCGAGGCACCAGTAGAAAATTCTCCCTCCCAAGAAATAACCGAGCCAAATCAATCCGATTCAGAATTTAGTGATAAATCAGATAAAAATCTGAACAATGGGGTAGTTGCCGAGGCACCACCCGCTAAAGATTTAACTATTCCCAATAAATTTGACGAAATTAAACCGATTTTTGAATCCGGCACATTTACCGTCGATTCCACCGGTCAAGTTGGCCTTGATTACATCTTTGATGGCGGCGGTTTCCAGGGACAGCTAGCTATCATTAGCTTAGAGGGAATGGCGGAGTTTGAACCTGGTTCGGCGGAATTCCTGAAAGAAGCTGCTCGGCGCGCTTTGAGTGGCTCGGAAGAGGGACATATCGTCATTAACGACGTAACCGATGGTGCCAAATTTAGCGGTTATTTAGGAGAAAATAGCCATAATTTTGGTGATTACCAGGGAGTCAAGACCTTTGCCATGCGTCCTGGGGATACTTTTGGGGTGATGCTGATTCCCAACGGGACGGTGCAGGAAGTATTTAATAACCCCGCTGTTGGTGGCAACAAGCGTCCCTTATTCTCGATGGTGACGGCGAACCCTAACGCCGCGTTCCATTTGGGACAAATTGCTGACGTTACTGGCGAAGGCAACACCTTCGTGATGGAAGATTTGCGCGGCGATAATCCTCGTTTAGACCGTGACTATAACGATATCATTTTCCAAGTGCGCGGCGCTTTGGGTAAAGCCGTGCTGATGGATGAAGTGGTAGCACCGGGGAAAGATTGGCGCAATTCTGATTTAGGCAAAGGATTAATTGCTTATGCCAAAAGTTACATCAATCCCGAACCGATAGAAGATGTTGAGGCTGTTGCAGAACCGGAATCACCTGAGCCAACCGAACCGGTGACGGGTATTATTGATGACACTGAAACCGAAACTGAAACCGAACCGGTGACGGGTATTATTGATGACACCGAAACCGAAACTGAACCGGTGACGGGTATTATTGATGACACCGAAACCGAAACTGAACCGGTGACGGGTATTATTGATGACACGGAAACTGAAACCGAACCAGTAACGGGAATTATTGATGACACCGAAACTGAAACCGAACCGGTGACGGGAATTATTGATGACACCGAAACCGAAACCGAACCGGTGACGGGTATTATTGATGACACCGAAACTGAAACTGAACCAGTGACGGGTATTATTGATGACACCGAAACTGAAACTGAAACCGAACCGGTGACGGGAATTATTGATGACACCGAAACTGAAACTGAACCAGTGACGGGTATTATTGATGACACCGAAACTGAAACTGAAACCGAACCGGTGACGGGAATTATTGATGACACCGAAACTGAAACCGAACCGGTGACGGGAATCGGAACTGATGTTATTGAAGAACAACCCACAATTAAACCGATAACCGGGGTAGATGAAACTTCAGCGGCAATTCCCCCAACTCAGCCTTTGTCTGGTGATGATGCCAAAATGCTCCTTGAATCATTCGAGATGGCAGCATCCATTGGGATTGAGACTCCGCAAGAGTTATTAGACTTAGCCAAAGAGATTGCCGCTACCACTCAACCGAAATATCCTCCCGAAAAAATCGATATTTTAACTGGGGAAAAATTACCCACGCTGCCCCTTCCATCAGTTACTACACAGCAAATTCTCCAGCCAACAACCGAGAAAAAACAGCTTTTAGTTAGCACTATTACTCCCACAGATAATCAACCCCAAGACTGGGCGCAATCTTTAAAAAATTTGGTTGCTAATGCTGTGAAGTCGGGACAGGCTAATGCTGTTATCAACATTAATATTGACTTTACAAAAATTCAAAATTCTAACGGCGACACATCGCCGCTGCAACTAACTGCAGCAGAAAAAGCCGCGCTGGAGTATGCGCAACAAAATAACCTCTTAGTGGTGGTGCCAGCCGGGGATACACCAGGGCAACTGTCGGCTCTCGCTCAGGTATCAAAAGAGTTTGATAATATCATCACTGTGGGTGCGGCGCAGCGGGTAAATAATGCAGTGGCTGTGTCCAAAGCCTTTGCACCGTTACCCAATTCTGGGAGCGGTAGCACTTTGGATATTATGGCGGAGGGGATAAATGGAGACGCATCGGGAACCACGGTAGCGGCGGCAAAAGCAACGGAATCAGTGGCTAAAGTTTGGGCAGCAAATCCCAAACTTGATTACACACAAGTAATTGATATTGTCAAGCGCACAGCCACAGATTTGGCTCTACCTAACTGGGATGCTACCACCGGTGCAGGGATGGTGAATACTGAGGCGGCGGTATGGCTGGCGAAAGTGACACAACCGGTGGTGAAAGAGACAATTTCACTGGTGCCAGTGGCTGATGTGGAGCTAACACCACAGCAACCCACAACCAATATTGATTTATCAAAAGTTTTGGTTGGCAAAAATTTAACTTATGAAATTATTGGCGGTAATAGTGATGCCGTCGCCGTGAAATTAACTGGTAGCGAATTACAGCTATCTGGTTTAGCGAAATCTGGTCTCACGGATGTCACCATTCGGGCAACTGATGCCAAAGGCAAGTCGGTTGATACCAAATTCTCGGTGACGAATTATTACCTAGAACCAGCGTCAGTTTCTGCGGCTAATACTGCCCTAACTGAGTTAACCACTGCGATTAACAGTATCCCTGGTGATTTAATTACTGCTTTGAGCAGTGATGCAGCGGAAGCACCCCTGGAAAATCTCATGGGAGTTGTGGAAGAAAACCCCGACTTGGTGCAACTTTTAGCCAAACCAGAGATATTGGCGCAGTTGGGGATGAATAGTAGCGGTTTGGCTGCTTTACAGCAACTTTTAAATAGCCCAGAGTTGGCGCAGGAATTGGGCTTAAAAGGCACAGTTGCCGAGGCATTAAGTAACCCCGACTCTACTGCTTTAGATAGTTTCCTGCTGAATGCGGATGAGGCGGTGGCTCTCCTCCCAGAAAACGCCAAACAGCCCAAGGTGGGATTTATTGATTTCACTCAAGGGAACCACATCCAACAAGTGACAAATACTTTTGCCTCGGTGAACCCCCTGGCGCAGTATGACTCTTTCAATGTCACTGGGGGGAATTGGGCGGCGCAACTGGTGAAATTTGTAGATAAGGTGAAGCGTGCGGGCGAAAATCACGCCATTGCCAACCTCAGTTTTGACCTCTCACAACTGGATGATATTGGCATCACCACCCGCTATGAATTGACACCAGAAGAGCAGCAAGCAATTCAGTACGCCAAAGACAATAATGTATTGCTAATGGTGGCAGCGGGCAATACTGGTAATATCATGTCCGCTTTGGGGCAAGCAAGTCAAAAATTTGACAATATCATTACCGTTGGGGCAGTAAATCAATTCCAGTCAAAAACCGATTATTCTGCTTATGGTGATGGCTTAACGCTCATGGCTCCTGGAGGCAGTTGGCAAGACGATGCTGGGGCATTTGTGGGAACTTCCAGAGCCACCGCTTATGTGAGTGCGGCAGCATCTTTAATCTGGGCGGCAAATCCGGCATTAAGCTATCAACAAGTTAAGCAACTGCTGATAGATACGGCAGTGGATTTGGATGTTGAAGGATGGGATGTCCTCACTGGTGCTGGGTTAATTAATATTAAGGAAGCATTAGACCGCGCCTTTTTTGTAGAACCCGAAGAGGCAACCACGGGGGAATTGCCCCTACAGGTTAATCCTTTCAGCGGAGCAGGACGAGTTAAAACATTAGCGCGAGCCGCTGGGGATAATACAGAACAGGCGATTACCGAACTGGATAACATCCAACAAACCCTCCTGGAACAGTGGCAAGTTTTAGCCGATTTGGGTAATCCGGCCCTAACTTTAGGCGAATTAGATGCGGAAGTTCAGGCTAAAATTGCCGAGGCTTTCAAGACATATCAGCAAGTCAGCACCGATGCGGCAATTACTACCGCCCAGGCGCAACAATGGGCAGAAGCCTTAGCCTTGGCTACGCAACATTACCAAATCGAGCAAGGGCGATTGCTGAACCTTCAGGCACGGCAAAAAGAATTAGAAGAACAGTTGGCAGGCTTGGGGCAACAAAAAACCGCTTTAGAGGCAGAAACGCAACAACTGCTAGATGGGATTAAAGCGGCAATTGCCAAAGCTGAGGCAGATTTGGCGAAATCTCAAGCGAAACTGGCTAATCCTTTTGCCAATGCGGATGATAATTTGCAATTTAATTCCCAATCCTTCTGGAATGCCGCCGCAGGGCAGCAACAATTGGCGCAAAAATTCCGGCAACAAGCGGCTGCTTTGGCCGCAGAAAGCCAGCATTATCAGGCAGTAGCCAACAGCATTAACCCGAACCGCTGGCAAGTTTCTGGTTCGCGATCTAGTCTCAGCGGACGGCGCAAAGAGGTTTGGGGTTGGGGTCAAAATCCCCAGTTAGTCCAGCAGAAAAATCAATATCAATGGCTGGCTGGCATTACGGCACTTAATAGTCAGATTTTGCAGCAGTTGGCGGCGCAAACCGACCACCAAGGGGCGGCACTCCAGCAATATGGAAACCTGTTAGAGGACAGAAAGAATACTTTAAACCTCGGCTCCGGTTCCACTGATGACGCGGCCACAGTTTTGCAACTGTTACAAGAGCAAGCTGCCCAACAACAAGCCCTGGCTAATAATTATGCTCAACAGGCAAATATTGCCGAAAACCGGCGGCAGCAAAGTCAAGCTAATGCAGATTGGCACAATTCCCTGATTAATCGCTGGGAAGTTGTGGGGACTAAGAGCAAGGGTTGCGGTAAAACTGAAGATGTTTGGGGATGGCGTCACTATCCCGAACATATTGCACCGAGAAATCGCGCCCTACAACTGGCATGGCAAGCCAATGCAGAACGGCAAAATTACGCCCAGTTAGCGCAACAGGCGCAACAACAAGCCAGTGCCTTGGCAGAACAAGCGCGAAAACTGCAAGAACGGCTGCGGGATTGGCCGGTTTTAAAACAAGGCATTGAATATGAAATTGCAGCGGATAGTTTGCGTTTGCAAGCAGAGCAAGATTTGCTGGCAATGCACGAACCCGTCCAAGAGCAGAAGCTGGAAACCCTAAATCTGCAAATTTCCCAAGCGGAAGAAGAACTGCAAACCCTAACAGATGAAAAGCTGCCAGCGCAACAGCAGTTAACCGATGCAACCGAACAGCGTTTGCAGGAAACCCAGTCTGAAGTAGCAGCGATTCAGCAGGAACGGGAAACGGCGCAAAAAGACTTGCAAAATTTCCTAGAAACTGCGGGCTTCCTGTTGCCTTATCGGGAACGGTTGGCAGCGGTTGAAAAGACGATTCAGCAGTTGGAAGATGACAAGCTGCGGGTACAAGAAACCATGCAAGCGCTTACCATTGCCTTGCTGCAAACCCCCAGCGATGCTTTGCGCCAGCAACTCAACCATTGGGGCAACTATGTAGAGACTCTGGAGCAAGAGTTAGACTGGGCGAAGTTGCAAAAAGACCAGTTAGCACTGGCACTGACAGATTCGCCGGAACGATTGGCTATTTCTGGCTTAATCAAAGAATTGGAAGCTGAAAAAGGGACGGCTGTTGCTGATGATGTGCCCCTACAGCGCTACATTGATTTCCTGCGCGGGATTGAAGGCAGTGGCGCGGATTTCTTAGAAGGTTTTGATAATTTAGAGCAACGTCTCGCGGCGGCGCAGACTGAGCAAAAAGATGCTGAAGCGGCTCTGAAGCAGCTTCAGGATGAGTATCGCAATCTTGGTTTACAGAAATCTAACCTGGAAGATAAGCTGATTCCAGCAAAAGAAGAGCAAATTAAGGCGACTCAGGCGGATATCGCTGCCACCGAAACCACTTTGGCAAACCTTCAGACTCAGTTAGCTGGGTTACAGAATGACCAAGCGCAAAAAGCGATAGAAGTGGCGAATCAAGAGGCGGTAGTTGCGGCTACTCAGGCGCAAACTCAGGCGGAAATAGCCAATATCCAGAATCAGATTAATGCTAAGGATGTTCAGATTCAGCAGCAGCAAGCTGAAGCACAAACTTATCAAAATCAGATTAACCAAGCTCGTGCTAATGCTAAGTGGTATGAGCAGCAACGAGCCGATCACCAGAATTATGCTAATTATTGGAGTGGACAGATTTGGAACTTCAATGAAGCTGCTTATTTAAAATATAATCCTGACGTTGCTAAGGCTGTAGCTGAACGTTGGTGGGGATGGCGTTCTAGTGGTTATTATCACTATCTAATACATGGTCAATATGAAGGGCGCTTACCTAATCCACAAGCAGAAGTTAATCGCAAGGACGCTCAAAAATATGCGAACTCCTACGCACAACAGCGAAATGACGCTAATCAACAAGCGCAACAGCGAACCAATGCCTTAAATGCGACTAATCAGCAAATTAACGCGCTCAACACAGAAAAAGCCTCTCTGGTTCAGCAACAGCAGGCGCAACGAAATAAGTTAGCGGCTGAACAAGCGACTATGCAACGGTTGCAGCAACAACTGCAAGCCATTAGCCAGCAAATTAACGCGCTGCAAGCTAATATTCAGCAACAGGAGCAGAAGTTAGACGGGTTAAATAACCTGTTGGCGCAACAAGAGCAGCAATTGGCGGATTTGCAAGCGCAAATACCAATTTTAGAGCAACAACTCATCGACAAATACCGGCAAATTGAGCTAACCGAAAACTATTTATCCCAAGTTGAGGCAGAAGTTAACCGACTGGATGCTCGTTTAGACTTACTCAACCGCGCTGGCTTTTTAGAGCAGAAATATCAGGATAATTGGCAGCAATGGCAGCAAGCCACTCTAGCGCAAACTCAGGCGACAGAGGCATTAATCGCTACTCGTAAAGAGGGGGAAAATGACCGCGCTTTATTGGTATCCCTGCAATCTCAACTAACCCAAGCGCAAACCAATCTCCAGACAGCGCAAACCCTCCAGCAATCGATTACCGATACGCTGCAAGCGGTGGAGTTTAGCAAATTGCAACTGGGTAATCAGCAATTGCTCATGCAAAGCCTGATTGACCGCGAAAATTCTTTAGCGGCTTTGGAGCGGTATTATCTGAATTTGTCCGAGCAACATCGGCAACAGATTTGGGCGACAGGTGGTTATAACGCTGGTGAAGCTGCTGCCTATCGCAACTATTTAGAACAAGCCTCGTTTATTGCCGACCTGCGGAATAAAGGATGGCAGGATCGGCAGGAAACTCAGCAGAAAATTAACCAACTCAATCAGCAAATTGCCCAGCAGCAGTCACAGATTGCGACTCAGAAATCCCAGTTAGCAGCATTGGGAGGGATTGCCCAAGTCCAGGCACAAATTGCCAAAATTAATGCGGCCATTAATGCCGTAAACCAGCGCTTAAAACCGCTGGAAATCCTGGAGAAACAGCAAACTCAGGCGATTACCAATGCTGGCACTTTAACCGAGCATTTCACCTCGGAATTAGTCCAAACTGCTCAACTGCAATCCGATGCCCTCCGGCAACTAATTGGCTTTGGCGTTCTGGCGTCTGAATCGGATGTGGATTTCTTCTTAACGCAAGTTGAACCCAAGGTGAATAGCGCTATTGAAAAATTGCGGAAACGGGAACAGGAGTTAACCGCACAGGTGGAAAGTGCGGCATTGCGGACTGCCACTGCCCAGCAACAACTGGCGAACACAACTGATGAGGTGAGCAAACAGGCGCTGACTAATTTGATTGCTCAGTTGCAAGGGCAACAAAGTAATCTGGAAAATTTGAAAGCCCAGAATCAAAATGCGGCGGATGAATTGGAAGATTTGTTACAGCAGGCTAACGATTCTCTGACCCCGTTGCGGCAAAAGCAGGAATTGGAAATCCGGCAGAAATTAGAAAGCAATGATGAGCGCTTGCAAGCGTTGCAATCTCAGTTGAATTCTGAGAATGCCGCCGAAAATGCTGTCAATACTGACACGGTGTTAGCTTATGCTCAACTCACGGACCAAATTCGCCAAGATTTGACCCTGAATGCCAGCAATTGGACGCAACAACTGCTAGACGGAAACCAGATGACAAAGGAACTGGGGACTAGCCAGCAGGATTTGTCCGCCGCAGTTGATGATTTGATTGCCTACATCAACGATAATTTTGCCGACCCGCACGGGGAATATAACCGGAGTGAGGCGGATTTAAGGGATGGCATTACCACCCTAGGCGTTGTGGAAAATCGCGCCGATGCGTTGGATAGTGCTTTCACTTCTACTGAGGATGCCATTGAGCGGATTAAGTTGCGGATTGCTCAGGATGCGGCTTTGTGGGATGAGATTGCTCCTATTGCCATTCGTTATGGTGCTGAATCCCAGGAATTACAGGCATATCAGCAACAGTATCAAGCGATTTTAGCGGCTAAAGCACCTAAATTAGCTCAAGCTCAATCGCGGCGGAATCAAGCAGCAGCATTAGAGCGGCAGGCTAAAACTGCATCTATCTTCCGGCGTCGCTCTTTACAACAGCAAGCTACTGCCTTACGCAAACAAGCTGATGCTATACAAAAGCAAGCTGAGGATGAAGCTGCTAATGCAATTAAGCCAATTCGTGCAGCATTCTTAGAAGAGCATCCCGAAAACGGCACTGCCATTGATTTGCTCCAGGCAGCAACCCTAGAAGGTAGCAACCCCAACCAACAGATATCCCAACAGTTAAATGCTCCTAATGCTGACACCTTGCTCAATGCAGATTCCGTAGAAGGACGCAACCCGCTGCAAGCACTGTTTGATAAATCAAAAGCAGCCCAAGCATCCCACGAAGCCCAAGGTCATGCACTTTTAGCGCAAGCCAATTGGTATCAGCAACAAGCGGCTTATCACTGGGCGCATAGCCGTAAAAATGGCCCTTACTGGTATGAGCAACGTTGGGTTAAAGGACGTTCTGGCAAAGGTCGCTGGGAAACTGTCACCCACGTTGACCATCACTGGATTGTCTGGCAACAATATTCCCAAATATTCCCGCAACTGCGGAAACAGGGAATGGCCCATCTTGTGGAAGCTGATAAATGGCGCAAGGAAAAAGAGCGCTTAAAACCCCTGAAAAATCAGTGGATTGAGGCCAATGATGCGGCCAATGAAGCTAACCCAGTGGTCATAGAAGCTCGCAATTTCTTTGCGGAACTAGAAGCGGCTCGGAGTGACATTCCCCTGGCACAAACTCAGTTGGAATCTTTAGAAACTCTGTTGCCCACGCTCAAGCAACAGTTAGAAGAAGCTGAGGCAGAAGCCCAGGCGCAAAATGCCAAGGTGCAGCAACAATGGGAAGATTACGATACCGACTCCGAGGAATATCGCGCTGCTGTGGCTGACATCCTAGAACGTCGGGGCGAACTGAACAAACAAGCCATTGAAACTCAGCAGCAATTAGCTGAATCTGAACGCTGGGTTGAGCGGCAAACTGTGGCATTGAGTGCGGAATTAGACGGGGTTAAAACCCTGATTACTGACCTGCAACAGCAACGGCAGGATATCCATCAGGAAATTATGGATTTGGTGGCTCTCGGCGTCATGGTTGACGATTTGGATGAGCTAAACACCAAAGATTCCCTGTTAGGGCAATCCTTGCAGATGTTGACGAATAAAGCGGCTGTGTTGACATCTCAACAAACTGCCCTCACCCAAAAACGCACCTTATTAACGGCACAAAATGAGGTAATTTTAGCCGAACAACGGCTATTAGATGCCTATATCAATGACCCGGATGCTGATACTAGCAACCTGGAACAGCAGCTATTAGATGCGCGGGCTGCTCTGGCGGAAGCGCAACGCCTTGCGGAACAAGCGGAAGCCGCGAGTAAAGCCCTCACCGCCCCCCTGCAAGAGATTAAAACTGACTTGCTGGCGCAAAATGACGAGCATTTGAAAGCTGCCAAGGAACACCAGCAGATTCTCAGAGCTTTGGTTGAGGCTACCCAATCCAACGCTAACTACACTCTGCAAGCAGCACAAAAGCAGCAAGAAGTCAATAATCTTGAGTTCCAAATTTTGCAACGTTTGCAGCAAGCAACGGCAGCGGGCTATCAAGAAGCCAAGCATTTATTAGATGTAGCGCAGTACAATGATATGGCCACTGCTGCGGAACTTTACTATCGCGATTACAAGGATTTAGCGAGCGATCGCGGTGGTTGTGCCGGTGGTGCCGGTACGGCGCAAGATGCGATTTTAGCCGACCAATATTATCAGCAAATGCTGGCTAACCGGGAGTTACAACGCCGCGCCCAAGCCCAAGCGGATGCGTTCCGGGTGGCGAAGGAAACCGCCGAATCCCAGATGAATGTGTTGCAACAGCAGCAGGCAACGGCACAGCAATTATTGGATGAAATCAATGCCAAAGTTGCCGAAACTCAGGAACAACGGGAGCAGAAAGAGCAGGAATTAGCCCTTGCTCAAGCGCGGTTAGATGGCATTACCCGCATCCGTGAACAAACGGAGCAGACATTTACCCAGTTAGTCACCCTGGAAAAACTGAATCTGGCTCAAGCGCAGTTGGAGCAAGAAATTGCCACACAACGGGAGGCGGATATTGACGAAGCGGTGGCGGCGCGACAAGAGCGCGATGCCTTAGAGTTGGAACGCAAGCGGTTAGAAACCCAAGCGCGAATCGAACAGTTGCGGCAACTGCAAACGGAAGATGATTTGCGGCAAAATCTCAATCAAGTGCGGAGCCAACTGGGGTTAGCGACTTTGGATGCCACGGACGACCCGGTGCAATTGCAAACCCAGCTTGCGGGACTTTTAACCAATCTCCAAGATTTGACCACCCAGCAGCCGGATTTACCGGAAAACGTGAAAGCGTTGCTGGCAGAAGCTCAGGGAGATATTCACCTGGCATTGCAAGGGAAGGAAGCCGCCAATATTCAGCAAAATCTGCTGAATGCGATGGATGGTTTGGTGGCGCAAATCGAATCTTACAAGACTGAGATTAACCGCATTGACCTAGAGGAGCAGTGGGATAATCAACTGCTGCAAACGGCGCAATCCGATTTGCAGGGTGCTTCGCAACAGTTGTTGAAAGAGTTGGACCGTGCTGAGGCGTTGTCTGAGGAGCATGATGTCATCGACCCCCTGTATATGGAGGCGTTGAATAAAATTGCTTTGGCGCAGCAAGCGGTGGACATCTCTGAGGAGATGGCGGAGCAAGGCAAGGAGATGCTGGACCAGATTATCAAGCAGCGCATTGCCGAGCGGAAGGCCCGGAAGAAGGCTTTCTGGAATAAGATTTTGGGGATTGTGTCTGGGGTGATTGGCATTCTAGGAACGATTCTCAGCTTTACGCCACTTGCACCTTTGGGGATTGCTTTGACGGCTGCTAGTGCCGGGATTAATGCGATTCAAGCAGCTATCAATGGCGACTGGATGGGAGCAATTTTCGGCATCGTGATGGCGGGGGTAAATGCGCTCACTGCTGGCATGGGTAATGTGCTGACTCAAGGAACCAAATTAGCGATTCAAGGGTTGCAATCTGTTGCCGCAGGTGCCTTTAATGGTGTACGATCTATGATGTCGGGTGACAGCATTATGGGTTTCCTGCAAATCCTCGGCGGTGTTGCCGGTGCGGTGACTTCTGGGTTGTCCAATTTCATCAACCAATGCTCTTCGACAATGCAGCATATGGTGTTGCAAGTTTTCAATAGCTTGCAAAATGTGCCCACCATGATTTATAGTGGAATTAAGGCGATTCAGAATGGCGACTGGTTCAGCGCGATCGGCAGTTTCTTTAACTCCGTTATGACTCTCGGCGGTAACTTTGCCGGTGTGTTTAATGATACGGCTGCGAAGGCGTTTGAGTATCTCAGTAAAATCGGCAATACTGGTTTAGCGATCGGTGGTGCGATTAAGGATGGTAGTATTGAATCGTGGCTGTCCGGGATTAACAGCATTATCGGTATGTGGGGGCCAGATGTTATGAACCTGATTGACCGACTAAATGGAGAGCCGATCGATCCAGTTTGGTTCGGTGATGGAGATGGTAATGTCGATGGTTGTACGAGTAGTGGTTGAGGCGTAGGTTGGGTTGAGGAAACGAAACCCAACATCCCACCAATCACCCAAGGCGTAGGTTGGGTTGAGGAAACGAAACCCAACATCCAACCAATCACCCAAGGCGTAGGTTGGGTTGAGGAAACGAAACCCAACATCCCACCAATCATTTCATCAATGTTGGGTTTCACTATCGTTCAACCCAACCTACATAGAAAACAAATAATTTGGAGAAATTTGCCATGTTACCTCGTTCTTTTATCGAAATCCAAAACCAAATCTTAGGTGCAGCAGTGGATGTAACGGGTGCGCCGGTGAGTCTGTCTTACAGCAGCGATCGCGTCCCTGGTCGTCAAGCTGCTTACACCCGCACAATTCCCGTTAGTGGCAAGCACGTTGCGGCTGAATTACAGCGCATCGAGATAGAAATTGCCATTGCGGGACAAGAGTTTAAGGAAGTTTTTCCGCCAGAACCCAATCAAACTTATACCTTTACTTGGGATGGAAAGGACGCTGAAGGTCGCCTCTTGTCCGGTAAGCAACCTGTCACCATTCGCACAACTTTTATTTATCCCAACCCGGAACACAATCAGCGCAAAGAAGGAACCGCTACTCTGGGAACTTGGAATGCTGGCATTTTGGGGTTAGGCGGTTGGACTTTGAGCGTTCATCACGCTTATGATGTGGCGGGTAAAACTCTGTATTTCGGTAATGGTCAACGGCGTAATGTAGAAACCCCAGAAACCCGGTTTCTTGGAGAAACCGGGTTTCTAGAAATCCCCAGCGATGGTGGCGGTCAACTTTATATATTTGACAGCACTGGAAAACATCTCCGCACGATTAGCACGCTGACAAAGGCGTTGCTCTATTGCTTCCAGTACGATGAAGCTGGATATCTGGCGGCGATTGAAGACGGGGACGGCAATATTACCGGCATTGAGCGGGATGCCGGTGGCGCACCGATTGCGATTGTTGCTCCTTACGGTCAGCGTACCGCATTGAGCTTGAATGCAGGGGGCTATCTGGAAAGCGTTACCAACCCTGCCGGTGAAACTTGCCGGTTCGACTATGGTAATGGAGGATTGCTGACCGGCTTTACTGACCCCAAGGGGAATATCTACGGTTTCACTTATGATGAATTAGGGCGGCTGATTCGGCGGGAAGAACCGGATGGGAGTGGGGAAGCTTTGGCGCGAACCCGCACGGAAAAAGGGTTTGTGGTTGCTAAAATTACGGCGACTGGTCGGGAGTCCACCTATTTAACTGAGCGTTTGTCCACGGGTGAGGAGCGCCAGGTTAATAAAGGTTGCGGGGGTGCCGGTGCGATAGTAGCGCTCACCGGCAAAGATGGCACTGAAACCATCACCTATCCTGATGGCAGCGTTTTGATTCAGGAGGGACAACCCGATCCGCGTTTTGGCAAACAAGCTCCGATGGTAAAGCGAACGGTTCTCAAAACTCCGGGGGGACTTGAGGCGAATTTGGAAGTGACGCGCTCTTGCACGCTCACCGATCCGAAAGACCCGTTGAGTTTAGCCACTCTCACGGATATCGTCAACTTTAACGGTCGGACTTCGACCACAACTTTTGATGCGGAAAACAAGCAAGTTATCTATAAATCTCCCGAAGGACGGCAAAGCATTCTCAATTTAGATGAACGCGGACGGGTGGTAAAAACCGAGGTGGCTGGACTGGAACCCGTGACTTTTGCTTATGACGAAAAAGGGCGTTTGATAAGTGCCATGCAGGGGAATCAGACGATTCTCAGCTACAGCTACGATGAGCGAGGTCGCCTCAGCAGTCTTGCCAATGCGGAAGGGAATCAAGTCCAGTACACTTATGATGAAGTGGGGCGGATTGTCCAGACGACTTTACCCAGTGGCAGAACTTATAAATTTGCCTACGATGCCAACAGTAACCTGACTGAGATTGTGGTGCCCAGCGGTGCGGTGCACAGACTCAGCCATAATGCGGTGAATATGGAAGCGGGGTATATGCCACCCACCCTCACCCCTAACCCCTCTCCCATCAAGGGAGAGGGGGACAAATCCGGCTCCCCTTCTCCCTTTCTGGGGGAAAGAGTTGGGGAATGGGGGGTTTACGCCAGCACCTACGATTCCGAACAACAACTGACAAACTCTACCCTTCCCAGCGGTCGCACTGTCCAAGGCATTTACAGCCAATCGGGATATCTAGAAAGTGCTATTTACCCGGAAGCACAAGTAGATGTCACCTATGAAAAAGAAACGCGGCGGGTGACAAAACTCGTCCGCACTCCTGCAGAGGGTGGCACTCCCCAAGAAATGACGTTTACTTATGACGGCGGTTTGGTGACTGAAATGGCGTGGAGTGGCGTTACTAACGGGACTTACCGCTATCGTTACGATAATAATTTTTCTCTGGTGGGGATGCAGTTAGATGACCAACCGGAAATCGAAATGAAACGGGATGCAGACGGTTTATTGACACAATATGGTCAATTTCAAATCGTCCGAAATCAAGCCACAGGTGCGCCGATTCAGATGACCGATGGCCGGATAAAAATTGACGTTGAGTATGATAATTCTGGGCGCGTGATTTCTCGGACAAATCGGGTTAACGGGAAAATTATCTATCAATTACAGCTTAGTTATGACCTTCTCAGTCGCATTGTGCAGAAGCGGGAAACCGTAGCCGGTGCTACCCAGACTTACGACTACACCTACGATGCTGATGGCCAATTGATTTTAGTCCAGCGTGCCGGTGAAATAGTCGAGCGTTATGTCTATGATGACAACGGCAACCGTACCGAGTGGCAGTTAGGAACCCAACAGCATACCGCCAGTTATGATGCTCAAGACCGTTTGATTGAGTTAGATGGGACGCCTTATGAATTTGATGCCGATGGTTTCTTAATCCAGCGTGGGGATATGACGCTCAAATACAGTGCTACCGGGGAATTGTTAGAGGTTAGTTGGCCCGATGGCAAGGCGATTAACTATACCTACGATAGTATGAATCGGCGAGTGGCGCGGACTGATGACAAGGGAACACAGCAGTATCTTTATGGGAATCCGAATCATCCGTTTCAGGTGACGGCGGTGCGGGATAATTCGGGGAATTTGAGCGTTTATGAGTATGATGATTTTGGTTCACTGTTTGCGCTGAAGCGCGATGCGGCTTTGTACTATGTGACGACTGACCAGTTAGGCACGCCGCGAGTTGTCTGTGATGTTGATGGTCAGGCGGTTAAGGTTTTGGACTATGACAGTTTTGGTCAACAGATTGCTGAGAGTAGTCCTGTGTTTGATTTACCTATTAACTTTGCTGGTGGTTTAATAGAAGCGGATACAGAGTTAGTCCGTTTTGGTTTCCGGGATTATGATTCTGTGGCGGGTAAGTGGACGGCGAAAGATCCGATCGGGTTTGGTGGTGGGGATAGTAATCTATATGGATATGTACACAACAATCCAGTCAGCTTAGTTGATTTACTAGGACTTGAAGAAGAAGTGGTTCTCAAAGGCGAAGCGATCCAATACCTAATTGGCGTTTCAGTAGTTGCTCAAGCAGAATTAAAATATGGAAAAAATCCAAAATCCGGACAAAAATGTTTAAATGGAGTTCAAAATATCTTAGATTCTGTCGGTGTGCAAACCAAACGAGTTCCTCATGCTTATCAATTTCCAGAAGCGATAAAAGAAGGCAATTTTTTCGATTTTTATAAAGAAATTGATAATTCAAAAGCACTTAAAGATATCCCAAATGGAAGTATTATTGTTTTTAATCCGGCAAAAGGTCATCCCAGTGGCCATATTGAAATAAAAGCTGCAACACCTCAATATCCCACTCGTTTTATTAGTGACTTCCAGCAATTTACCCGGACTACCTATTATGGACAAACACCTGCACATATCTATGTCCCAAAATGAAACCGGCACAACCCAATACCTCTACGGCAACCCCAACCATCCCTTTCAACTTACCGCCGTCCGTTCTCCATTTGGCAGTTTAAGCCGCTATCACTATGATGATTTTGGCTTACTCTTTGCCCTAGAACGGGATAATAACTGGTATTACATCACCACCGACCAACTCGGCACGCCGCGAGTCGTCTGCGATGCCAATGGTGAACTCGTCAAAGTTCTGGAATACGACAGCTTTGGTCAAGTTATGGCTGATAGTAACCCGGAGTTTGAGCTGCATATTAGTTTTGCCGGGGGGTTGATAGATGTGGAGACGGAGTTAGTGCGGTTTGGGTTTAGGGATTATGATGCTGTAGCGGGGAAGTGGACGGCGAAAGATCCCATAGGATTTGCTGCTGAAGATGGCAATCTTTATCGATATGTTGGCAATGCTTCAGTTAATTATAGAGATTGTTATGGGTTAAATCCGTTCACCGAATTTGTGAACTGGGGCGCTGACTTTTTAGATGGAAAAACTGGCCCTTGGTGTGGCATTGGCACAAAAAGAGATGCTTATCAGTTTATGCTTGATACAGGAAAATGTCCCGCACCAGTCAGCGCTCAAGATCGAGCGTGCATTTTACATGATTTAGCTCTAAAAAGCGAGGGTGTTAAATTTTGGCAACTCTGGAATCCAAAAGTATCTGAAATCCACCTAAATCTGGCGTCAACATCTCCTCATATTGGCTACAAGATTCTGTTCGGTATCATGTCTCTACCTGGACTACCTGCTCGAATCATTAAGGGTGCGTATCAGGAGTTGAAAACATCACTTCCGTAAATGATTTCCGGTTTCTTTATCCTCCCGACTCCGAAGTCAGAAACCGGGTTTCTGGAATAACCTTTGCATGGGGAGCGAAATCTTTGCTCAGAAACCCGGTTTCTTTATCCCTGCGACTCCGAAGTCAGAAACCGGGTTTCTGCGATAACCTTTGCATCCTCACCGAGATTTGGGTAAGAAACCCGGTTTCTATAACCCTTTCCCCATAACCAGTCAACTATCAACCTGTAAAACTCATCAAATTTTAGGAGTAATAAATCCTATGAATACCGCGAAACAACTATCAAAAATTATGGCAGGAGCAGCCTTGCTTACTTTAGCAACAACTCCCATAGCACAAGCAACGACCATAACTCTTGACCTCGAAGTTCCAGGCACATCTAACCCTTGGTTTGCTGGTATGCCTGACGGCTACCGATATGGTTCCGACACTGCTCCCGCTCAATCTCCCACACAAGTCCTCGGACTATCTCTCACCCCCGGAAGCACCCTATCACTGACTGCTTCCGGGTGGGGCGGACTTTGCGAAACCTGCAACTGGGGAAACGGACCAGACGGACTGGGTTTCGCCCATCCAACCGGGGGAGCAAATGGTATGTCAGCGATTAATGCACCTTGGGCATCTCTTGTAGGTGTCTTTCTGGGGTCAGATTCACCGCAACTTACCCCGATACCGAAGGCTTTAGACTTCGATACAACTGCCCGCCGAGATTATCTGATTCTATCTCCTGAACTCAAGCAAGTATTCTTTATCGGTGACGGACGCACTAGCGCTGGCGCCGACCAAAAAATAACTGTTCCCACTGGGGCAAGTCGCTTTTACCTGGGCATGATAGACGGTGTTGGTGCTTATTACAACAATGGCGGAAACTTTGATGTGAAAGTAACTGGTTTATCTGTCAGTGAAAAGCGCAAATCTGTCCCGGAGCCTTCGGCGATGATGGGTTTACTAGGTCTGGGCATTGTTGGTGCTAGTTCTCTAGGAAAACGCAAACATCACATATCTTAGTTGATGCGATAGTGCCTTTTTTTTCTATTTTATATGGTAAAAACTGGGTTAATTCGTGCGTTTAATAAACCCGGTTTCTCTAACCCCACGACTAGCCAGGGGTTTCTGCGATAACCTTGGCATCCTTACCGAAATTTGGGTAAGAAACCCGGTTTCTTTAACCCTTTCCCCAAAGCAGAGGACACGGCAATGCCGTGTCCCTACGGACACCATCATCAACCAATAAATTCCTCGTAACAGCCATGAACAATCACAAACAGAACAATTTTCCTAAAAAACTTACTCGCCTATTTTCTGTAGCCATAGCCACAGCCGCAGTGGCATTGGCAACAGGGTGCGATCGAGGAAACACGATGACCACAATAAGGCCCATCGGCAATCAAAATTCTGGTCCAACTCCGATGGCCACAACGAGGCCCGTCCCCAATCCAAATCCGACTCCGACTCCTACAATATACCTACCCAACAACACCAACACCATTCCTACTTCCGAAGTAGGCAGAACTCAAGAAAATCCAATTTTACCCACCGGCGATCGCCCCGGAGTATTCTCTTTTACAGACGTACCATCAGGACTCTGGTATGATCCCCCAACCGCCTACGGATTCCGCTATCGCATGACTAGCGTTTCTTTGTTTACGGAAATTCTCGATTTTCCTACCGGCTTTAACACACCCTTTACCGTTGCCGTAAAAAATATTCTTCTCGGTGACTTTACTGCCGGACAGTCAGTTAAATTCAAAGACTACAGCAATCAATTGGGCAATTTATTAATCGACGATACGGGAGTCTCTGAATTTTCTGTTACTGGCTTGAACGTGGATCCGACTAACCCTAAAGTCTTCCCCATCAAACTAGCATTTAGCACCGAAACCGCCAGTTTTGACCAAGAAGCTATCAACCAAGTCCCCGAACCCTTAACCTGTTTCGGTGGTGTCTTGGGTTTAGGGGCGATGGTGGCAGCGCGGAAACGACGTTCTACAACCCTCGACTAGCCAGAAACCAAATGTCAGAAACCGGGTTTCTTAACAAAAGTTGTGGTTTAGATGCAGAGATTGTGCCAGAAACCCGGTTTCTATAACCCCCCGCGATTAGCCAGAAACCAGTTTTTTTTCACAAAATTAATTTTTTATAAATTTAGTTGTCAAATTTCATAGGCTAGGATATAATTAAAATATCTTAGCCAAAAATTTTCTATGGATCAGAAAATTGAAGAAATCGTCAAAAAAACCAGTCAGGAAATCAAAAATATTTATGGCAACCAATTAGACCGAATTATCTTATTTGGCTCCCAAGCCAGAGGCGATGCTAGACCAGACTCGGATATTGATGTTCTGATTGTCCTAAAAAATTCTTTCAATTACTTTCAAGAAAGCCAGCGCATCAGTGAGCCGATCGCCGAGTTATGTTTAGAGTATAATGTTTTAATTAGCTGTGCCTTTGCCACGCTTCAGAAGTACCAAGAGTATGATAGCGGGTTTTTTCGCAATATCCGTCGAGAAGGAGTAATCATATGACTCCAGAGCAACAAAGTTTATTAGAAAAAGCTGACAGAACCTGCTTCCTCCCTCTCCTTAACCCTCCACCCTTTACCCCGCAGCCTAGAAACTGCGCCCCAGAAACCGGGTTTCTACCATAACCTTTGCCTCCTCACCGAGATATTTATGAAGAAACCCGGTCTTTAACCACACCAAGCTAGGTACAATTGGGCAAGGTGAGAAAAAAGCTATGGTCATAGGAGTAGATGGGTGAAACTACCAGCCGATACCATAATTGCTTCGGCAAAACTGACGGATTATTTACTAAAATTTAAGCGCCAAGATGACAAATCGCTGTTTCTGGCGCAGGCGGGCTACACACCAGATAACTGGCAACAACTAGAACAGAACTTGAGGGAGCAAATTCTGCCCTTAGATGCGATAAAATTTGACCAGACGCGCTATGGTGATAAATATGAAATTCGGGGAACATTGATAGGTCCTAACGGCACAAGTCTCCAAGTCGTTACTATTTGGATGATAGAGTCCCAATCTGAACAAACCAAGTTTATTACCCTGTTTCCAGATAAGGAGGCGTAAGCATGGCATTTGAACTGTTTAAACCGGTGGCTCTAAGGGAGGATTTGCCTCAGTATAATCTGCGGCGGGGAGATGTGGCAACGGTTGTAGAGCATCACCCTGCACCTGATGAAGATGGCTACAGTCTAGAGGTGTTTAACGCTCTGGGAGAAACCATTGCTGTGATTACGGTGCCTGAGTCGCTTCTGGCACCTTTAAAAAGTAATGAAGTCTTGCACGTCAGGCTTTTAGAGAGCGCTTGATGGTCATCCAAGAGCGATTTAGGGTGGGCATTCCCCCAAGCCATGAGCTAAACCCAGAATTTTCTGTGGCGGGGAATGCCCACCCTACTAGCTTGCCCATATTGTTGATTACCGGCGCAGAACCGAACTGATAATTATTGTAATCGTCGCACTAGCAATCAGAGTAAAAGCCAGTTGCACCACCCACTGCATTGCTTGTTGGTAATTCAAAAATCGCTCGTTAAACTTCTCGGAATCTCTTGACATCTTGTCAACTTCGGTGGTTAGCTTTTCAATTTTGGTGGTTAGCTTATCAACATCAGTCGATACCTGGTTTAACTTTTCTATGACATCCGCCAAGGTTGGTTCTTGATTGGCTGTACTAGACATATGTTTATTTTTAAATCGGTAATTGTATTTTAACATATTACTCTAGCCATTTTCCATCTTTTTTCCAGATATTGATTCCGCAAAAAATAACGAAAATTTTATTTTGATTAACCCCCAACAAGCAAAAATATAAGCTATAATTAAATCAGGTAATAAACTCCGACCTTTAAAGAGGAGGACAATATGTCAAGTCAAGGCCATAAAGAAATGGGAAAAGTTTTCGCCAGTCTAACCATCGTTAACCGAGCCGACCAAATTCTAGCAGAGGCAGGGGTGATACCAGAAGACCAAATCCGATCGCTCCACCTCAAGAACGTCCTAGTCGATACGGGAGCAACCACCTTGTGTTTGCCCCCAGAGTTAATTAGCAAGCTGGGACTAAAAATCCTTAAAGAAGTGGATGTAGCCACAGCAATGGGCATTGGCAAAGCCCGCATTTTCCGAGATGCCACCCTATTGATGTTTGACCGAGAAGGAACCTTCGAGTGTTTGGAGCTACCGGGCGGTAGCGAGCCGCTACTGGGAGTAATTCCTTTAGAATCTTTGGGCTTAGAAGTAGATTTGCAACATCAAACCTTGAAGCTGTTACCCATCAGTCCCACAGAAACCTATTTGACGATTTTGTAGTTGTCGGGTGGGCATGACTCAAGCCTATTATCTCAACACTCAGTGCTGTAGGGTGGGCAGTGCCCAATACTGCTACTGGTGATGAAGAGAATTCTCCGTCAGGCACTGCCCACCCTACTCCTTTTCCCCGCAACTACCCAGAAACCTTCTTCACCAAGATTTCGGTCCAGATGCAGAGCCACACCCCCCCACACCAGGGAAAGCAAAAGGCCCACCCCCCCACCCCCACCAACACCCTCCTGGCGGTCCCTAGCCCAAATTTCCAGCACCACAGTGAGGATTGACAAACAAAAAGGCTACAATCCAAGATAGGAAAGCTGAAATTTACGGGTAATTGGCTTGAATTCTGTGGAATCGTCGGACAACGCCTCAAAACCAAACTTTGAGTTTGACTCGATCGACACCGCTCTCGCTGCCATCAAAGCAGGGCGGCCCATCATTGTGGTGGATGATGAGAGCCGAGAAAACGAAGGGGACCTGATTTGTGCCGCTCAGTTTGCCACCCCCGACACCATCAACTTCATGGCAGTGCATGCCAGAGGTTTGATTTGTCTCGCCATGACAGGCGATCGCCTCGACAGCCTCGACCTCCCCTTAATGGTCACCAACAACACCGACAGCAACCAAACCGCCTTCACCGTCAGCATCGATGCCGGACCCCACCTCGGCGTCACCACCGGCATTTCCGCAGACGATCGAGCCCGCACCATCCAGACCACCATTCATCCCAACACCAAACCCACCGACCTCCGCCGTCCCGGTCACATCTTCCCCCTCCGCGCCAGAGATGGTGGCGTCCTCAAACGCGCCGGTCACACCGAAGCCGCCGTGGACCTTACCAGACTCGCCGGATTATACCCCGCCGGAGTCATCTGCGAAATCCAAAACCCCGATGGCTCAATGGCGCGGCTACCCGAACTCATAGAATATTCCCAAACACACCACCTCGTCATCATCAGCATCGCCGATTTAATCGCCTACCGACTACAACACGAGCGATTTGTCATCCGCGAAACCGTCGCCAACCTCCCCACCGAATTCGGCCAATTCAAAATCTACGCCTATCGCAACACCTTAGACAGCTCCGACCATATCGCCATTGTCAAAGGAGACCCCGCCGAATTTCACAACAAACCCGTCATGGTGCGCGTCCATTCCGAATGCCTCACCGGCGACGCCTTGGGGTCCTTGCGCTGTGACTGCCGCATGCAGCTCCAAGCCGCCATGAAAATGATTGAAAACAAAGGCGAAGGAGTCGTAGTTTATCTGCGGCAAGAAGGACGCGGCATCGGCTTAATTAACAAACTCAAAGCCTACTCCCTTCAAGACTCCGGACTCGACACCGTAGAAGCCAACGAACGCCTCGGCTTTCCCGCCGACCTCCGCAACTACGGCGTCGGTGCCCAAATCCTCAACGATTTGCGCATCAACAAAATCCGCCTCGTCACCAACAACCCCCGCAAAATCGCTGGGTTAAAAGGCTATGGATTGGAAATAGTCGATCGCGTCCCCCTGCTCATCGAGACCAACCCCTACAACTGCAGCTATCTCGCCACCAAAGCCGAAAAACTCGGACACATGCTCCTGCAGACCTATCTCATCACGATCGCCCTCCATTGGACAGAAGAAGAACTCACCCCCCAGCAGACATATGAACACCTAGAAAAAGTCCGGTCGATCGCCGCCGAAGAACATTTACTCCTCCAAGAAGAAAAACGACCAGTCACCGTCGCCGTCTTCGGCAAACCCACCCTCACCTTTCACCTAGGGTTTGACCAGCCCCAACTCGCCGCCCCCGACTGGTATCAACAACCAGACCATCCCTATCTCCAGGCCATCAGTCAAATACTCGACGAACTAGCCACCTGGCCCGCACTAGACTGCCTAGAATTCCTCGTATCATCAGGCAGCGACCCCCTCACCAGCCTAGGAGTGCAACTCAACCGCATCACCTACCCCCGCACCAAACCCCCCTCCTCCCTCTGCGGCCAACTCAACCATCAAATTGTCTATAGTTTCAGCAACTAAACCCCTTTCCATCCGCACCACAGCAGGCAGCCAAAAAGAGCGATATAATAGAAAACTGCCTTCAATCACCAAGAGGAACAACAATGTCCCGTAGATGCCAACTCACCGACAAAAAAGCCAATAACGGCATGTCCGTTTCCCACTCCCACCGCCGCACCCACAAACTGCAACAAGCCAACCTGCAGTGGAAACGCATCTGGTGGCCCCAAGAAAAACGCTGGGTCAAACTCCACCTCTCCACCAAAGCCATCAAAACCATCCAACAGAAAGGCTTACAAGCATACGCCAAAGAATGCGGCGTCAACCTGCATCAATTCTAGGCACATACCACCTGGTAGGGACACGGCATGCCGTGTCCCTACCAGTCCAGAGTTCCAGAGGTCCCAACCGCGAATGAATAATTCACGTAGGGGCACGGCATCGTCAATATCGAGCCGAAACGATAAATCTTGATGACGCCGTGCCCATCCCAATTCATGTGAATTAACCATCTTTCCGTTGGGTTGGGCACGGCGCCACCGAAATCTGGGTTTTTTGGCGAATTTTGACCATGCCGTGCCCCTCTTAATTCATATAAAATTATCCATCAATTATTCATGTAGGGGCACGGCATCGTTAAAATTTCGCATCCCACCCAAATATAAATAACGCCGTGCCCCCACAAACGAAAAATCTCGAAACCTCCCGTTGGGGTGGGCACGGCGCCCGGGAAATCTGGGTTTTTTGGCGAATCCTGACGATGCCGTGCCCCTACGTATTCATGTGAATTACCGCTCTGTCCGTTGGTTTGGGGGATAGAGGGCAATCTCCCCTGCTCCCCTGCCCCCCTGCCCCCCTGCCCCCCTG
>Ga0209172_10001776_pt1 | contig 42685 bp, 42 predicted proteins | sample LarsenN4metaG_FD_184113 | JGI IMG/M metagenome (GOLD analysis project Ga0209172, IMG submission 184113) | Hot spring sediment bacterial and archeal communities from British Columbia, Canada, to study Microbial Dark Matter (Phase II) - Larsen... ... | reverse complement strand
TTGTTGAGCAACCTTCCAGTTTCATCTCTAGGCTCATTTATACACCATACACCCTGCCCTCCCCCGCCCGTCAAGCCTTCGCCATAGAGAGAACCGAGGCCGAGGTCACAGTCAAGCCCAGCCGTCGAGGTTGTAGACCCAAACCTTAAGCTCCATCTCCTTTACCATCCGCTCAAACCTCTTCGCAGATACCACCTCGCCGAAGAGCCGTTTGAACCCGGAGAAAAAGGTCTCAGCCATCCACCTGCGACCCATAGCCTACACGCTCCTTCCGCCCCGGAGGGTCTTTGAGGTAGGGAGCGCACCACCTTTTCCCTTGCCCCACCGCAGTTCGCATCAGAACTGCGGCCTCACTTTGATCTGCGGCCTCAATCCCACAAGCGGCCAGGAACTTGAAGTTCTCATGAGTGTCATAGCCTCCGTCCCCCAAGACCCTCTTGACCTTCACTTTCCTCCGGGCCTTCTCGATAAGCAGCACAAGCTTCTCCCCATCATGGGTCTTATCATTGCTCACTTCCAGGCTCACTGCCTGCTTGGTCTTGATGTCCACTGCCACATGGATCTTACGGTAGAACTGCCGCCACCCGAAGCATCCATTCCCCACGATCGGTCACCTTGATCCGAGGCGCCATCCACCGCTATCACTACTTCCTCCCACTCCCTGGCCGGTAGCCCAAGCCAGGATCGAACTCCAGCTTGGGGAGGTGCCTCCCTCAGGGCGGAGGTAAGGAGGGGGCGGGGATGGAGATCAACTTGCCCAACCCCCCGGCGAGCCCCTCCAGCTAGCGGTAGGGTAGGCCAAAGACCACCCGCCTCTGTCCCCAGGAACAGCATCAGGCTGTGAGGATAGCGGAAGGGCCTTCCATTCTTCCCCAGCTTCATCTTCTGAAGCTCCTCTTGAGGAGAGAGCGCAAGCTCTCCACCTCGAGGAGGCCACGGCGCCGGACGAGCTGCTCGTTGTATCCCCTCCAGTCCCAATCAGGCCTTTTCCCTTCGGTCATCGCCAACTCACCCCTCAACATCTTAGCCCCTCAGGTCCGCCTTATTCAACGCAGCAACTCCATGCGACTAAAGTCGATGGTATCTACTGGTCGATCCGGTCTGATGTTGAGTTGAAGTTGAGACTCACAGCGAGCGGCAAGTCGATGGTATCCTATCTGATATGGCAAAAGTGAGGCTGGACAATCTGCTTGTCAATAGGAAGCTGGCCGAGAGCAGGCAAAAGGCTCAAGCGATGATCCTGGCCGGGCAGGTGCTTGTCAATGATCAGCGCATCGACAAGCCGGGGCGTATGGTTGATGAGGCTTCGGAGGTCCGCATCAAAGGGGAGCAACTGAGATATGTCAGTCGCGGCGGGCTCAAGCTGGAAGCCGCTCTAAGAGAATTTAACGTTTCGGTCGCAGACCTCAGTTGCATTGATGTTGGCGCTTCGACCGGCGGATTCACCGATTGTCTTCTACAGCATGGCGCGAGGCAGGTTACTGCGATTGATGTGGGGCACAATCAGCTTGCCTGGAAGCTGCGACAGGACCGGCGCGTCCGCTTGCGCGAAGGCGTTAATGCGCGCTATCTATCGGCCGGCGATTTCCCCGAGCGGTTCGACATTGCCACCATGGATCTGTCTTTCATCTCCATTACAAAAGTTTTGCCAGCCCTCATCACCGTTCTCAAGCCGGGCGCTCGGATAATTGCTCTCATCAAGCCTCAATTTGAAGTGGGGCGCAACGAAGTTGGCAAAGGCGGCATTGTGAAGGATGCAGCCAAACATCAAAGGGTGATCAATGATATCTCAGCGTTCGCGTGCAGTATCGGCTTGACTGTCGAAGGGGTGATCGAATCTCCAATCTCAGGCGCGGATGGCAACAAGGAATTCTTGATGCTGCTCGGCAAGCAGGCAGGTGAATGAAATTTTCACTGGCTGCGTCGCCCGCACGCCGCAGCGAGAAGGTAGAGAGGAGGTAAAACATCTGGGACAGTCGAATTACCGAGATGAGTTTGATTACCAGCTCCAAACAGTATTACCTTTAAGAAAAGGATTGAGGCAGGTTCGGGCGCTGCGGCGCCCGAACGAAAAACCATTTTCTTGAGAGTCGGATTATTTAGCCGCTACACTCACCTGTGTCCCATTCTCTAGCTTCTCAAGATCGGAGACGGCGATCTCCTCTTCGGGATTGACTCCTTCGAGAATTTCAAAGTTGCTGCCGAAGCGATCTCCTAGCTTGACATCTCGCGCGTTCACCTTGCCGCCATTAATAATAAACACCTTGTTGGTGCCGTAGGTATAGAGGACAGAGCTGGCGGGCACGAGCAGCACTCTGTCTTTCTTATCGGTGGCGATAGAGACTTTGGCGTAGAACCCCGGCCTGAGCAGCTTCTGATCATTATTGAAGAGCGCTTCTACCATAAAGGTGCGCTTCTGCTCATCGACGGCAGGGCTGATGCGTGAGACTTTGCCGCGGAAGACCTGTCCGGGATAGGCTTCTACGGTTATTTGCACCTCCTGGCCGACTCTCACCCAGGGGGCCATCTTCTCCGGTATATCGGTCTTGAGTCGGAGCGGATTGGTATTGACCAGTGAATATACCGGAGTTTGCACCCTCAAGTATTGACCTACAGAGACGAGCCGTTCTTTGATAGATCCGCTGAATGGAGCGAGGATCTGGGTATCGCGCAGCTTCTTGCGAGCAAGAGCGACGGATGCTTTGTACTGGCGCACAAGAGATTTCAGGTTCTGCACCTGATGAAGTGTTACATCATAGTTGGCTCTGGCTGCGTCGTACCTGGCTTTGGCCTCGTCGAGTTCCTGTTGAGACGCTACCTGAGTCTGAAACAGGAACTGCGCGCGTTTATACTTCTGCTCGGCGTCATAAAGATCGGCCTGCGCTTTGCGCACTTCGGGTACCTCGGTGTCGTCTTTTAGCTCCGAATTTTCGTCCTTAAGTCCCAGTTTATTCAGCGCCTGATGTAGAGCCGCCTCCTGCTGGCTGAGCAGATATTTCAGCTCTTCGGGGACCACGCTCACCAGGGGCTGCCCCCTGGTTACGTAATCGCCAACATCGGCATGGATCTGCTCAACGCGGCCTTCGACTTCTGAACTGACCGTTACCTCCTCATAAGCCAGTAGTGTGCCCACGCTCTCGACATTTCGCGGGACCTCCTCGATTCTTACTTTAGCAGCAGCAACCTCAATGATCTTCGGCTTGGGGGCCGCAGCAGCGCTCTGAGTGGAAGAATTCTTTGAACATCCCGGTAGAGCGCAAGCAGATAAGATCAAAATTGTTAAGAGAACTCGTTTCATATCCACCTTTGAAGCTACGGAAGCACTGATTCAACTCGCGCTAAATCCAAATTAAATTAGAAAAAGGTTTGAAGCGATCTGCGCCAGCAGAGATTGTAATGTTTCAAAACCCCTGGGCCAGAGCGATTATATCACACTATCCAGTACGGCAATATTTCTTCCTGGGATACAACATTCTCTGGCGGGTCGCCTTACTTGACTTTGATTACCGAAATAGTCAAGTCATCCTGCATTCCACCCGCCGGTTGAGAGAAATCTTGAACTGCTTCGACTATAGATTCGCAGATAGCGTAAGCTCTCATGTGCGCGCTCCGGCGCACCACCTTCTCCAGCCGCGCCAGGCCAAACTCTTCTTCATCGCTGTTGATTGCCTCGGTCACTCCATCAGTGTAGAGCACCAGGACATCTCCCGACTGAAAATCGACAACCTTTTCTGAGAATCTAGGATTTGCCAGGACGCCCAGAGCGGAGCCCCCATCGGTAAGCAGCCTGGTGCTGCCATCGGCGCAGACCAGCAGCGGAGGATTGTGCCCGGCATTGATATAGAGCAATCGCTTGCTGATAGGATCGAGCAGACCGTAAAACGCGGTGATGAACTTGCTCTCTCCGATGCTCTTATAGAGCAGATGATTGACGCGCGATAGAGCGAAACGCATAGAGAAATCGTTGATCACCGTCGCATGCATGTAGGCGCGAAAGCTTGCCATTATGATTGCTGCCGGGAAGCCTTTGCCTGACACATCGGCAATTATTATCCCCAGCCGGTCGAATACGTATATATAGTCAAAGTAATCGCCGCCAACAGCTTCTACCGGAATGTTAACTCCGTAAATGTCGAACCCTTCCAGCAGAGGGAATGATTTGGGCAGCAGGTCTTCAATCACCCGGCGGGCCAGTTGAAGCTCTCCGTCAATACGTTGTTTCTCGGTGACCTGCTTGTGAAGCATTGAAGTTTGTATAGCCACTGCTATCACGCCTGCGAACATGGTCAGGACTTCCAGCTCCGATTCCGTATAAGCATTGCACCGGTCGGATTCTATATTTAGCGCCCCTATGATCTTGCCGGTATTAGTAGTGATGGGCACCGCCAGCTCTGAGCGGGTCTCTGAGCGCGCTTTCAGGTAGTGTTTATTGTGTCTGACATCTGCGACGACCTGGCCCTGGCCGGTGGCAATGCACCAGCCGATAATTCCTTCGCCAAGCTTCATGTGATCGACTGCGCCTGCGGGATAGCCGCGAGTTTTGGCGGAGAAGATCCCATCTTTATCAATAATGGCAATGACTGCGGCGGAGTAGTCAACAAGCTCCTTGATCGAATCAATTATGATGTCGAGGACTTCATCAAGATCGAGCGAGGCGCTGATCTTCTGGACAGTCCTGATTAACGCTTTGTACTTCGATTCCATCTTTTATTAGAACAGCCCTTTCTAATTAAAAGCGTTGTAGCATATACTTCTTGAAATCAGTTATTCTTGCATTAAACGCTGCATTAGTAAATACGCATGGAGGGCCGGAGCGTTAGCTGAAAAGTGAAATGTATACTCGTGATGATGCTTACGCTGTTTTGACCGAATTTACCAGGAGCGAGAGTTTGATCAAACATGCGCTTGCCGTCGAAGCGGCAATGCGCGCCTATGCGCGGAAGTTCGGCGAAGATGAGGAGAAGTGGGCGATAGTCGGCTTGTTGCACGATTTTGATTACGAGATCCATCCCGACATGGAGCGCCATCCGATAAAGGGAGGCGAGATATTGCGCCAGCGTGGCTGGCCGGAAGAGATCATCCGCGCCTGTATGAGCCACGCGCCTTACACCGGGATTAAGCGCGAATCGAATATGGAGAAAGCTATCTTCGCCTGCGACGAGCTATGCGGATTCCTGGTCGCCTGCGCGCTCGTTCGGCCATCGCGAAGCTTCGATGATATGGAAGTGAAGTCTGTCAGGAAGAAGCTCAAAGACAAGGCATTTGCCCGCACGGTCAACCGCGAAGAGGTCTACCAGGCGGCAGCAGAGTTCAATGTCGATCTGGATGAGCATATTGAGTTTTTGATTCAATCGCTTCGCCCGATTCAAGAGCAGCTTGGCCTTCGGAAAATATCAGACATGCAACAGACAGCCTGATGAGGTGAGCTAGAGAGTTTCCGGCATAGCCAGAGGCCGAACAACAATGAAACAGCAGGATAGCCATTTCTGGCCGATCAAGGAGCTGAGGAGCTGGCGCAGCTCGTCTGCCGAGCGGCAGTTCGTTGATAGAGTTCTGTCAAGCAACCTGCTGAGCGCCGAAGACAGGCTCAATCTTGCTCACTATCATGCAACAACTTTTTTTCGATTAGCTTCGGCTGGAAAGTTCTACACCGACCTGAGCAACTGTCCTGTTCCGGCAGACGATTCGCTTGAGAGCTGGTTCGACATTCACCATAACCTTTCAGGATTATTGATCGCCTCCTGGGCATCTCTCGATGCGCTGGCGCAGGAGATAAACCTGATCTGTTACCGACTGGCGCCCGATGAGCGTTTTTACCATCCGGTGATCGACGAGCGCAAAGTCTGTTTCTACATGGTTCGATTGAAGTTGCTACGCTCACGCAGTTTAAACAGTAGCCCAATAACCGTTCTGCTCAATCGAGAGACTAAGGATCGCGCGACCGCGCGCAAGCAATATCTCGATCTGAGCCGCTTGCACCATGCCGGTCTGTCTCGCCTGCCGGCAATAGGAAGAATTGTCCCTGAACCTGTCCGAGCGATTGAATCTGACATCATCAGGATAGGTGATTGCTCCGTTTATCTGTCTGATAGCCGGGGGCCTTCATTAAATACATCTGAAGAATACGCCTGCGGCTGTGATCTGGAATTGAACAGTACCTGCGAGGAGATTCTCAAGTGGTTGGGGGACTTCTTGGACGAGAGCTACAGGGCGCTAAGCTCGATGATCGCAGGCTGAAATCTATTGCCGAGTCGAGGGCCAACACCCTCCCTTTCGCTCTACTGTTTCAGAGTAGCCGCCACAGGCGCAGGGGAACAGACAAAAGTTATGAAGCTTAAGGAGAAGACTGCAGCGGGTTCGGGCGCCAAGCGCCCGCAAAACAGATCTATATCTTAATTCGTTTTAAGGTAGAACGCCTCGCGGGTTAAGCGTCTGGCAAGCAACCGGCAAAACAGATCAATTCTCAATTTGTTTTAAGACGATTGGGGCACGCAGTTTCTCTTGCTCTATCAGCCCGGCAAAACAGATCAATTCTCAATTTGTTTTAAGGGCGCTTGGCGCCCGAACTGAGAACCACTTTTCTTAAAGGCTATAGAAAAAACTCTGTGTACTCCGTGGCTCTGTGGCAGATCAATTTATCGCCTCTGATTCCACGACTTCTACAACTACATCCGAGTATTCCAATGTCATGCTCTTCTCTGCTTCTGCTTCTTCTAGGCTCTGGACGAAGGCATCGACGAGATCGGGATCATACTTGACGCCGCGGAGCGATTTTATTATCTCCACTGCTTGCTCAGGCTTGAGCGTATCGCGGTAGGGTCTGAAAGAGGTCATTGAATCGTAGCTTTCGGCGATGATTAAGATTCTCGCTCCCAGCGGTATCTCAATCTCTTTCAAGCCGTCGGGATAACCGCTGCCATCATAGCTCTCGTGGTGATGCCGGATCGCTCTGAGTAGTGATTCATCGTCAAAGATGGGCGATAGTATATCCACGCCGGCGACAGGGTGGCTCTGTATAATTGCAATCTCCTGTTCGGTCAGAGCCGCTGGCTTCTGAATAATTGAATCTTGAACTCCGATCATCCCGATGTCGTGCAACAGTCCTGCGGTGTGGAGCTTCCTGAGCGCCTCGTCCTTGCAACCTATCGCGCGGCCTATCCTCACGGCTATATCGGCGACTCGCGCAGAGTGGCCCGCTGTGCCATGGAAACGAGCTTCCTGGGCTTTGATCAATGACGAGATAGTTCCGGTGAAGAGATTATTGAGCTTCTCTCTCTGCTGTCTGATCATCTCTTCCAGGCGATGCTGGTAACGCCTGTTCTCTTGCAGGATCCGGCCATGGTCAAGCGCCCGCTGAACGCTGAACAGCAGCTCGTCGAGCGCGTAGGGCTTGGTAATGTAGTCATTGACTCCGATCTTAAGCGCAAGCTTAATAGTCTCTCCATCTTTAATTGCGCTGGAGATTATCACCGGCAGGTCGGGATTGAACAATCTCAACTGGCGGACAAGCTCGATGCCGTTCATATTGGGCATCTTGATGTCGGTTATCAACAGGTCATAAGAGTTTTCGTACAGGAGCTTCAGCGCATCGAAAGCATTATCCGCCGTATAGGTTTCGTAGCCCGCGAGCGAGAGTTGATGTGAAAGCAGCAGAGAGACACTGGATTCGTCATCAACGATGAGGATTTTAGCACTACCAATGCGCACAATCTTTCCCGTCTCAGGAAATAGAGTCTCGTCAGACTAAATTTCGGCATAAGGGGGCCATTGGCTTAGAGATTTAGTTCAGACGATGGGATTGGCGGGTCAAGAAAAAGAGCAATAAAAAACCAGGTCACGAGGATTGACAAGCTTCTTCTCTTTTTGGTATCTTGTGACTTCGCTTTTACAGTGTTCCTCAGTAGCTCAATGGCAGAGCATCCGGCTGTAGAGCTGCATGAGTTAGTTATGGCGGAAAGTCGCACATACAAGCAGCGAAGAGCCTGCTTGATAAAGGCGGTTCAGAAAAGAAGGGAAAGAATCCGCCTTATGGCCATCAGTTATAAAGGTGGCCGTTGTCAGGTATGTGGCTGTGATCGTTGTGCAGAGGCGCTCGAATTTCATCACCTTGACCCAACGCAGAAAGACTTCGGTATATCCAACAAAGGGTATACGCGGAGTTGGGAGAAGGTGAAAGAAGAGATTGAGAGATGCACACGGCTGTGCGCTAATTGCCATAGAGAGGTTCAGGCGCAGATACTGCAGCTTCCACGGGTGACCGTGGTTGACAAACTGGGTGAACTCAAGGAAGCCTACGCCGGCCCTGGCCGGTATGGTAACCCTGAGCGAAGCCTGCCGAAATGGCCTGTGACTTCAAGCACAGTGTAGGCAGGAACGTGCAGAGACTAGGGATTGCGGAGCCAGAACCAATAAGATCCCAATAGCGCCCGGCATCTTTCTTCGGCAATCAGAGGGAAGATGATGAGATAGTCCGCGCCTATGTGAAAACATAGGGTAATGCGTAACCGGAGGGTTGTAGGTTCGAGTCCTACCTGAGGAGCCAAAATTCTTAATAGAAGACAGCCGCCGCAGCAGGCGGCTGTTTCTGTTTGTGCCTGCCGTCTCTACCTCGGCGCGAAAACGCCAGCAAGGAGAATCGTATGAATCGCAGAGATTTTCTGTATATGGCGGGGATGAACACAGCAGCCCTGTCCGCCTGGATGGCAGCTTCGGAAGAGATAATAGCTCAGCAGATCAATTCCCGCGCCCGTCAGCAGAGCGCCAAACCCAGAAGCTCAGCAGTTGAAGCAAAGAGAGCAGCGACTAAGAAAGCTCTGATGAAAGTGGGCACCCAGCACGGCTCTTCGGACGAGATACTGGGCCTGCTGGCAGCGTTCGGAGTGAATAATATCTGTAGCTCTCTTCCTTCGCCGCGACTCGACGAGCACTGGTCGGTCGAGGGATTGCTGAGACTGAGAGAGCGGGTTGAATCTTTCGGCCTCAAGCTGGATATGGTCCCTCTGCCCCTCAGCTCTCATTACATAACCAGAGCAGAGAACCCGAACATCATGCTGGGCAAAAGCCCGGAGCGCGATCGAGAGATAGATGATATTTGCCAGATGATCCGAAACGCTGCCAGGGCCGGCATTCCCGCATTGAAGTACAATATGAGCATTCTGGGAGTTGTCCGCACCGAACCTACTAAAGGCAGAGGTGGGGCCCTCTACAGTACATTCGTTTATGACAAAGCCAGGCAGGAGCCCCCGCTGACCGAAGCGGGCCCGGTCAGCGCAGATCAGTACTGGGAGCGGATCACTTACTTCCTCAAACGTGTCATTCCTGTGGCCGAAGAGTACAAAGTGAAGATGGCCTGCCATCCTCATGATCCCGGCATGCCGCCTGATAAAGGCTATCGCGGCGTCCATACAGTGCTGGGCAGCGTCGAAGGGCTCAAACGCTTCATTGACATCGTTCCCGGTAAATATCACGGATTGAACTTCTGCCAGGGCACAGTGTCAGAGATGTTGAAGGAGCCCGGCAAAGAGATATTCGATGTGATCCGCTACTTCGGCAACAGAGGAAAGATATTCAATGTCCATTTCCGCAATATTCGCGGGGGCTTCTTGAACTTCCAGGAGACATTCATCGACGATGGCGATGTAGACATGCTGCAAGCTATGAGAGTCTACAAAGAGGTAGGCTATGATGGAATGATGATGCCTGACCATGTGCCGAGCATCCCCGGAGATGCCAGGAGATTCCAGGCATTTGCCTTTACCTTTGGCTACATCAAGGCGCTTATTGCAGCAGTTGCCGCCCAATCGTAGAGCAGTTGCCGGTTACCGATTTTAATGAGAGATTTTGCTATAGTTCCGCTCGCCCGTGCCGCCCTCAAAACAGGTTATTTTTAGAACTGTTTTGAGGGCGCACCGCTCGAGCGGAACAGAGGTGACGAATAGCAAGCTGATGCTAACGGAACTGGGCCCCCTTCACTTTCATCTCCAGCGCATAGACCTTCTTGTTGCAGGTCATGTGGAGCGTCCGCCCGTCCTTGCCTCCGAAAGTGACGTTGCTGCAGAACTCAGGGATCGGGATCAGTCCAAGCGTTTTTCCCTCCGGCGAGACGACCCAGACTCCACCGCGCATGGCAAAATACAGGTTCCCTTCTGCATCTGCGCTCATTCCGTCAGGATCATTCCTATTCTCAGTGATCGGATCGAAGAAGATGCTGACTTTCCCTTGATCAACCGTCCCGTCCGGTTCGATGGGGTAAGAGTAGATGCGCTTCTCGAAGCTGTCGCTTATGTAGAGCGTCTTCCCGTCATTTGAAACCAGTATGCCATTGGGGACCTTGAGATGGGTGATGATGCGCATGACTTTCCCCTCCGGGCTTAAGTAATAAACGGCGCTGCGAGCCTTTCCTTTGAAATCAGGGTCGGTGTAATAGATCCCTCCTGTAACAGGCGATTCGGCGATGTCATTAGGTTGATTATATGTCTGTCCTTCAAAATTGTTGGTCAGACTCTTGACATCTTCCGGTCCATCAGGGCCGATTTTCATACTTAAGACGTTATGTCCATAGGCTTGGGCCCCCAGCAATCGGCCTGAGCGGGACAGGTAGGTCCCATTCACGCCCTGAGTCTGATTCATCCAGACAGAAGCCTTTCCCGCGCCCTCCAGGCGGAGGATTTGCGTGTTATCTCTTTTGAAAGAGGTGAAGTAGAGCTTGCCCGAAGCCGGATCCCAGGTGGGGCCCTCGAAGAACGAGTCATCTTCGTAGACTACGGTCAGCTTAGCGCCTTCGGCGACGGTAGCGGGAAGAGGGACTTCTATCGGATGCGCAGTTTGCGCTGCCACTGCTCCTATCAAAGCAAGAGGAAGGATAAAATGGATTCTGGCAATTAATCTATTTACCATTAATGTGTTCTCCACTTTACAGCAGATTTCAAGTGAGTATAGGAGACTCAAATAGGGCTCACCGCGGAGGCGCGGAGGACACGGAGGTTATGCAGAGAAGGTAAATGCTCTCTGCGCAATCTCTGCGCTCTCGGCGCCTCTGCGGTGATTGACTCTCTTGGAGTGTACATTCAATTGAAAACTGCTCTAAGTTGATAATTCAGATTGCAGACGACAGATATTTTATCACTTGTCTTCGCGCAGAACCCGCGCCCCGGACGGGATCTGGAACTGGAACTCAGAATCCGGCGCCACCACGTTCTCTTGAATATTAGACAGGAGAAAGTCATGGCGGGCCCTGCTGGGCTCGACTTTGGTGATTCGGCGAATCTGAAAATTGGCCGGGTTGACTTCGAGCAGAATCTCTTTGAAATCTTCCGGCGCGCGCCTGGGCACAAGCAGAAGCACATAGTTTCCCGCCGTCACCGGCCGCTCGTTGATAGCAAAGGTTATTACGGAAAACTCTTTTCTCATATTTGTCTCGCGCAGCAGGAAGAGAAAAGGCGCGCGAGGGTCCCGCGTCTCTTTCACCGAGCTTTGCATCACCTGATTGTCCGCGTGGACATAAAAGAAGATATTCTTGCCATCGGATACAAACAGCTTCTTTTCCGGCTCGAAGTAGTCCCACCGCATCTTATTCGGCTTCTTGATTATCAATCGCCCTGACTCGGTTATGGCGCGACCGCTCAGACTGCGATAGATCTGAGTGAAATCTGCCGACAGGCCGCGCATCCTGGAATACTTCGTTTGTATGCCGTTGATGATCCGCTCAAGATCCGGTTGTTCCGCCGCCCGGCTGCTCGCGGACAAGAGCATTAAAATTGCGATTGAAAGCAAAGTTACAAGGCTTCTCACAATAGGAGAATAGTAGCACAAAGTTGCTGTACAGCGAGGCGGTCAGCCTTGCTGATGTTTACCCTATCGGCAACCTGACCGCCTCGCTGTACATTTTCTGAGGAGTCGTTCAGACGGCTCGTGCGACGCGAGGGAAATAATGAAAAGCCTCGGGGCACCCTCTGGGTCGCACTAATTTCCTTGCCTGCCCGCCTTGCCAGGTAGTGCAACCTAAGCAGGCGAGGACGCCTGCGCTCCCAGGGCATTTTCTGAGGAGTCTTTCAGACGGTCAGCGACAACGCGAGGGAAATGATGAAAAGCCTGGGGGCACTAGTTTCCTTGCCTGCTTACTTTCTAGGCAGTGTACCCTAAGCAGGCAAGGATGCCTGCGCTCCCAGAGGAGTCGTTCAGACGGCTCGTGCGACGCGAGAGAAATGATGAAAATGCGATGTACAGCAACCTGTTAGGTTGCTGGTAGTGCGCGACAGGCAGCAAGCTAAGATGTACAGCCGTGGCGGTCAGCCTTGCTGATAGTGCGCGACAAGCAGCAACCTAACCGCCACGGCTGTACATTTTCCCCGGAGCACAGGTTGAAGCCTGCGCTACATTCTTATACCATGACCGATTCCGGCAGGTCCTTTTCGCTCTTCTTCCCCATCCCGGTTTGATTGCCGATCTCCCGCATGAAGAAGTCTTCCAGCGATGCTTTTATCGGATTGACTGAAACCAGCTTGCCGTCGGCGCGGCGAATGATAGATAGGACTCTATCGACCTGGCGCTCGCTCTCAAGCTCTATGTGAACGCCGGTAGCGGTCTCGGTGACTTTAGATGCAAACGTCTCAAGCTCTCTTATTGCCGGTTGATCGATGTGGGCCGCTACTACCTCGACGCCCGATGTGACCCCTACCTGAATATCTTCTAATTTGCCATAGGCGACCATCTTGCCTTTATTCATGATGCAGACGCGGTCGCACAGCACCTCGACATCAGAGAGTATGTGTGAGCAGAAGAAGACCGTCTTGCCGCGCTCGCGCAAGGATTGCACAATATCGCGGACCTGGCGGCGACCTATTGGATCGAGCCCCGACATCGGCTCATCAAGGAAGACAACTTTGGGATCATTGATAAGCGCCTGAGCTATGCCGATTCGCTGTACCATGCCTTTGGAGAACTTGCGCAGTTGTTTATCGGCAGCGTGTTCCATATCGACCAGTCGCAGCAACTCATTGGCGCGGCGTTCGCATTCGGACGGGCTGAGCTTGAACAATCGACCGTAGTAGTTGAGGAACTCGCGGGCAGTCAGATAATCGTAGAAGTAAGGGTGTTCGGGCAGGTAGCCAATCTCCTGATGCATCTGGACATCATCTATTGATCGCCCCAGAATGCGCGCCGTTCCTGATGTGGGATAGATCAGTCTCATCAGCAGCTTGAGCGTAGTCGTTTTGCCCGCGCCGTTGGGCCCAAGAAAGCCGAATATCTCGCCTTGTTTAACTTCAAGCGATAGATTGTCCAGCGCGCGCACCGGGCGCTTGCGCCAGAAACCGATCATATAATCTTTTGTCAATTTCTCAATCTCTATAACGTTCATAGAAACTCAAGTCACCTCCGCAGGATAGTTGAATTGTCGGCCAGGGAGACCGTTCCATCCGCGCTGTTCAATTTATAAGGGAAGCCATCGGGGTCAAGAGGGGCCCCGCTGCTATCAAGGTTAAATTTATTTGCCGCCAGTATGCGAGCAAACGGCCTGAAGGAGCCGGGGTACTGGCCCGTCTGTTCGCGGTATGCCTGCGTCAGCTTCATCAAGAAGTCCATTTGATCCAGAGCATCAAGGCGTTTGAGTTTGGCGACTATTGCTTCGCGCACGCGCTCGTCTTCGCTCTCTTCATAGATCTGTCTGAATACCATCCGCGCCGTCTGTCTGCTCCCACCTTCTGCCAGCATCTGGCCCGCTACCGTCTTCATAAACGGCGGGGCCCCAGGCACGCGGCTGCCCGCCATGTAAGCGTCATGCGCCGCCCGGTAGTCTTTCATCTTCCAGTAAGTGAACCCCAGATGCTGATATAGTCGCCACTGGTTCGGATTATGAGCGATGCCGCGCTTGATCAGCTCAATCGCCTTTTCAGGCGAATTGTAATCGGCTATAAACATTGCGCCAAATTCATAAGCGACTATATATTGCGGATCGAGAGCAGTAGCAATCTCAAGCATAGGATAGAGCAGCTCGAAACGCTCGCCTGAATTTTGATCCAGGCCCCCTGCGCGGCTCTTCCCGCCAAAATACTGGATCGCTCTCATCCAGTAAATATCAGAGACCAGCCCGCCAAAGCCGAGACTGAGTTTAGCCACAGCCTTGCCTGAAGGCAAATAGAGAGCTTCCTCGACGCGGCGATCTCCTGTGTGATGCTCAATAAATGCCTGAAGCGGATAGATCGACGCCAGACCGACGACGATAACGGCAGCGCATATAATTTCCAGACGTTTCATGAGATTCAAAGACATAATCCGTAATGCGCACCGGCGTTCTATGTTCTACGTTCGATATTTAACATAGAACGTAGAGCGTACTACGCATCACTTGAAGTCCCTCCTCTGAAATATCGCAATGGCTGCGGCCAGTAATATCGAGCAGTAGATCAAAGCGTAAATGGTCGCCCCTATTACAACGTCGAATTTAACCACCTGCCCGTGAGCTGTGGTAGTAATGAAATTGAAGTTTGAGAAGTTGGGCAGAATGTAATAGAGCGCGTAGCAGATTGCTTTCGCTATAAACGACTCGCTTGCCTGGCCCAGTCCCCTCAAGTCCCCGCTGAAGTGGCCTATGATGAAGAGCAGAAAAGCCATCGTTGCCGACAGAACAGGAGAAGAGAAACTGGAGAACAGCAACGCAATAGCCGTCATCACCATAAGCTCAAGGAAGATGAGATAAGCAGCGGGTAAGACGGCAAACTGCAACTGATTAAACCCTCGCTGCAAATAGAGAAGCGCAACGAGCACTCCGGCCAGCATCACTGCCGAGTTGATGAGAAGCGTCAGGATAAGACCGAAGTACTTCCCCAGGATAAACTCGTAGCGATTGATCGGCTTGGCCAGCAGGCTGTACACAGTGCGCTTGTCCAGCTCTTTATAGACCAGCCCGATGCCGATGAAGATGCTGATGAGCGTGCCGAACAGCAGCATCGAGCTGAGCCCGAAATCGACTATGATCTTGGCATCCTGTGAAGCCGATAGCTGGCCTATGAGGATCGATGCGCCTACCAGCAGTAAGGCAAACAGGACAAGGTTGTAGAGCACCTTGTCACGAACGGATTCACGAAATGTATTCGATGCTATTGGTGCGAGATTCATAGCTTTGTACCCGTCAGCAACCTAACAGGTCGCTGTACATCTTCAAGCTACTGGATGCGGGCGGTCATAGCTTGCTGCTCCCGATCCATGATCAAAAATATAGCATTTTCCGGTTTAAGCTGTCCTGGAGGCAAATCTCCATTGGCTACTGCGGCAATAGCCGCCGCCCTGCCCATCACCAGCAGGTTGTACCATCCCCTGGCTTGCCGAGCATCTATTTGCGATGCTGAAGCGAAATATTTTCCAGCCTCCGCAGTGCGGCCTTGCCGGCGCAACATCTCGGCGTAGAGCGATCTCAGGAAGACGGATTTGGGATAAACAGCGATAGATTCGAGCAGAACCTGTTCCGCTTTTTCTATTTCCCCTGCCCGTTCGCAGGCAATGGCCAGATAAGCATACGCGACAGAGACGTTGATGCCGTTCCTCAGAGCATATTCTAAATGGGGGATGCTTTCTGCCGCCTTGCCGCTGTGATAGAGCGCCATTCCCAGATTGAACTTCGCTCCAAAGTTGTAAGGATTGAACCTGAGCGTTTCATTATACTCATCGATTGCTTTTGTTGCATCCGAGCTGAAGAACTGGACCCCATTGCCGCGCTGCTCATGCAGCTGCCCCAGCATAACTCGCACTGACGACCAACTGAAGAAGGCAAAAAGCAAAAGGCAAAAAGCAAGAGTGAAAACGTCCGTTCGACGTTCCATTTTCAACCTAGAACGTAGAACATAGAACGTAGAACGTATAGAGGACGTCGGACATTCTGACGTTCCGACGTAGGACGTTTCTGTCCCCGCATCGGCGAAAGCGTCTCCACGTCGTCGAATCTGTCCTCTGTCCCTTGTTAAACAGGGAGCGGTAGCAATCGAGGCTATAAAGAAGAACATTACGCCGCCGGCAATCCAGCGGAAGCCGAACGAGCTGGCCCCTGCGCTGATGAGAAAGGCCACCATCCCGGCAATGGCCCCCAGCACGCAAACATTGTTGCTGGACTTGAATGTGAGCCAGCCGGAATAGAGTATGCCGCAGCAGAGCAAGAGGAACAGGACGAGACCTGGGGCCCCCATCTCGGCGAGGAGCTGCAAGTATTCGTTGTGCGTGCGTTCGACCAGCGCCTCTTCCTGTAGATGCGAGAGCCATTCGTTCTCAGGGTTCTTTACAAACCGAGCGCGATAGTTTGCATAGAGCGGCTCGTAAGCGCCCGGCCCCACGCCGATCAGTGGATGCGCTTTGAACATCTCCAGCGCCACTCCCCAGAACAGCAGACGCGCCTGAGTGTTTGGCTCGACCTGCACTGTCTCTACCAGCCGCGAGGCAATCTCCTGTTGCGGCCTGTTGAGCGGTGAAGGCACTAGTTGAAAGATCAAGAGTGCAACCAGAGTGGCTACCAGAATAAGAATGCGTCTGTTGTTGATGGGCCGCGCCTTCTTCAAGAAGAGAAATGCGGCGATCAGAATCAATGAGCATAGCATTCCCAGAGCCGGCGCCCGCTGGCCTGTCTCAAGCACTGCCAGAAAGGACGCGACGGCAACTATGTAGCTGGCCCAGATAAAACACTGCCTGCGAGAGCAGAGGAATATCATTATGTAGATCGGCATTGCCGTTATAAGAATTTCGGCCAGCACGCTTCTATGGGCAAACGATAATGATGGCGGAGCGAAAGAGCTGCTGTAATATTCTATTATGCCCAGGACTGCTATCGATCCGGCGACCAGGCCCACCACCGCAGTCGCCACAACCAGGCGGCGGCGGATTGTAAGAGCTTGCCTGAACAGAATAAATGTTGCCAGGTAGATTATCCATAATCCTGTATGGTGCAGCGATTGATAAAGGAACGGCGTCCACAGCAAAGATGCTGCGCTCAGAAGCGCCAGCCCGTAAAAGGCCCCCGTTACTGCCAGCTCGGTTCTATAGGCGATTTGAGAGCGGCGCTCCGGTCTAAACAGGTCTGGCAAGCGATCCGGCTGCGGTTGGGCGCCTTGCCTGCGTTGGGAATCTTTCTGCGGGCTGAATACCGATTCCAGGAAATAGATTGCCAGAACGAGGAGTATAGCGAATGCAAATGCAGCCTCTCTGGCCAGCAGGCCGTTATAACGCGGTATAGTTCGCAACGCCCCCCAATCGACAAGGAGTAAAAACGGGAATAGAAGGGTGATTAGCTGGCCGGGCCGGATGTGCTTGAAGTATGGTCTATCTCTTAGCTTCAGGGGATGGGCGCTCATGACATTTACGTCGGTTCAGCTAAGAAATCAAAAGACGGAAGAGCGCGTGGGCCCTTCCGCCTTTATGCCTAGAGTGTGCCGAATTCAAGTATTAGGTGGAGGTACCGATAGCCGTGCCGGTTTTTCCTGTCGGCGCAGAGGCAGGAGTGTTATTGTACCGGACCACGTAATCCTCTACGATGTTGAATGCGCGAGTCCCTGAATTTGAATCAGTCGTCGCTCCGAAGTCAAATGTTGAGGCGTTATCATTGGCAGTATCGGCGAATGTATAGGAATCCTTCTTGACATTAGCAGTCCAGCTAGCATCCAGATAACCGCCACTAGTGAGAGAAGCAAATTTTCCATAGGACCCTACAGCAGCCAACCGAGTGGCTTCGGCGCTTCCGATAGCGCGGAGATTGCCGATAGTAGCCGCCTCGTTGGCCGACCTGCGTGCGCTAAGTAAACTTGGAATTGCGATTGCTGCGATGATGCCGATGATCGCCACCACGATCAACAACTCAACCAGCGAAAACCCCTTTTGATTATTCATACTCATCGATGCTCCTTTAAATTTGAAATTAAATTTTTATTTGTCCGTCGCCTTAGACGCCAGGCTAGAGTGCAAGTATTATGCCGCAACTCACTTCGAGCCGATTGATCACGTTTGGGGCGATTGTTCACGGATTTACCTATATTTAGGGGGCCTTTCTCTTCCTATCTGCTCCCGGCAATGCCGGGCAGTAACAAATTTTGTTACCTTACTATTGACAACTTTCGTCAATTGGTTGACTCAACTTTATAGGTTTATCTTACAGAGAGCTTTTCGACCTCAGAGCAAAAAGCCTTTACTGGTAAAACGCTTGAAGGATAATATCGGTTCAAAATTGCAGGCCGGTTCCGGCAAGGAAGAGATTGCCGAGGGCGAATCCTGGTTGGTAAGAGCGCGGATCGAAGAGGGCAAAGGCGTTCTATGTTAGGAGGGCCCCTTCAATTCTGAAATTCCGGTATCGGCTGGCTATTCTCATCAGCGGGGGCGCCGATATTGAATCTGATTACCCCTGTCTCGTTGGTGAAGAAGAAGCGGCTATCAGTATCAACAATACTTGGATCGGCATTAACAGTGTAGCTTATCGGAGGATTGCCCAGGACAAAATTATATCTGTACCCGCTCTTGACCCCACCTACCAGCGTAGCATCAACCAGGCCCACCCTGACCAGATCATTTATCGTCCCGTAGTTGCCATAACTGCCTGTAGTAGCCAGATAAGTGAGCTGAGCCGAGGTATAGTTCCTTAGCGTTTGAACAGCCGAAGCTTCAATGGCGCTCCGACGCGCTTGAAGCAGTCGGGGTACTGTGATTGAAAGGATTATAGAGGCGACAACTACCACAATCATCAGCTCAACTATCGAAAATCCTTCATCGTTTCTTTTGCCCCTCATGCCTGGCCTCCGTTTTAAGATCAGAGCTTAATTCTTTTAGCGCCCATCAGTGGGGACCTGTTTCTTTTCAAGATCGGGTTGAGCAAAACCGGTGCCAAAGCGCAATGCGGCTCTTAATTAATATCCGACAGATTTGCCAAAGCTTAAGATATGTTCGATTTAGGGCACGGGGCCCCCCCGCGTCAACCGCTCGTAGTAGTTGAATCTCTTTCTCGAGCGGCGGGAGATTGCCCAAAATGTCCACAAACAGGACAAGCGAAGGCAGAATCACAGGCAATAATTAATGCTTGCCGGGCGGTAAATAAAAGAGCGGACGGAGTGGAATCCAGACTCATTGCTTACCCTCTGTCATTTTGGCTTTTGATCTTACACCCTCTCACCCAGGCCAATTGTGCTGCGCATCAAGCTCGCCGTTTGGCGTATCCCGTGTTTATCCAGGCAATGGCGCAGCGAGCGGACCGGCATCCCCAGCATTTCAGCCGCTCGCGTCTGGTTGCCCCCTGTCCGGCGAAGAGCAGCGATAATGTAACTCTTTTCAAGCTCATTGAGGAACGCTTCGAGATCGATTCCCTCTTCCGGCAATTCAAAGTTGTTATTGAGCTTGACCGGATCATATTTGAGAATGCGTTCGGGAAGGCGCTCAGGCGTAATGACGCTGCCTGTTTCAAAAGCCACTGCTCGCTCAATAGTATTTTCCAGTTGGCGGACATTGCCCGGCCAGGAGTAATTCTCCAGATAGCGTAGAGTATCTTCTGATATAGATAGTCCCGGCTTGCCCATCGATTCGCTGAATCGCTTCAGGAAGTGCAGCGCCAGGTCCCTTATATCTTCGCGCCTTTCGCGCAACGGCGGCAGTTCGATTGGGATAACGCTGATTCGGTAGTAGAGGTCTTCCCTGAAATCGCCGCTGTCTATCATCTCGGAAAGATTGCGATTAGTAGCAGTGATAACGCGCACATCTACCGGCATCTCGTCCGCGCTGCCTATGTGCCGCACTCGCCGTTCCTGAAGCACGCGCAGGAGTTTCACCTGCATGGACAGGCTCATCTCGCCGATCTCATCCAGGAAGATGGTCCCTCCGCTGGCTGCTTCAAACAGGCCCTTTTTATTGCTCACTGCGCCGGTGAAGGCCCCCTTAATGTAACCGAATAGCTCCGACTCAAGCAGAGTTTCCGTCAGCGCTCCGCAGTTAACCGAGACAAAAGGCTCGCTGCGGCGCGGGCTCTGCTCGTGAATTGCGCGGGCGACAAGCTCTTTGCCCGTGCCCGATTCGCCCGTTATCAGCACCGTGCTGGTGGTCATAGCGACGGTTTTGATCATCTCATAGACCGCCTGCATGCGGGCGGATTTGCCGATCAGATTGCCCAGCGATCCTCGCTGCTGCAGCTCGCGCTTGAGCAGCTCATTCTCTTGTCTGAGCCGCTTCTTCTCCAGCGCATTGCGCACGATTATCTTCAGCTCATCGACATCGAATGGCTTCTGAACGAAATCATCGGCGCCCAGCTTGAACGCCTCGCGCGCAGTGTCGATAGTGGCAAACGCGGTCATGAGTATCACCATTGTCTCTGGAGACATCTGGCGGCAGCGAGAGAGAAACTCTATGCCGTTCATATCAGGCATGCGCACATCGGAGATAATGATGTCGAACAGGTCGCTTCTTATCATCTCGACGGCTCGCGCTCCGCAATCGGCCACGCTGACCCGGTAGCCCTCTCGCTTAAAGAGCATCAGGAGCAATTCGCGCATGCTGCGCTCGTCGTCAACAATCAAAAGCTTTGAATTCAGGGGAAGTGACATAATTCTTTCAGGCAAATAGCAGATTACAGCTCAATACAAACACAACTTCTACTCACACTCTTTTTCGGCGGAGCGCCCGTTGCCGATGAGTCTTTTTATAGTCCGCGACGGAACTCGATGGAGGCGCAAGGCTAGACGAGCGGGGGAAAAGATATTATCATTACTGCCTGTTTTGCTGATGTTGCAGCTTCTGCTCAAAGCAGCATTGGCGAAGCGGAAAATTCTCTAATCTACATCGAGATAGAATTTGTACTATAGAGTTGACGTAGCTGCAAAGCCTCGGAGAGGCGCCCTATCTATAGTAGGTGGTGAATGATGTCTTCTTAGTTCCGTAGGAGCGACCTGTTGTCCAAGGATTTACAGGGCGCTCCTGCGGAGCTGGAGAGATTTTTTATTCTCTCGATCCTATAAATAGGGCGCTCCTACGGAGCTAAGCTCCGCCCTGCTGAGTAGTTACAAGTTGACAAGATAAAGGTCGCCCCACAGGGCTTTCTAAAATAAGAAACAGGAGAAACACAGCATGATTACTTTCCCGCGTATCTTAACCACCTGCGCCTCTTTATTACTTCTTTTCTGCCTGGCATTGGGGCAGACAACTTCTACAACCCAGACGCCGGGCGCCGGCAGTAATCCGGTAATAGGCAGATGGGAAGGGGTATCTAAGGGGGCGGCCATCGGCGAGCTGAATATCACCATGGAATTAAAGGAAGAGGGCGGCAAGATCACCGGCACGATAGTGGCAGCTCAGGGCAATCTTCCTTTGACCAATGGAAGATTTGCCGATGGCAAGCTGACGATAGACTTCACCACGCCCGATAACCTTACCGGCAAGATTGTTGGCGCCGTCAAAGATAACAAGATGGTAGGCGAATGGAGCCTGGGCGCCGATATTAGCGGCACCTTCGAATGCACCAGAGTGGGCGGTACAGCGGCTGCCAGCGGCCCAGGGGCCCCCGGCGGCTCCACCGCTCCGGCAGGCTCCGGCGCTTCTCTTGCCGACGTGATTACCGGCGATTGGGACGCAGTCGTCAGCAGCCCGAACTTCGGCGATATTCAACTTACCATGCAGTTGAAGCTTGAAGGCGACAAGGTCTCAGGAGTGGTTAACGCTCCGCAGGGCAGCGCCCCTATCACTAAGGGGAGCTGGGCGGATAACAAACTAACGATAACCGTAGAGGTCCCCAACGGCGCAGTCAATTTCACTGCTACGATGAGAGAGGGAACACTGACAGGCGATTTCGATTTTGCCGGCCAGGCTACGGGGACCTGGAAGGCCACTAAGAAAGCGGCGGTCAAGTGAGAATCCCCGAAGCAACGTTCATCAGCTCAGTCGCCGAAACAGACGCCTATATTGCGGGCGGTGCGCACAAGATAGCCTCTGGGCGGGACTGTTTTTATAGCGCCGACAGCCTCGCTCAGAGGGATAGTAACAACCTCGCCGGCGCGCAAAGCTACCATACAGCCGTAGCATCTACCGGCAACTGCATCTACTGCGGCAGAGCCGAATGATGAAGCCAGCAAGCGATCAAAAGGTTTGGGCTGGCCGCCGCGCTGCAAGTGGCCGAGCACGACAACGCGCGTCTCTTTGCCGGTCAAACGCTCAATATCGTCTGCTACTACCTGTCCGATCCCGCCCAGCCTCTTTCCACCGGTTTGATAGACCCTGCTGCCGCCTGCGGGGAATGCCCCTTCTGCTACTACTACGATACTGAATTTGCGGCCTGCTTGCTCTCGCTCAATTATCTTGGCTACTACTTTCTCTATTGAGAAAGGGATCTCAGGAATGAGAATGACATCTGCGCCTCCGGCCAGCCCCGATTGAACAGCAATCCATCCGGTGTTGCGCCCCATAACTTCGATCACTATAACGCGGTCATGGCTCTCTGCCGTTGTGTGCAGCCTGTCTATAGCTTCGGTTGCGATGCTGAGCGCAGTGATAAAACCAAAGGTGAGCTCTGTGCCTGCCAGATCATTGTCTATTGTCTTGGGCACACCTACTATGCGCGTTCCCAGTTGATGGAAGTTATAGGCAATGCTCTGGGAGCCATCGCCTCCGATGACGATGAGCGCATCTATGCCGAGCCGAGCTAAATTGTCTATTGCTTCTTTGTAGAACGGATCTCTTCTGAGGTCTTCTATGGAGGGCGGCAGAACCGAGAAGTGCCCGCGACTGGTTGCGCCCAGGATGGTCCCGCCCAGCGGCAGCAAGCCGCGAACGCTGTCAAGGGTCAACGGCCGAATCATAGTCTGGCCCAGCAACCCTTCAAAACCATCTTCGATTCCAATCACAGACCAGCCGTATCTGTTGATCGCAGTCTTGGTCACTGCGCGAATTACAGCGTTGAGTCCGGGCGCATCGCCTCCTCCGGTGAGCACGCCAATAGATTTGATCTCGTCACTCATTTAGTCTTCCTCGCTGAAAGTAGGATGTTGGGGGAGAACATGAATGTTCGACGTTGAAACGCACCGACGTTCTATGTTCTACGTTCGATGTTCTACGTTCATGACGTTCGACGTTCTACGATTGCGGATTGAAAAAGCCCTTTGTCTCTGCGTCCCCGCGTCCCTCGACGTCGGATGTAGAACGTGGAACGTACTACGGATTATGCATTACGTAAGACATAAGTTGAAATATCCCTGATCATAGATTAATCTTGAACCGTCTACTTTTCAGGCTATGGAATGGCAAGGACCAGTGCTGGAACCAGTCTCGACCGGCGACATCATCGACCGGGCAGTGCGCCTCTACAGACGCAACTTTGCGCCGCTGGTTCTCATCGTGACCATCCCCAGCCTCGTCGCTTATGTCGGGTCGTTAATGGCGATGCTTGGTTATTTTAGCGCGATAACCGGGACATCTACAGGCGAAGGGATAGTGGGGGTTGCAGTCGCCATTATCGGCTATTTCTTAATCTATATTGTCTGGCCTTTTCTTTACCTGCTGACCATAGGGGGGCTGGTTCGATCTATTGCCGATCACTTCATGCTGGGCGCCAGGATACGGTTGCGCAGTACGATTAGTTTCATACGGCAGAGGCTCTCTGATCTACTTCTTGCCGGACTGTTACTGATGGTTATGGCAGGCGGCGTGCTTTCCGCCGTCTATGTTGTTGTGCTCTTTCTCGCCCTCGCTTTCGCGTTCATATTAGGGGCGCTTGGGGCCACGGCCCCCTGGCTGGTTGGCGCGTTGGCCATCATTCTGGGTATAGCAGTTATATTTGGAATATTGGCTCTGCTGCTTTCTGCTCTGGCGCGAGTTATCTTTATACCACAGATCATAATGATTGAAGGGTTGCCGGCTACGGCGGCGATTTCGCGGAGCATGAAGCTAGGAGCGCGCAACTGGTGGCGGGTAGGGGCAATTGTGCTGTTCAACTACTTTATCGCTATGGCCATCGCAGCGGCGCTGGGTATTCCTATTCTGGTCTATGCGATCTTTAATGGGAGCCTTCAGAGTGCCAATGAGTTCACTGTCTTCTCCTGGGGGACTATAATCTACAGCACAATCACTCAGCTCAGCTCGATACTGGCGACGCCGATCATGACGGTAGCATTCACTTTGCTCTACTTTGATAATCGCGTTCGCAAGGAGGCTTACGATATTGAGCTACTGGCGCGGCGCGTTGCGCCTCAAGTTCAAGCGCAGTTTCCTCCTCAGCCGCTTCCGCCTCAGCCTCAATTCGCATTTGCCAATCAACCGGTTGCCCAGTCGTTTTCCCAGCAAAGCCCGTTAGGGTTGAGCGGCGCCTATTGGGGCCCCACGCCGCCCAGGCCGGATGTTGCGCAGGCGACGGTCAATCGTTGTCCGAAGTGCGCGCGGGGTTTGATCCCTGAAGCGCGGTTCTGTATGTATTGCGGTTTCCCAACTTCGCCGCGCTTACCTTGAGAGTAGTTATGCTAATCACCAGGTTAAAGCTGAACTACCAAGCGGCTAAAGCCGATTGCTTCACATCTTGCCTTGCCACAAGATGTTTGCTCATTCTCAGTCTGGTCCTGGCTGCTTGCGCGACTATCTATGCGGCATCAGATATAGCTGATTATCACGCCCGCGTTGATGAGGCTCTAAGTCTGCTTGAAGATATGGATGCGCTCGCTTTTGAGAACCGAGGGGCCGAGCAGATAAAGAAGCTTTTGCCCCAGCAAGAACAGATCATCGTTCGCGGGCAGGTTATAGAGATCGATAACACCTGGCTTTATGATATTGCTTCCCAACTGGAAAAAGCCAATTCACCTGCCGATAAAGAGGCCGCCTTTGAGCAGATCCGGTCGCGCCTGACTGCGCTTGATAATCATTTAGTTGAGTTGCAGGAGACGGAAGCCGGCCCTGTCTATTCAACCGAACGGCAGAAGCTGGAGGCGATTCTCAGTCGCAGCGAATTTCGGGTTAAGAAAGGCGAGACGCTGGGAGAAAAGCTCAGGCGCTGGATTATGGATCTGCTGGAGAGATTGATCCGTTGGCTGCCTACTCAAGGCACAACATTTAACAGTGTTCTCAAGATGATAATAATCCTGGCGGGCGTGGTTGTAGCAGCAGTTCTTGGGTTGATGCTCAAACGCATGTTCACCAGAGAGAAGAGAGTTAAAGAGCGTGAGAAGCGGACCGTGCTGGGCGAGGAGCTTGACCAGGAGGTGACGGCGAACGAGCTGCTAGATGCCGCATTGCGGCTTGCCCGAGAGGGCGATTACCGCGGCGCAATTCGCAAGCTCTATATCTCGCTGCTGTTCCAGATGGATGAGCAGAGGATTATTCAGCTTGAATCTTCGGCGACCAATCGCGATTATCTACGCAAACTGAGGCTGAGCGGAAACGCCCGGCTCTTCTCGGCAATGGAGTATCTTACCGGCAAGTTTGATTATTTCTGGTACGGCAAATTCGCCAGCTCAGAAGCAGATTTCAGCGACTTCCTCTCGCGTTATCGAGAGCTGATACAAGAGATCTCTCCTGGCCGGGAGGTCACGCAATCTGCTTGAACGCGCTTTCTAAAGGTTGAATCTATCTTTATCTTTGGCCGGGCGCAGATGCCCTGGCGGGGGCCCTTCGTAAAGGGTTCCGCAACGCTGGCAGCGAAAGACGGCATTGCCGGCAACGATACTCTCTTTAATAGCATTGCTTCCGAACATCACCTGTTTAAGGTGCGCCGAGCAGAGATTGCCCTTAGCATCTTTCTCATTACATACGGTCTGCCCTGGCAGCAATCTCTTTATTCCCGATTTAGGCGGAGCAGCAGTTGCAGATTGCGATTGAGTTTGCACATTCTCATCAGCCATTGTCTTGTGAGCTTTTCCTCCCGGTCAATGATAGAGTTGTTAGATTGAAGGAGCAAAGTATAGCATGACTGAACGCTTACCGTTAATAAGACGGGCAACTACAGATCGTTGCGAAAATAAAGCTCCGTTGCGGAAAGAGTTGATTTACAGGTAGGTTGGATACCACCGACTTGCGGCTCGCTGCGAGATTCAACTTCGACCTAGAGTGCTTGCGGCGCCATTTGCCTTCCACTATACTTCGAGATTACCGCTCAAATGTTTTTATAACGGAGCTTGTTATGAATTGCCCTATCTGTGGTTCCTCTATCGATCCTGAGTGGAATATCTGCCCTCAATGTTCTACTCCGACCACAAAGCAGAGCCCGAAGTCTGAAATCGCGCGGCCATTCGGAACGCTTCAATCTTACGATGTCTCTGATCAGGCGAAGAGTCCATTGCTCTGGGCCAGAATAGTGCTGACCCCTGTAATTATCATCGCATTGCTTGTAGTTGCTTACTTTGAATATCCATCTTTCAGGCGCTTTATGCTCAGCCGAACTCTCAGTTTGATCTTTGCTGAAGATGCCGCTATGACGGATGAAATCGGCAATTATGAAAAGAGGAACTCTGTTCCTGATTATCAATATCTGGTTAAAAGATGCGATGAATACCGCCAGCGCCGCAATGAGCTTATTGAGAGAGTTCAAGAGCTAGATCCTTACAAATATAAAGAGGTCATCGATAACTATATTGCTTACCTCAATGCAGAAAACGACTATTTAAAAGCCAAATGCTCGTACTTCCACCGCCTCAATGGCTTGGAGCTTGCCAAGCAGGCTGAAGCAGAAGATAGGCAGAGGCCGAATAATAAGAAATATCTGGAAGTAGCGGCCCAGCGGATAAAAGATGCAGAGAGAGAGCTAGAGAATGCGAGGGTTAAGCTGGCGGCAGCAGCACTGGCCGCCAATCAGGTGCGCAATGCTTTCGCTCAGGTCTCTAATGGCCTGATCGATATTCCTGCCGAGAGCCCGTTCAATGTGCCAACAGAGGCTCCTTTCAGTACACCGGACTTGCAGAAGGCTGATACTCCTAATAGAGAAAGCACGTGAAATTAAGCTAAGGAGCAGGGGAGCCAGGAAGCAGAGAAGAGTGAGGATAATTCTTTCTGCCCCGGCGCCCCTGCGCCCCGGCTTCCAACCACCCAAGCGCCCACGCGCCCCTGCTCCTCAGCAACTAGGCGGCTGCACTTTTTTACCTTTACAGATCCCGTAGCGTATGTTAACTTTCTCATCTTGATAAGCCGAAAAGATTAAGGTGTTCTATAGATTTTGGAGGAATTGGAGCTGTGGCTCTTACTAAGGAAGTCAAAAGTGAAATAATTACTAATTACAAAACGCACGATCATGATTCGGGCTCACCTGAAGTGCAGGTTGCGATATTGACCAGGCGAATCTCGGATTTGACTGAGCACTTCCAGACTCATAAGAAAGACAATCATTCGCGGCGCGGATTGCTTAAGCTGGTGAGCAAGAGGCGCCGGTTGCTGGATTATCTGAAGAGACGTGACGCAGAACGCTATCAGGCGTTGATCAACAGGCTCGGCTTGAGAAAATAGAGCCTCTAAACAAGAGAGAAGCATTACCCCCAATTTGCCGTCCTTGTTGCCACAGCTCGGAGAGCAGTGATGTATGGGGGAAGAGTATACAGATTGCGCGCGGTCTGAGCGAAACAGGTTTAAATACGCTCCCGGCGCGCCAGTAAAGAGATTAGTTGATTTATTGTTTAACTACTTGGAGCCACGGTTATCGGAGTCTAAAAGACAACGGTAGAGCGTGGCTCTTTGATTTTGTTGGAAGGAGAGATATATGTATTTGAAAGAATCTATCAGTCTAGGAGGAAGGGAGTTCTCTATTGAAACAGGAAAGATTGCCAAGCAGGCTGACGGAGCCGTGGTTGTGCGCTACGGCGAAACAATTGTTTTAGTTGCGGCAGTTGGAGATAAGAAGGAGCCGGAAGGTCTGGATTTCTTCCCGTTAACCGTTGAGTACCGCGAGCATAACTATGCTGCCGGACGAATTCCCGGCAACTATTTCAGACGTGAAGGAAAGCCTACCGAGAAGGAGACTCTTACCAGTCGCTTGATCGACCGCCCGCTTCGCCCGCTGTTTGCAGAAGGCTACAAATCAGAAACCCAGATCATTGCAACGGTGATTTCAGCGGATAGCGATAACGAGCCGGATGTGCTTGCTATTACCGGAGCCTCCGCGGCTCTCTACTTTTCTGACATTCCTTTTCTTAACCCTATTGCCGGAGTCCGTGTCGGCCTTATAGATGGCCGCTATGTCGTTAACCCTACTTATGATGAGATCAGGCGATCCGATCTCAATCTAGTGGTAGCAGGATCTGAGGAAGCTATCGTCATGGTTGAGGCCGGCGCTAAAGAAGTTTCAGAGCAGGTTATGGTCGAAGCTTTGATGTTTGGCCATAACGAGATCAAACGCCTTTGCCACTGGCAGAAGGAGATCGGCGCCAAACTGGGCATCCAGAAGCGCGAAGTCATTGCTCCACAGCTCAATCAGGAGCTTATGACAGAGATAGAAAGCAGGATCACAGATCAACTGCGCGAGGCGTTGAACGTTCAGAATAAGACCAAGCTGGAAAGCTACAAGGCTGTTGATGAATTGAAAAAGAGAACAGTGGAGTTCTATCCAGAAGAGGAAGCGGAGAAACGGGCTCAAGCAGGGGAGATATTTGATCACCTGAAGGAGAAGATTTTCCGCGATGACATCCTCAATCGTCGCCGCCGACCCGATGGCCGCCGGTTCTCTGAGATCCGCCCGATCCAGATCGAAGTCGGATGGCTGCCTCGCACTCACGGCAGCGCCCTCTTCACTCGCGGAGAGACGCAGGCAATCGTCACTACAACGCTTGGGACAAAAGAAGATATTCAGTTTCTGGACGATTTAGAAAAGGGCGAGGTCCAGCGCCGCTTCATGCTCAATTACAACTTCCCGCCATTCTCTGTCGGTGAGGTAGGCCGATTGGGCAGCCCTGGACGCCGTGAAGTAGGACACGGAGCATTGGCGCGCCGCGCTCTTGAGCCGATGCTTCCTTCCGAGGATGAATTCCCCTATGTCCTGCGCGTTGTGGCTGATATAACTGAATCCAACGGCTCCTCATCGATGGCCACAGTCTGCGGCGGCACTTTGTCATTGATGGATGCTGGAGTTCCCATAAAGGCTCCGGTGGCGGGCGTGGCAATGGGCCTTGTCAAAGAAGGCAATAAATACGCCATCCTGACAGACATTGCCGGGGCCGAAGATCACTATGGCGATATGGATTTCAAAGTTGCCGGAACTCAGGATGGGATCACTGCATTGCAGATGGACATCAAGATCACAGGCATTAATGCTCAGATACTGGCTGATGCCCTTCAGCAAGCTAAAGAAGGCCGACTCTTCATTCTGGAAAAGATGAAAGAGGTTATAGCGGAACCAAGACCGGATATTAGCCGTTATGCGCCTCGGATTATCACAATGCAGATACCGGTTGATAAGATCCGCGATGTCATAGGGCCTGGCGGCAAGACCATTCGCGGGATAGTTGATAGGACAGGCTGCAAGATCGATATCGAAGATACAGGCAAAGTCAGCATTGCATCGACCGATCAAGCATCTGCTGAGACAGCAGTTCGCATTATTCAAGAACTTACTGCTGAAGCTGAAGTAGGCAAGACCTATCTGGGAACAGTGCAACGACTGGTAGATTTTGGCGCTTTCGTTGAACTGTTTCCTGGCACAGATGGCCTTCTACACATCTCTGAAGCAGCGGATTATCGAGTTAGAGATATAAGAGATGTATTACGAGAAGGTCAACAGATTCTGGTCAAGGTTATCAGCGTAGATAGCTCAGGCAAGATCAAACTTTCTCGCAAAGCTGTGCTGCGCGAAGAGCGCCAGCGAGAAGAGCGGCCGCGCGAGGAGCGCCATCACAGAGAACATAGGGCCAGAAGAAGGTAACCTGCCTCTGAAATCTCCTATGGAGTGCGGGCAGATCGGCTCCCATATGTGGAAGATGCGGCGGCGCAGCCGCCGCTAAAACGCAATCGTTAATCCGCACTCCATCCTTACAGATAAATAGCTCCTCTTTTTATGGAAAATTCTTCCACTCAAGAGGTTTGCAGTAAACGGAGACTATAAACTCCCGCCAATCCCAAGCATTCCAGATTCTTCGCCGAGTTGTAATCCGCATCCGTCTCCTCCCTCACAACTCACGCATTTGAATCTTTCTCCCTTGCGATTTTTGCTATCAATTTTGCTGCAATTGTGACATCTCTGCGAAGTCCTGTAGGGCAAGACGAACCTGTGCGGATGCCCAACTCTTCACAGCCGAATCTGCGACCAATTGACGGCCCTGGTCAGTGACCAAAAAGATAGCAAAGCGGTCCACGTGTCGAGAGAACGTCCCTCTTCCGTGAGGAAAACTTACAACAATATTCGCAAGGCGGGCAATAGTATTTAAATTTAATTACAATACTGTCAATTACTAATTAGACGAAGACGCAAAATTGAAGTAACTGCTCAGTCCCGGAGCAGCGCCCTATTTATAGCTAAGGGAGAGCGGAACAAAGGAGAAGCAAAAGCGCAACGGTAACTGCTCAGCCCCGAAGCAGCGCCCTATTTATAGTAAGCAGGTAAATGAGATCTCCTTAGCTGCGGTAGGAGCGACCTATACTGATTCATAGCCTGCTCAATGCCGCAGCTAAAGAGGCCTTTTATCCCTTCTATACAATAACAGGGCGCTCCTACCGCAGCTAAGCACTGCCCCCGCTGAGCAGTTACCCTAAAAATAACTTGTTTTGAGATCGAATGATCACAGAATTGCCGCGCACAGTTGAACGCTGAGCAGTTACCCTAAAAAATAACTTGTTTTGAGGGCGCCGCAGCGCCCGAACGGAAAGGCATTTTCCCCAAAGAGCTGTATCCACCAGCTTGCCGCTTGCCGCGCCACTGGTCAGCTTGAAATTGTTTGGTGGGCGCAACAGGATTCGAACCTGTGACCCCTGCCGTGTGAAGACAGTGCTCTACCATCTGAGCTATGCGCCCTGAAAAGGCAGAATGCAATACTGGAACTAAAGAACGATGGAGCTGCCAATTCGGCCATCTGAGCTATGCGCCCTGAAAAGGCAGAATGCAATCCTACCAGACGCGCTTGAGCAGCGTCAACCCTATGCTGCACCGCAGTATAGTCGAAAGCCGGTTTGTCACTATGATATGCAGTATACCGGAGTAAGTATCAGGGAGAGCCCAGTAATGTAGCATAGTCGAAAGCCGGTTTGTCACTATGATATGCGCGGCTGCCAACCTTCAGCCCTATCCGCCGCACCGCAGCATAGTCGAAAGCCGGTTTGTCACTCCTGGTAAGCCGTATATTTGTGGCGCAACTTTCAGGGGGCCCCGCCGCTACAGCTATGCGGAGGGGCTCCGCCGCTTCGAGTTATATCAGCAGATAGCGGCTACTCTGATAGTGGCTCCATTAAGCGTTGCTCGTCAGAGGCTCCGCCGCTTCGAGTTATATCAATAGGTAGCGGCTACTCTGATAGTAGCTCCGTTAAGCGTTGCTCGCCAGGGGCTCCACCGCTTCAAGTTATATCAATAGATAGCGGCTCCGCCGCTACGGATGTGCGGAGGGGCTCCGCCGCTTCGAGTTATATCAGCAGATAGCGGCTCCGCCGCTACGGATGTGCGGAGGGGCTCCGCCCCTCCGAGTCCGAGTTCAGTCCCTCTGCGGCTATGCCGCCAAGAGGCTGCGCCTCAACGTGACCACAGAAGGCAGTAGGCAGGCGCTCCTTCTTCCAACTGCGCTGTTCTCATTATTTCTCTCGCGTCGTCGAAGACGACATGAAAGACTCCTCAGAAAATACTCCGGGAGCGCCGCGACGAGAGAGGGTGAGGGCGCCTTGCCTGCTCAGCCTTGCACTACCTAGCAAGGCGGGCAAGGATGAGAGGCGCTCCCAGGCTTTTCATCATTTCTCTCGCGTCGCACGAGCCGTCTGAAAGACTCCTCAGAAAACAGTAGGCAGTAAGCAGTAGGCAGACGGCAGACGGGCTGCAACCCAACTGCGCTGTTCTCATTGTTTCCGTGCGTTGTCGCCGACCGTCTGAAAAACTCCTCAGAAAATGTACAGTAACCTGTCAGGTTGCTGATAGTGCGCGACCTATCAGCAACCTGACAGGTTACTGTACATCGCATTTTCATCATTTCCGGGCGTCGTCGAAGGCGACATGAAAGACTCCTCAGAAAACAGAAGACAGTAGGCAGTAAGCTCCGCATCAGCCTTCTTACGACTGAGACTAGTCAATCCATAATCAATTTCGTTGCTCCGTTTGGCTTTCTTGACCTCAAAGACTGATCGCTCTACCACGGAAGACTTGTTCCACCTTTGCTGCCAAAGAGTTGTGACGAAATCCTCAACAACTGCCGAAATATTATTAGCAACCGCCTCCCGGATTCAAGTGGCCAGTTGCCAGTGACCAGTGACCAGTCGCCAGTTGCTGCTGACCACTGACTAACGCGCTATGCCTGTAGTTGAGAGAATCCTTCTCATAATCAACCGAACTGCCGGGACTGGCCAGGGCGACTCTGTTGCCGATCAACTCCGATCCACACTGGCTGATTGTCTGGATGGGCGGGCGACAGTGCGGATAGAAATTGTAGATGACCATCCGGCGGTCAAAGCTTGTGTGACAGATTTCCTGGCGGCATCAAGCGCCCCGGCAGCGATCATCGCCGGAGGCGGAGGCGGAACTCTGCGAGCAGTAATTGAAGGCATCTGCCGGGGAAGCGCGCCTGACTATCTGCCCGGACCAGATCGAGTGCGTGTTGGGGCGCTCCGAATGGGATCAGGAAATGTGCTGGCTCGACAGTTCGGGGCCCCCAAAGATCCGGTGGAAGGGCTCAAGGGCATAATCGCTAATCTTCAAGCAGATCGCACTGCGTGTTGTTGCGTCATGCAATGCGAGATTATCACGCCATCGGGTGATTCAGAGATCCATTACGGTGTGACACTGGGAGGCTTCGGGCAGTTTGGGCGCGTCCCTGGCGACCTTGCTCGCTGGCACAATCGATTGCCTGCTCTGCAAAGGCTGGCTGCCAGACTGCTGGGCATTGAGAATTTGACCAGTATCGAATATGCCCTCGCTCTGTTGATTCGATCTCTATTGTGCGCAATTGTCCCTGGCTTTGTTGATAAAGTTGAGGTGCAAACCAGCCATGGGAAGAAGTCAATGAAGTTGCTTGCAGGCAAGGATGCCTGCGCTCCCAGGTCCAGCCATGGGAAGAAGTCAATGAAGTTGCTTGCAGGCAAGGATGCCTGCGCTCCCAGGTCCAGCCATGGGAAGAAGTCAATGAAGTTGCTTGCCGGGCTTGCAATGAATTTTCCCTTCAAAGCCATTCCTATCGATCCGGGAGTCGGTGTAGAAGATGAAGCTATCTCGTTGCAGTTGATTCCGCTCAAAGGGAGGTTGTCTGCGCTGTCGCTGGTCGTTGCGCCGCAGCGCCTCATTCGACGGAGCCTACAAATCAGGATTGAGAGATCAGACTGTGTGAGATTGAAGTTAATAGATCGCCCGTTCGCAGAGTTCTTCCTCGATGAAGATCCAATGGTCTTTTATCAAGAGTTAATCATAAAGATTGCCGGTTCTCTGCCCGTTGTGCCCGGGCCCGAATACTCCTGGTCCAGGCAAGAGGAGATTACTGTATGACTCTTCAAGTTTGCATATTGGGAATTGATGGCAGTGGCAAGAGCACTATCACTGCGGCGCTGCCGAACATTCTATCTGCTGAGATGGGTGTGCTGGCAGGCTCGGCGGCAGATCAATTTCGCATTGTGGGGCCCGATCAAGATCATCTAGCTCCGGAGTTTTATCCAGACGGGTTGCCGCTTTCGGCTCATCTCGCCATGCGATCCAGGCGGATTGCCAAACGATTGGTTGACAATCGCAGCCTCTATCCCATCTTTAAGCTTGCGCAGATGATCTTTCAGGGCAGCGCCATCAATCGTCTGGGCCAGCGTTACGGCGCTGATATTATTTGTAGCGATGGAAATACACTGATGTCGGCGACAGGGCGCGCAGCAAACTATCTGCGCCCGGCGAGCGGCGGAAAGCAGGAAAGCAGGCCGGCGCCCGACGCGGAGGACCTCAAGGCGGTATTTGCTTATATACTTGATAACCAGCCGCTGCCGGAGAAGAGCCAGGGCAAATTGCCTCGACTCGGGAGAGCGAGGCTCATCTACAAGCTGACTCGCCTTCTGGGATTGCGCGCAGCCTGGCTGCCTGATCTGGTTATCTTTCTCGATCTCTCTCCTGAGATTGCTGTGTCACGCATCGCGTCACGAAGACAAAAGATTGACCGCCATGAGAACGTAGCCGATCTAGCTCAGGCGCGCGAAATGTACCTGAAGACGCTGGAAGCGTTTAAGCAGTACCGAACGCCCGAAGTAGCGCATTGCATCAATATTGACAGAATGGCCCCTGGAGAGGTGCTGCGAGCGGTTGTTGATATTCTGCTCCCGCACATTCTTGCCCAGCAGAGCGAGGTAACAATCACTAGGGCCCCATTAGGCACAACCCGCCTCAACAGCAGCGCGATCCAGAAGAAGGCTCTCAATTATCGCTACTTTGTCCGATACTTGCTGGCCAAGTGGTTCTCCGGATCCTGGCGAGAGCCCACATTCTTCTTCTCCCGTCTGGGACGACTGTTTCTCAAAGAGGGGTACTCTGCCAATGTAATGCGAGTTATCTATGACAGAGATGAGAAGCAATATGGAATGATGGATCGCATCTTTCTGGAGTATCTGCTGCATCGAGCAGTCTATGATCGATTGCAGATCCTCTCGAGAAAGATCGAAGTTGAGCTGGAGGCGCGGTTAAGTAGTGGGCAGTGTGTCTCTATTTTCCCTGCTCCCAGCGGATTCGCTTACGATCTGTTTCGCCCGCTTGAATCGATTGCCAGCCGTATGCCGGAAGCGATGAAGCGAGTGCGATTGCTGGCGGCTGATCTTGATCCGCATAATAGCCTGTCCGATGAGCTTACCGAGCGCGCAGAGAGACTGGGAATCCAGTTCAAGTTCTTGCGCGGCGATATAACAGATGATGAAATGCGGCGCAAGTTTCAAGAGATGGCCCCCTATGATATGGCGCTATTTGTGGGCCTTTCGAGCTGGCTGCCGAAGCCTCAGACGATGCGCCATCTGCAATGGCTGCGCGAGAACCTGCGCAAAGATGGCTGTCTGGTGACGGATTCGTTCACGCCTGATGCTTACGCGCTGTCGGGCCGTTACGTAGGGTACAAAGCGCATTACTACACGCCAGAGGTATACAGGGCGCTGGTGGATTATTGCGGGTTTGATGGCCTGGGCGCAGCAGTAGAGTCCGGTCGGGATGCGATCAATCATGTACTGATAGCTTCACTGCGCGCGCGCAAAGACAATCAGGCAGATTCACAGCAGAAAGAGACGAGATGCTCAGATGACAGCATTGAGCAGGATATGGATGATTTCTTCAATAATCTCGTCCTCGATTGCATCAAGTCGGAAGAGCCGTCAGATAGTATCACTTCCAGCAAAGATAATGCAGAAGGAAGAAGTGAAGATCGGGAGACCAAAGAGGAGCCAATAATAGATCTTGTCTAAATCGAAACAACCGGGATTGCTACAGATACGCGCCACAGGGCTCACGGGGAGCACAGGGAAATGCGATAACGATAATTGTCCTCGTGTTCCCCGTGGTTGAATCTTCTGTGCCAAGACGGCTTGGCCTGATTTAACAGCTACTGGGTCTTTTCAAAAGGATTTCTTGATGGGAGCAGTGCTTAGCTGCGGTAGGAGCAACCTATTTATAGAATTAAATTGGTTAGCAGGTCGCTCCCACCGCAGCTAAGGAAGATTTTATTCACTGCCTGCTATAAATAGGTCACCCCTGCCGGGGCTAAGCTGAAATTGAGATTGTTATGAACCTCGAAACATTCAACCGGCGGTCGCGCCCATTGCTATTTCAGAAGCTGTCCAGCGAACCATTTGATCTGCTGGTCATAGGTGGGGGCATCACCGGAGCATCTATATTTCGCGATGCCGCGCTCCGCAAGATGCGAGTTGCGCTGGTCGAAGCCAGAGACTTCGCTTCGGCTACCAGCGGGCGCAGCTCAAAACTGATTCACGGCGGGTTGAGATATATAAAGAATCTGGGATTGGGCCTGGCGTGGGAGTCCTGCCACGAGCGCAATCTTCATATCCGGCTGAATAAGCGGCTGGTGCACCCTATGCCTTTTCTCGTGCCTCTCTATCGCGGCCGTGGAGAATCTCGCCTGATGATGCGGCTGGGCATGCTGCTCTATGAGGCACTCTCCGGTTTCGGGAGCTATCGGTTTCATAGCTTTCTCAGTCGTGAGGAGACGCTCAGTCTAGGGCCCGCTCTGCCTTTGGGAGGCTTGATAGGAGGATGCATCTATTACGATGCGGTTGTCAGCGACGGCCGCTGGACAGTGGAGATAGTCAAGGATGGGGTGCGTCACGGCGGCGTGGCGGTCAATTACTCTCCGGTAGTGAGCTTGTTGAAAGAGCAAGGAAAGATAGCTGGAGCGCGAATAGAGGATCAGATCAGTGGCAATCGCTACGAGCTTCGGGCGAAAGCAGTAGTTAACGCTACCGGAGTGTTTGCAGATAAGATCCGCCAGATGGACAGACTAGATGCGCCGCGCCTGGTCAAGCTATCGAAGGGGACCCACCTGGTATTTTCTGAAGAGGATGTGCCGCTGGAGATGACAACGGTCTTCTCTTCGCCGATAGATGGGCGCCCGCTGTTTTTGGCAAAGCATAATGGCTGTTTCCTCTACGGGACTTCTGATGATTGGGAGGAGACCAGCCCCAGCGCGCCTGTGCCGGGCAGAAAAGATGTTGACTATTTGCTGGATTCTCTAACTAGCTTCATGCCTGAAGCGCAGCTTGATCGAGAGAAGGTCCAATTTGTCTATAGCGGTTTTCGCCCGCTCCTGTCTCTAGGAGATAGAGAAAAAGATTCTGTTTCGGTCACTCGTGAAGATTACATTGAAACTTCGCTATCGGGATTAATCAGTGTGGTTGGAGGCAAGCTCACAACAGCGCGAATCATGGCCATCCGAGTACTGGCTCAGGTTATCAAGAGAATTGGGCGACAACCTCACTGGGCAAAGTGCCAGACGCACAGGCTTTCAATCGGTGGGACTAATGAAGCAGTTGCCGAGGGGTTGTCATATTGGGTGAGGCAATGTCCCAGGCTGAGCTGGTACTTCAGAATTCTCTATCAGAGATACGGCCTTGATGCGCATGATATTTGCGCTGAAGCGATGAAGATATATTTAGGTAAGCACGCGGATGCGCGAGCCGAGCCCATCCGCGCAGAGGTTGAATATGTTTGCCGCAACGAGATGGTCTGTACATTGGAGGATCTGATTGATCGTCGCGCCGGATTTCTTTACTGGAATGCTGAGAAACGGCTTGAGCGATTGCGTTATGGGGCCCATGTGATCCGCGCTGAGCTGGATTTGACTGAGAAAGAGTTTGAAGAACAGTTCACATCATACCGGGAGCATTTAGCTCGATTCCATTCACTGCCTGAGAGTCATTAGGTTGAAATTGAATCTCGCAGCGAGCCGCAAGTCGGGGGTATCTGATGCCAGATTGAAATTGAATCTCGCAGCGAGCCGCAAGTCGGGGGTATCTAGACCTGAAGCATCTCGCGCAGCTTCTTTGATTGTCGCTCGCTCACTTGAATCTCGCTCGCTTCTCGATCATTCATGATCAACACATGGGTCCCCTTTGAAAAAGGCGCGATCTCTTTCACCTTCCTCATATTGACTATCACCGAACGATGAGCGCGAAAGAAAGGCGGATCGAGCAATCGCGCTTCCAGATCCCCCATCTGGTAATCAGTCCAGTAAGTCTCCCCATCAGTCCTGACTTTCACCAATCCATCTTCAATGCGAAAGAAGAACACTTGATTAAAATGAAAGCTCATCGCTAAACAGCCTTCTGCCTTACTCTCCTGAGGCAATAGCAAGCAGGTACATCACATCAGCATTCACCTGAATTGGGACGAGCACTTCCGCTTCCGGCTCTTTCAATAACCTTCGAGCCGGATGATCAGGCCGAACCTGGATGACGTCGCTGCAGCGCAGGCTCGATCTGCCCGCACACCATTTTTGCTTCGACAAATGGAATGATTCGCGCGACAGCCACGCCCAGCGTCTCTTGTACTTTCTGCTCAGCCAGAGCGAACAGTTCGCGTTCATCTTCAATCGATTCAGTCTCGCGGGCGAATGCTTGCGCCAGTATTCGGTAATCAGGCCGCCTGAAGAGCCAGCGATCAGCGGCGCGGCTCACTGCGCGTTCGAGCCAGGGAAAGAGCAGCAGCAACGCACACCAGAGAGCGGTAGTAGCAATCAAGACTTTGGTTTCAGGATACAGCGCAGAAGCGCGAAGGACACGCGCTAGCGGCGCAACGACGAACACAGAAAAGATCAAGGCAATGACCACCGCAGCCAGAATTAGTCAGGCTGCGCTTGACGAACAGATCAGCGAAGCGAAATCGCGCCAGCAAAGCCAGAGCCGCGATTGCAGCGGGAATGCTCGATTGTTGAGCCAGCACGTTGAGCACAGTTTTGAAAGGGGGACCTGCCGCTAGATGGATCAATATCAACAGGCACAGAGCCAGACCCGCGCCGAGCAGCGCCATCGTGCGCGAAAAAGTGCGCTCGGCTGGCGTTGGTTCCACAGTGCCGCAAAACACAACCACGCCAGCAACCACATGGAGCATCAGGTTGTAGGCCGAAAGCTGCCTGAAGGTGGAAGCGCCAATCGGGAAGCTGGGCGCAATGGCAGTGGTGAAAATCCCCAATGTCAGCCAGATGGCATTCGCGCAGGAAAAAAAGCGCAGCCAGCGCGTCGCGCGGCTGCCACGGGCGAGCCCATCGGATGGGTTGCGTTCCCATCACAAATGGCGTCGGCAACACGGCTGTGGCAGCGTAGGCAAAAGTGTGAGCCAGGCGAAAGAACAGCCATGTTGAGTCAAAGCCGAAAAGCGATGACAGGTATACAGCCAGTGCCCCCAGATTCCAGACCAGTCCGGCAACGGCTGCTAGCAACCCCCAGTGCGGCTCGCCCGATAACCGCTCGGCTCTCCACACGAGCACATTCAGCAGGCCAAACAGTATCACCTCTATGGCAAAGCCCAATGTTTGAATCAATAGATAGATATCACTCAACATCCGAACGCCTTTCTGTTCCGGCTCATTGTGTGTGGCAGACAGCACATCAATGCCAGTGCAGCCAATTTGATTCTCTTCATCATGACTCCTCCTTACAATCTTGATTTGGTGTGATCTGCTACTGAGTCTATGAATCCGGCCACTGATAGCGATCTATTTCCAGGTGAGCGCAGAGAAATAGCAGATGAGCGCAGCGACTGCGACTATCAGTGCAGTTTGTTTGAAGTACAAGCTTCAGCTTGCTTTTATTGGCTGATAACCCAGGCTAAAAGCTTGTGCTCCAAACTCATTCTTCCTTACTAACCTTCTCAGCCCCAGAGGGGCAACCTATTTATAGCAAGCAGGTGAATGAAATCTTCCTTAGCTCCGATAGGAGCAACCTGTCGACTTACAGGCCGCTCCTACCGGAGCTAGCAAGGTCTTTTATCTCTCAATTCTATAAATAGGGCGCCCCTACCCCAGCTAATCTCTGCTCTACTGAGTAGTCACTCTTCCTTTAGTTACATGAATGTAGTTCTGTTATTCTAAGACAACAGTTTTGTCGGTCATTGCTGAAAACCAGAGATAATAGCATCAATAATCTTCTCTTCCTAATCCCCTTTGAACTTCGCGATGGGGCACAGTTTCCAAAAGTCGGTAATGCTCTGGGCGCGGTATTTGTTTAGCATGGTTGGCTATGGCCGCTACCTGTCCTCAAAGCTGATAGCTGCCTTGAGCATCGGGCTGGAAGTAGCTCGCTATCAATCATCGAATAAATTGTCGCTACAATTTTGTTGTTGCTAATCTCGTAATCTACATCTATGTAGTCATAGATCGACAAGCTATCGCTTGAGTCTCAGATGCTCATTGCGAGAAAATTCAATAAACACGCGGGTTTCCGTCTCACAGCCCGGCTACTGTCTTCTTTGGCATCGCGCTTGCCCTGTACTGGTTGAGCTTGCACAAGGCGCAGATTAACTGCGAGACAATCCATCTCTGCGCCCGGGCGAGAATGCGCAGCACACCGAGAAGGGTGCTGGCGCTGGTGGTCGCCTCGCGCGATCAAGAGATACCTCAAAAGAGTGAGGAAAGGAGATATCAACCTATGAGCCTTCTTCGGAGAAGATTTTTTCCCCTACTAATCCTGTTCTGGTCCATTGCTATTCCGGTCGGCGCATTGGCCCAATCGGCCAGCGGGACTGTAGATGAACGATTGGCCAAACTGGAGACGGCCGCCAGCAGCGCGCAATCGGCAGGCGATAATGCCTGGATGCTGGTCTGCTCGGCCCTGGTGTTGATGATGACGGGGCCCGGTCTGGCGCTCTTCTATTGCGGATTGGTGCGCAAGAAGAACGTCCTGGCGACAATGATGCAGAGCTTCATACTCATGGCCGTCGTCACCGCGCTCTGGGCCCTTTATGGTTACAGCATCGCTTTCGCCGAGGGTACCCCATTCTTTGGCAACCTGAGCTATCTGTTCCTGCGCGGCGTAGACGCCGCGCCGAACGCGGATTACGCGGCGACAATTCCGCAGCAGACATTCATGGTATTCCAGTTGATGTTCGCAATCATCACTCCGGCGTTGATCACGGGGGCATTCGCCGAGCGCATGAAGTTCAGCGCAATGCTCGCATTTATGGTGCTGTGGGTGACGATAGTCTACTTCCCTCTGGCGCACATGGTATGGGGCAAGGGCGGCTTTCTCAACGCTGTGCTTGGCGGCCGGGTGCCGGCTCTGGACTTCGCCGGCGGAACGGTGGTGCATATCTCGTCAGGCTTCTCGGCCCTGGTCTGCGCAATATATCTGGGCAAGCGAATTGGCTACCCCAAGATGTTGATGCCGCCTCATAACCTGGTGCTGAGCGTTATTGGCGCGTGTCTGCTGTGGGTAGGCTGGTTCGGCTTCAACGCCGGCAGCGCGCTCAGCGCCGGATCGCTGGCAACAAGCGCCTTTGTCGCCACTCACTTTGCGGCGGCTTCAGCAACTCTCGGCTGGGTAATTGCAGAGTGGATTCGCCAGGGCAAGCCAACCGTGCTGGGAGCGATCTCAGGCGCGGTCGCCGGCCTGGTAGGGGTCACTCCGGCCTCCGGATTCGTCACGCCGATGTCGGGATTGATCATCGGCTTCGTCGCCGGAGTAGGCTGCTTCCTGATGGTCACAGAGGTGAAGAAGCGATTGGGCTACGATGATTCTCTCGATGTTTTCGGCGTACATGGCGCCGGGGGCACCATTGGCGCAACCCTGACAGGCGTATTTGCTACCAGCGCGATAAACCCGATCTTCAAGGATGCAGCGGGCAATCCGTTGCCTGTCGGCCTGGTGGATGGCAATCCCTCGCAGGTCATAAATCAATTGATCGGTGTGGGTATCTCGATAATCATTGCTGTCGTTGGCTCGCTAGTCATTCTCAAAATTGTTGATCTGGTTCTCGGTGTGAGAGTGAGAGAAGAAGAGGAGATTCAGGGGCTCGATCTCAGCCAGCATGGCGAAGAGGGATACAATCTGGAGCTGGATTTAATTTCAGGCAGCGTCCCGGCTCGCAGCTTATCGCAGCCGTCATTGATTCAAACCGCAAGCCCTGTTGAGGAATAGACCGGGCGATTTCAGATTTTGAATTTCAGATTTTAGATTGGATTTCGGGTCTACTATAAACCTTAAGAAAAGATTTCATCTGGTTTGGGCGCCAAGCGCCCTCAAAACAGGTTAAATTTAAAACTGTTTTGAGGGCGCTTGGCGCCCGAGCTGAAGAAGGACTTTTTCTTAAAATTTGCGGTTGCTCAGCTTTACTGCTCGCGAATATCGGTGATTTCAAGTTTGCAGCAATTTCAGATTGCTGAGTTATTTAGTTCCCAATGATAAGCTCAGGAGATACAATCTAACAGTCTGAAACCCGAAATCAGCGCAGGGGGGATAGGCTATGAAAAAGATCGAAGCGATAATCAGGCCGCACTTGCTTGAGAACGTCAAAGATGCATTGCAGGCGCTCGGCGTCCAGGGCATGTCGGTCACTGAAGTCAGAGGCTTTGGCCGTCAGAAGGGCCATACTGAAGTCTATCGGGGAAGCGAGTACAAGGTTGAGTTCGTTCCCAAAGTGAAGATCGAAGTGGTGCTCGATGATGAGACTGTCGAGAGCGCAATTGATGCCATTATCCAAGCGGCCCGCACAGGCAAATTCGGTGATGGCAAGATATTTGTCATTCCCGTCGAAGAGGCAATTCGCATCCGCACAGGCGAACACAATGAACGCGCCGTGTAGTTAAGCGCGGCAGCAGGGGTGCAGAGGAGTCTTTCAGACGGTCTCAGGCGACGCCCTGAAATAATGAAAATGCGATGTACAGCCGTGGCGGTCAGCCTTGCTGATAGTGCGCGACAGGCAGCAAGCTAAGATGTACAGCCGTGGCGGTCAGCCTTGCTGATAGTGCGCGACAGGCAGCAAGCTAAGATGTACAGCGACCTGTCAGGTTGCTGATAGTGCGCGACAGGCAGCAACCTAAGATGTACAGCGACCTGTTAGGTTGCTGATAATGCGCGACAGGCAGCAACCTGACCGCCTCGCTGTACACTTTCTGAGGAGTCTTTCAGGCGGTCGGCGACAACGCGAGAGAAA
>Ga0209172_10001775_pt1 | contig 42721 bp, 38 predicted proteins | sample LarsenN4metaG_FD_184113 | JGI IMG/M metagenome (GOLD analysis project Ga0209172, IMG submission 184113) | Hot spring sediment bacterial and archeal communities from British Columbia, Canada, to study Microbial Dark Matter (Phase II) - Larsen... ... | reverse complement strand
CCCCTTCGCCGGCGGCGCTGTCGTCGAGAAGGGCCTTGTAGAGGGCGAGCTTGCGCTTTTTCAGCTCCATCATCTTTTCTTCGATGGTGTGGCGCATGACGAGGCGGGTGATGGTGACCTGGCGGGTCTGGCCGATGCGGTGGGCCCGGTCGGAGGCCTGGTTTTCCACGGCGGGGTTCCACCAGGGGTCCAGATGGAAGACGTAGGTGGCCCGGGTGAGGTTGAGCCCCTTGCCGCCCGCCTTAAGCGAAAGGAGAAAGGCGGAGGGCTCCTCACCCTTCTGGAAGGCGGTGACGAGCTTTTTCCGCTCGGGAACGGGGGTGGAGCCGTCGAGGCGCTGGTGGCGGAGCCCCCGGCCCACCAGCTCCGCCTCGACGATGTCGAGGAAGGAGGTGAACTGGGAGAAGACGAGGACGCTGTGCCCTTCGTCAAAAAGCTCCTCCAGCTGCTCCACGAGGAATTCCACCTTGGGGGACGGCTCCTTCGAGCCGGGGATGAGGAGTGACGGGGAGAGGCAGAGCTGGCGCAGCCTGAGTATTGCCGTGAGGGCGATGATCCGGGCCTGGCCGGCGGATTTGCTGCGCCACGCATCCTCCACGGTCTGGCGGACTTCCTCGACGGTGCGGGTGTAGAGGGCCTTCTGCCGGGGGCTCAGTTCCAGGTGGATGTCGGTTTCGATCTTGGGGGGAAGCTCGGCGGCGATCATCTGCTTGGAGCGGCGCAGGACAAAGGGCTTCGTGCGCCGGATGAGGGTTTCCAGGAACGGGGCGTTGGCGCCGCCCGCCTGGCGGCGGAACTCCTCGTAGGGGCCGAGGAGTCCCGGCACGGCCAGATCCATGACCGAGTAGTACTCACCCAGGTGGTTCTCTACGGGGGTGCCGGTGAGGCAGAGGGTGAAGAGCCCCCGGAGCCGCCGGCAGGCGCCGGTGGTGTCGGCCTGGATGTTCTTCACGGCCTGGGCCTCGTCGAAGACGATCACGTGGAAGGGGATCCCGGCCAGAATGTCGATGTCGCGGGGGATGATGCCGTAGCTGGTGAGGACGATGTCGACACCGGTGAAGTCGGCGCTGCGGCCGGTGCCCCGGTAGGTGAGGACGGTGAAGCCGGGGTAGAAGCGGGCCAGCTCGCTCTCCCAGTTGAAGAGGAGGCTTGGCGGCACCACGATAAGGTGGGGACGCGGCTCCTCTGCCCGGGACGGTACCGTCCCCTCGTGGAGGGCGGCCAGGAGGCTGATGGCCTGGATGGTCTTGCCAAGCCCCATGTCGTCGGCGAGGCAGGCGCCGAAGCGGTGGGTGTAGAGGAAGGCGAGCCAGTGGAAGGCGTCTTCCTGGTAGTGGCGCAGCGTTGCCTGGAGTCCCTCGGGAAGGGGGGAGTGGGGTATCTGCTCGAAGGTGGCGAGGCTGGCGAAAATCCGCTCATCCTCGGGGGTAAGGCGGACGGTGACCCCGTGGCGCCGCAGGACGAGCCAGTCGAGGATCTGGAGCCGGGGGATCCGGACCACTTCGGCCTTTTTCCGCTTTTTCGCTCCGGCCTCGGGGTAGAGCATGGCAAGGACGCGGGCCGATTCCTCGTCGATGAGGAGGAAGGAGTCGCCCCGGCGGAAGACGCCGCCGCTGGCCATGGCCTCGGCGATCTCCTGCTCGGTGAGTTCGTCGGTGCCGCAGCGGATCTCGGGGCGCAGTTCGAACCAGTCCAGGGTGGAGCGGGTGGCATCGAGGGTCACGTCGAGGGTGACGGCCTCCACGGGGCGGTCCTGGAAAACCAGGCTGAACCCGTGTGCGGCAAGCTGCTTGTGGAGCTCGGGGAGATGCCGGAAGAAGGCGTCGCGGGAAACGGTCATGGCGCCGGCCGGCTCCGACGCGCCGAAGATGTCGGCCCCGAAAAGCCGATAGGGGATCTCCATGAGCCGTGCCTCCACCCGCGGGTCGGCCACGGACATGAGCCAGGAGCCGTCGACCGCCAAGAGCGTTGTCTCACGGGTTTCGCAGGCAGCGGCAAAGGCCGCGATAATCCGCTTGGCCTCGCTCTTTACGGTCCGCTTCAGGAAATCGTCGCCGGCCAGGGCGCGCCGGATGGTCCGTTCCAGGTCGGCCCTGGTGGCACAGCCAAGGGTTGCGAAGCAGCCGGCAATCACGGCGCTGCTCCGCTTCTTGGTCCGGATGGGTGCCGATGCGGTGGAGCGGCCCCGGCTGGTGAAGAAGCCGAAGGCGGTGGCGGAGAGGGGGATTGGGGTGTCGCCGTGGACCCCTTCGGCCAGCAGCAGGGCGGCGGTGTCGTCCATGCGAGCCACCCGCAGGCGGTACCCGTGGGTAATCGCTGCGGGCTCGCTCGCCCCGCCGGCTCCTGAAAAACGGATACGGCCAAGAATCGTGGCAAGGCCCCCTTCGGAGACGGTGAGCCCGATGGCGTTGAAGGCATCGGCGGGGAGGGAGACGGTCCGGAGACTCCGCTCTACCGGAGTGCCGGTGGCGAGGCTCCATTCAGCGGCCTCGTAGTTGATGGTGTTCCAGATGTCCCATCCTGCCAATGAGTCGATGACGCGGATAGCCCCGCCGGGGATGTCGAAATAGTAGCGGTGGGTGGCAAAGCAGCTGTCGGGAATGGGGAGCCCGTCCTCCAGGGCCTTGTGGGCGATGACCATGCCTTTGGCCTGCTCCAGGAGGGTCATGGTACTGTGGACCCGGTCCCGGTCGAAACGGAGGGGAATTTCATCGCCCCCCCGCCGCAGGGCAAGGGGGGCGTCATCACCGAAGGCCTCCCGGTAGCGTTCGATGATGAAACCGCTTTCCCGGGGATTGAGAAGGGTCCAGAGAAAATCCCGCACCGGCCGGGAAAGGTTCTGGTCGTGGATGGAGACGGGGTGCTCCCCCACCCAGATCCGGGTCTGGATGCCGCTGACACCCCCCTCCACCACGAGGCGCGGCAGAGGAGGCGCTGCCGGTGGGGTGGCCTCGCCCCCCGAGAGCCAGCCGGTCACCTGGGCCAGGTAGCCGCTGTCGAGCCGGAGGCTGGCAATGGCCTGATGCACCAGGGCCTTTTTCAGGACCGCCAGGGCGGCGATGACGTGGGGGCAGTGGCCGGTGGGGCGCCAGAGGGGACATTCGCATGAGGGGGTGAGAACGCCGCCGCTGGCCTCCAGCCGCACCTCGTGGTGGCGGGTTCCGTCCATCACCTCGGCAAAGAGCGTGGAGCGGTCGGGACTCCAGTCAATCCCGGTCAGCCGCTTTTCGATGGCCATGGCCAGCCCCCGCAGGACCGAAGGTTTGGCCCCCAGGGTATAGATCATCCCCGCCGGCAGCTCCCGCAGGGCGGCCAGGAGCTTCTCCTCCCCTCCCCCGGGTCCCGGGGACGACGGCGTTGCTGTTACCGCACTCTTTTTCATGGAAACCGGCTTTCTTCTGCCCCTCACTCCCTCACTCCCTCACTCCCTCACTCCCTCACTCCCTCACTCCCTCACTCCCTCACCACTCGCCATCTCGTCAGATAATCCCGTGCAGCGGCCCGCCGGGAGCGCCAAGCGCATCGACCCGCCGCTCGATCTCCGGCACCTCTTCCAGGGGAGGGGCGTGGTGGGGCTTCACCCGGGCATCGATGACAAGTGCCCCGTCGCACCCCCAGTGCTTGCACCGGACCGAGGCGCCGATGCCGCTGATGTCGGCGGCGGGATTGGAGCGGGTGAAGGTGACCCAGAGGAAGTTGTTGAGGGTGCGGGCGGTGAAGGAGCTGTCGTCCACAATCACCACCAGGGGGAACCGGTTGATGGGGTCATCGGTGGCGAAGGAGGCGCAAAACCTCTCCAGGTCCGGGGCGCCGCTGTCGCCGTAGCCGGGGAAGGCCGGACCGGTGACGGCCAGAACGCCGGGAAGACAGACCTGGGGAGCGGTAAAGCCGTCCGGAAGCCGGAGCCCCGCCGGCACCTCGGCGGGAAGCTGGCGCCGCTTGGGCCCGGCGGCGGCCACGATGACCTTGGACCCCTCGTTGAGGCCGCTCCCCGAGTAGTCGAGGGTGTCGATGGTGGTGCGGGTGTGGAAGTGGAGATCCCGCCGCCAGTCGGCCCGCTCCAGGATGAAGGCGAGGAACTCGTCGATGTGGTGGATGTCCGGCGGGTTGTCCTCGTGGGGGGTGATGAAGAGGTACTTGGCCAGGGAGAGCTGGCCGTTGCCCAGGATGGCGCTGGCGATGGTGAGGAGCTCCCGGGGCACCCGCTCCGCCTCGTAGGGGACGTAGCGCTCGCTCCCCACGGCCAGCAGCAGCGGATGGACCCCGGCGGCGTCCACGGCGTGGACCCCCTTCACGCCGGGGAGGACCTCCGGGATCAGGGCGCCGGTCAGCTCGTGGATGAAGGCGCCGAAGGTGGTGTCCTCCTGCGGCGGACGCCCCACGGAGGTGAAGGGCCAGATGGCGTCGTCCCGGTGCCAGACGTTCTCCACCCGGAGCACCGGGAAGGGGTGGGCCAGGCTATAGTACCCCAGGTGGTCCCCGAAGGGGCCCTCGGGGAGGGTCTTCGCCGGGTCGATGGTGCCGGTGATGACGAAATCGGCCTCGGCGGGCATGGGGAGCTCGCCGGGACGGCAGACCATGGCCAGCCGGTGCCCCCCCAGAAGCCCCGCGAAGGAGAGCTCGGGAAGCCCCTCGGGAAGGGGCATGACGGCGGCCACGGTCATGGCGGGGGCGCCACCCACGAAGACGCTCACCCGCAGGGGCTCACCCCGCTCGATGGCCTCGGCGTGGTGGACGCCGATCCCCCGGTGGATCTGGTAGTGGACCCCCACCTCTTCGTTGAGGCGATAGTCGTTGCCGGAGAGCTGCACCCGGTACATCCCCAGGTTGGAGAAGCGGAAGCCGGGACGGCGGGGGCTCTCGGAGTAGACCTGGGGGAGGGTCACGAAGGGGCCCCCGTCCATGGGCCACGATTTCAGCTGGGGGAGTTCGGCGATGGTGGTTGTGTGATCGAGAATCGGCCCCCGGGAAACCTTGCGGGGCAGGAGCCGCAGCGCCGCCAGGGGGGCGCCGGCGTATTCCTTCGGATTCTTCAGGACAGCGGTGGGGTTGATCTTCAGTTCCACCAGGCGGCGGATGTCGTCCAGGGTGTCCCGGAAGATGAACTCGGTCCGCTTCATGGTGCCGAAGAGGTTCCCGAGCATGGGGAAGCGGCACCCCTTGACCCGCGTAAAGAGGAGCGCCGGCCCCCCCGCCTGGTAGACCCGGCGCTGGATGGCGCCGATCTCGATGTTAGGATCGGTCTCGATATTGATGCGGACCAGGTCGCCGCGCGCTTCCAGATCGAAGACACAATCCTGCAGGTTGCGATAGCCCATGGTGATGAGGTCTCCTTTGTTCGACTCGTCAGAGCAACCGTACGACTTTAAAGCCACTCTCCCCTCAAGTCAACGGGAGACTTGCGGAAGGAAATCGGCACCGGCACCGGACCGAAGCACGCCGGCCATCCAAGCAAAAGGGGACGCCGTTTTCGCGGCGCCCCCTCTTCGTGTGCAGTCCATCAATTTCAAGGGATACGGTCAGGCGTTCAGAAACTCCCGCCCGAAGGGGGACATCTCCCGCAGCCTCCGGATGATTGGCGGCAGCTCCCGGATGACCGTATCGATCTCCTCGTCGGTGTTGAAGCGGGAGAGGGAGAAACGGATGGAGCCGTGGGCGCAGGTGAACGGCACCCCCATGGCCCGCAGCACATGGGAAGGCTCCAGGGACCCGGAGGTGCAGGCGCTCCCTGAAGAGGCGCAGATCCCCTTCTCCGACAGGAGCATCAGGATCGCCTCCCCCTCCACGAACTCGAAGGCGATGGAAAGAGTATTGGGAAGCCGCTCCGCCTGGCCGCCGTTGATCCTGGCCCGGGGAATCAGCTCCAGAAGCGACGCCTGGAGCCGGTCGCGCATGGCCTTCACGCGGGTGTTCTCGTCCTCCATCCACTGGCCCGCCAGCTCGCACGCCTTGCCGAGGGCGATGATGGCGGCGGTGTTCTCGGTGCCGGCCCGGCGGTTGTGCTCCTGGTGCCCCCCGACCATGAACGGCCGGAACGGCACCCCCTTGCGGACGTAGAGGACCCCGATCCCCTTGGGGGCGTGGAGCTTGTGGCCCGAGATGGAGAGCATATCCACGGTGGAAGCGGCCATGTTGATGGGAATCTTCCCCACGGCCTGGACGGCGTCGGTGTGGAAAAAAGCCCCCTTCCCCTTCTCCTTGACGATCTTTCCCACCTCCTCGATGGGGAAGACCACCCCGGTCTCGTTGTTGGCCCACATGACCGACACGACGGCCGTGTCCTCGTCGACCGCCCTCCTCAGCTCATCCAGGTCCAGCCGCCCTTCCCCGTCCACGTTCAGCTCCGTGACCCGATACCCCCGCTTGGAGAGGTTGCGGCAGAGGGTCAGCACCGCCGGGTGCTCCACGCGGGTGGTGATGATGTGGCGCCGCTCCGGATACACCTCCAGGGCCGAGCGGATGGCGGCGTTATCGCTCTCGGTGCCGCACGCGGTAAAGACGATCTCGTCGGCCGCGGCTCCCATGAGAGCCGCCACGCGGTTTCTCGCCTCGTCCACCTTCTTCTGCACCTGGCCGCCGAAAAAGTGCATGGAGCTGGGGTTGCCGTAGAGCTCGCAGAAGTAGGGACGCATCTCCTCAAAGACAGCCTCGTCCACCTTGGTGGTGGCGTTGTTGTCCATGTAGATCTCTTTCATCCCTCCACCTCCTGGACAACGATGTCGTCAGCCACCAGCTCCCGCAGTTTCATCTCCACGAACCTGGCGGTGTTGCCCGACGAGGCGCAGCCGGCGCAGGCCTTGCGGAAGGCGATCTGCACCTCGTTCCCAGAGATGTCCACCAGTTCCAGATCGCCGCCGTCGGCCCACAGCATGGGGCGCACATCCTTTTCCAGGACCTCCTGGATGAGCTGCATCTTGCGGAGATTGGTGAGCTTCTCGGGCTTCTTCCGCTCCTCCACCGGCTTGGCCCCGAGCACCTCGCTGATGATCTCCTTGATCTTGGGGATGCAGCCGCCGCAGGCCCCGCCGGCCTTGGTGAAATGGGTCACCTGCTCGGCGGTGGTCAGCTTGTTGGCCTCGATGACCTTGCGCAGGAAGGTGTCGGTGAGGCCGAAGCATTTACAGACGATCTCCCCTTCGGTCTCCTCGTGGCCGTGGTCGTGGTGGCTCGGCACCGGCCCGCCGCGGTACTTGGCGATGGCCACCTCCAGGGCCTCCTGCCCCATGACCGAGCAATGCATCTTCTCCTCGGGAAGTCCGCCGAGAAAATCAGCGATCTCCTGGTTGGTGGTGGCCAGGGCCTCGTCCAGGGTCTTCCCCTTGATGAGCTCGGTCAGGGCCGAGGACGACGCGATGGCGCTGGCGCAGCCGAAGGTCTGGAACTTGGCGTCGACGATCCGCTCCTTGTTGTCGTCCAGCTTGATATAGAGCTTGAGGGCGTCGCCGCAGGCGAGGCTCCCCACCTCCCCCACCGCATCCGCGTCCGGAATCTCACCAACGTTGCGCGGGTTCAGGAAATGCTCCCGCACCTTTTCAGTATAGTCCCACATGGAAAATCCTCCTTGGAATAACGATCAATGCCAGGCAATACTATAGCAAAATTGTCAGGTATTCAACACTTCCATTCTCAGTGATGCAAAAAAGGGAATGGCGCCGTGACGGCAAAACTGCCGGCGGAGCGCCATTGCTCTTGGTAAAACCGAAATACCGAGAAACGGAGAACGTCAAAATCCCTGAGGAAAAACGTGGAGCCATTCATACAACAAATCTTGGAAACTTGCTTGGTTTTCTCCGTGCACTCCCTCTCTCCGTGTTATTCCTTGTCGTGCCTCATCCCAAAATGAACGCCTTCCCCGCCGCCATGACCGCCGCCAGCTTTTCCTCACCCGACGCCTCACCATAGAGCCGGACCACAGGTTCGGTACCCGACTTGCGGAACAGGAGCCAGCTGCCGTCCTCCAGGATGAACTTGCTGCCGTCCACGGTCACCGTCTCCTTCACCTTCAGGCCGGCGAACTCCGCCGGCGCCTGCCGCTGCTTGTCGGCATAGGCGGCTTCCAGGGCCGGCGAAAGGGTGATGTTCTCCCGTTTCGTCACGAATTTCCCCACCTCGCCGTAGAGCCGCTCCAGCAGAGCCTTCACCGGCAGACCCTCCCGGGCCACCATCTCGGCCACCAGGAAGCAGGCCAGAATGCCGTCCTTCTCCGGCACATGCCCCTTGATGGAGAGGCCGGCGCTCTCCTCGCCGCCGATAATGATCCGGTCCTGGCTGATCAGCTCGCCGATGTACTTGAAGCCGACCGGAGTCTCGATCACCTCGATGCCGTGCTTTTTCGCCACCGCGTCGATCAGGTGCGACGTGGCGACGCTGCGGGCAACGGCGCCGGTCATCTTCCGCACCCGCGCCAGGTAGTCGAGGAGCAGCGCAACGATATAGTTGGGCTCGATGAAGGTGCCGTCCTCGTCCACGATGCCGAACCGGTCGGCGTCGCCGTCGGTGGCGATCCCCAGCTTCACCGCCGGGTCGCTCTTCACCAGGCCGATGAAGTCCTGGATGTACTTCTCTGAGGGTTCGGGGGGGAAGCCGCCGAAGTAGGGGTCGGGATGCATGTTGAGGGTCTTGACCTGCGCCCCGTGCTTCAGCAGAGGCTCGTCCAGGTACCCCCGGCCGGTGCCGTAGAGGACGTTCACCGCAATGGCGCCCAGGGACGCGATGGCGGCGAAGTCGACCTTCGTCTCCAGATCCGCCAGGTACGGCTCCCGGGGGTCGATCTCCTCCACCAGACCGGCGCGCACCGCGTCGTCCAGGGGCATTTCCCGGTAGCAAAGCTCCCCCAGCATCTCGTTGGCGCGGCGCTCGATATCCTTGGTGGTTTCGGGGAGGGCCGGGCCTCCCCAGGAAGGGGAGAACTTGATGCCGTTGTACTCGGGAGGGTTGTGGCTGGCGGTGAAATTGATGGCGCCGGCCGCCTTGCGCCGCATGATCTCGAAGGAAACGACCGGGGTCGGCGTATCGCGCCGGCAGATGTAGGCCTTGATCCCCGCGCCGGCCAGAACCCGGGCGGTTTCCCTGGCGAACCGCTCCCCCATGAAACGGGTGTCGTAGGCGACGATGATCCCCTTCTCCTTCTCGCCGATGGAGGCCACATGATCAGCGATGGCCTGGGTCACGATCTTTACATTCTCGAAGGTGAAATCCTCACACAGGATGCCGCGCCAACCCGAGGTGCCGAAAGCGATTCGATGCATTGTCCCTCCCGTGGGAAAATGGCTCCGCACAGGGGCGGAGACCCGATTATTAACGCAGAGAAAGCGTAATACATCCCCGACAGCGAGTCAACCCCGCCAAGCCCGAATTTCCGGCAGTTTCGAAGAGTGCTCCGGCCGCCTCGGCCGGGGTCGGAAAGGTCGGACTGACGGGCTTTTGAGCCGAAAAAGCGCCGGGGATTTTACAGTTGACTTTTTTCTTTTGGAATTGCTAGATTGAACAAAACACAGTTCACGGAAACAAATCGATTCAGGAGGATTCAGCATGCAGTGTCAGACAGTTCTTCCCGGTACCGAGTGTACCTTCTGGGGAAAGCAGGGTTGCATTTTCACCGGCGGTTCCTGCCAGGTTGTGGTTGAAAACTGCGAGGGGTGCGAGCGCATTGTCGACGGAAGCATCGGCAAGGTCTGCAGCGCCTATCCGGCACCTGTCAAGAAGTGGTCCGCGGGTATCTGCAACTTCGCCACCCACGTGAAAGTGGAAATTGTCAGCGAAGACATCAAGGTCAACCCCCTCAAGGCCTCCAAGAAGGCCTCCGGTGGCGGCGGCAAGAAGAAGTAACCCGCACTGCGTTCTACTGCACGAAAAGGGAGGACTCGTTCCTCCCTTTTTCTTTGCCCGAGGCTGCCATGTCCTTCGACCATCTCACCTGCCCCCGCTGCGGCGCAGAGGTTATTCGCTACCGCAATCCCATCCCCACCGTCGATATCATCATCGAGACGGCGGGAGGGATCGTGCTGATCGAGCGCAAGAACAATCCGAAAGGATGGGCGCTTCCCGGCGGCTTCGTGGACTACGGCGAGACCCTCGAAGCGGCCGCCATCCGCGAGGCGCTGGAGGAGACCTCCCTGCACGTAACCGACCTGCGCCTTCTGGGTTGCTACTCCGACCCGGCCCGGGACCCCCGCCAGCACACCATATCCGCCGTCTACGTGGCCCAGGCGTCGGGCATTCCCGCTGCCGCCGACGATGCCGCCAGTCTCGCGGTCGTTCCCGTCACCGACCTTCCATCAGAACTCTGCTTTGACCACCGCAAAATCCTCGACGACTACCTGCGCTTCCGCCAGCGCCCAGCCTAGCCCGCCTCGGCCAGTTCCGCGTGGTTCCGCATGAACTCCGCAACCCTGTCCGGCGGCATCGGCGTGCTGAAAAGGTATCCCTGCACCTCGTCGCACTTGTTGTCCGAGAGGAAGGAGAGCTGCCCCTCCGTCTCGACCCCTTCCGCAATGACCTTCAGGTTAAGGCTGTTCCCCATGGCGATGATGGCCGTGGCGATGGCGGCGTCGGCCGAATTGATCTCCACATCCCGCACGAATGACTTGTCGATCTTGAGGGTGTTCACCGAAAACCGCTTCAGGTGCGCCAGGGAAGAATAGCCGGTGCCGAAATCGTCGATGGAGATGTGAACGCCGAGATCCCGCAGCTGGTTCAGCACCGCCACGGCAAAGTCCGGGTTCTGCATGATGACGCTCTCGGTAATCTCCAGCTCAAGTAACTCCGGAGCCAGTCCGGTCTCGGCCAGAATCCCGCGGATGGTGTCCAGAAGAGTCTTCTGCTGGAACTGGTAACCGGAGAGGTTCACCGCCACCCGCATGGAGGGAAGCCCCTCGCGGGCCCACTGCCGGTTCTGGAGACAGGCGGTCCGGAGCACCCACTCGCCGATGGGGATGATGAGCCCGGTCTCTTCGGCAAGGGGAATGAACTCAGCGGGTGACACAAGCCCCAGAACGGGATGTTCCCACCGGATGAGCGCCTCCATGGCGGTGATGTTCTTGGTGACAATATCCACCTTCGGCTGGTAGTAGACCCGAAACTCCCCGTTGTCGAGGGCCTTGCGCAGGCTTGTCTCCAGCAGCAGCCGTTTGTCGGCGTTCTCATCCATGCGGGGCAAGTAGAACTGGACGTTGTTCCTCCCCTCCCCCTTGGCGTGGTACATGGCGATGTCCGCCTTCTTCACCAGGTGATCCAGGCTCTCGCCGTCGGCCGGATAGAGGGAAATGCCGATACTGGCGGTGACGAACAGCTCGTAGGTGTCGATGGCAAAGGGAGCGGCAAGGGTCTTGAGGATCTTCTGGCCGGTCCTCTTCGCATCCTCCACGGTATCCACGTTGACGAGAATGATGGTGAACTCGTCGCCGCCGATGCGCGCCACCGTATCGACCTCCCGCACGCAGCCGACAATCCGCTGGGCCACCTGCAGCAGCAGCCGGTCCCCCACCGGGTGACCGAGGGTATCGTTGATGATCTTGAAACGGTCCAGATCCAGGAACAGGACCGCCACCTGGTAGCCGTAGCGGTTCGCCAGGGCCTTGGCCTGCTGGAGCCGGTCCATGAAAAGGAGCCGGTTCGGCAGCCCCGTGAGGGTATCGTGGTGGGCGAGGCGGTAGAGCTGCTCTTCGGCATGCTTGCGCTCGGTGATGTCGCGGCAGATGCTCCAGATGACCTGGGATTCGCCTTCGCCATGGGCACAGGTGAGACTCCCCTCCACAATGACCGACCGACCGTCCTTGGCCGTGAAGACAGCCTCCATGGGACTCAGGGAATGACCGGCAAGGACCCGCTGCATTTCGGCGCCGCACTGTTCCCGGCTGTCGGGGTGGAGGATGTCGAAGAACGAGACCGCTGCCGTCTCTTCAGCCCCGTACCCCAGGGTACGCTGCCATGCCTCGTTCACATAGAGAAGCCGGCCGTCCGGGGTAACACTGTGGATCAGATCGTTGGCCGAATCGAGGAACGCGGCGAGCCGCTCTTCCCCATCCCGAACCGCGGCGGCCTCCCGACGGATGACGGTCATGAAATAGGCTGCAACGGCCGCCATGGCGGCGTTGAGCAGCGACACCCAGAGCCAGGTCAGGATCAGATAGAGGGAATCACTATGGAGTGCGGGGTCCACAAAGGGCATCCGCACATGGGGAACGACACCCAGATATTCCAGGGCCAGCACCGCCCCGTAGAGAAATCCTCCCCACACCCCCACAAGCCAGACTCCCGGCCGCTCCTCAATGAGAAACGATGCCTCGATGGTGACAAACAGGTAGGCGGGCCAGAACCAGCTGGCGGCGCCGCCGCTGGTATGGATCAGCACCGATACGAGGACCAGGTCGAGGATGATCTGAAGGAAATTGAGAAAGCGGAAGCAGCAGGCAAGGCGATCCAGGAAAAACTGGAGCAGCAGGTTGTAGCAGACAACCGTGACGAGGGCGGCGAAGAGGACTACGCGCTGGGATGGTGACAAAAAAAGGCCAAAGCGGCTGAAATAGAAGAAACTGCCGGCCATAACGCAATAAAGGGCCACAAACGAGAGGAGGATCCAGCGGGTTTTGACAACGATCAGGGTACGGGACTTCGCATCCTCCAACCGTTGATTTTCGAGCAGTTTCAGCCCGTCCGGGACACTTCTCAGGCGCCGTTTCGCGGCATCAAGCCAGTCGGGTTTCAATGAGGTATTCAGGCCCATGGGGGGATGCAATGCAAATCACACGCCACCTTATTCTCCGTAGAGCTTAACCTCCGGAGCGGCAGGGAGCACCCCGAGGCCGGCCGCGTGGGCATAGAAGAGCCGCACCCCTTCCAGATGGGCCGGAGTAAGGTCGTAGGAGATGGTCCGCCAGTAGTCCACCAGCACCGAGCTGTCGATCCATTCCCGCTCCGGGGCCTGGGCAGCGATTGCCGGATAGGAATCGTAGGCGATCAGCTTCGCCCGGACAAAATCGGCGGCAAGCCGCGCCACCTCCCGGGGCCTGCGCTCCACGGCTTCCCTCCGCACCAGCCAGAGGGCAAAGACGAAGGGAAGCCCCGTGGCCCGGTGCCACAACTCCCCCAGGTCGTAGACGTGGTGGTCTCCCCCCTCCAGTGCTCCCTTGAGGGCCCGGTCTCCGATGAGGAGCAGCGCTGGATAGGACCGGAGAGCCTCCGCCAGGGGGAGCCCGGTCCGCTCGAACGAATTGGTGAAGCCCTGGAACGCGGCAAGGATGATCCGAAGGAGATTCACCGAGGTATCGGACTCCGTCGTCATGCCGATGGTGGCACCGTCAAGGCGCTCCAGCGGCACCCGGGAAAAGAGGAGGACGCTCTTCACCGGCCCCACCGCGCTGATGGAGAGGTCGGGGAGAATGAGGTAGCGGTCGGGATATTTGCCGTATTCGATGGACGAGGAGGGGCAGACGTCAATCTCGCCGGCGGCCAGCAGCCGGTTCAGGTGCGCCGGCACCCCCCGGACAAAGCAATAGCCGGTGCAATCCAGGTTGTTCTGCAACGCGGTGAAAATGGGGGTGCAGTTGGAGTATTCGATGTGGCCTATGGTGAGAGACATGGCGGCGCCGCTCCTGCATCAATGGGAATGGACTGCTCAAAAACAAAGGCGAGATGGGATATCTCGCCTTTGCCTGCATCGGGACCCTCGCGGGACCTATTCGTCTTCTTCGTCTTCCTGGCTTACGGTCTCGGCGTAATCCTCGGCGGACAGGAGGGATTTCAGCTCCTCAGGGTCGTCCAGCTCGACCACCGCAATCCACCCCCCGTCGTAGGGGTCATCGTTCAGCATCTCGGGGGCCGCCTCCAGTTCGTCATTGACCTCGACGACGGTGCCGCTGACGGGTGCGTAGAGTTCCGCCAGGCACTTGCGGGCCTCAAGCGAACCGAAGGAGTCGTCCTGCTCCAGTTCATCCCCCACCGACGGAAGATCCACGGTGCTGATGGTGCCGAGACTCTCCTGGGCATAGTCGGTGATGCCGATCACGGCCCGATCCCCCTCGACCCGCACCCAGAGATGCTCCTTGCTGTACTTCAGTTCTTCGGGAAATTCCATTCACTTACTCCAGCACGATTTTCTCAAGGAAGGAGGTGTCCACGTTCCCTTCCATGAAATCCTTGTTGGCCATGATCCGCTTGTGGAACGGAATCGTGGTCTTGATCCCCTCGACGATATACTCGTCCAGTGCCCGGGCCATGCGGCGGATGGCGTCCTCCCGGGTTTCCGCGTGGACAATGAGCTTGGCGATCAGCGAATCATAGTGGGGAACCACCGAATACTGGTCGTAGACGAAGGAGTCGATCCGCACCCCGAGTCCGCCGGGGGTGTGGTAGCCGGTGATCTTGCCGGGGCACGGGGTGAACTTCACCGGGTCCTCGGCGTTGATCCGGCACTCGATGGCGTGGCCGTGGATCTTCACGTCACTCTGCTTGTAGCGGAGCTTGAGCCCGGCGGCGGAACGGATCTGCTCCCGGACGATGTCGATGCCGGTGACCATCTCGGTGACCGGGTGCTCCACCTGAACCCGGGTGTTCATCTCCATGAAGTAGAAGTTCAGGTTCTTGTCCACCAGGAACTCGACGGTGCCGACGCTGTCGTACCCCACGGCCTTGGCGGCCCTGACCGCCGCCTCCCCCATGGCCTTGCGAAGCGCCGGGGTCATGACCGGGCACGGGGCCTCCTCGATGATCTTCTGGTGCCGCCGCTGAATGGAGCAGTCCCGCTCGCCCAGATGTATCACGTTGCCGTGCTTGTCGGCCAGGACCTGAATCTCCACGTGGCGAGGCTCTTCGCAGTATTTCTCGATATAGACCTCGGGGTTGCCGAAGCCGGCCTGGGCCTCGGCCCGGGCCGTGGCAAAGGCGTTGGGGAGGGTCGCCGGCGAGTGGACAATCTTCATTCCCCGCCCGCCGCCGCCGGCCGTCGCCTTGATGATGACCGGGAAGCCGATCCCCTTGGCGATCTTGATGGCCTCGTTGACGTCGTTGACCCCCTCCTTGGTGCCGGGAAGAATCGGCACATCTTCCTTGATCACCGCCTGGCGGGCGCTGATCTTGTCCCCCATGATCCGCATGCTCTCGGAGGAGGGCCCGATAAAGGTGATGCCGCAGTTCTCGCAGATCTCGGCAAAGGCGGCGTTTTCGGAGAGAAAGCCGTAGCCCGGATGGATCGCCTCGGCGTCGGTCAGTTCGGCGGCGCTGATGATGGCGTTGATATTGAGGTAGCTCTGGAGGCTCGGAGCCGGTCCGATGCAGACACTTTCGTCGGCCAGCTTCACGTGCAGGGAATCCTTGTCGGCGGTGGAGTAAACGGCCACCGTCTTGATCCCCAGCTCCTTGCAGGCCCGTATGACCCGCAGGGCGATCTCTCCGCGGTTTGCGATCAGTACTTTATGGAACATGGAATTCTCCGTGATAAGGCTGAAGGCTTGCCCCTGTCAATTACATCGGCTCGACAATAAAGAGCGCCTCGCCGAACTCGACCGGCTGGGCGTTTTCCTTGCAGATCTGGACAATCTTGCAGCGGTACTCGGCCTCGATCTCGTTCATGAGTTTCATGGCCTCGACGATGCAGAGCACCTGCCCCTTCTCCACAATCTGGCCCACTTCCACATAGGGGGCGGCATCGGGAGCCGGTGCCCGGTAGAAGGTACCGACGATGGGGGAAGTGACTTCGTTCCCCTTGGCCTTGGCGGCCGGGGCGGCAGCCTCGGCGGGAGCGGCGGGGGCGGCCGGGGCGGCGACAGGTGCCATGGCCGGCTGCATGGCAACCATGGGCTGGGGTGCCTGGTACTGGACCACCGGCGCCGTGCAGCCCCGCTTGATCCGGATTTTCTCCTCGGCGGCCTCCAGCTCGAACTCGGTGATGTCGGTTTCGGTTACCATCTTTATCAGCGACTTGAGATCCTTGATATCCATACGCATTCTCCTTTAGGCAGATACCGTCCGGCCCTCATGGCATGCGGACGGTTATGACACAAAACTGGCCGCGAACCGGGAAACCTCTCCCCGGCTTACGGATTCAGGACAATCAGCTCCTTGGGGACACGGGTCAGCAGACGGCAGCCGTCGGCGGTGACCGCAACCGTATCCTCGATCCTCACTCCGCCCCACCCTGGAATGTAGATGCCGGGTTCGATGGTGAAGACCATCCCCTCCTCCGCAACACCTTCGCCGCGGGGGGAAACCACCGGTTTTTCGTGAACATCGAGGCCGACCCCGTGGCCAAGCCCGTGACCGAAAAAGGCCCCGTACCCCTGCTCCTCGATGAAGCCCCGGGCAATGGCATCCAGCTCCCGGAAGCTCACCCCCGGCCGCACCGCAGCCACGGCCCGGTCGTGGGCCTCCTTGACAATGCCGTAAATCTCCCGCTGACGGCCGTCGGGCTTCCCTAAACAGACGGTGACGGTCTCGTCGGAGTGATACCCGCCGTAGACAGCACCAAAATCAATAGTAACAAGTTCGCCGGAAGCGACATGCTTTTCACTGGCCCGGCCATGGGGAAGCGCCCCCCGCTCTCCGGAAGCCACGATGAAATCGAACGACTTGTCATCGGCTCCGGCCCGCCGCATGGCAAACTCCAGGTCCAGGGCATACTCACGCTCGACCACCCCGTGCCTGAGCCCGGCAAGGGACGCCAGCAGGGCATCCGAGGCGATCCGGGCCGTTTCGGCCAGCAGATCCAGCTCGCCGGCATCTTTCACGGTGCGAAGCGTGGTGAGCTCCTCACCGATGGGGACGAACTCCACGGCGGGGGCCTTGGCGGTGAGGGCCGTCAGGAGGGCCACCGTCGTATGCTCCGCCTCGAAGCCGACCCGCCTCAACCCCTGACCGGCAAGGAGCTCCGCAATGCCGTCGAGCTTCACACGGTACTCGATCGTGGGGCATCCCGTCACCTCACGGGCTGCCTGGGTCGTGTAGCGGGAATCGGTCAGGAACCAGCACGCACCGCGGCCCGCGACGAAGACACCGTCGCTTCCGGTAAAACCTGCGAGGTACCGCACGTTACTCAGGTTAAAAAAGAGAATCGCGTCAAGACCGTGTTTTTCCGCGCATCCCCGGGCTTTATCGATCCTGCTTTCTAGCATGTTTCACGCCCCGGTGACAATCCCTTTTTTAATGTGAGTAAAAAGCGCGCGCAGTCCCAGCAGGTAGCTGTCGGCTCCGAAGCCGGCAATCTGACCCACGGCAACCGGGGCGATGAAACTGTGGTGCCGGAACTCTTCCCGGCGGTGGATATTGGAAAGGTGAACCTCCACCACCGGCAATGCCACGGCGGCAAGGGCGTCGCGGAGGGCAACGCTGGTGTGGGTGTAGGCAGCCGGGTTGATGAGAATACCGTCGCAGGCGCCGCGGGCCTGCTGGACGGCGTCGATGAGCGCCCCTTCACTGTTGGACTGAAAAAAGGAAACCGAGCAGCCCAGGTCAGCCGCCAGGGCGGAAATGGCATCATTGATCCGGTCGAGGGTCAGAGAACCGTAGACGTCCGGCTCCCGGATACCTAGGAGATTGAGGTTCGGGCCGTGAACCACGAGGATGTTCATCGGTGCCTCCATAACAGGATGAGGGGATACAGGATCAGGAAAGGCGCTCGCGCAGTCCGAAAGCCTCGCGGCGGAGCAGATAGCGTCCCTTGCCGAAGTTGCCGTCCTGGCCGAGAATGAGAGCGATGAAGAGGTCGTCGCTGATAATCCTGACGATGACGTGGGATCGTCCGGTATTAACTGCCATTTCTTCCAGTTCGCCGGTCTTGAGGATTTCCGCGGTCCGCTTCACCTCCTTGAGCAGTGCGGCGTACTCCACCGCCAGCAGGTGCAGATCGACACCGGTACCGTCAAGGAAGTATTCGTCGATGGCGATCCCGTCTTCCGCCATGATGATGGCGCCGAGGCCCCCCTCGACACTCTCCACAATACTTTTCAGCGTTTCACTGAACGGCACTGCCTAATCCTCCCGATGGTGTCAAGCCACCCTTCCAGAACGGCAACCGGATCGCCCTTTCCGCCGGAACCGGCCTGGGCCTCCATGCCGGCGTCGGCCCGGTCGCTCACGGCTTCGGCCAGCTCCTCACCAAAGGGCATGTCGGCAGTAAAGGCGTTTTCCCGGGCCTGAACCTCGTCTTCGTCGATACGGCGCTTGAGATCGACAATGCGCTGACGCAACTCATCGTTGCCGGGGTTGGCATCCAGAAGATCACGGTAGATCTTGAGGGCCTTTTTCATGAACCCCTGTTCAACGTAAAGCTCCGCGATGGTGGCCGTCGCCAGGGGATCAGGGATGGACTTGTCCGCTGCCGGAAGTTCCTCCGCAACGTACAGTCCCTCGCCGGACAAGTCCGGCTCATCGGCGCCGCCCGTGACGACTTCAACCTGATCCGACTCCCCTTCCAGGACCTCGTCGGTCAGGTCCTCCACAATCTCGGCCTCTTCCAGCAGCAATTCATCATCCTCGATGAAGCCAAGCGCAGCGTCTCCATGGGCTGCTTCGCCGCCGGAAAAGAGATCGGCATCGGGCTCAAAATCCCGTCCCTTCAGGGCCAGGCCGTCAAGGGCATCCCTGCTTTCCTGATCGGCGGGGTTGAGGACAAGAATCGTTTCCAGGGCCTTTACGGCAAGATCCTTCTCGCCAATGTCGATGTAAATCCGGCTGAGGAGCTTCTGGGCCGTGAGGTTGTCCGGGGTGACCCGGACGACCCTCTCCAGGGCGACCCGGCTCTCCGCCTGCTCTCCCTTTTCGAAGCAGGCCCGGCCCAGGGCCAGATATCCTCCCACGTAGTCGGGATGGATCTCGATCCCCTTACGGGCGGTTGCTATGGCCTCGTCCAGGAGCCCCGCCTTGCGGTAGAGCTCCGCCAGGGGGGCAAAGCAGTATGAGGCCGGGTCAGTGCCGAGGATGTCCTCGTAGCGCCTGATCTCGGCCCGGAACGAATCGCTCTCCGGTGTCATGGTCGCCCTCCGATCCCGCAGACCTGGAGCACCTCGGAGAGGTCACCGAGCCTGACGATGGAGAAATCGCCGATCCCTCTGTTGAGCACGAAGCTGAGACCCGCGTCCCGGGCCTTCTTGTCCCGCAGCAGCACCTCGCGATAGGCATCAGCGGCAAAGACGGGAAGCTCCACCGGCAGTTTCAGGGCCTCCAGCAGAGCCCGGATGCGGCCGGTCTCGGCGGCGGCGGCCTCGCCCCTGTGTTCGGCGATTCTGGCGGCCTGCACCATGCCGATGGCCACCGCCTCGCCGTGAAGGTAGGTGCCGTAGCCCGCAAGGGTTTCCACCGCGTGGCCGAGGGTGTGGCCGTAGTTGAGCACCGCCCGCAAGCCTGATTCCCGCTCGTCCTGCTCCACCACCGAAGCCTTGATGGCGCAGCATTTCATGATAATCCGGGTGAGGATGCCGCGGTTGCGGTCCAGGAGCGCCCCGACACTTCCCTCCACCTCGGCGAACAGTTCCCGGTCGAGAACCACCCCGTACTTCACCACCTCGGCCATGCCGGCCAGGTACTCGCGCTCGGGAAGGGTCGCGAGGGTTGCCACATCGATAATGACGGCCCGGGGCTGGTAGAAGGCGCCGATGAGGTTCTTGCCCCGGGGATGGTTGATGCCGGTTTTGCCGCCGACGCTGCTGTCCACCTGGGCCAGGAGGGTGGTCGGCACCTGCACGAAGGGGATGCCCCGCAGGTAGGTGGCGGCGGCAAAGCCCGCCATGTCGCCAACCACGCCGCCGCCCAGGGCGACAATGAACGAATCGCGGGTGAGTCCCCCCTCGACGAGGGCATCGTAGATGAGATTCAGGGTGGCGCTGGTCTTGTACTCCTCCCCGTCGGGGAGTTCCACCTTCAGGGGTGAAAAACCCGCGGCTGTCAGGGAATCGGCCACCGGTCCATAGTAGAGGGGGCCCACCGTGGCGTTGGTTACCACCGCGGCTATTCTCCCCATCCCCAGCTCCCGGCAGAGCACACCGATACCCGGAAGGATTCCGCTCCCCCCGCGAATCGTGTAGCTTCTGTCGCCAAGGCCTACCGTCAGCGTTTCGACACCCATCCAATCCCTTCCAGATACCCGATGATTTCAGCGACCACATCTTCCACGCTTTTGCCGGTAGTGTCAATCCTCAACTCCGCATCCGCGTAAAACTGCTCACGTTCAGCCATCATGGCCGCGATCCTCTCCTCCGAGCGGTCGTCCTTCAGGAGGGGACGGTCCGTCTCCTCCCGCAGCCGGCGGCAGACCTCGTCCACCGAAGCGGTCAGATTCACCACCACCCCCGCCTCCCGGAGCAGAAGCCGGTTCTCCGGCGCGATGACCGCCCCCCCGCCGGTGGAAACAACACACCGCACCTCCCGGGCAATGCGCCGCACTGCCTCGGTTTCCAGCTTGCGGAAATGGGGCTCTCCATGCCGGGCGAAGATCTCGTTGATGGAGATTCCCTCCCCTGCAACGATCAGCGCATCAAGATCGAGATAACGGAAGCCGATCCGCTCGGCCAGAAGCCTGCCGACGCTGCTCTTGCCCGTCCCCATGAAACCGGTGAGAACGACGCTGCGCGCGCTAGAAGGAGCGGAGATAGTCGATGTAGGCATCATAGTTGCGTCTGACTTCCGCCAGGGAATCACCGCCGAACTTTTCCAGCAGCGCGTTGGCGACCTCCAGGGCCACCACCGACTCGACCACCACGGCCGCAGCCGGCACGGCACAGACGTCGGAACGCTCCACCGTGGCCTCGAAGGTCTCCTTGGTCAGCATATCCACGGAACTGAGGGGCTTGTAGAGGGTCGGAATCGGTTTCATGGCGGCACGGATGATTATTTCCTCGCCGTTGGAAATCCCCCCCTCGATGCCGCCGGCATTGTTGGTCTTGCGGAAAAAGCCGCTGGCTTCGCCCCGGGTGATGCGGGAGGAATCAAAGTAAATCTCGTCATGGACCTGGGAGCCGGGGCGCCGGGCCGTGTCAAAGCCGAGGCCGATCTCCACCCCCTTGATGGCCTGGATGCTCATGACCGCCATGGCGAGCCGGGCGTCGAGTTTCCGGTCCCACTGCACGTGGCTGCCGAGCCCCACCGGGGCTCCCGTCACCACCACCTCCACGACGCCGCCCGCCGTGTCGCCGGCCTCCTTCACCGAATCGATGAACGCCTTCATCCGCTCCTCGGCTTCCGGGTCGTAGGTGGCCAGCTCGGACTTGGCAGCCAGCTCCCGGAGCCGGTCCGAAGAGAGGCCGCGCCGTTCGGCCTTTATTCCCCCAAGCTCCACCACGAAGCCGCTTACCGCAATGCCGAAGGCCGCCAGGAAGGCCCGGGCCACGGAGCCCACCGCCACCCGGACGGCGGTCTCCCGGGCGCTGGAGCGCTCCAGGATGTTGCGCACATCGCGGTGGTTGTACTTCATGGCGCCGGGAAGGTCGGCGTGTCCGGGGCGCGAGCGGGTGACCCGGATCTTCTCGTCCCGGTGCCGCTCGTGGGGCGACATCTTCTCCTGCCAGTTGACCCAGTCCCGGTTCACCACGCAGAGGGTCACGGGGGAGCCGATGGTCTCCCCCCAGCGAACCCCGGAGAGGATCTGGACCTGATCCTTCTCGATCAGCATCCGGCCGCCGCGGCCGTACCCCCCCTGGCGGCGGGCAAGATCAACGTTGATGGTTTCTTCGGAAATTTTCAGGCCGGCGGGAATCCCCTCGATGATGGCCGTCAGTTGCGGACCGTGGGATTCGCCGGCGGTTAGGTAGCGGAGCATAAATATTCCCTTCGTAAATATACAGAAATGCCAGGGGAGCCCCTGGCATTTCTTCGGAATATACAACTTACAGCACTAGAAGTTACCCGTCACTGGAACTAGGAGAATTGTCTGAAGTCCACCGGGGTTACTCGTAACCGTAATCTTGATATTACCCGTTCTCGGGGTTGGCGAACTACCTGCAGCCAACCCAAACGTAATCGATTGTCCAAACCCAATATTTTGAGGAACGGTATAACTGGTTATGCCTGACAAAGTGCCAAACCCGGGCCCTTCGACAACAACCGTACTTCCCGCAGCCATCGTATTTCCATTAAGATCACGAAAAGTAACCGTTACATTTCCCGGCCCCGCAAGTGAAGCTGGCGAGGCAGTAATATTTGCAGCATCCGTAGACATAACCAGCTCGATATTTTTGAATACATGCGTGGTTCTCGGTACACCCAGGAACGCCGCTCCTTGTAACAGTCCATTGAATTTGCCATCTCCGGTATTGAATACTCCGTCGCCGTCAAAGTCGATAAATGGCTCAGCAAGATCTCTTACAGCATTATAATTATCATCTCTGAAGGCCTCGGTACTGTCTACAAACTCCCCTGCATCTGCAACGCCATTTCCATTGAGGTCAGTAAAGCTCTCTTCACCTACAGCGTAGGCAAGAATTACAAAACGGCCAGCTTTTGGACTGGGTAAAGAAATACGAGGGGCAGAGCTTACCCAGTTGACTGTGACAGCACCATTGTTAGTGATTCCTGAACCTACGATCTGACCTGCATTAGTTGTGAAATTAACGACTGTACCATTTGGAACTGGGTTGTTAAAATGATCAGAAAGCATGACAGTAATAGGAACAACCACTCCGTCATGGTTGTAGCTTTCTGAATTGAGATTACCTGCACTAACAGAAATACTATCTTGATCAGGAATACCAGTTGTTACAGTCAACTGATCCGATTGTGTAGTGATCGAAGTCCCTCTAACAGTTGCAGTAACTCGAACAGGAGTACTTACTACTCCAGCATTTACAATTGTTTTCACAACGCCGGCAGAATCGCTCGTCGCACTTGTTGGTGTGATATTCAAACCGCCAACCGTTGTATTAAGAGAAAAATCTACTATTTGACCGGAAAGCGGGAGCCCTGCCGTGTCCTTAACAATAAATGAAACGATTGATGTTTCAACCCTTCCCGCACCACCAGTTCCTTTTAAAGTAATGCTTGTAGGTGATGCGCTATCAAAAGATATTGAATTAGGCGTAGTTCCAACTGGAGGCGGAGTGATGACCCCACCACCTGATACTGTAATATATTGAAACGCCTCCAGATCTCCGGTTCTAACCACGAGTTTGACGGAAGTATCTGTTGCCGGGGTAATGGTCCTGAACGTGACCATAGCCTCCCCATTTGATCCGACTGATTCCTTGGTATCGTCAAGGGCAACAATATCAGGTCTATCCGTTGAAAAAGATATCTCCAGACCTTGAGGGTTCCGCCCAAGCGAATCGGTGTAAGTTGCGGTGATTGTACCGGTTGGCGTGGCAATAGTCGGGGAAGTCACACTAATTGCAAGAGTTCCAGAATTATTGCCGGTACCTCCACCTCCACCTCCACAACCGGCAGCAAGCAACATCAACATCGTTACAACTACTTTCATCACCGTAGCCGCGTATCTCATCATCCCCCCATCATTCCTTACTTTAAATATTCGAAATTAGGACACAATTTTTGGCGTAATAAATATCAGCAATTCTGTCTTGATTTTATTCTTGGTATTCGACTTGAACAGCCACCCAAGAACCGGAATATCCATCAGGAACGGCACCCCGGTGCTCTCATCGGTGTCGCTGTCGACGAAAATACCGCCAATAACGGTCGTTTCGCCGTTCTTCACAAGAAGCTCCGTGGTGGCTTCCTTTTTGTTGATGGGGGGCGGATTGCCGGTGCCGGCAGAGTTGTTGGTGGCCTTGATCTTCATGGAAATGCTGCCGTCGGAGGTGATGTGCGGCGTCACTTCGAGGGTAAGAGCGGCTTCCACAAATTCGGTCTTGGCCCCCTCCGTGGAGGTGGTGTTCTGGTAGGGTATCGACTGGCCTTGGGAAATCTTGGCCGCCTTGTTGTTGAGGGTCACCACCTTCGGTGACGAGACAATCTTGACCAGACCGGCAGTGGCGGCGGCGGAGAGCCGCAAATCAACCTGGAGGTTGCTGGTGAGTTTGCCGAAGGAAATGCCGACCTGGCCGCCGGAAGTGGTCGCGGACGGAAAGCCGACCAGGGGCGGCGGCGTGACGATGCCGCCGAAGCCCGAATCGACCCCGTTGATATTGAGGGTCGAGGCAGAGCCGTCCCGGTAGTGGATTCCCCACTGGACCCCGATGTCGCGAACAAAGGTGGAGGTGGCTTCAACAATCCGGGCCTCGATGAGGACCTGTTTCTCGGGGATATCGAGGCTCTTCAGCAGATTCTTCATCTCGGCCATTACCGGCGCGATATCCTTGACGATGACCCGGTTGGTGCGGGCATCCTGGGAGATAATCCCCCGCTCGCTCTTGACGGCGTTGAACTGGGCAACCACATCGCCCACCGCGGCGTAGTTCACGTCAAAGACCTCGGTCTTCAGCTCCATGGCCCGTTCCTTGGCCTTTTTCATGCTCTGCTCTTCGTCGGCCAGGGTCTGGATCTTTCCCTTGGGGCGGATCTGGACGATGTTGCCGTCGCGCTGCATCCCGAGCCCCTTGTTGTCGAGGATCACGTCGAGGGCCTGGTCCCAGGGGACGTTCACGAGCTTCAGGCTGATGGTGCCGGTGACGTCGTCGCCGACGATGAAGTTCAGGTTGCTGACTTCGGCGATGAGCTGGAAAATCTTCCTGATGTCGGCGTCGGAAAACTCAAGGGTTACCCGGCGCCCCGTGTAAACCTTCTTTCCGTCAACCCCGGCGGCAGGTGCGACAGCCTGGGACCTTGCAGCCACGGCAGCGGGGCGCTCTGTGTCGGCCGGCGGCGCCAGCTCTGCGGCAACCCGGGGGGCATCGAGATCAGCCGGATTCTTCAGTTCGAGGTAGATGACTCCCCCCTCCCTCCGAAGCTCGTAGGGGGCCTGCTTGCGCAGCGCCACCTGCACTTTTACGTCGTTGCGCCCCTTTGTCTTGACCTGGTAGGGAGTGACCTTCTGGACTACGCCGGCAAAAGCGCTCGTGTCGAGATGCCGCTGCCATTTCCGCGGCAGAATGCAGTTCTTGAGCGTAAGGATCAGACCTTCGGCGGACTTGGAGGGCTTTTCGACATCGCACGGTGCGCTCGTTTCGATGGCGATGCGCGAGAGATTGTCAATCACCTTGAATTCGATGGATTCGATTTCGGGCGCCTGGGATTGGACCACGGGCCTGGCTTCCGCCTTGGGCGCCGTGCCCGTCACCAGAGCGGGTGGAGCCTGCTCCGGCTCACGGGGTTTTGCCGCGGGGGCTGCCGGGGCTAACGAAGGGACCACGGCAAGGCCGGCAGCGGTTTTCTCCACCGTAAATGGGGGGAGGGTTTCGCCTGAAGCATCGAGAACGAGTCGCACCTTGTCGGGATAGGCGCCGACCCGCACGGTGCCAATCCCCAGGGTGTTGACCGGCACTACCTTCTGGGCCGTGGCCGCCTTGACACCGAAGACATCAAGCACGAGGCGGTCCGGCTTGGCGAGTCTGAATGTTTTGAAATCAGCAACTTCTCCCGTGGTCTGGATTTCAAGAAAGTCCTTCCGGGGAGTTATGGCGGTGATGGCATCAGCGGCCTTGCGCTCGGCCGAAGGAGGAGCAATTTCGGCCGGTTTTGCGGAAACTGTTTCCTGAACCGGCTCGGAGGGGGGCGGAGCTGCTGGTCCCGGCGCCGCGGCAGGAGCTGGAGTTTCTGCCTTGACAGGAGCGGCGGGAGCTGAAGCCGGCGACGGAACAAAGGCCAGCCGCAGGGTGCCCCTGTCGGCGGCATCGGCGGCAGCCGTCATCTCCGCGTCACGGGTGAGGAAAACCTCGACCCGGGTCATGGCGGTTTCGCCCTCTCCCACAAGGGTGGTGGCAATCCGCCGGATGTTGCCGGCGTTGATCTCCATGGGCGTGACAAAGGCGCCCGGCTGCACCTGGGCCAGATCCACAACCGCCTTGGGAGGACCGGCCGCCGTGTAGAAGGTGTAGGCCAGGGGTCGGTCGGCCGAGATGATTACCTGGGCATTGTCCCCCTCCCCCGTAACCCGGATGTCCCGAATCACTCGGGGCGACGCCTGGCCTGCCTCCGTGCCGTCCATGACGGAAGCGTTGGTGGCGGCACAGCCGCACAACGCCCCCAGCAGGGACAGAATGGTAAGGTTGCGGGTTATTGTAAGTTGGATTCTCATCGGGAGTCTCCTTGGCGCCTGTTAGTTTTTCTTCGGCAGGGCAAGCTTCACCGTCCGCCGGGTCATCTTGCCGGTCACGTCATCCCTGGAGCGTTCTGCCACCTCAAGGAATGACGGAGTAATTTTCGTTATCACCCCGTTGTTGTTGCCGATTCTCATCCCTGCCTTGACCACGTACCCCTTGCCGGTCGGGTCGACGATGAGGGCCTTGTTCTCCTTGAAACCGGCGATGATGCCGGAAACCCGGAACTGCTCCACCGTATACCCCTGGATGGGAAGGGCACCCGCGGCGGGGAGGGAGCCGGCGGCAGGTTTTTCGACCTTGGGCTCAATGAACGGCTTGAAGGGGTCTTTGCGTCCGGAAAAATCCAGTGCAGGGGTAAGGCTCGCCACTGTCTTGGCCGACGATGCCTGGGCCTGTACGGGCGGCTTGGCCGGGGCGTCGGGTTGCGAGGCGGCCTTCGGCTCCGAAGGCGCCCCCTCCTCACCCTTCTTGCACCCCGCGGAAGCCAGGGCCAGGGAGGCCGCGGCGGCGAGGAGGAGCAGGCTCATGCTATTTCTTCTTCTTGTCATCCTGTGTCTCTTTCTTGTCGAGGAAGCGGAACGTGGTGGCGAGGCAGTTCACCCGGACGCTGGTCCTCCCCCCCGCCGGCTTGATGTCGGCAAAGGAAACATCGGTGATATTGACAATCCGCGGCAGATTCCCCACGGCGGTGAAGAAATTGGCAACGCTGTGGAAGGAGCCCGATACGGAGATGTCAACGGGCACCTCGGCGTAGAAGTCCTTGGTAACTTCCTCCTTGGGCCTGAAGAGCAGGAAGTCGTTGCCGGCCCCCTTGCCGACGCTGGTAATGCTGGTCAGAAGCGTCGGGATCTCCTTCTGGTTGGGCAGCTCGGTGAGGGCCTGGTCGAGATCCCGCTGCAGCTGCTCGTACTCGCGCTTGAGCTTGGGCAGGTTGCTGGCGATCCGCTGTTTGTCCCGCACCTCGTTCTGCAGGTTCTCCAGACGGCCCCGAAGCTCCTTCAGCTCCGTCTGCCGCGGCAGGAAAAGCCCCCAGTAGAGGGCGGCGCCTTCAAACAGCAGTATGGCAGCCAGGAGCGCCAGCTTCTGTTTCTTGGGAAGTTTCAGCAGTTTTTCGATTCGCGGATCCATGGAGAGTCCTTGACCGGTGGCTATTTCTTCGGGGCCGGGGCGGGCGGCTCTTCCTTCTTGAGCCCCTTGAGGGTACAGGTAAGCTCGAACCGCTTTGCCTTCACCCCCCCCACATCCGTCTGCTCGGACACCACGAGCTCCACATTCGTGAAGTCCTCGGAGCCCTGCAGGTTACGCATGAACGTGGCGATCAGGTCCTCGTCGAGGGCGATCCCCCCGATGGTGACCCGCTCGCCGCTCTCGGCATACTTGGTAATCCAGAGCTTCTCGGGCGTCGAATCGCTCAGGGTCGCAAGCCGGCGCACAGGACCGGTTTTTCCCTTGCGGAGCTGGCCCAGCACATCGAGCTTTTTCGTGACTTCGTCCTTGAGCTTCTTGATGTTTTCCAGCTCGCCGATCTTCCCCTTCAACTGCTGGAGCTCGCTTTCGGCCCGGGCGATCTCTTCCTTGGCGGCCTTGATCTTGGCCTGGGCATAGACGTAGAGGCCAAGGCCGGCGACGAGCACCAGCAGCACGGAAACCCCGAGGATCGCCAGCTGCTGCCTGGCGGTCTCCTGCCGTTTCGATGTTCTGACCGGGAGCAGGTTGATTCTTACCATTTGTCCCCAACCCTCCTTGTGGCCAGCCCCAGGGCAACCGTAACGAGGGGTCCGATCTCCCGGAGGTACTCGGGATCGAACTCTTTTTCGCTGCAGGTGATTTTCCTGAAGGGATTGAGCATCTCCACCGGCACGCCGAGCTTGTCCTGGATCGCCTCGGCCAGCATGGCGGTTTTGGCCGCGCCGCCGCTCAGGTAGACCCTGGTCACCCGCCCTTCGCCGGCGGTGGTGTTGTAGAAATCAAGGGAGCGGCGCACCTCGATGGAGAGGGTCTCGTTGATTCTGGCTATGACCCCCCGCAGCTTTTCCTGGTCGGGCTGGTCACCGGTCAGCTTGACCCGCTCCGCCTCGTCGCTGCTCAAGGCGAACTGCTTCTGGATCTCTTCGGTGAAGAGGTTTCCCCCCATCTGGACATCGCGGGTGAAGAGGGAGATCCCCCCCTTGACGATGTTCAGGTTGAGGATGCTGGCACCGATGTTGATGAGGGCAACGACCTCCTCGGGCTGGCTGTCGTAGTTGAGCTCAAAGGCGTTCTGCACCGCGAAGGAGTCCACATCGACAATGGCGAGCTTGAAGCCGCTCTCGGCGAAGACGTTCACGTAGTCGTTGATGATCTCCTTCTTGCTGGCCACCAGAAGCACGTTCATCCGGGTGGGGTCGTCCTCGTCCGGTTCGAGGATCTGGAAATCGATATTGACGTCGTTGATGTCGAAGGGGATGTACTGCTCGGCCTCCCACTTGATCTGGTCTTCCAGCTCTTCGGGGGGCATGGCGGGGAGCTTGATCTTGCGGATGATGACCGTGTTTCCCGAGATGGAGCAGGCGGCCTCCTTGATCTTGATGGAGAGACTCTTGCCCAGGTTCTTGACTGCATCGACGATGGCCGAGCTGTCCATGAGGGTATTGTCGACGATGGCCTCGGGCGGCAGCGGCATGATGCCGACATTGAGGAGCTGCCAGGCCCCCTTCTGCTCCCGCAGCTGCACGAGCTTCACGGAGCTGGAGCCTATGTCGATGCCGACGAGATCCTTTTTCTTGGAGAAAAACATAGGGAATTCCCGTTCACAAGGTTAGTCGAGAAAGACCGCTTCCTTCTCGGACAATGAAAAGCCAAAGGCAAGAATGATCTTTCTCTTTGTTTCCATACGGCATTCCTCGCCGCGCTCGATCCGGTCGATGGTGGCCGGCGAAACCCCCGCAAGGCGTGCCAGCTCCGCCTTGCTCATGAGCCGCTCTTCTCTGATCCTTCTGACGTTGTTTTTGAATTTCATCGCCCAATCCCGAAAAGCCAGGTAGTTTACGGCGAAATGTACTGGAATTGAAATCAATGTCAAGAAATTAGTTGAAGTTGAAACGAATTGAAACCAATTAAGCAAGATTGATACCGTGGCACTTCGGCCCGCCCGTCAAGAGTGTACAAGGGCTTGGCATCAACAACTGACAATTTTTGTCAACTCCTTGGGCCAATTTTGACATTTAACGCTGTACCCTTAATAAAGAAACAGCCGGGACCGAGCATCACATTCGTGATATTTCGGCATCCCGGCTGTCTCGGTGAGACCCTTTAGGCTTTCCGTCCCACCCTCGCGGATGGTTTAGTATTATCGATATCGGAGTTATTCTGTTGTTGGCACCCCTCCAGCAAATAGAGTGCCTGTGTAATCTATCGGCTGTATCTTCGGTTTCTTGAGAAAAAATCTCTGTTCATTTATTCTGCGCAGACTCTGACGTACTGAGTGCCTGCAGGGCTATCCGGCGGTACTTGCCGAGCCTGTTGAACTGGTTGTCCAACTTCACCGCCTCGGCAAGAAATTGTTTCCCCTCGACATTCCTGCCATGCCGGATGGCATACAACCCCTTCAGAAAGTGGGCAAACACCTTGTCCTTCGCCTCAAGATCCCGGTAAATTGATTCTTCGCCGCGCAGATCACCGCGTATATCGTGGATGTAGCCGAGATAGAGGTAAATTTCCTTGAAAAAGGGAAACGTTGTCGCCACGTTCTGCCGAAGGTACTGCAATTCCTGGAACGCGGCATCGTACTCCTTCTTGTTAAGTTTTCGCTTCGCTTCGAGAAAACGCTTCATCTGCTGCAGCTCCGTCGCCCGCGAGGGAAACGGTTTCCCCGCCATGCGGTAGGAAATCCACCCAACCACGTTGTAGGGCCATGTTACGACAACGTAGACTGCGGCGGTCCCCAGGATGGCGGAAACAAGTACGGCAAGAATCCGCCGTGTTTTTTTCTCAGGTTTGACCATAGGTTCAGTGGCCTTTGCTTACTTTATTTCCAGCTCCGAAACAAAATAGGCCTTGTTCGGGAGCCGATAGACCGTCGCCCTTACTTTGGCTCCCTTCTTGAGAGTGAATTTCGCCTGCTCAGCCGGGACGCCATTCACCTCGCTTTCCCGGAAGATAAGATAGACTTTTTCCCGCATGAGAAACGTCCCCTCACCCAGCACATCCATGATCACCCCCTCATGAACTGACGGGGAAACAAGATCGGCGCTGCTCACCTTCAGGGACGAAAGCATCGGAAATTCCCGGTATGCGTCAGGCCCGGCCAGAGCAAGGCGGGCACAGCACAGAATACTTGCAGCAATGATCATCATGCAACGCATTAGAAAACCTCCCGCCACGAAATGGGTATGATTCCGGTCACAAAATTGAAAACTTCTGATATGGGGGTGCTGTTGCCGCTCCCGGCGCCGCTCGTCTCCGGGGTGAGACTCGACAGGTTGATGACCCCGCCACCGGCGCCGACGAATGCCGTGGTTCCCGTAGGCCGGACCACCAGCACGGCTTCGGTGGGAATACCATTGCCGAGTGCGTAGCGGGTGTAGAGGCCGTTCTGGTAGTTGACAGCATAGAGCTTTGCCCCACCTCCAATGTCACAGAGGGCGTTGTTGGGAAGGAAGGAGCCGAACAGCACATACTTATTGAATAGCACCGGCGCAGCCAACGACTTCTCGCCTGCCGCTGCAATAAGCCGGATGTACCAACCGCTGGTTGCCAAGGGAGTAGTGGAGGTACTGACAACGCTGGTCTGGTTGGTGAGATTGTTCTCTGTCAAGGTGGCAAACACGCTCTCGTCGGCATTGATATCCTTCACTCCGTAAAGGCGATCCACGACGGAATCGGAGCGGGGATTGTCCCGATCCCCCGTCGAGAAATAGATATAATTATGCCCCAACTGCAGCGCGATTTCGGGCTGGTAGAATATTTTCCTCCCGGAACTGCCATCGGCTCCCGGGTTCGCGGCAAACAGTCTGCGAATGCCCCAGTTGTCGATGAGGTTTATGTCTTTCTCAGCATCTCCGGCAACGGCGCTGTTGGGCGATTTTCCAATTCGCCACAAGTTGCCCCCCAGATCCCCCAAGTAGAGGCGGTCGACTATTCCATTGGCATCCATGTCCACGGCAGCCACGGTACTGGGGATGGCATAGTTCATCCCATTGCCGACTGCGTGCTGGAAGCTGCTGAGCAGAGCGCCGGTCATAAGATCGACAATGAATACCCCCCGTCCCTTGGCGGCGGTGGCAACTGCCTCGGCATTGGCCTGGGCCGGATCGAAGCCGGCCCCAAAGATGATGGCGTCATGGGTCACCGCAACTCCACTGGCATCATTCTTTTTCACCTTGGCGATGAGAGGGTCGGACCAGGTTTGGCCCAGCTCCGAGAAGCCGGCGGACGAACTGTTTATTCTCCAAAGCAGTTGCGGCGCAGCAGGATTGGTCACGTCAAGGGCGTAGTAGTTGTCGCCTCCAGCCCGCTGCCCGAAGATGACGATCGCCTTGGTGATGACGCCGGCACTATTCCGTTCCTGGTAGAGCTTGACGGAGCCGTCAACAAAATAGGGATGGGACGTCCCCTCCTCGAAGAGCTTCAGACGGGGGAGTGCGTCGGGCGGCACGAAAGCCCATTTTTCACTGCCGTCTGTATCGTCGATACAGTGGAGCATACCGTCGTTGGCCCCGAAAAAAATGTGGCGGTTCGGGTTCACAGCCGTCGGCCCGTTGTAGTCCACCACCAGCGGCACCGAGTGGAGGATATCCCCAAGGATGAAGTCCCGCTTCTCGGTCCAGTTTAGGTCGCCATCTTCGTCAAACGCGTCCTGACCATGGATGAAGTTGATGAGGTCATCCCTTGCCGTAGTGGCAGCATTGGCGGCGTTGCTTTTGGCCGGATTGCCGAGCAGTGCGGCCGTGAGGCCGTCATTACTTGTAGTGAACGCGTTTGCACTGTCTGCAAGACTGCTGTTGGTGCCCAGGTAGGTATAAATGTTCCGCGCCGACGCCCGGCTTTTGAGGGCCGAGGCGACGCTCCAGTATGGAACCGCAGTGTCAAGCATGGCCCCCGAGGAGTCGGTGGCGGCGTTGCCGGCACTGTCGATAATTTGATTGGAACTGGAGAGGCCGTACTTATGGAGGTCACCGACCCAGAACTTTGAATACGCCAGCGGCTTGAAAAACGCCAGATACATCTTGTCGCCGCTGGAGGTCCGGGTAATGGGAACAACCGGCGCGGTGTAAGTCTGCAGTTTCTTGGCGATGTCATCGAGGGCCATGAGAAGGCTGTGTTCAAGTTCGGCGGCGTTGTTGGCCGTAAAATAGAGACCTCCTCCTTCTTGGGCAGTCTTCTGGAGAAGAGGGCTGTTGTGGGCGAAGCCTATGGTGTAGGTGGTAACATTCTGGGTGCCCTGAAGATCGCTGCGAAGATCGTTACGGTAGAGGTAACTGGCGACATCATCAAGAAAGGTCTGGGGATACGTATCGCCGTACGTATCGTCCGCTATCCACACGTCGTTGTTGAGGGGGTCGTTTTTCGTATCACTGTGTTTAAAATAGTCGCCGTTCTGGTCCCATTTCTCCCCCCGGTTGGCATCAGTGATTCCCGTCTTACCCCGCCCAAGGAAATGGCCGACGATGCTCGTGTCGGTATCATGGGTCGGCTCGCCATCGGTAACGATGATGACAAAGGCCTTCTGACACCAGTTGCTGGAGCTCCAAGGGCTGTACTGACCGGTGTAGGTATCCTCGAAATACCTGCCGGCATCGGTCAAGGCCTCGGCAAGGGGAGTCCAGGTTGTGGCGTTGATGGCGCTTATCTGCCCGTGCATGGCAGTGATAGTCGCACCGATCTTGGAGATTACGTTACCTCCATCCTCAGTGTTGAATTTCATGAAACCGAAATCCACCTGGTCGTACATGAGGTCGACCAGGTTGTTCATGACCCCTTTGGCGGTGCTGATCTTACTTGTAGCCGGAGTCGCCTCGTAGTTGAGACGATTGCCTGTCTTGAGGCCTGAATTATTGTCGTCGATGCCGTCCTGGCCCGCGATGTCGATGCCGCCGTCCTTGTTGATATTGTCGGTGAAGGCACCGGTGTATTCCTGCCACACGGTTTCTATACACTGATTTTTCTTGTTTTTCTTAACACACTTGTACTCGTAGCGAGTAGCGCTCGCATACGTCCCGGCATACGTTGTGACGTTGTCGTATGGGACCGCGTCGTCCATGCTGCCTGAATTATCCATGATGATCATGACCATCGGCTTCATGGTGGCACCGGCAGAATAGATTTCGGTATCGTCGGCCCAGGCGATGCCGGGGGCGGCTGGAATGTGGGCGATGGTCACCAGAACGGATAGTATCCGCATTACTTTTCTACTGAAGAGCGTACTTGTGAACATGGCTCTTACCTCCCCGCTTTTCGTGCGGTAGTGCCCCCAAAATACCTTTCACGGTGCAAGGCTGAATCCCTCAAACTCTATGGTCTTACGGGAAACGCCGATTTCGGCCCGGGCAACGGTCCGGCTGCGGTAGGGTTGTAGCTTCAGAGCCCCCCCGCCAGCCGCAGCAGCAACGTATCTGCCACTGAAGCCGCTCCCAACCAGAAGATTCGGGTCCACCCCCATGCCGGTTAGATTCAGGAAGACCACCCGCTGATTGAGGGGGGACGGCAACTGGGCCTGTCCCTCGTCGGTCAGGTTACCTGTGGATGAAGAGGCGGGGAAACCACTGCTTCCCATATAGACAAATGTCCCCCGCACATACTCAACCCCCCCATCGGCAGCGGCCAGTGTCCGTTTACTGACAGTGCTGGCCCCCGACAACAGCGTTTCCACCATGGTTGTATTGAGCATCATCGCCATCATAGCCATCAGAACCGCTGCAAAAGTCAGCACCGTGACCAATGCCATGCCGGACTGGTCGCCTACGCGCAACCGGAACCAATGATTTTGAGATCTGCGGATAACCATTGAACTCTCTCCCTCTGCTTCTAGAGCCCGAAGTTTCGGGGGCTGACTGTCACAGTATAGGCACGTCTGCGAAAACCGTCGGCCGCGCGGGCTATGCCATTACCGATGATTGGAGGAGCGGTAGCGTAATCCTGGTCTCTGGACTGGGACTTAAGGAGCAGCTGAAGCGTCACCCTTACAGGACGGGATGAATCAACTGCTCCCAAGTTTACCGCTGATCCGTCGTCGGCATAGGTCGCTGCTATCTGCAGATCTTCGACGTTAGTCGCAATGGAATCCGTAGTGCCGCCCGGCAATAGGTCTTGCCGCATCAAACCCGGATTGGCGGAGTCCTTGCTGACGTAGTAGTTATAGGCCCGCGAACCTCTGGCTGTCCCGGGAGAAAGTGCTGTTGAATAACGGATCTGCACTGCGTCGGTCCCGACGCTCCGCACGGCGTCACTGGCAAGGGCGTTATCCTGGGCGGTCAGTGCCGTTGCCTTGCTGACCCCGTATCCCGCCATGCGCATGTCCCTCTCAAGAAGATCCATGATCATCTGACCACTTATCTGCACATCGCTCGTGGCTGACTGGATGCTTGCCATTTTGTTCTGAACGATGAACGTAGTGGATGCCGCCATGATCACAAGAGCAGCTACAAACATAGTGACAAGGAGCTCAACAAGGGTAAACCCCTGGGAACTATCGGAAGCCGAGATAGCCATGGTGCCCTCCCTCACCGGGACCTGACGGCCGAAAAGTTCATGCCGTGATCGCCGTTCTTGTCGGTCCAGGTGGTGGACATATTGATAAACGCCAGGTTGGCAGTGACACTGCTCACACGCCATTTTGTCCGATAGCTTACACCATTGGCAGTGGTAGTTACCGGGGTCAGCTGGCTTGTCAGGTTTGCGAACGGTGTATTCATAAGTGTTTCGATCCAGGACTGGGCCGTCGAGACGGCAAGATAACGGTTGTTGCTCCCGGCGCTCCCCGCCAATCCGGTGAACAGCATCGAAGCTGTCCCCAACATGACAATAGACAGGATGGCAATGGCTACCAGAGCCTCAACCAGTGAAAAGCCCCCTTTGTTCCGAAGAGGCGATGCACTCTCAGCACCTGTCTTCATGCTCCCCTCACTTATAGCTGTTGGTTGCGCTGTCCCACACGGAAATTATTGGCCTGCCGGAAGCATTGACAGCAATTCTCCTGCCGTCCGCCGGATTCCGGTTGTTCTTGAGATAAAAACTCCCAGTCGATGCTATACCGCTAGGCTGGATCACCAGCTGGTTGCCGGTAAAAGTTCCCGAATCGGGAGCGGGCGCGGCAGCGTCCATGCTGCCGAAAGACACTCCCGTAAACCCTCCCAGATCAACCGATTTGATAACCGTGCCACCCTGGACAATCCGGTAGCTATTCCCGTTGGCCGGAAACTGCTCAAGAATGCACGGAGAACCATTGCGCAGAGCATAAATGCGGGCGCTCTGGATATCGCTGAAGAGGAGGCGCGTTGCATCCCTGAGCCGATAGAGCGGTAATTCCTGGAGAAACATTACTGTCCCTATCCCGGCAAGGACACCGATAATCGCGACGGCAACAATCAGCTCAATCAGCGAAAATCCTTTATTGTTCTTATTGTTGCAAACTCTGGACATTACCGTCGTCCCCGTCTGTTCTGAAGTTACAGAAAAACAAGCAAGCATGGTGCCAGATAACAGCCCACAGGGTACATCGCATAACATCTCAATCTGACTGGCATATTACACATCAAACCTTTCAAGGCAACCACAATAAACACAAAAGGCTATGCAATTTTTGCATAGCCTTTCCGTCCGCTTTGCGTCCCCTGAGCTAGATATCCAGCCACGCCCCCCCGCTCCACTTGCGCACACGCAGGTTGAATTCTCCGTCATTGACCGTAACCGCCATGGCTCCGCCGGAGGTGCTCTGAAGATAGACCGTGCCCTTTTCACCCGTGATGCCGGTCAGGCAGGCAAACCGGTTGTCGGTAAACGATACGCCATCTTCGGCTTTAGCGCCGTTCTTGACGGGACCGCGGCTGCCGTAACCGAAACTTATCCCTTCGGGGAGTGCCAATGTTCTGACAACGGACTCGTCGCCTGATCCCCATTTGTCATCGTCATTGCCGGAAACGAGCGTGATCAGGCTCCTGTCGGGATTGAACTCGATGGCACACGGTTTGTCCTGGATGCTCAGGAGCTTTGCGTCCCTGATGATATCCCGAATCTCCCGTACCACCGATTTGAGGCGGAATTCGCCGTACAGACTGCTGAACGCCGGCACTGCAATGGCGCTCATGATGCTGATGATGGCCACGACGAGGATGAGTTCGAGGAGGGTGAAGCCCTTCTCCCCGGCATTGTCCTTTCCTGGGGATGAAACATGCACCCGGCACATTCCCGGTACCTCCCTGTACGCGAGAGATAATGAACCGCGCAATAATTGCACAGCCCCGGCCGGATTACAATCATTTTATTAGCTGATACCAACGTCTACTCCATGCCATACTCCTTCAGCTTGTAGAGGAGGGCCCGATGGCTGATCTCCAGGAGCCGGGCCGCGTGGGTCCGGTTGCCGCCGGTCTTGTCGAGGGCGCGGCGGATGAACTCCCGTTCGAGCCGCTCCTCGGCCTTCTTGATGGAGAGCTGGTCATCGCCATGGTAAAGCGTCGTCTCCCTCTGCCCGCCTCCCCGTATCCCGTCGGGGAGGGCGTCGGGAGTGACAACCTTGCCGTCACTGAGGATGATGCCCCGCTCGATGCAGTTCTCCAGCTCCCGCACGTTGCCGGGCCAGCCGTACCCCATGAGGAGCCGCAGCGCTTCGGGAGAGAGCCGCACCCCCGGCTTCCCCAGGGCCGCGCCGTGCTTTTCGAGAAAATGGGCCGCCAGCAGCGGCACGTCCTCCAGCCGCTCCCGCAGAGGGGGAAGGGTAATGCCGAAGACGTTGAGGCGGAAGAAGAGGTCCTCCCGGAAGCGCCCCTCGGCCACCTCCCGCTCCAGGTGCCGGGAGGTGGCGGAGATGACCCGCACGTCCACCTTTCTGGGGCGCTGGGCGCCGACGCGCCGCACCTCCCCCTCCTGGAGGACCCGCAGCAGCTTCACCTGGAGCGGATGGGGCATCTCGCCGATTTCATCCAGAAACAGGGTGCCCCCGTGGGCCTCCTCGAAGAGCCCGGCCCGGTCGGCGGCGGCGTCGGTGAAGGCGCCGCGGACATGGCCGAAAAGCTCCGACTCCAGGAGGTTCTCGGGGATGGCGCCACAGTTCACCGCCACGAAGGGGGCGTCCCGGCGGCTGCCGTTCTGGTGGATGGCCCGGGCCACCAGTTCCTTGCCGGTCCCCGATTCCCCTAGGATCAGGACCGAGGTCCGCACGTCGCAGACCTTGCGGATCAGCTCGAAGATCTCGCGCATCCGGGGATTGCGGCTCACGATGGCGCCGAAGGAGTATTCACGGCCGACGGCCTCCCGCAGCCGCCGGTTTTCCATTTTCAGACGCTCCCGCTCCTCGGCCTTTTTGAGCACGAGCAGGATTTCGTCATGCTTGAACGGCTTGGAGACGTAGTCGTAGGCCCCCTCCTTCATGCAGTGGAGGGCCGTGTCGATGGTGCCGTAGGCCGACATCATAATGATGGTGGCGCCGATGCCCGCCTCCTGGGCCGCCCGGAGAAAGCCGACCCCGTCCAGGACCGGCATCCGGATATCGCAGAGAATGAAGTCGAAGGAGTGCTCCCGCGCCATGGCCAGGGCCCGTTCGCCGTCCTCCGCGGCCTGGGCGTCATAGCCGTGCTTGCGGAGCATCTCCCGCAGCATGTGCCGCAGGTTCTCCTCGTCGTCAATTACCAGCACCCGTCGTTTCAAATCCACTCCCTACCCCCTACCCCCCGCCTCTCACCGCCGGCAGCCAGACGACAAACCGCGTCCCCTTCCCCTCAGCGCTTTCCACAGTGATCCGCCCCCCGAGGGAATCGACAATGCGGGCCGAGATGGCGAGCCCCAGGCCAGTCCCCTTCCCCGGCTCCTTGGTGGTGAAGAAGGGATCGAAAATACGCCCGAGCTTATCCTGTGCAATGCCGCAGCCGGTGTCGGCCACATCGATGCGGACACAGGGGAGGGGCTCCTCTTCGGCGGCAAAGGCTGCCTGGAACACGCCGCCGAAATCCCCCCTGCGGCGCCCGATGACGGCGGCAGAAGAGCATTCGGTCCGGACGGGGGGGGTGAAACGGCTTGCGCTGGTCCGCACCTCCAGGGTTCCGCCGTCGGGCATGGCGTCGCGGGCGTTGATGATGAGATTGATGAGCACCTGCTGGAGCTGATGGGGGTCGGCAACCAGCAACGGAACCCCTTCATCGGCCCTGACGGCTGCCGCAATCCCCTTGAGGGCCCCCTGACGTTCAAGCATCTCCACCGTCGACGCCACCAGGGCCGCCGCATCGACGCGCTCCGCTGTCCCCGGCGAGGGACGGGCAAAATCGAGGAGGTCCCGCACGATCCGGTCGATCCGCTCCGCATCCCGCTCGATGCGCCGCAGGTAGTCGGCCCTGCGGGGGTCGTCGGCCAGCTCGTCCCGCAGAAGCCCCGCATATCCCATGATCGCCGTGAGGGGGGTGCCGATCTCATGGGCGGTGCCGGCGGCCAGAAGCCCCACCGAGGCCAGCTTCTCGGAGCGGAGCGCCTCTTCCCGGGCCTCCTGGAGCTCCCGGTTGGCCCGCTCCAGGGACCGGACGTGGCACTCCGCCTCCTCCTGCTTGGCCCGCAGGGCATCCACCATGCCGTTGAACGATTCGGCCAGCTCGGCAATCTCACGCCCTCCCCCCACGGCAGCCCGGTGGCTGTAGTCGCCCCGGCCGATCCGCTCGGTGGTGGCCAGGAGTCTCCGGATCGGGGCCACGATGAAGCGGGAGAGGAGCAGCGAGCCGACCCCCAGGAGAAGGAGAAAGTCGAGGACGCAGTAGGCCGTAAACAGGTGCCGCGACCGGGCCAGGAGCTTATTCTCCCCCTGCAGCGACAACTCAAGCCGGGCAGCCCCCACTGTTTTCCCGTCCCGCACGATGGGGGCGTAGCGGCGGATGGTGCCGCGCCCCTCGGGGAACCGGGCCGCCTCGGCGCCGGAAGCTATGGTTTCGGCGAGCATCCCGTCCCCGGGCACGTCGGCCCCCAGCCGGTACAGCACCGCGCCGTCGCGCCCCGCCACCGCAAGCCCCACGAATTCCTCCTCCCGGGCGAGCCGTTCCGCCATGGTGCCGGCCGGCGACGATGCCGTGGCTGCCGGATCCGGAGGGACCAGGACCGTGAAGGAAGCCAGGAGAAGCCGCGCCTTGCGGCTTTTCTGCTGGAGGAGATCGCTCTCGGCGGTCTTGAAGGAGATGAGACTGAGGAGCACCCAGGTGAGCACCAGGAGGAAGGAGAGGGACGAGAGGATCAGGAAGCTGAGGCTGAAGCGGAACTGCTTCATGGAGCCCTCCCTAGCGGGCGCCGAGGGTCAGGTACCAGGTGATGATCGCCTTGCCGAAGAAGATGTAGAGCACGGCCCCCGCCGCCAGGAACGGGCCGAAGGGGATGGCGAGCTTGGAGTCCTTTTTCTGGACCAGCATGAGGGTGACGCCGATCACCGACCCGATGAGGGACGAGGCGAAGATGATGAACGGCACGGACCGCCAGCCGAGAAAGGCCCCCATCATGGCCAGGAGCTTGATGTCGCCGCCCCCCATCCCTTCCTTCTTCGTCAGGACCTCATAGAGCCAGGCCACGGCCAGGAGGCTCCCGCCGCCGGCCGCGATGCCGATGAGGGAGCTCTTCCAGCCGAGCCAGGGCAGGAAGAAGGAACAGGCGAAGCCGACCACGATCCCCGGCAGGCTGATGACGTCGGGGATGATCTGGTGGTCCAGGTCGATGAAGGTGATGACCACCAGGGCGGAGCAGAAGACGAAGAGGACCAGGAAGGTGGGGGACGGCCCGAACTTCAGGAACAGGGCCAGGGTCAGAAGGCCGTTCAGCAGCTCCACCAGGGGATAGCGGGGCGATATGGGGGCGCCGCAGTCGCGGCATTTCCCCCCCAGGATCAGCCAGCCGAGAATCGGAATGTTGTGCCAGGGGCGAATCCTCCCCCCGCAGGCGGGGCAGCGGGACGGCGGCGAGACCACCGACTCGCCGGCCGGCAGCCGGTAGATGCAGACGTTGAGGAAGGAGCCGACCGCGGCGCCCAAGAGAAAGGAGAATATGGCGAAGATCACTACTGGGGACATGGAATGTTCCTGTAAGTAATCCTGAAAACAAAAGTCAGAATAACACGGAGCAACGGAGCAACGGAGAAGTCAACGCTTGGCCCAATAATTTGCCAGATCTTCCGCGTGTGATTCAAGGCAGGAATGTTATAAACGGATTTTCTCAGATTTTACTCCGTTGCTCCGTTGCTCCGTGTTTCAAATGCCCTTGTTCAGCACCACTTGCCGAAGTTGAGGTACGACCGGGCCGCGTGGCCGAGCACCGGGGTGAACTGCTCGGCCGGGGCGGGCTCGCTGAAGAGGAACCCCTGCATCTGCCGGCAGTTCAGCGCCCTGAGGACCTCCATCTGCTCCACGGTTTCGACCCCCTCCGCCACCACCCCCAGGTTGAGCCCTTGGGCCATGCTGATGACGGCGCCGGCGATGGCCTCGTCGTCGGGGTTGGAGGCGATCTCCCGCACGAAGGAGCGGTCGATCTTGAGGGCATGGACCGGGAATTTCTTCAGATAGTGGAGCGAAGAATAGCCGGTGCCGAAATCGTCGATGGAAATCCGGACCCCCATCCGGTCCAGCCGCCGGAAGGTCCGGATCGTCTCCTCGGCATCATCCATGAGGGTGCTCTCGGTCACCTCGATGACGAGCCACCCGGGGGCGAGCCCGGTTTCCGCCAGGATTCGCGCCACCGTCTCCGCCAGGTCTCCCTGCCTGAGCTGACGGGGGGAGAGGTTGACCGCCACCTGCATGGTGGGATAGCCGGCATCCTGCCAGGCGCGGTTCTGCCGGCAGGCGGTCCGCAGCACCCACTCGCCGAGGGGGACGATGAGTCCGGTCTCCTCAGCCAGGGGGATGAAGCGGGAAGGGGGAACGAGCCCCATGGTCGGATGCTGCCACCGGACCAGGGCCTCCATGCAGGTGATCTGGCCATGCTCCACGTTCACCTTGGGCTGGTAGTGGAGGACGAATTCATCCCGCTCCAGGGCCCGCCGCATGTCGTTCTCCAGGGAGAGCCGCTCGAAGGCCCGGGCGTTCATCTCCGGGGCGAAGAGCTGGCAGTTGTTGCGCCCCTGCTCCTTGGCCCGGTACATGGCCACGTCGGCGTTCTTCACCAGGGCATCGCCGGTGCGGCCGTCGTGGGGATAGACGCTGATCCCGATGCTCGTGGTGATGAACAGCTCGTGGCCGTCGATGACGAAGGGGGTCCTGAAGACGTCGATGATCTTCTGGGCCACCTTCAGGGCGTCATTCACATCGGAAATGGCCGAAAGATTGATGATGAACTCATCCCCCCCCTGGCGCGCCACGGTGTCACCCTCCCGGCGGCAGCAGTTTTTGAGCCGCTTTGCCACCGCCATGAGGAGCTTGTCGCCCACCCCGTGGCCCAGGGTGTCGTTGATGAGCTTGAAGCGGTCCAGGTCCAGGAACATGACCGCCAGGGGCCTCTTGTGGCGCTGGGCCAGGGCCAGGGTCTGCCGGAGGCGGTCGTTGAAAAGGCGCCGGTTGGGAAGCCCGGTGAGGGAATCGTAGTAGGCCATCTGGCGGATCCGCTCCTCGGCCCGGGAGCGCTCCGCCACCTGCTCTTCCAGCATGGCCGCATGGTGCCTGAGATCGTCCATGAGGCGGAAGTTGCGCAGCACCGCCGACGCGGTGTGGGCGTACTGCTGAAGGAGCTGTTCGTCCACCTGGTCAAAGGGTTGATCCATGCGGAATGCCGCGAGGCAGGCCGCCACCCTCCCCCCGTCGAAGATGGGGACCAGGAGGGCCGTATTCATCTCCACCACCTGGAAGAGCTCACAGCTGTTGCGGCAGAAGGTGGAGAGGCGGTCGACCCGCAGCGGGGTGCCGCAGGCAGCGACCGCCGCGCAGATGTTCCCGCTGCGCAGGGGGACCGTGACCCCCTTCATCATCTGGTTCCAGGCCTCCGAGGCGGCCGTGAAGGTAAGGAGCCCCGCCGGACGGTCGATGGCGGCGAAAACCGCTGTTTCGGCCCGGGCAATGTCGCAGGCGCCATCGCAGAAAACGGTATTGAGAAGCTCGGAGCCCCCCATCCCCAGGAGCCTCCTGATCCAGAGATCGAGCTTCACGAGTCCGTCATTGTAGCGCTTCAGGTTTGCCATGGGTCGTCGGGCCGCTCCCTCAAACTTCCGTTTGCGTTACCCTGAAGAGTCATTGAATTGACAGCCAGGGGGGAATTGGAACAAGGGATGCAAAACGCTTTCCACTCGTTCCTCAGACCTAAAAAAAAGCAGTTAACCACAGAGCAACTGTGTTCTCTGTCAATTAAATTGATGAGCTGACCATTGCCGGATTCCACTTCTGATGGGTTTTCAGCATGGCATTTAAGATGGTCAGCAGTTTTCTCATGCAGGCGACGAGAGCCACTTT
>Ga0209172_10001774_pt1 | contig 42756 bp, 41 predicted proteins | sample LarsenN4metaG_FD_184113 | JGI IMG/M metagenome (GOLD analysis project Ga0209172, IMG submission 184113) | Hot spring sediment bacterial and archeal communities from British Columbia, Canada, to study Microbial Dark Matter (Phase II) - Larsen... ... | reverse complement strand
TGGCTCGGATCAACGATCACGGGCAGATGCGTTTGCTCTTTCAAGACGGGTATCGCAGCGAGGTCGAGGGTATTCCGTGTGTACGTGCGATCCAGCGGCACGACGCCGCGCTCGCATAGGATCACATCCGGATTGCCGTTCGAAAGGACATACTCCGCCGCGAGCAGGAACTCGTCAAGCGTCGCCGCAGGGCCTCGCTTCAGCAGCACGGGCTTCTTGCTCTTCCCTGCCTCGATGAGCAGCGGGAAGTTCTGCATACTCCGTGCGCCAATCTGAAGAATGTCAACGTATCGGCCGACCGTCTCGACCATGTCCGGTGACATCACCTCCGACACCGTGTAGATGCCGACTTCCTTGCCGACTTGCTGCATGATGCGCAAGCCCTCTTCGGCAAGCCCCTGGAACGAGTAAGGCGATGTCCTCGGCTTGAACGCCCCACCGCGCAGGACGACCGCGCCGCAAGCCTTCACCGCCTCCGCGGCAGCCTTCATCTGCTCGTACCCTTCAATGCTGCACGGCCCTGCCATCACCGTGAAAGCATCCGCGCCAATCTCAACTTCGCCGACGCGCACGACGGTGTCGGACGGGTGGAACTCGCGCGAAGCCAACTTGTACGAGCGGCTGACGTGAGTGACCTGACTGACGCCGGGGAGAATCTGCAGTTTCTGCGCCAGCGGCTCGCGGAGGTCGGCAGGTATCGCGGAAGGGATGCCCACCGCCATCACCGAGCCGGGCATCAAGAGAGTGCTCAGCCCGTGCTCTTCGATGGTCGAGCAAACCGTTTGGATCTGCTCCTCGGTTGCGCCCGACTTCATCACGATTACCATGGCGCGGGAATCCTCCGTATGGTCTTGGGCATGCGCATGAAACGAACGGGCAAGCCCACGAAGTTGAACACGTCGCGGTAGAGGTCAACCGCGCCGGCGACGACCTCGTTCGGCCGTCGGCGCCGCAGCACCATCGCGATGTCGTAAACCCAGTAGAAGAGCATGCCTGTCAGCACAACGAGCAGCGTCAGGCCCTCAGAGAACGACATCTCGCTGAGCGCCGCGGCTCCGACAAGGAATGAGCAAGTTACCGGCCAAACCAGCACAAACGCCCCGAAAAGACTTAGGTCGCGTCGAGACGCCCATAAATACACCAGCAGCGCGCCCGCCTGGATGAGGAACGCTGCCGCGAAGGCATTGACAAAGAGCGGAAAGCTGTCGTGCATAAGGGATGCGAAAAGCGATCCCCAGGCCGTAACCACTGCGATCGTCGCGAGAAGAATAAGCGATTGCGCCCAGGCCGGCCGCTCCCGACTGAGCGTGAGCCCGAGACACAGTACAATCGTTAGGATGTACAGCAGTTCGGCGTCGATCGTCGCCGCCAGCCACGCCTGAACGGCGGGCTCAAGCCACAGCCTCAGCGCTCCGGCCACCAGTAACAATGACAGCAAGTGCAACGTGCCGACGGCCCGGATGTACCGCACCGCCGTGAAATGCCCCTGGTCTGCCGCGTTGCCGCTGACCGTTACGGGCTCCGGAAAAATGGGCGCAACGATGCTCCCCACGAGAGCCGCATTGTACCGGAGGGAAGGCACCTCGGCTGAGCGCCCGCTGGCCTCACCCGCTGCGAATGTTCAGCGTGCGACCGTTCACACTCAGCGAGATGCTGAACGTCCCGTCGGCACCGCCGAGCATTGCGCGCTGGTCGGCCGTCAGGTCGTCCGGAGTCAGGTAGCCCTGCTCCTCGTGCTTGCGCCACTGCTCGTCAGTGATGCTCTCAAACAGACGAGAGATGTTGGGCGTCTCGAAGCGGAAGAAGCGAGGTGAGCCGGGCTCAAACTGCTCGAACCGGCGCAGCCCCGGCGGAAGCGCCTCGTGGAATTTCCGCAGGAACTCCTCAAGCCGCTCCGGGTAAGCGATGTCAGGCAGATCGGGAACTTCGCGCCGAAACTCCTCGAACCACTTTCGCACCTCCTCGCGGTCGAAGGGCGACATATCGGGGCGCGCCCCGCGCAGTCCGTCCAACCCGCGGCGAACTTTGGGCTTGAAGGCGTACACCTCGCCATTCTTCGTCCATGTCCCGTTGAAGACCTGCTCGAGAGCGCGCAGGACGTCACGAAGCGGTGCATCCTTGACATTCAGCGTCACCCTGGCGTCTCCGGCCGATGCAGGGTCTGCAACGAAGTTTACACCGGTACCCGCGAGCCATCGGAGCACTTCGGCGAGGGTAGCGTCTTGAAACTGCGCCGAGGCCCTCTGATCAAAGACATTGGCCGCGAACGGGTCCTGCACACCAGGGGCACTCGCCCCGGTCTTCCCTTCACCCGGCGAGTTCTGGGCGATGGCGAAGACCGCGAAGCCGGCTAACACGAGAGCCAAGACTACCAACAGAATCCAAGACTTCCTCATCTTCTTGCCTCCTACTAAGGGATAACGCCTCAGACGCGCCGTTCGGTTCCGCTACAGGCGTCGGGTGGCGCGGAGTTTGGGGTCGAAGCGGTCTCGCAGGGCATCGCCGACGAAGTTGAGCGCGAGGATCGTCAGGCTAAGGACGATGGACGGCCAGATGATCATGTGCGGCGCGCTACGCATCCACTCCCGCCCCTCCTGGATCATCAGACCCCAACTCGGCCAGGGCGGCGGAACCCCGATGCCCAGAAAACTGAGCGCTCCCTCGGCGAGGATTACCATCGCCATGCCCACCATCGCAATGGCGGAGATAAGCCCCCAGAGGTGCGGCAGGATGTGCCTCAGAATCACGTGAAGGTGGCCCGCTCCCAGGGCGCGTGAGGCGGTGACGAAGTCCTGCTCCTTCAAAGAGAGCACCTGGTTTCTCACGATGCGCGCGAGCGCCGGCCAGCCCACTACCGCCAGCGCGGCGAACACCGGGAACACGTCAATCAGAATCTTCGGCACCTTCCCCTGCAGCCCGAAATCCCCGCCGCGGAACACGCCCATAATGAGAATCGCCAACAAGATGTCGGGAAACGCGAACATGCCGTCGGTGAAGCGCATCAGCGTCGCGTCCAGCCACCGCCTGCCGTACCCCGCGAGCGTGCCGATAATCAGCGCGACTACGATCGCCGTTGCCTCGACCGCCATCGCCAGCACAATGCTGATTCTTGCGCCATACGCGACGCGGGTGAAGGTGTCTCGCCCGAGGTTGTCGGTTCCGAACCAGTGCTCCGCGCTCGGCGGTTGGAGTTTGGGCCCTACCGTCGCCGTGACGTCGTAGCGCATCGGCGCAGCGACCGCGATGACGACGAGCGCGATCAAGAATACGACACTGACGATGACCGCAATGTTCTTCATGCGCTCTCCCTGATCCTTGGGTCCAACATCGGAAGCACCACGTCCACGACCAAGTTCACCAAGATGAACGTAACAGCGAACAGCAGCACGACCGCCTGGATGATCGGATAGTCACCCTTGTAGATTGCGTCAATCGTCTTCTGCCCAAGCCCCGGCACGCGAAAGGCGGTCTCCACGATGAACGAGCCGGTGAGCAGATAGCCGAAACTGGTTCCGATTGCGGTCGCAACCGGCACAAGCGTGTTCCGCAAGGCGTGATGGAACACCATGCGCGTGAAAGGCACGCCTTTCGCCAGAGCGGTGCGGATGAAGTCCTGGCTGAGCGTATCAATCATCGCCGCCCGGGCCAGCCGCGTGATAACGGCGGCGGGCCTCGTCGCCAAGATGACGACCGGCATGAGCATGTACGGTATCAGCTCCACGAACGACATCTCCGCGGCCGTTACCGAGGGCCAAGTCATCGGCAGCACCTCTAACTTCAGGGCGAAGATTAGGATGAACAAGGGCGCAAGAACGAAGTTCGGCACGCAGATGCCCAGCGTGGAGAACGCAACCGCAAGGCGGTCGGGGAAGCGGTTGTGCCAAATGCCCGCCACCATGCCCAACAGCACGCCGAAGAACGCCGCCAGCACGATTGCCAGCGCAGCCATCTGCAGGCTTCGCCAGGCGCGCGTTCGAAGGATGTCGCGAACGTAGGTGTCCTGGTCGCCGAGCGGATACCAAGACTTGCCGAAGTCACCGCGCAACGCGTTTGTCGCAAACTCCCAATAACGCACCAGGAAAGGACGGTTCAGCCCGAGGTCCTCGCGAATCCTCTTGACCGTTGCGGCGTCGCCGTGCTCTCCGGCGAGCGTCGTCGCTGCGTCACCCGGCGCGAGTTCCGCGATGCCGAACGTGATGAACGAGATGAAGACAAGCGTCGGTATCGCCCAAAGAAGCCGTGCGCCGATACGCTTCGCAAGCAGCACCCAGGGCGATACGCGACGGTCGCGAACGCCCTGAACCTCGGCGGCGCTACTTGCTGAAGACAACGTCGGTCTCGATGTGCGGCAGCGGCCCCATGAGCGAGCGACGGATGCCGGTAATCTCCGGACGTATCAGCTCAATGTCTCGCTGGAAGTAGATAGGAATCCAGATGGCGTCCTCGACTACCGCAATGCGCTCCGCCTCTTGATAGAGCCGGAACCGCTCTTCGTTCTGCGTTAGCGGCATGCGATCAGCGGTGTCGCACAGTTGGTCGAATCTCGGATTGCTGTATCCAAGCGTGTTCTCCCGCGCCTTCGAGTGCAGCATGAAGGAGAGGAAGTTCTGCGGGTCGAGGTAGTCGGCGTGCCATCGCAGGTGGAAGAACGGCAACTCACCCTTGTTGCGCTTTTCGAGGAGCGCCTTCCACTCCATCGGCTGGAGTTCGATGCTCACGCCCAGGTTCTGCATCAGGTCCTGCTGAACGTGCTGCGCGACAATCCGCGCGTCTGCCCTGTCCGCGCGAAAGTACATCGGCATCACGGGGAAGGTCTTGGGGTCGGAGTAACCGGCTTCGGCAAGCAGGCGCCTCGCCGCAGCGGGGTCGAACGGCAGCCCTCGGAAGTCTGGATTGTGCCCGGGGATGTTAGGTGGGACGATTCCGTTCGCCCGCTGGTTGATTCCGTCGAAGCCTTCCTTGATGATTCGATCCTTGTTGATCGCCATCGCGAACGCCTTGCGGACGCGCGCGTCCTGGAACGCCCGCTCCTTCACCGAGAAGCCGAGATACCAAATCGCCGGGCGATCCACGATGTGCATCTGGTTCTTGAACTCCGGATGCTGATCCACGTACTGCTTGTCCTGTCGCTCGAGTTGGACCCAATGCACCTGCCCGTTTTCATACAGAGAGCGCCGCGTGTTGGGGTCCTGGGCGATGAGACGAATGATCTTCTGCAACTTCGGCGCGCCCTTGTGATAGTCGTTGAACCGACGCAGAACGACCTGCTGGTCGGCGACCATCTGCTCGACCGTGAACGGCCCGGTGCCGACCATCCTCTCCGCCGACTGGATCGGCTGCATGCCGACCACATCCTTGTCCACGATGAAGTAGCACGCGTACTGAAGGTACATCGGCCAGTACGCCTTCGGCTCTTTGATGCGCACGCGAACCGTGTAGGGGTCAACGACCTCAACGCCGGAAAGTCCCTTCGCTTGACCGGACCAGCACTCGTCGAAGCCCACGATGTCCGCCATGTATCCCTCTGCGGTTGGGCTGAGGATGGACGGGGTCGCCGCACGATCCCAACTGAACTTGACGTCTTCGGCGGTCATCTCCCGGCCGGAGTGCAACTTCACACTCTTCTTGAGATGGAACGTGTAGGTCAGGCCGTCGTCCGAAACCTCCCAACTCTCGGCGAGGTTGCCGACCAGTTCATTGTGCTCGTTGTACTCGACGAGCCCCTCGTACACTTGGGTCAGGACCTCCAGAGTGTCGCCGTCCTCCACCGTGGCAGGATCCAACTTCGTCGGGTTGTTCGGCATTGGGTACACGAGAACGTGATCCTCGCCCGCCTTCCCCGCGCTGTATTTCCCTTTCGAGCACCCAACAACCGTCAGGGCGCAGACGACCAGAATCGCGAAACAGAACCGCATGCCCCTATGCTGGTTCGAATCGCCTCGCTGAGTCAAGTCCAAGCGTCGTCTTCGCCGCCTCTTTCGCCTCCGCGAGCAGGTAGAAGCTCCCGGTTACGAGGATGGGGCGTCCCTCTGAGAGGCGTTGCGCCTCAGCCAGGGCATCGGAAACGCTCGCGGCGTAACTTGCCCCGTGGCGGTTTGCCAGAATCCTTACCTCCTCCGATGGTAGCGCCCGACGGTGCTGCATCGGGCAGGCGATGACCGAAGGCAGCCGCGCCGTCAGCTTGGCAAGCACCGCCTCCGCGTCGTGCCCGCTCGCCGCGCTCCAGACGGCGGTTTGGACGCGGAAGCCAGCCAGCGCGTCGAGCACCGCCTGGATCGCCGCGGCGTTGTGGGCGCCGTCGAGGAACAACCTCGGCGGGTCCCCCAGCGGTTCCAGCCTTCCCGGCAGCCGCGTTTTGGCGACCGCTTCACGCACAGCGCGCTCCTCGGGATGCCAGCCCGCCACGTGAATGGCCCCGATTGCGAGCGCGACGTTTGATTGCTGGTGCTCCCCAACCATCGCCGGGCGCAGCCCGCCAAACCGGGCGACCGGCGTCTCCACCCAGAGCGCGCCTGCCTCGTTGACGCCGCAACGCACTTCGGCGCCCAACTCCCAGAGCGGCGCTCCGACCGCGTCGGCAATCTCGCGAACGACGTGCGCCCCTGCGCCGGCCCCGGAGACTACTGGCCGCTTCGGCTTTACGATGCCCGCCTTCTCGGCAGCAATCTGCTCGACCGTATCGCCGAGGTGCTCGCGGTGGTCGAGCGAGATGGATGTGATGACGCTAACCACCGGGTCAACCACGTTCGTTGCGTCCAGCCTCCCGCCCAAGCCGACCTCGAGGGCAACCGCATCGCACGCCCGCTCTCGCCAGAAGAGGAGCCCCATCGCGGTCTTGAACTCAAACTCCGTCGGCCCGCCGTACTCGGTGCCTTGCAGCGAGTCGGAAATCGGGGCGAGGACACCGCACAGGCGCGTCACATCCTGCTCAGGGATCATCTCTCCACAGATCTGAATCCGCTCACGAAAGTCGTAGACGTAAGGCGAAAAATACCCCCCGGCGCGAAGCCCCATCTCGCACAGAATCGCCTGGATATATGCAGTAACGCTGCCCTTCCCGTTGGTCCCCGCCACGTGCAGGAACTTCTGGCCCTCGTGGGGGTTGCCCAGGCGGCGGAGCAGCTCTTGCATCCGGTCAAGCCCCAGCCGCCAACCGCGCTTCTCCAGCGAGGAGATGTACGCGACCGCCTCTCCGTAGGTCCAGTCGGAGGGGCGCTCGGTCACACCCGTCCCAGCGCGACCCCTGCCATCCGACGCGCAGCCTCGGCGAGCCTCTCGCCCGCAACGTCGCCGCGAACGGTGAGGCTCATTCGCACGTAGCCCTCGCCGTTCTCGCCGTAGCCGGTGCCCGGAATCACCAGCACGGAAGCCTCTTCAAGCAGCCTCTTCGCAAAGTCGGCTGAAGTCTCGCCCGTTGGAACTCGCGCCCAGACGTAGAACGTTGCCTGCGGCGGCTCCACCTTCCAGCCGGCCGAGTTGAGACCGCCAACGAGCGCGTCCCGCCGCTTCCTGTAGAGTTCCATCGTTGCAGAATTGTCCCCTTCGAGGAGGGCGAACGCCGCCGCCTGCGCAACCGCCGGAAACTGCTTGCTGTCAATGTTGTCTTTGAAGCGCCCCAGCGTCCCCACAGCCGACGGCGAGCCACAGGCAAAACCGATGCGCCAGCCGGTCATGTTAAACGGCTTCGAGAGCGAGTGGAACTCGACGACATGCTCTCTGCTGCCATCGACCTGCAGAGCGGCTGGAGCCTTGTAGCCGTCGAACACGACCTGGGCGTACGCCATGTCGGACACCAGCAGGATATCGTGCTCCCGGCAAAACCGCACCGCGTCTTCAAAGAAGCCGGCGGTGGCTACTGCACCCGTCGGATTGCACGGATAGCATACGAACATCATCTTCGCCCGGCTTGCAACTTCGCTTGGAATGTCGGCGAGGTTTGGGAGGCAGCCGTTCTCCTCAAGCAGCGGCATCGAGTGGATTGTCGCCCCCGCCATCTTTGCATGAACGCGGTAGACGGGATAACCCGGGTCGGGCACAAGGACGACGTCACCCGGGTCGCAGAATGCCCAAACGATGTGCGCGAGCCCCTCCTTGCTGCCGATGACCTCCAGCATCTCGGTCGCAGGGTCAAGAGCAACGCCGTACTCTCGCTCGTACCACTTCGACGCTGCTTCGAGGAAGGGCCTCCAGCCTCGAGGGGACTCGTCGTAACTGTGAGTTCGGGGGTCCTCGGCGGCACGCTGCAGTGCGCGGATGATCGGTTGCGGCGTCGGCTGGTCGGGGTCGCCGATTCCTAAGTCAATGACGTCCGCTCCAGAGGCGATCTTCTCCGCCTTGATTCGGCTGATCTCCGCGAACAGGTACGGCGGGATCGCGTCGAGTCGCTTGGAAGGGGCGGGCATGGCCCAGATTCTACCGCCCGCTCGCCCACCAGAGCAGCAACCCGACCGCCACCGCGACGTTCAAACTCTCAACGTCGCGTTGAAGCGGAATCGTCAGGCGCTCGTCGGCCAGCGCGAGGACATCCTCCGGCATCCCCCTTCCCTCCGAGCCGACGACAAGGACCGGCGCGCCCTCCTCAGGGTCGCTCGGGCGCCACCCGTCGGATAGGTCACGGCCATCCCTCGGCACAGCAGCGAACACCTTGCGCTTTGCTTCTTTCGCTTGCTTAAGAAACTCGACCAGGTCGCCCCGCGCCAGCGGAGCCTTGTGCAAGCAACCCGCCGCGCCCTTGCGAACCGAAGCAGTGACACGCGCCGAGCCGACATCCGATACCAACACGCCGCCTGCGCCTAAGCCCGCTGCCGCGCGCAGCACCGCGCCGAGGTTGCCCGGGTCCTCTATGCCGCAGCAGACCACCAGCGGCCCACCGGTTCCGAGCAGCGACTGCGCGGGCGCGTAAACGAACGGGCGCACGTGAGCCACCACGCCCTGATGCGCAACCCTGCCCACCACGGAGATCAGATACCGCTCAGGATGTCGCGCTACAGGAATGCCGCGCTCAAGAGCGAGAGCCTCCAGGTGGGACGCGTCGCCGCTCTCACCGTCAAGGAGAACGAGACGCTCGACCTCACCCGCCCGCAGCGCTTCCTCGACCGCATGAAGCCCGAAGGCGAGGCGCTCGCTTCGCGACACCTTGCGCTCGCGTTCGACTCCTTTCGCGCCTCTGGTCACAGAGAGAGTATAACACGCGGGCATGAAGCGAAACCATCTCTTTCTGTTGACCCTATTGCTGTCCTGTGCTTCGCTTTCCTTCGCCTTCGTGCGTCAAGCCACCACGTTCAGCATGAAGGACCCGAAGGGAGTGAGTTCGATCCTCTTTACGCTCGACTCGCCGTATGAGCCGCTGAGCGGAATCGCCACGGGCATTGACGGCTCGGTCGCGTTCGACCCTGCCGATATCGGCGCGACGCGCGGCGAGGTAGTCGTGCGAACCGACTCGATTCGCATGAGCCGCGACCGCATGACGGAACACCTGCACTCCGAGCGCTGGCTCGATGCGGAGCGGTACCGCGAGATCCGATTCCGGTTCAACGCTCTCAGGAACGTAAAGCAAAGCGCTGCGAGCGTCGAAGCGATTCAAGCGGGCGCCGCGGGCGCTTGGTCGGCGGAAGCGGAAGGCGAACTGATGCTGCACGGCGTGACGAAGCGCATCACCGTGCCGGTTACTGTAACCTGGTTCCCAGGCAAACTGCAGAGCCGCGTCGCCAACATGCAAGGAGACCTGATGGTCGTTCGCGCCAACTTCAGCATCCGGCGAAGCGACTTCGGCATTGACGGCGGGCTGCCGGAGACGATCTTGAGCGATCGGATTGACCTCCGGGTGCGCATCGTCGGTGTCGCACAGAAACCCAACGAACGCGCCGAGTTCACAGCGGCAACCGAGGAACTCAACTAACGTGCCCGCCTTCACCGCGCTCGTAACCCCGTTCGACAGCCGGTTTCGAGTTGACGAACCGGCGCTCGTGCGTTTGCTGGCCTGGCACGAGGCGAACGGGATGGACGGCGTGGTGATAGCGGGCACCAACGGAGAGGGCCCCAGCCTCAGCGGCGCCGAGAAGCGCGACCTCTTTCAACTCGCGTGCTCAAGCGCCGGGCGGCTTCGCATCGTCGCCGGGCTGGGGACCTGCGCCCTCTCCGAGGCGACCTGGCTGGCGAGGCGCGCGGCGGAGGCGGGGGCGGAGATGCTGCTCGTCCAGGCCCCGTTCTACTTCCGCTCGGCGTCGGAGAGAGGGCTTGAGGGGTTCTTCGAAGCCGTGTTGGCGGAGAGCGACATTCCGGCGCTGCTTTACAACCACCCAATGACCGGGTTTACGCTGTCGCCTGAGATGCTGTCGCGCCTCGCGGAGAAGCACTCGTCGTTCGCCGGCGTCAAGGACAGCAGCGGCGACTTCGAACTCTTCCTGCGATACCGACAAGCGCTGCCCGGCAAGGTGGTGCTTGTCGGCGACGAGCGGCTTCTGCTGCGCAGCCTGCAGGAGGGCGGAGACGGCACCATAAGCGGGCTTGCCAACAGTGTGCCGCACCTGATCTCCCGCCAGGTTCGAGAGCGCAGCGACGCGTTGCAGCAACTGATTGACGATGCGGTCGAGCGATTGAAGCGTTACCCGCAGCCCGCCGTGCACAAGTGTGTGCTGAACTCGCTCGGGCTGCCGGGTGGGACGCTGCGACCACCGTTAGAGCCGCTCGACGGCGCGAGTACCGATGACGTGAGCCGTTTCCTTGCGGGATTCGCCGCGCCACCGACGGCGTAAACGTGGCGCGTAGGCGCGCTATGCCGCTTCGTCGTGGGCGGAAGCAGGAGCCTCCTCTGCGACGGCGTCGGTTGCCTCGGGGCTGCTGCCTTCCGGCACATCGTCGCGGTGCGTGTCCTCGGGGGAGGGCTGGTAGCTCTCGACGTCGCTCAGGAAGTCGTACATCTGCTCGACGCCCTGCAGAATGCGCGCGAAGGAGATGCCGACCTCAAAGCCGCCGTCCTCATACTCCGAACCGGGCACGACCCGAACGACTTGGCCGATGGCGACTGTCGGCTCGTTGGTCCCGAAGTCTATCTGAAGATGCACGAGCGTGCCGCATGCCAGGGGCGAGCGACCTCGCATACGCACCCCCGTGCGACTGGCGTTGATCACTCTGCCCAGGCTCTTGCGCGTTTCCTTCGCGCCGTCCTCGCCGACGACAACGTGCGAGACGACCGCGGCGAGATTGGCTTCTTTCCGCGGCGCGCGCCGCTGGTCCATCCGCTCGCATCGCAAGCCGTGCACGTGCAGGTGGAAACCGTCCTCCTCTTGGAGGATCTTCTTCAACTTGCCCCAACAGACCGACTTCTCGTCGCCAGGATGGTGCACCATGACGGCTGCACCCGGTCGAAGGTGTGCGGCGTCTTCGCCGCCGAGAAGCACGACCACCCCGTCACTCACCTCCGTGACCTGGACGTCGAACGCCTCGATGTCCTCAGCGCCCGCCATGGCGACCTGTAGCGATTGCCCGGTCTCAAACGGTAGCCCGGCACTCATCCTAATTGGATTGTCGGCTCGTTCGCCCCTCGATTTGAGGGCTATCTGGCGGGAGGCATCGGCACCACCGGCACCATCAAGGTTCGCTGGACGCCCTGATACTCGAGGGTGAGAATCGCCATGCTGCCGGGCTCGAGCAGGAAGAGGTAGGTCGCCACATCCAGAGCCGACCGGACGGTGGTGGTTCCTGCGCGGACGATGCGCTCGCCCGCCTTAACCCCAACCGATGCCGCCGGGCCGCCGGGCGAAGTGGCGGTAACGACCACCTTGCCGCCCTCCTGTTCCGCGTACCGGATGCCGACATAGGGGTGGCGGGATGCCCCCTTGGGATCGAGCAAGCCTGCAAGCGCCCGCCGAATCGAGAGCGAGGTAACTGAGAAGGCGACAATCGGCTGCGCCGGACCGATCGCCGTCGCCGAGAGCGTCGCCGAGGCTGTGCCGTTCAGCGACGAGGACAGCACGGCGATCAGGCGCCCTTGCGTGTCGAATACGGGTGCGCCGGATATCGTCCCTTGGGTTGACTCAAGTCGTACTTCGGTTAGCGGAGTAAATGCTCGCGCCTCGCCGACCAGGCCCGGGACGTTGACCCTCGTAACGGCTGCGCGCGCCGACCCTGATGGGAGCATCGCCAGCCCGACGCCCAGAGGTACGGACGGGGCGACCGTCGCGTACGCGACACCCGTGAGAGGAGATGTCGGTCGCAGCAGCGCAAGGCCGGTTACCGTGTCTACGCGCTCGACGCGCGCAGGGAACGTGCCCGCTGCGGCGCGGAGCGTCAGCACCTTTCCATCCACAAGAGGCACCACGTCCGCGCTGGTCAACGCGGCGCCGTCCGCCGCCACAAAGACCGTCTCCCCGACGGCTTGGTCATCGGCGAACACCGTCGCGACGCGAAGGTTGACGTAAGAGAGCAGCCCTTCGCTCAGAGGAGGAGCGAGACTTCCCTGCTGCCCGGAGAAGGCAGCGAGGGCGACCGCGAGCGCGCTAACCACCGAAGGCAACTCCGTCGGTGCCCTCGAATTCCACCGCGTTGCCGTTCGCGCCGATTACGACCACCGTAGCGTCATGGGCATCCGTGTCGTCGCCGACGGCGCCCTTCGCCGCATCCCTCGCGGGCTGGGCGACTGCCGTCTCGGGCACAACGCGTGCCTCATCGTCACTGTGCGATTCCGCCGGGGACTCATTCGAGCGCCGCTGGGGTGCGGGGCGGTCGGAAGGCGCCTCAGGCTGCTGCTCTTCCGAGATGTCGTCAATCAGTGCCGGAACCCATTCGTGAGGGGCGGGAAGGTCATGGAGCGCGACCGTCAGCGTCGGCTGTTGCGGGGTGAGGGTGTCCTCCCCAGGTCCGGCCGGAAGGTTCGCCGTCAAGATACCGAGAACTCCTGCCAGCGCGATGCCACCGCCGGCGAACGCCCAACCCCAGCCGGTTGTCCGCTTCGTCGCCGACTCGTTCAAGATGCGCTCACGCAGGCGCTCGCTACTCAGCGAAGGCGCGGGAGGCTCAGGGACGATGCGCGTCGCGTCGCGGACTCGCGCGTGCTCTTCATAGAGAGCGCGTAGCGCCGGGTCTGCCTCGATTCGCCTCGTCAGCGCCTCAGCCTCGCTCGCGTCCAGTTCGCCGTACGCAAGCAACAGGATCTGGTCTTCAATTCGCTTCTTCATTCTTCGTCTCTTGCCTCTTCGGTTTCCACTTCCCCAAGTACAGGAGCGAGTCGCGCCTTGAGCGCTCGGCGCGCTCTCAGAACTCGCAGCTTCGCCCCACCCGTTGAGCACCCGAAGACCTCCCCGATCTCGTCGTACTCCTTGCCTTCAAAGTCGCGCAAGATGATGGCGGTGCGGTGGTGCGCCGGAAGCGCCATCACTGCTTCCCTGACCAGCGCCGCGGTGCGATTCCGCTCCATCTCTTCGACCGGGTTCGGCGACACGCCGGACATCGTCATCCACTCGAGCGCGCCCTGTGCTTCTTTCTGCTCGAGAGAAGCGCGCCGTTGCGCCATACGCACCCGGTCGGTGCAAAGATTCATGGCGATGCGGGTAATCCAAGTGCTGAATCGAGCCTGCTCCCTAAACCGATGCAGGTTGTGAAAGGCGCGAACGAACGCCTCCTGCGTGATGTCCTCTGCATCGTCCTGCTTGTGGACCATCTGGTAGATGAACCGGTACACGGCGAGCCGGTGCCGCTGATAGAGCACCTCGAAGGCTGCGAAGTCGCCCTCGCGGGCGGCTTGAATGAGGGCGTCGTCGTTCGTCTCCACGCCCGTTGAGCCTTGGACAGGTATGGCTGCGTCCATCTTTCGGTCCGGTTTCCTCTTCGGTGTCATGATTCAGACGCCTCAGGGCAACGAGCGTTACGCCGCAGCGCAAGCGAGGCTACCCGCCCTTTCGCCGGGTACCGCGCCGGGCGGCCCTTCGATAGAATACGCCTCCCGCGAGGGCTCCTCGCTGCAATGCACACCATGCAAGACGAGATTACCGCCGTACTTCGACTCGACGCCCTCGAGGCGGCGCCCCTCGTCTTGGGCTTGGAACTCGTCGTAGGCAACTGTTCAGGCCGAATCGTGGAGGTCGAAGCATACAGACAGGACGACCCTGCCAGCCACAGTTTTCGCGGGCAGACCCCCCGAAATGCACCCATGTTCCTGCCGGGTGGCCACCTCTACGTCTACCGGTCGTACGGCGTGCACTGGTGTCTGAACCTGGTGACCGGCGAGGAGGGGGACGGCCAGGCGCTGCTCGTTCGTGCGCTCGAACCTATGCGCGGGCTGGCTGCCATGAGGCGGCGACGAGGCGGCGCGTCCGACCTGCGCCTGTGCTCAGGCCCGGGAAACCTCTGCCAAGCCCTGGGCGTGGACGGCTCGCTCTCCGGTGAGGTGCTCGGCAGGCGCGTCCGCCTGTCCGGACTTCCGGGCGCGGCGGAGGCTGTGTTGAGCATCCCGCGGGTCGGAATCACCCGCGGCGCAGACCTCCCGTGGAGGTTCTGCCTCGCCGGCAGCCGCTTCCTCAGCCGACCCGTCCGAACTGGCGCGGACGCAGGCGGCGCGATTCGGGGCGCGGGCTTGCGGCGGTAACCTCGCCGAATGCACGAGAAGCACGAGATCCGCATCGAGATCACGCTCGACGACAAGCGCGTGCCCAAGAGCATTCGATGGGATGCCTCGGAGGGTGATGGGGGAGAGTGCCGCGCCTTCCTTCTTTCCTTGTGGGATGCAGACGGTCGCACGGCTCTACGAATCGATCTCTGGACGCCGGAGATGACGGTGGAGGAAATGAAGGCTTTCTGCTGGCAGACGCTCGCGATGATGGCGGAGACGATGCGGAAGGCGACCCGCGAAGATGCCCTCGCCACCGAACTTGGCGCCTTCGCGGATAGGTTCCGTGAACTCATCGGCGCCCCCTCGGGGTGACTCGCGGGCTGTGGCGGCAGCTGCACTCCGTGCTACGCAGCCGCGTCCCAAGCCGCGAGCCAAGGGCTCGCCTCGGTCAGAACGGCAAGGTACGCGTCGCGGATTTGCTCCTGCGCCAGTCCCCCGTAGCGCGCCATCTCCCACATCCCGCGCTCCCAAGCGATGACGCAGCGGAGGGCGTCCCGCAGGTCGTTGGTTTGCCCAGTGAGCGCCTCCTTGATGTCTTCCGACACCGGCAGTGGCTCCAGGAGTTCGCCAATCGGCCGCTTCATGAGCGCTGGCAGGACGGAGAGCAGCCCGGTGAGGAGGTACGCACCGGTGTCCTGCACTCCCCTGAGCTGTGCCAAGCGAGCGCACAGCTTGGCGCGGATGAGGCCCGTGTGAAAAACCTCGGTGTCCGCCTTGTCGTTCGACCCCGCGAGGATCAGCATCGCCAGCGCGCGGACCGTGTTGAATCCCAGGAACGCAACCGCCTGGCTTAGCGACTCGAGGTTCCGGGGCGCGCCCACGAACGCGCTTCGCACGTAGCGAAGCAGGCGGTACGCCAAGCCGCTATCCTGCGCGATCAACTGCTCAACCTGAGCGACTGTAGCGTCGGGCTTGCAGAGCTCTCCGACCAGGCGCAGAACCGCTACTCGGTTGGTTTGCTGGATGCGTGCGCGGATGAATTCAGGCTTGCAGTGGAAGAAGCCCTGGAAATAGTCGAAGCCGAGATCGAGACACGTGTTGAACACGGCGCGCGTCTCGACCTTCTCCGCCACGAGTTGCACTCCGAACGGCCGCAGCGCCTTGACCTCCTTGGCCAGCGCCTGGGGGCTTTTGCCCAAAACGTCCACCTTTACGTAGCGCGCAAGTTCGAGCAGAGGCTTGAATCGCTCATCGTAGGTGAAATCGTCAAGCGCCAGGTCGTAGCCGGAAGCGACCGCGTCGTTGAGCGACTCCAGCACACCTTCGGTCGGCTCCACCGTTTCGAGCACCTCCAGCACGACGCGCTCCGGCGGGAGCGCTGGAATGATGCCCCCTACAATCTGCTCGGTGGCGAGGTTCACGAAGGCACGGCGCTCGCCAACAAGGGTGTCCAGGCCAACCGTGGTCAGCGCGTTGGCGATCGCTTCGGCTCCGACCTCTCCCCCGATGGATGCCGCCGTCGCCCCCTCGGCAGTCCGATAAAGAATCTCGTAGCCGTAGACGCCGCACGACCGATCAAAGATCGGCTGCCGGGCTAAGCCTACGATGAGGGCAACGTCTTCCACCGCTCATGGGGATTATTGGACGCTTCACTCCAGTTTTAGAGGACACTCTACGCCCCCGGCCTCAATTTTTTTGCACGCTCGGGGAGGTCCTCCGAGGCGTCGTCGGGCTTCGGCAGCGACGCGCCGAGCGGCTCGGTAGAGGGCGGCTCAGAGTCGAACGCTATGGTGCGCTTAGCCTCCTCCAGGGTCGTCTCCCCGGCAAGCACGCGGCGGATGGCGTCCACCTGCAGCGGCTCGTATCCGAACCCCGCCGCCATATCCCGGAGAACCGGAAGCGGCTCACGGTTCGCAATAGCGCTTGCGACCGCCGGACTCACCGGCAGGATCTCATGCACGGCTGCGCGGCCGCGGTACCCCGTGTTGAAGCACACCTCGCAACCAACCGGCTTTCGCAAACGCCCGAGGAGCGACTCGCCGACGACCGCCGCCAGCGTTTCAACGTCTCGCCCGCCTTCTGCAGGTTCGCTGCACTCATTGCAGAGCGTGCGAATCAGCCGCTGCGCGGTAACACCGATGAGCGACGTGCTGAGCAGGTACGGGTTCACGCCCATGTCGAGCAACCTCGGTATGGCGCCGGGCGCGTCGGTGCAGTGCAGCGTGCTCAGCACGAGGTGCCCCGTGAGGGCGGCGCGGATCGCGGTCTCAGCCGTCTCTCCATCCCGAATCTCACCAACCAGGACGACGTCAGGGTCCTGTCGCAAGATGGCTCGAAGTTGTGCCGCGAAGGTGAGGCCGATCTTCTCGTGCACTTGCGACTGGCTTACACCCTCGAGTTCGTACTCGACCGGGTCCTCCGCCGTCATGATGTTCTTGCCCGTGGCCTTCAACTCGCGAAGGGCGGCGTACAAGCTCGTGGTCTTGCCGCTGCCGGTTGGGCCCGTGACCAGGAGCAACCCGTAGGGGCGACTGATCATCGAGCGGAACATCGCGAGTTTCGTCGGCTGCATGCCGAGGTCCGTTAGATCCATCAGCGTCAGAGCGCGATCCAAGATGCGCAGCACGATGCGCGGGCCGCGAAGGCTCGGCAGCACGGAGACGCGAACGTCCACCCGGCGACCGTCAAGGTTCACCGACATGCGGCCGTCTTGCGGCATCCGCCAGTCCACGATATCGAGGTCCGCCATGATTCGCAGACGGGTGGCGAGAGGCGGCAACAACGCCGCCGGGATTTCGTGGCACTTCTGCATCTCGCCGTCCAAGCGCATTCGCACGTCGACGCGGTTTTCTTTGGGCTCGATGTGAACGTCGCTTGCACCCATGCGAATCGCCTCGGTCAGCAAGTGGTTCACCAAGCCGACAACCGGTCTGGTGTCCTCTTCGGTCAGGGAGTCAGGGTCGCGGCGCACGCGCAATCGGTGGCCGAGCTCCTTCTGTGCCTCCTCGACGAGCGCCCCCAGGGCGCCGCCGCCGGTTTCTTGCCCGTAGTAGCGGTTGATTGCAGCGCGCAGCTTCCTCTCGCCGGCGGCTCGAGGCTCAACTCGCAAGCCGCTCGCCCTGCGTACCGCCTCCACCGCGCCCATATCCTCCGTGTTCGCCATTGCAAGGGTTAGCAGTGTGCCGCTCACTCGAACCGGAAGCACGATGTGCCTCCGGCAAACGGCGGCGGGGACCTTGGCGAGCGCCTCCGGCTCCGGCTCTTCGCTCGCAGGGTCCCACGTCATCACGCCGCGCATCGCTGCGCGCGCCTGAAGAATCTGCTCCTCGCCGACGTAGCCGCGCTGCACGAGCACGTTCTCGAGCGGCGCGCCCAATTCGTCGGCGGCGGTCGCCGCCTCGCGCAACTGCTCCTCGGTGATGAGGCGGTGCGCCAGCAGAACCCGCCCCAACTCGCTGAACTGCACTCGGTCTGTGGAAGGCGTCGGCGCGTGCGCCGGTTCCTCAACCGCTGCCTCTGTCGGCTGTTCGCTCGACTCGGCAACCGCCTCGACGGGCGGCATCTCGGCTTGTGGGATCAAATCCTCCTCGGAAGTTGGGGCGGTAGGCGCGAGCGCCTCAATCTCCGCCTCGAGGTCTGTCACAGGCTGCGCGACCTCGCCCTCCTCGGCAGCAACTTCGTCAGCCCTGACCTCCTGAGCGTCCGCGACGGGCGCGGCGACTCCCTCGTCGGTGTCAGGTTCGACGGCTGCCGCTTCGTACTTCTCCGCCGGCGCTTCCTCTAAACTCCCAACAGGGCATTCCTCCAGACTCTCCGCCTGGAAGCTGCTCTCATCCGCACCCTCAGCCTGTTCCGGTTGCTCTTCCACCTGCGCCCGCTCGGGCGTGGGCGGAGAAGCGACCTGTGCCGACGCCAAGAGCCGTGCGATTGGCAACTCGATGATCTCCGCCTCGTGGCGGGGCGCTTCCTCTGCGGGAGGCTCGCTTGGTGCGTCGTCGCCGCTTACGCCGTGGTTCGTTGGCGGCCGCGGTTCAGTTGGCCCGGCATCGTTGGAGACGCTCGGGGGTCGGCTGTCGGTGGGTGCAGAGCCGTCCTTCCCCGCTGCCTCCACGGTAGTTCTCTGAAGCCCGAGCGGGTCAGGCAGGTCGAAGAACAGGTCCTTCCGCTCACCGGGCTGGATGTACTCAGCGGGCACGGGATCGCGCAACGTGAAGATCGGCGTGGGGTAGATCTCGACAGCCTCCGCGGGCTGTTCCGCCTGGGGCTGGTCATCACCCGAAGACGTTTCGCTCAGATAGCTGCTCCAGTCAAACTCTGCCATAAAAATCGAACCTCCGGGGTTGGGGCATCGGTCTCGCCCGACGATGCGCCGGGTCTGTCTTTAGGCGGCGAGACGCGGGCGGCTTCTCGCCTTACCGAACTCTTTCCACAGGTCACCTAAAGCGAAAGCCGTGATTTTGCGAGCAAGCAGCCGCCCCGCCTGGGGAATCTATGGCGCGGAGGTCAAACGAATGTACGTTCTGGCACGTGATGGTTCTGAGGGTCTACTGGAAGCCAGTTTGGGCGGCAGAGTTACCCTGGATGAGATGAAGGTCTTCGGGGCGGAATTGGCGGAGGCGTGCGCCGACTTCGGCGGCGAACCGTTCGTCGTTTTGCTTGACACTTCAGCGGCCGCTCCGCTCGACTTACGCACGCGGCACCTTTTGTTTGAGATCAAGGATATGCTTGCCGGTGCGGGCGCGCTGCAGATTACGCACATCGTGCGAGACGAGAGCGAAGCCTCGGAGATGGGTGCGCTACGGCACGAGCAAGTTCGCAAGGGCGTCGAATCGTACGTAACCACCGTGCCCGACGTGAACGAAGCGCGCCGCGCGGCGTAGCGGGACGGCTCAGACAAGTCAGACAGGACAGACAGGTCAGACGCGTCCGACAGGTCCGGCAAGTCCGACGGGGTCCCGAGACGCCTAAGCGGCCGTTATGAACTCGACCTCTTCCATCAGGCTCACAGCGACCGACTCGGCGTCGTCCGCCGTGAGTCCGATGTCCATCACCGCAAACTCGTTCAGCGGCTCGCGCTGCATCCCTTCAACAATGGTGAGGCCCAGAGTGTCCGCAGCCCAGCACGCGGCGTGCGCGACGGCGGCAGCCACCGATACCTCCAGCGGCGCCTCGACCGGTGCATGATGAAAGGCGATACCGTCCCGAACTGGCGCGGGGAAGTTCCACTCGGACGCCAGCATCCCTCCAATCGCGGCGTGGTTCGTCCCGCAGACTCCGGTCTCAACCTCGATGGGTGGGGCGTCGCTCGCGCGAAGCGCCTCGATGACCTTGGCAAGCAACGGAGGGCAGATGTTGTCGAGGACAACGTACCCGATGTCCTGCAAGAGGCCCATGATGTACATCTCGTCCGGGTCGAGGCTGCTGGCTCGCCGGGCGAAGGCGCGGGCGAGGAGCGCGGTCGCGAGAGCGCGCTTCATGTAGCGATTCGTGTCGAACCCCTCGGCGTGTTGGCCCTGGCGCGCAGTGCCGTCGAGTAGAACGCTGAGGACGAGCGAGCGCACAGTCGGCAGCCCGAGAATCATCACCGCCTGGCCCACGGTACGGATCTGTCGGCCGCCGAACGCGGCGGAGCCGGCGGTTCTCAGAACCTTCGCAGTAAGTTCCGGGTTCTTGAGAATGCCCTTCTCGATTTTTGAGATAGACGCTTCGCTGTCTTGCGACAGATTGAGGAGTTCGGTGTTAGACTGATGAAGCCCCACCAATCGCGGACAACGCCTGACGAGGATGGAAAGGGATTGCTGGTTGAGTGTCGGTACGCCCATCTTTGTTGACTGCCCGGCCAACGCTGACCGGGAGAATTGTCGTCAGAACCCTCTTCCATCCTCAGGTCAAAGCCTGCACACACGTTCTCGGTATGCTGCGCGCGGCGATGACGCACCAACTAACCTGTTTCCTTTGCGGGCAACGTTTTGATAGTGAGGAGCCGCGAACGGTCTGCGAATGCGGGCGGCCGCTCCGAGTAGATACTGACGGCGTCGTCCCCCGCGAGGCTTTGCCCGAGCGAGAGCCGACGCTCTGGCGATACCGAGAGGCGCTGCCGGATTGCGAGCCGGTTACACTCGGCGAGGGCATGACGCCCTTGGTGCCGGTCCCAAACTTCGGCGAGCACTGGTTCATCAAAGACGAAGCGCTCAACCCGACCGCCAGTTTCAAGTCTCGGGGGATGAGCGCTGCAATTTCGATGGCTAAGCGATACGGCATTCGCCGCGTCGCCGCGCCATCGGCGGGCAACGCGGGAGGCGCACTCGCCGCCTATGCCGCAGCCGCGGGCATGGAAGCAACAGTCGTGATGCCGAGCGACACCCCAAGCGCGTGCGTCCTCGAAGCTCGGTGCCACGGGGCAAGGGTCGTCCTCCACGATGGCCTCATTACCGACTGCGGCGCGGTGGTGGCGAAGATGCAACAGGACGACCCGTCTATGTTCAACCTCGCGACACTGCGCGAACCGTATCGCATCGAGGGCAAGAAGACGATGGGCTACGAACTGGCGGAGCAACTTGGATGGCGGCTGCCCGACGTCATCCTCTACCCCACGGGCGGAGGAACCGGCCTCATCGGAATGTGGAAGGCGTTCGACGAGATGCAGCGCATGGGTTGGATCGGAGCGCACCGACCGCGGATGGTCGTCGTTCAGGCTGACGGCTGCGCGCCGATCGTGAACGCGTTTCACTCAGGCGAGCGCTTCGCGGAGGAGGTCGCAAATGCGCACACCGCGGCGGCGGGGCTTCGAGTGCCGCGTGCGCTTGGCGATTTCATCATGCTCGACGTTTTGCGCGCATCAGCAGGCGCCGCGGTAACCGTGTCCGACGAGGAGATGATCGCCTGCGCCAAGGAGATAGCCCGCGCCGTGGGCGTGTTCGCGTGCCCAGAGGGAGGGGCGACGTTAGCCGCCGCTCGCCGCCTAACGGCTGATGGCTGGATCAAGCCTGAGGAGGTGGTCGTACTCTTCAACACCGCTTCCGGCGTAAAATACGTGGAGGCACTCTCATGAAGCGACTCGCAATCTCGGTCTTCCTTCTCGTCGTCCTCTTCGGCTGCGGTTCATCGGGAGACAAGGGCGCGGCAGGCACGAAGCAGGTAGACGGCAACGCTCCGCCTACCGGTGACAACGGCTCGACGCCAAGCGCAGCAACAGCGACCCAGAACGAGGTCGTTCTCGAGAATCCCGGCAAAGGGGAGACGATCACCCTGCGACTCAATCCGCCGCCCTCGGAAAGTTGGACCTACCGCACGAACGTGGAGACGATCCAGTCCGGTGCGGAGTCGCACACCATCAACACGGAGATGGAGCAAGCGGTCGCGGTCAAGCGGGTCCAGGGCGGAGCGGAGATCTCGATCACCATCACCGGTGCCACGATGAAGGCGAACGACGCAGCAACGCAGGACCAGGTGGACGAAATGGCGCGCATGATGAAGGGCATCCAAACCGTTGCCGTGTATGACGCGCGCGGGCATACCGAAGGCGCGAAGAGTTCAGGCGGAGCCGGCGTTCCCGCCATGATCGCGGCGGCGCAAGCAGAGGTTCCGGTCGGGTTGTTCGGCGTCGTCTATCCCTCAGAGCCCGTGGCGGTCGGCGCGGAGTGGACCGGCAAATACGACATGGAGAAAGTGCTGCAGGGCATGGCGCGCGCGAGCGGTGCGACTGCGCGCGTGCTTAAGGGCGGCTTTCACCCGGTGCGCTACCGCCTTGAAGAGGTGCGCACCATTCGCGGCCGCAAAGTCGCCGTCATTTCGTTCGCGCTCCGCGGCGACACCGAAGTCGAATTGACCGTTCGCGCCATGACCCCTTCGGGAGGGACGCAAAGCGCCAAAGTGCTGACGAAGTCCTCCATCAACGGCACCGGCAAGGCGCAAGTTGACATCGAGACGGGCATTCCGATTCGCGTCGAGATGGAGCAGCGCTCAACTGCCGAGGCGCAAGGCTCGAAGACTCAGACGCTGATGAAGAGCGTGATGCAGCGCGAGGATTAGACTTCGCTCAGCGCCTTTTGCCGTTCCAGGTACTTGATGCAACAGGCGCGAGCGCGTGCGCGGATGCGGTTGATGTACGCACCGCGCTCGGTGGGCGAGAGCGCTCCGCGCGCGTCGAGAAGGTTGAAGACGTGCGAGCACTTGAGCGCAAGATCGAACGCCGGGTAGACGAGATAGAGCGCCCTCTCATCGCCCTTCGGCTCGCCCGGTGCGTGCCGGCCGAGTTCGGCATCCTCGTGGAACGGCGTCTCGACGACGCGCTTGCTCTCCGCCTCGTACATCTCGAACAGTTGGAAGAGCATCTCGGTGTCCGCCAGTTCGAAGTTGTACAGGTTGTGCTGATACTCGAGATCGTAGTTGAGTTCGCGGTACGAGAGCGTGTCGTTCCACATCAGGTCTTCCCAAAACGAGAACCCGTTGTTCCGCATCAGGCACAGGCGCTCAGGCCCGTACGTAATCTCCGCTGTGATCGGGTTCAGTTCGATGCCGCCCATCTGTTGGAAGAAAGTGAACTGCGTAATCTCGGCGCCGTTGAGCCACACCTCCCAGCCGACGCCGCTGGCGCCCATACTTGGCGACTCCCAGTCGTCTTCGACGAGGCGGATGTCGTTCTTCGTAACGTCGAACCCGATTGCCTGAAGCGAGCCGATGTACAGGTCCACGATGTCGTCCGGACTCGGTTTGATGATGACCTGGTACTGAAAGTACCGTTGGTTCCGCATCGGGTTGCGGCAGAATCGACCGTCTGCAGGGCGTCTGCTCGCCTGAACATAGGCGGCGCGGAACGGCTTCCCGCCCAGGCTGCGGAACACGGTGTCGGGGTGCATCGTCCCCGCCCCCACTTCGACATCGTAGGGCTGCAGAATGGCGCAACCCTGCAAACCCCAGTAATCGTCGAGGCGGTGAATGAGTTCCTGGAAGGTCATGACCGAGCAAGTTTACACCGCTCAGCGGACAGAACGAGGGGACGCCCCTACCTGGCGAAAAAACGCCCCCCACAGAGATGCACCCCGCTCGGTCCGCGGGTTGCCGGGTCTATTGTATGCCCTCGGAGACCGGAGCGCAAGGGTCGCCCGCAAAAACCGGCAATCTTTAGACGGGAATTGCTGGAGGCGTCAGCGCGCAACGGACACCGCGACGCCCATCTTCCGGTTCTCGTTCCCCCAGACCGAAACGCTGAACGGGGCGAGGTGCCACCCGAAGTACACGTTCACGTCGTGCCCGGTGTGTTGGAAGCCGAAGAACGGGCCGCCGGGGAGCACAAGTCGCGCCCCGCTAAGCAAGTGAATGTGGGTCTCGTTCGGTCGGTCCACCGCTCCGACGTGGGCGTCCAGGCGGGCTTCGCCCAAGTGGAAGTGATGGCCGACCGCGCCGAACGTCGCCGCCTTATCCGAAAAGGTGTCTTGGTATGCAACTCCTACCCTCAAGTACGGCATCGTTTCGGTCTCTTCGATGATGTCGAAGTTCCCCACAAGGCGCACAACGGAATCCTTCCAAATCCAAGCCGTCCCCACTTCGACGCGCGGGTACCAGCGCGGGCGATAGAAAAGGAACGACTGAGTGAAGTCGTCTCCTCGGCTCGGCACGAAGAAGGTTGTGAATCGAAACTCGGGCTCACGGTCCGAGTGGGAGTTGGGGGCACCGCCCGCTCCACCGCCGGGTCATATCGGTCACCCGCCGCCTTGAGCAAACAGGGCGGATGCGGGCAGCATCAGCAAGAGAAGCGCAAGTGTCCTCATCGCGCATGCAGGCCACCCGACGCGCAGCCCATAGAAGACGCCGTGGGCGGACAAGCCCGGTCCACCCACGGCGTCGCTCTGGGAAGGAGAGTTAGAGACTGCAGTCCAGCGGTGTGCCGCCGGCCTGCATGCGAACAATTCGCTGAATCTTCATGTCGCCGACGATCTCGGAGACCTTCTTCTTCGGTTCCAGGAACCAAGCCATGTTGAGAAGCACTGCCGCGCTGAGGAACTCTTTGTTCACGCGTCCTTCCGCGATCTTCTGTGCGCGGTCATCCGGCTGCCCTTCATCCATGGCTCGCTTCTTCTCGACTTCGATCTCTCGTTGCAGGCGTTCCTGGTCAAGTTGCGACTCGGCGATGACCTCGACGCTTGGGAAGGCGACAACTTGCATCGCGACCTTCGACGCCAGAGCCTCATCGCCGCCCTCGGCGACAACCACGGCGGCCTTCGCCTTGTCGTGGTGAAGGTATGTGCCAATGGTCTTGTCGCTCTCGATCCGCTTGACCGTGCCGAGTTGGATGTTCTCACGAATCTTTGCGACGAGAGCCTCGATGCGGTCGCTCACGGGCACGCCCTCGACGACGGCTGAAAGCGGGTCGTCGCCTGGGTCGTTCTCCAGGAACGCGTTCGCGAGCGCCTGTGCCTCGGCGATGAACTCTTCGTTCCTCGCGACGAAGTCGGTCTCAGACAGGAGCGAGACGAGGGCGACCGCGCCCGGCTTCTTGGCGATTGCGACGACGCCGTTCATCACCTCGCGGTCGGCGCGCTTGGCGGCTTGCGTCTTTCCTGCTTCGCGGAGAATCTCGCGTGCGCGGTTGAAGACGGCATCCTCGTTCGCGGCGCCGCCCTGGTCGGCGGCAGCGTCTTGCAGCGCGCGCTTGCAGTCCATCAGCGGCGCGTCCGTTTCGTCTCTCAGTTTCTTGACAAGTGTGGCAGTGATTTCCATGTCGGTTTTCAGTCCTCGTCCATGGTCTTGGAGCGTGGTCGCTTGGCGACGCGCTCCTCGTCGTCCATGTCGAAATCGTCGAACGATTCGTCAACTTCGGCGGTTTCGCCGGCTTCGGCTTCGGCTTTGGCAGCGGCTCCGCCTTCGAGGTCGTCTTCGATGCTGTACCTTCGCAGCATCTCAAGCTCGACCTCTCCGAGTTCGACGCGCCCTCCCTCTTCGTCCTCTCCTTCGGCGGACGGCTTGCCTCCGGCGATGAGGTCGGCGATGCGCCCGGTAATCAACTTGACGGACCGAATCGCGTCGTCATTGCCCGGAACCACGTAGTCAATCGGCTCCGGGTCGCAGTTCGTGTCAACGATAGCGACGATGGGAATCTTCAGGCGCTTCGCTTCCTTAACGGCGAGGTCTTCGTGCTCGACGTCAACCACGTACATCATCTTCGGCGGCTCGTGCATTTCGAGCACGCCTTCGAAAAGCTTCCGAAGTCGCTCGCGCTCCTTGGTTCGCTGCAACGCCTCTTTCTTCGTGAGGCGTTGGAAGTAGCCCTCCGACTCCATCTTCTCCAGTTCTTTCAGGCGCTGGATGCGAGCTTGCATTGTACGCCAGTTGGTGAGCAAGCCGCCCATCCACCGCTCGCTGACATACGGCATCCCGCACCGCCTTGCGCACTCTCGCACAACGCCGACAGCCTGCTTCTTCGTCCCGACAAACAGCACGTTGCCGCCACCCTCCACAACTTCTCGTACCGCTTCAGCGGCTTGAGTGAAGAGTTGGATGGTTTGGTGCAGGTCAATGATATAGATTCCATGCCTCGCGCCATAGATGTAGCGCTTCATGCGCGGATTCCACTTTCGCGTCGCGTGCCCGAAGTGGACGCCCGCCTCGAGCAACTCGCGCATCGTCAATGCTTCCATGTTCAAAGGTCCTCCTTGGGTTGGTCCTCCGGCCCGCCCTCCTTTTGCCTGCCAAACCCGTTCCTGACGAGCGGGCACCCAAGCGGCTGGGCGTGACCGTGTGAGATTCCGGCGGAGTATACCCCAACCGTCCCCCAGGTATCTTGGCGCGAATGGCTCTTCTTCGCCGCTCGATGGCGTGGCAGTTCGGCTTGTCCGCCTACTGGTTCGCCACGAGCATGAAGTGGTTCCTTCTGCTCAGCGCAGTCCTGCCCGGACAGGTCGAAGCGCTCGTTCCTGGCGGCGAAAAGGGCACTCTTTGGGGAAGGGTCGTGCTGCTGGGCGCGCTTTGGGCGTTGGTCGGGCCTGCGCTCTTCGGCTGGCTCTCCGAGCGGTTCCCGACAAAGTACGGCAAGTGGCGACCGTGGCTCATGCTCGGCTCAGCGGCCACCGTCGGCGCGATGCTCGTGCTGGCGCGACCGGAACAGTACTCGATCATCGTGCTCGGTTACGTTCTGCTTCAGATCGGCGACGACCTCGCGCAAGGCCCGTACAGCTCACTCATTCCGGGTCTCGTGCCCACCGAGCAGCGGGGCCGGGCGAGCGGCGTGATGGGATTTCTGCAACTCAGCGCGCAAATCGTCGGCGCGCTGGCTGCGCGCGCGCTTGGGGACGTGGTGCTCATCTACATCATGCTCGCAAGCGTCAACGTGCTCTGCGCCCTCATCACGCTGGCGACGGTGCGCGAGGAGATTCCGGAACGCGAGCGCGCCCCGGAGAACTTCGCCCAAGCGTGGGTCAAGCCGTGGCGGAACCACGACTTTCGCTGGGTCTGGTTCACACGCTTCTTGAACGCGCTCGGCTTCTACATGGTCTACACGTACCTTCTGTTCTTCCTCTCGGACGTAGTGCGCGAGTTCCGAGTGTTCGGGATGGCCATCGCGGATGTGGGCGGAGGGTCTCCCGACGAGATTCGCGCCGCGGCGAGCAGCGCGATTTACGTTATCGTTCTCGAGATCTCCCTCATCGCCGGGGTCGGCGCGCTTGTGGCGGGGCGCATCGCGGATCGTGTCGGACGGAAGCGCGTGGTGTACGTCGCGGGCGTGGTGATGGCGCTAACTTTGGTGCCGGTCCCGTTCCTGGCTTCGTTCACGGCGCTGACGCTCCTGGCAGTGCCGTTCGCTTTCTCCTATGGCGCGTATCAGTCGGCGGACTGGGCGCTTGCCTCTGACGTGATGCCCGACACTCGAAGCCTGGCGAAGGACATGGGCCTCTGGCAGTCGAGCATCTCGGCGCCGCAGATTCTGACCGGCTTGGCCGGCATGGTCGTTGACGCAGCGAATGCCGCGCGCCCGGGCATGGGCTACCAATTCACGTTTCTGTTTGCGGCCGTCGCGTTCGCTCTCGGCTCGATGCTGATAACCAGAGTGCGAGGATCCACATGAGCAGGGACGACATGCTCGACACCATCGTGGCACCGATAACCGGCAGCGCGCCCGCACCGGTGGCCCTGCTCAGAGTTAGCGGGCCCGAAGCGTGGCGCATCGGCGCGAGCATCGCCGGCAACGCACTGAGGGGCCGGGAGCCGGTGGCTCGCCGCGTCTACTTTGTCAAGATCGAGGACTTCGACGAGGGCTATCTGACTTTCTTCGCCGAGGGCCGCAGTTACACCGGCGAGCCGTCCTTCGAAGTTAGCCTCCACGGCAGCCCGGCGAACGTGCGACGAGCGCTCAACCTCATTTGCTCGCTCGGCGCGAGACCCGCACGCCCGGGGGAGTTCACGGAGCGCGCCTTCCTCAACGGCAGGCTCGACCTCACTCAGGCAGAGGCGGTAGCCGAGACCGTCAACGCCGCGACGCAGATGCAATCGCGACGCGCAGCCGCGCTGCGGAGGGGCGCGCTAACGACGGAGGTTGAGGCTCTCCGCGACCGCACCGCGGCGATTATCGCCGCCATCGAGGCGTCGGTCGAATTCACCGATGAAGTTGGTGAACTGGACACCGAAGCAGCAATCGAAAGCATTCGCTCGCTGCGAGACGAGGTGGCGTCGCTCGCCGAAAGCACGCGAGCGGCTCGCATCGTGCGCGACGGATACCGCATCTGTCTCGTCGGGCGCACGAACGTCGGCAAGTCTTCCCTTCTGAACCGGATCCTCGGCTCCGACCGTGCCATCGTTACCGATGTTCCCGGTACGACCCGCGACACGATCGAGGAGGTCGTCTCGCTCGGCGGCTTCCGCGTTGTCCTCACCGATACCGCCGGGCTTCGCGAGACCGACGACGCGGTCGAACTCATCGGCATCGAACGAACGCGCCGCGCGCTCGCCGAAGCGGACGAGGTCTGGCACGTGCTCGAAGCGCCTGCTGGATACACCGATGCGGACCACGCCCTTGACGAGTCGTTGCCACATCCGCCCGAACTGTACGTCGTGAACAAGAGGGACCTGGGCCACCCGGAAGCGGCGCCCCCCGGCGAGAGCGTTTCCCTCTCTGCCCTGACCGGCGAGGGCATCGCCTCGCTGCTTGATGGCCTCGAGAAGCGATTGGACAGACTTGTCACCGACGGCCTCCCGCTGACCAACGAGCGGCACGAAGCGCACCTTCGGGAGGCGGCCGAGCACCTCCAGGCAGCAGCTGACGCCCTGCTGACGGAGCCGCCCGACCTCGCCTGCGTCCCTCTGTACGCCGCCGTGGACGCGTTCGGAGGCATCACGGGCGCGACGGCTCCGGACGAGGTGTTGGAGCGCATCTTCCGGGACTTTTGCGTGGGAAAGTGAGCAGCACGCATCCGGCCGGTCCGGCAGGTCCGACAAGTCCGACTAGGTCTGACGAGTCCGACGGGTCCGACCGGTCCGACAAGTGCAACCAGTTGCCCGCCTGGGCAGTAAGGATAGACATGAACCGGGAGCCTCGCTTCCACTCCGGCCTCCCTGAGGGACTGCCCCAGGAGGGCGAATGGTATGTCGCCGAATTCGCCAACGATGAACTCGACTTGCAGGTGCGCGGGCGGTTCCGCCTCTCGCCCTTCGACAAGTTGAGTGACGAGCAGACCGCGTTTCTGACCACCTTCTTGCGTTGCCGAGGCGTGATCGCCGCCGTCGAGCGCGAACTGGGTATCAGTTACCCGACGGCGAGGGCGAGGCTCGACAGCCTCCTGCAGGCGCTCAACCTCACGCCGACCGCCGACGAGGAGCCTGTGCCAAAGGTGAAGATGACGGAACGACACAAAGAGATACTGCAGAAACTGGAAGCCGGCGAACTGTCGCCTGAAGAAGCGAAGCAAGCGCTGAAGGAGGTCAGCGGGCGATGAAAGACCAGGTCGTTCGGATACTCAAGATGGTCCAGGAGGGGCGCCTCTCCCCTGAGGACGCCTTCGATCTGATGGACGCGTTCATTGACTTCGAAGGAGCATCCCGCGAGACCTCCCGAGATACGACCAAGGAGGAGCCGACCGCGGGCGAGAAAGCGCAGGACGCGCAGGCAAGTGGCGCGGACGGCAAGGCGGAGTCGTTCCGCGCTCTCCTCGACGTGATGGAGAAGGTGCGGCGCGAGATTTCCGAGTCCATCCATTGGCACGATGTCGCAGAGCAGGTGCGAGAGGCTGCGCACAAGGGCGTAGACGCCCTGAAGGGAACGGTCGAAAGGATCGGCAAGGGCGGGCTGCACTGGTTCGGACCGGTCGAGACGAAGACCGTCGAGATGCCGCTCAACATCAAGCCCGGTACGACCCTCAAGGTCGAGCGGTTTCACGGCGACGTCAAGGTTCTCGGCGGCTCTCAGGAGCCGAAGTTGACGGCGACGGTTACCGTGCGCGGCTCGACCCAAGAGGACGCACGCAACAAGGCCGCCAACTGGACGCCCATCGTCGAGGAGGCGGACGGCTACGTTTCGCTCAAGCAATCCGCCGACTCGGTTTCGGAGAACCTCGAGATCCTCGTGCCTGAAGGGGTTGCCGTGGAGATCAAAGCCGAATCCGGCGATGTGACGGTGAAGGAGACGAAGGCAGGCGTGTGGGTGAAGGCGCTCGCGGGCGACATCGTGGTGGAGCGCGCGAAGGGGCGCGTCGAGGTGCATAGCCACGCGGGCGACATCAGCCTGACCCGCCTCGAAGGCGGCGACATCGAGATTGAGAACCGCGCCGGAGACGTTTCCCTCCACGAGGTCTCCGGCAACGTCAAGGTCCGCTCCGCCGCGGGCGACATTAAAGCAACCGAGATGAAGCCGGCGACGGCGAACATCGAGACCGTGAGCGGCGACGTAATGGTGGACATCGCAGAGCCGATCTCAACCGATGTCGTTATCCGTAGCGTGTCGGGGGACGTGCTGCTGGACGTTGACCCGCAGAGCGACTGCCGAGTTGCCCTCTCCTCGGTCAGCGGCAGCGTAAACACGTCCATCTCGCTCGAGGACCTCGCGCACAGCCGCGAGCGCATCACCGGGCGCATGGGCGAGGGCGCCGGCTCGGTAGAGGTGAGCACTGTCTCCGGTGCCGTCAACCTGCACCTCCGGGACTGACGCGCCCACCGCTTCGGGTACAAGCGCGCTCGGATGAGTTGGAAAGCCGTGGCGCTGCTGTTCTTCGGTACCGTCCTCGCAGCCGGCCTGATCGTCGGCGCCGTTCTCTATCTTCTCTTTCGGGCGGGCGGCGGACCGGTCGAGGCGGCAGACTCGCTTCTTCAGAGCCTGTCGCGAGGGGATGTCGAGGGCGCGTGGGGCGAAACGGCGGACGAGTTTCGCGACGGCACGAGCCTGGAGCAGTTCGAAGCGTTCGTACACGAATGGCGGCTCACCGAGGCGAGCACGCGCACGTGGCACGCTCGGTCGGTGAGCGGGGATGTCGGCTTCAGCCGCGCAACAGTGCGGCTGGAAGACGGCAAGCGAGTGCCGATGCTGTTCCAGGCGGCAAGGAGCGATGAGCGATGGCGGGTTACCTCGATTGCGATCGAGGTGGACAACTATCCGTGGCCGATCCAGAAGGGTGCGATCGTCTCCGCAGGGGCGGACGGAGTCGTGACGAAGGACTGAGTCGGCAGCCGCTGCCGGTGTCTGCCCTGCTTCATCGGCGGGACGCCGAAACCACCTTCTTCTCCTCTTCATCGACGAGACGCCGAAACCACACCCGCTTCTTCATCGGCGGGACGCCGAAACCACCTTCGCCGAAACCACCCTCTCAGTCGTCAGCCCTGCTGCCGAGGTCCGACCGCGGGCGCCCGCAGTGCGAGGAGCAACGCCGCCCGGTCCTCTTCCGTCGGGAAGCCGGCCACGGAGTTCCCGATGAACGCCTCCAGAGGTTCGCGGAGCTCGCTGAGCGAGGGCAGCGCGACCTGCCGGCGCATCGCTTCGAACGCCACGGTGGAGAACGGCGCGAGCAGCCGCTCGAACCGGTTGCGGAGGAGGTACTCGAGGCCCGGTACGAGGTGCATCGCGGAGCGCGCGTGGTCAGCCTCCCTGCTCAAGGCGCCCGCCAACAGGATGGCCGCTGTAGAGCACCGCGAGGGCTTCAAACCGAACCGGTGAGCGACGCGAAAAGCGGTCTGCGCTGACTCGAGATATCCTTCCGAGAGCGTTACGGCTTCCAAGCGCGCCTCGAGCAGCGCTTGCAGGAAGAGGATGTCCGGCCTCTCGGATGGCACCTCGACCGCGTCCAAAGTCCGGCGCGCTTCTGGGTAGTCGCCGATGGACGTCAGGCAGGCGCTGTGGGACTGGAGGGCAAGCGCGCGCGCTGCCTCATCGTCGGAGCGCCCAGCCAACCGAATGGCACGCTCGGCGAATTCGAGCGCATCGCCGTAAGACTGAGCCCGGCAGTGGCCGAGGCTCGCCTCGGCGTTCAGGAGGGCGGCGAGGTCGTAGCACTCGCCTTGGTACAGGCGCGAGGCGCATTCTCGGACGACGTCCCCCCACTCTGCGACCGGCAGCCGCTCGGCAGCCAGGCTCAGCCGCTCGGTGACGATCATCTCGGCACGGGGGAACCGACCCTCCGCCACGGACTGCTTCAGTTCGTCGAAGAGGGCGCGCCCCGCGGCGATGATCTCTTCATCCAGCCTGTCCGATGGGACGGGCTCGAGGACGGTCGCCATCGCCCAGTCTAATCTCTCCTCCCGTTCGTGAGGTCTCACTGGGTTCTCCGTCCGCTTGCTTACGGGCTGGCATTCTACCTACAGACTCAAGGTGGTTTCTGCGAAGGTGGTTTCGGCGAAGGTGGTTTCGGCGTCCCGTCGATGAAGGCCAGGCTGGTTTCGGCGTCCCGCCGATGAAGGCCAGGCTGGTTTCGGCGTCCCGCCGATGCAGGCGAGGGTGGTTTCGGCGTCCCGCCGATGAAGAGAGGGTGGTGGTTCGGCGTCCCGCCGATGGCGAAGAAGGGTAGCCCGGGCGAACCAATGCGCCGCCTCCGCGTATTGCCGTGCGGGAGAACCGTATGAATCTCGCTTTGCTCGCACTCCTGTCGCTTCCGCAGCAGCCGACGACGCTGAACCTCACCGTCGACGGCGCTGAGCGAACCGCCGTCGTCCATGCGCCGACAGGCGCCGCCTCTAACGCGCCCGTCGTCTTCGTTTTTCACGGGTTCACGGGCAACGCCCGGCAAGCCGCCAGAGCCTACGACCTACACGGCGCGTGGCCGGAGGCGGTAGTCGTGTACCCGCAGGGGCTGATTGTCGACAGCCCTCGCCTGCAGCGCTCCGGCCCCGGCTGGCAGCACGCGCCGGGCGAGCAGGGCGACCGCGACCTGAAGTTCTTCGACGCTCTGCTGGCGAAGGTCAAGGCAGACTACAAGCCGGACCCCAAGCGCGTGTACGTCTGCGGAATGTCGAACGGCGCGCTGTTCAGTTTCTTGCTGCTAACAAAACGCGCGGACTCGATCGCGGCGTTCGCCCCGATCGCGGGCGGCGCGGGGCTGTGGTTCCGAGACGCCAAGACCCCCAGACCCGTCCTCATGGTGCATGGCAAGGAGGACACGCTCGTGCCCCTGCGCGGCGCGGAGCTAACCCGGGACGCCTGCCTTCGCCTCAACGGCGCGGTGAAGCAGGAGAGAGAGTGGGCGCCGGGCTACACCCTCTACAAGCCGCCCGTGGGCAGCAACGTCGTCGTGTGGCGTGCACACGATGGCGGCCACACGTGGCCCCCGGGCACGACCGAGATGATCGTGAGGTTCTTCAAAGAGCACAGGCTGCCGTAGCGCAGCGGCTTCGGCAGCCTGCAGCGTTACCTTGAGCCAGCCATCGCCTTGCGCACCGCCTCGAGGTCACCCTCCACGCGAAGGCGCATCACGCCGTCGGGGTCGAAGAGGATGAACGTCGGCGTTGCCCCGATATCGTGTTGCTTGACGGCGGCGCCGCCGCGGGTGATGTCTACCCTCCGGAGCGCGATTCCCTCGTCCCGAGCCATGCGCACCAGCGAGGGCTCAAGCGCGGCGCACGTGGCGCAGGCATCCGAGCGGAACTCGAACAGCGTCCACTTCCCCGCTGCGAGGTGCTCCTCAAGCGCCACTTCCTCGCCGCGCGAGATCGTCTTGTCGTCGAGAGTTGGCGCATTCGCCGTGTCGAAGCGGAACGAAGAGGAGAGACTCAAAACGAATTCCGGGTTCAGGATGTTGCCGTTCGTGTTCCTGTAGACTGGGATCATCACCGACAGGTCGGTGGAAGAGCCTTCGTCCCAACGGTACCGCACCCCGGGCGTGAGGTACAGCCAGTCGCCGCCTGTGTTCTTCACAGCGCCAGACTTGCGGAAGTCGGTGTCCATGTCGGTGTGGATGAAGTTCGCCATCAGGCTCGCATCCCAGCGATCAGACAGGCTGCACGCTGCGCCGGCAACCAGTTGCGCCTCGCTGCCGTAGTTGTAGGCGTAGCCGTTCGGCCCGGTGGAATGGCGATACATGCCGGAGAGGAACCAGTCGAAGTTGCCCGCCTTGCCGTCAACGCGCATACCGACGATCGGATCCCATTGACCCTGTCCCGGCTGCAGTACTGGATCGCGCGCATGCACCGTTTCGCCGTTCCGCGCTATCCAGTCGCGGTCGGGATTCGCCTTGCCCGTGGGCATGCGCAGGCCGAGGGTCGCCTGGAAATTCAATCCGGCTGCGCCGAGCGAGCCAAGCCCGTACCGCGCGAGTAGGATCGCATCGCCCATCCCCGCGTACTGCCTCCAGATCTTCAGGTCGTCGTTCCCGCCAGGCGTCTTCGGCGCATATGTGTCTTTGTACGGAAGGACGAGGTCGAAGCCCAGCTTGGGGCTCGCCGCATACGTCAGCGTGGTTAGGAAGGTTCGGGACACCGTGCTCTCGACGTCCGCGTTCGGGCCGCGGCTGCTGCCGTTGATCGGCACGATGCCGTTCTCATAGATGAACGTGAAGCCGACGTCAATGCCGCCGATGCGGCTTGATGCCTCCTTGCCCGAAGCAACCCCGACGGGGATGCTGGGCGCCGCTCACTTCACCTGGCCGAACGCGTCGCCGGAAACAAGGCCGATAAGAATGACGAGAAAAGCCGCTTTCCACTGCATACTGCGTAGGGTATCGCAATTCGCTCGCCGAACTGCCCCGCTTTTGCCGGCCCTTTTGCTGGTTTCCCGCCAGTGCCGGTATGATTCAGGTCATACGAGGCTCCTGCGCAGCGGCCCCGGAGGAGCGGTGGTTCTCGCGCGCCCGGACAGCGCGCCCCGCAGCGTCAGAACCGCACGACCGAGCCCGACGGCGGCGTCTCCCCGCGTCGGATGCCCGGCTCGGCGTCCGGGAACCGCTCGCGCAGCCACTCCGCGCCCTTGAGCCACCCAACCCAGTAGTAGGACTGGAATCCGAACTCCAAGCCCGTTGAGCGGAGCGGGTCGGGTGCGCTGATCAGGCGAATCCGCAACTCAGGCTCCGCCGACGACCCCGAGTCTCCGATGCGCCCGATCAGGTCGCCTCGCTTGATCGGGTCGCCCGGCTTGAGCGCGATGCTTCCCTTCTGCAGACCTGCGTACACGAGATACTCATCGCCAACTTCGGTGAGCACGAAGTTCCCATCCGGGTTCGTCGAGTCCGGCCGGCCGGGGGCGTGGTCCGAGATACCGTTGACTACCTGGAGCACCCGCCCATCCGCCATCGCGTAGACCGATTCGCCGAACGCGGCGTAGTCGGCGTTCTCGGCGCCGCTCCCGGATGAGGTGCCCTCGGCGTCAGCCATTTTGGAGAGCGACATCTCGAACCGGTGCGGAAAGACACGAAACCCATCAACGTCAACGGACGCCCGCCGACCGGGAAGCCGAGGGTCGAACGGACCCAGCACGACCCACGAGCCACCCCGGACGGGCGCGCCGAAGTCCGTGCGCGCTTCCCGGGAGACGTGTATGGTGCCGCCCATGACGTTGAACGCCTTGGCGCCTTCGCCATCGGAGGAGACCTGCAGGTGGTGCGTCGCCGCCTTCAGGTCCTCTGCGCTCTCCGCGGAGGCGGACATGACGAGCACGGCGACTTCCCCCGGCTTCACGCGCCCTTTTTCGCCGGATGCCAGCCGCGCCGCGACCTCATCCTCTCCGAGTGCGAACAGCCGCTTTCCCGAGCCGTTCGTCGCCTCAACAGCGCGGATGACGACCGGAGCCTGCCCCTGGTTCGTCACCAGGATCTCATACTCGAGGTGGTACGTGTCGAACGACTCGACGAGGCGCGGAAGCGCCGCCGGCAGCAGTCCTATCGCGTTTGGGAAGACTGAACCGGGGTCGCCGACCGACTTTGGCTCAGAGCACCCCGTTCCGGCGTAGAAGAGGGTAATGACGGCGGCCGCGGTGGTCGCGGCGATTCTCGCAGATGCCACGCCGAAAGCATACCGCGCATCGGCGGCTTGCATCCGCGGCTTGCGGGGAACCTCGCCCGCTCGACGCATCGGCGCATCGTCCCCAGGTGTTCGGTCGTCTTTGAGGTATCCTCGATGCAGGTTTTCCGATTTTGAAGAAGCTCTTTCTGTTCCGTGACCGCGAGCACGTTGAGTTCGCTCACGGCAACTTCCTGGTTTCCGTGATCCTCCAGACGGCGGTTTGGATGGTCGGCAACTTCTTTCTCTGGCGCTGGCTGCGCCCCGACATCGCAGAGGCGCAAATCACGTCGACGTTCTGGGCTGTGCTCGGCTGCTTCACCATCCTCCACGCATTCATGGGGTTGTTCGAGTACTTCTTCCACCGGTACGTGCTGCACAGCGTGTTCTGGCGTCCTCTCGGCCCGATGAAGCGCAAGCACACGGAGCACCACTCCTTGACGCACGTGCGTGAACTCAAGCACAAGCAGGACGATGAAGGCAACGTAGAGGTGCGGAACTGCTACCCCATCGTGACGCCGGAGCAGATTGAGTCGTCCGCGTTTCCCGGCTACGCCCTCGTGTCGTTCCTTCTGGTCTTCTCCGGTCCGCTCATCGCGGTGCAACTGCTGCTTCCGGGACTGCCGATTCTTCTCGCGGGTTACCTCGCCGTAGTGTTCTCCTACGCTCTGTATGAAGTGAAGCACGCCGTGGAGCACAACGACTACTACTCCTTCTGGAAGCCGAGGATCGAGCGCAGTCGGTTCTTCCGCAGTTGGTACGCCTTCCACCTGATGCACCACTCGCGCATTCGGGTGAACCAGGCGATCGGGGGCGTTTTTGCTCTGCCGATTTGGGACTGGGTATTCGGCACCTACTTCATCCCCGAGCACCTGCCGCTGCCGGAGGCAACCGTTCCGCCCGAAAGCCAGGTGCCCCCAGAGCCGCGACGCATCATCCGATGGCTCGACTCCCTCGTGGCGAAGGCGGAGGACCGCATCGTCGCGCGCCGAAAGAAGGCCGCGTTGCGTGCCGCGTCAGAGCGATAACGCCGCTTCGACGACGCGCTCGGGCGTGAGGCCGAAGTGCCGATACAGATCTGCATGCGGCGCGCTGGCGCCGAAGGAGCGCATGCCGAGCATCACCCCACCCATCGTGTACCGCTCCCATCCGAGCGTCGCCGCCGCTTCGAGGCTGACGCGTCGGGTGACCTCGGGCAAGAGCACGTTCTCACGATAGCCCTCATCTTGCGCGTCGAACAGCTCCCAACATGGCAGGCTGACAACGCGCGGGGCGAGGCCCTTCTCGCTCAGTTCCTCGGCGGCGCGAAGCAGAATCTCCACCTCGGAGCCTGTGCCGAGGAGCACCGCATTAGGCTTGCTACCGAAGTCGCGGAGAACGTAGCCCCCACGCAGCGCTCCCTCGACGGAGCCTCCGACCTGCGTAACCTTTTGTCGCGTCAGGACGATGGCGGTCGGCGTATGACGGGATCGCAACGCCACTTCCCAGGCTGCGACAACTTCGGCGGCGTCGGCAGGGCGGATCACGTTGAGGTTTGGGATTGCGCGGAGCGAAGCGAGGTGCTCAATCGGCTGGTGCGTCGGCCCATCTTCCCCGAGGCCGATGCTGTCGTGCGAGAACACGAAGATCGAAGGGGTCTTCATGAGCGCGGCGAGGCGCAACGCCGGGCGCATGTAGTCGCTGAAGACCAAAAACGTGCCGCCGAACGCGCGCACGCCGCCGTGCAAGTTCATGCCGTTGATGGCTGTCGCCATGGCGTGCTCGCGGACGCCATAGTACACGTTCGGCGCGAGGCGATCCTGCGCGCTGAACGCCTCTTCGTCGGCAAAGAGCGTGTGCGTTGATTCGCCAAGGTCTGCGCTGCCACCCACCAGTTCCGGAAGCCGCTTCCGAAGCGTGGCGAGTACCTTGCCCGAGGACACTCGGGTTGCTTCGGCGCCCTCGGCGAGCGGCAAGTCGCGGTCCCAGCCGTCGGGAAGTTGCGACTGGAGTCTGCGCCTGAGTTCAGGGCTTCCTTCGAGCGCCGCCTCGGATTGGATGCGCTCTTCTCGCCACCGGCGTCCTACGTCGCGCATATGTTGAAGCACGTCGTCCGGCACGACGAACTCGGCGTCCGGGTCGAGCCCCAGGCGCTCCTTCGCGAGCCGCACCTCGTCCGACCCGAGCGGTGCTCCGTGGGAAGCGGCGCGCCCGCCCTTGTTCGGGCTGCCGTACCCGATGATCGTATGGCACACGATGAGCGATGGAGCGTCGTCGCGCTCCTTGGCTAACTGTATGGCGCGGTCCACCTCCTCGGTGCTCAGGCCGTCGCACTCCTGGACGTGCCACCCGTACGCCTCGAACCTTGCGACTACGTCCTCGGAGTAGGTCAGCCCCGTTGAGCCGTCAATCGTCACCCGGTTTGAGTCGTACAGGAAGATGAGCCTGCCGAGGCTCAGATGGCCGGCGAGGGAGGCGGACTCGTGGGAGACGCCCTCCATCAGGTCGCCGTCGCTGCAGAGGGCGTAGGTCCAGTGGTCTACGAGTCCCGGAAACTCGGCCCGGAGGCGCGCCTCCGCCATCGCCATTCCAACGGCGGTGCCGAATCCCTGGCCCAGCGGTCCGGTTGCCATCTCCACGCCGGGCGCCATGCCGTTCTCGGGGTGTCCGGGGGTTTTGCTTCCCAATTGTCGGAACCGCTTGATCTCTTCGAGGCTCAGGTCGTACCCAGTAAGGTGGAGGTAGGCATACAGGAGCATGCTGCCATGCCCCGCGCTGAGGATGAAGCGGTCTCGGTTGAACCAGTCGGGAGCCTCCGGGTCGTGCCTGAGGTGCCGGGCGAAGAGCACATAGCCGATGCCCGCGCAGCCCATGGGTAAGCCGGGATGGCCCGACTGAGCCTTCTCGACGGCGTCCATCGCAAGGCCGCGCACTGTGTTCAACGTTCGCTCGACGACCGACACCGACTCTTCCGTCCGCACGCGCGCATCGTACCCCCGAACGCACGCGTGGCGGCGGGGCCGGGCGATGCCGTCAAGCGCCCTGCTCGGTATCCGACTCGCCCAGGTCGATTGTGGGGGGCTCGCCTGTGGTCAGAACCTCCTCGGAGACCTGCCCAAGCGTACGGGAACTGTTCCTTGCCGCTCGATGGATGATCCGATACGCTTGCTGCTCGGTCATGCCGAACTTGTCCATTAGGAAGCCCTTGGCTCGCTCGAGGAGTCGGCGGTTCGCCAGGTCTCTCTTCACGCGCTCCAGTTCAGCCTGGCGATCTCGGATCTCCCCGAACCTCTTCTGGACCACGGAGATGTTTGTGTTCAGTTCCTCAATGCGCACCGGCTTCACGAGGTATGCGTACGCACCCGCCTCCGCCGCTTGCTCCGCCAGTTCCGGCTCCTTGTAGCCCGTTAGGAAGATGATGGGTGTGGGGCAAGTTTCGAGGATGTCCCTCGCAGCCTGGATTCCATCGCCATTCGACATGCGTATGTCGAGTATGGCGACGTCCGGTTTCGTGTCGCACACGATTGCGTACGCCTGCGCGCCGTTCTGGGCGACGCCCACAACCTCGTGGCCGAGTTCTTGGACCTGATCGATGAGCGCGGCTCGCACTTGGTCATCGTCGTCCGCAATTACGAGTCTTGCCATGGTTCGGAGTGCTTCCTGCCTCCTTTATTATAACTTCGTTGGGGGCTCTCCTGCACGGTGTTTTCCGTTTTGGTAGACTGCGACTTCATGAAGGAAGTCGTAATCGTTTCAGGGGCGCGTACGCCGATTGGCTCGTTTCTCGGTTCGCTGAGCACGATTCCCGCCCCCCAGCTGGGAGCCGCCGCCATCAAGGAGGCGCTTGTCCGGGCAGGCCTGCAGCCGGAACAGGTGGACGAGGTGCTGATGGGCTGCGTGCTCCAAGGCGGAATCGGGCAGGCGCCCGCCCGCCAGGCAGCCATCTTCGCCGGAATCCCAACCTCGGTCCCCTGCACGACGGTCAACAAGGTGTGCGGCAGCGGCATGAAGACCGTGATGATGGCAGCCCAGGCGATTCGATGCGGGGACGCCGATGTCGTCGTCGCCGGGGGCATGGAGAGCATGAGCCTGGCGCCCTACGCTCTGATGAACGCCCGCACCGGCTTGCGCATGGGGAACTCGCCGGCGGTGGACCTGATGATCCACGATGGTCTATGGGATCCGTATAAGAACATCCACATGGGGAACGCAGGCGACCTGTGCGCCTCGGAGTGCAACGTGCCGCGAGACCGACAGGACGCATTCGCCGCCGAGTCGTATCGGCGCGCGTTGGACGCGCAGCAGAGCGGCCGCCTCTCTGGGGAGATTGTGCCCGTCGAGGTCCCACAGCGCAAAGGCGACCCGATTCACGTTGCAGAAGACGAAGAACCGGGCAGAGGGAACGTGCAGAAACTGCCGGATCTGCGCCCCGCGTTCGACAAGGAAGGGTCGGTCACGGCGGGAAACGCGTCCTCCATCAACGATGGCGGCGCAGCGATGGTCGTGATGTCGGCGGACAAGGCGAAGGAACTGGGGGTGGAGCCTCTCGCGCGCGTCGTGGCATACGCGCAGCACGCCCAAGACCCCGAGTGGTTCACCACTGCACCTGCCGAGGCGGTCGGCAAGTTGCTCAAAAAGGTTGGGAAGAAGGTTGAACAGATTGACCTCTTCGAGATCAACGAGGCGTTCGCCGTCGTCGCGCTGGCGGTTGCCGACCGGCTGGGCGTGCCGCACGAGAAGATGAACGTGAACGGCGGCGCTGTGGCCTTGGGTCACCCGATCGGGATGACGGGCACGAGGTTGATTCTGACGGCGATCTACGAACTTCGCCGGCGCGGCGGCGGCAGCGCCGTCTGCTCACCGTGCATCGGCGGCGGCGAGGCGACGGCGGTGCTGATCGAGGTGTGAGCGCCTACCCGACTTCCAGGGCGTAGACCTTCGCCGAGCCGAGTTGGTTCGGGGCGATGACCGCCTTGAAGGTGGAATCTTCATCGAGGGGGAACTGCATGATGTCCCCGGGGTAGAGCGGGATGCCGTCGCCCGCGGCAACATCCTCGTTGCCGACATAGACGATGATCCCGTCTTCCGACTCGTTCTTGAGGACGAGCAGCCTGCGGTCGAAGGAAGGGTTGGTGGTGAGGGTAACGCTGAGGTTGTTGGAATCGAGGGTGAACTGCGCGGTCTTGAGGCCGTTGTTGTTGGCGAAGGAGATCTTCGCGAACCCGTCGTCATCGAGGTTGAAGTGCTTGGAAGGCTTGCTCATGCGAGTTCGAGCACGACGACGTCTTCAACCGCGCCGGGCACGGTGCCGTAGACGTCTACCTCGTCCGACAGCGCGAGGGTTACGTATTGACCGCGCAGGAACTGGAATCGTGAGGAGTAATCGCCCCGCCGACTCATCTTGTCCCAATCAGAACCCCGGCCCGTTCCTCGGACCCCGTAGCCGTTACTGCTCGATACAGACGCGTCGCCTATGAGGACGAGATCCGAAGGAAACGCCAATAGCAGCCAGCGGCGATTGGTAAGCGGAACCTGCGGCAGTGCTGTGGCCGTGTCCAGGTCGCTCTCAACTACGGTGGCGACAGCGGTCGTTGCATCCGATCAGGTTTGAATGCGTCCACTACTGTCGATCAGAAAGTGCATCACTTAACCCTCCTCACGGACTGCTATGTATGCAACTTGAGACCCGGTGAGGCTTGCCGTCGCATATACGCGGGCGCCAGGAACCAGGGATAACTCGAGCTCGTCCAAAGGATAGAGCACATAACCCGTCGTCGGCGAGACGTTTTCGTCGCCAACCACCACCGGGTGGGGCGGGGTTGCTCCGTCGGGCCTCACAACCCGGACGAACAATCGGCGCCGTGGCTGCAGTGCGTTCGTCGTTAGCTCGACTATGCTCGAAGACGGGGTCAACTCGAACTGCGCAGTTCGCACGAATCGGCGTCCGGCGGCAGTCGCGTCCAACCGGCCGCTCACCGGTGACCCCCACGGCTCCGCCAGCGTCTCACACAGGCAAGCAGTGCCGCGGCCGTGCCGAAGAAAGTGCTCGGCTCGAGCACAACCCCGCCGTGAATCTCGAAGCCACGGTGATAGAGGTCCTCGCCCCATGTCCTTCCCTCATTGAGGGAGAATTGAGCGCGGCGGCACGTGCCACCGGGATGCTCCGGTGGGCATCCTCCATCGCGACCGCCGTCGCTGGAGGACCAGTAGTTGCTTCCTGAGCCGGAACCAAAGGGGTCGCGCGGGCCGATCCAATACACGCCTGGGCCAAGGCGGATGTCGAGCCCGGGGACGTCGTAATAATAGTGAGGTCGTCCAAAGTACGACTTCCCGCTCGCTGTTCGGATGTGCGGAGCCTGGAACGCACCAAGCAGTTTGCCCGGCTGGCCCCCGGCATCTGCATAGATAAGCAGTTCGGTCGTGCCGGAATGTTGCCACTCGAGGTCCTCAATTACATTGTACGCGTATCGTGTGATGATCCAGCCAGGCGCGGACACAACGACATCCTCGGCGGCGCGAATCGCGGCAAAGCTCGGCGGCGAGAGCGCACGAAAGCCCGAGCCATCCGGTAGGTTCCGATTGTCCCAAAGCAAGCCTGCGCCAGCGGTCGCCCCAGCAGAGAGGAGGAGCAACAGGAATCCTAACCGCGTACCGTGCCGCATAGTGTCATCCAATCTCCAGGACCCTCACTTCCAGCGCTGCCTGTCCCCCGCTCTTGAGGGCGTAGATCGCCTGGCCCTCTCCCACTTGCAGCACCAACTCATACCGCGCCCACGCAGGCATTCCCTTGCTGTGGTGGGGGTCTTGACCCACGAAGATGTCGTCGCCACCCACAT
>Ga0209172_10001773_pt1 | contig 42799 bp, 37 predicted proteins | sample LarsenN4metaG_FD_184113 | JGI IMG/M metagenome (GOLD analysis project Ga0209172, IMG submission 184113) | Hot spring sediment bacterial and archeal communities from British Columbia, Canada, to study Microbial Dark Matter (Phase II) - Larsen... ... | reverse complement strand
CCGGTAGTCCTCGCAGGCGGCGTGGATGGTCTCCGGGCGGCTCCAGCAGCGCTCGTACTCGGCCAGCGCCTCGGCCTCGAAGAAGCGCCGGTCGACGGTGCCCCAGCCGCCGAGCTTCCAGTGCAGGTAGTGCGCCGGGTCGCGGCCGATCATCGACTCGGGGTGGGGCGCCGGCTGGATCAGGAAGAACCAGTGGTAGTAGGCGGTCGCGAAGCGCCTGTCGGTGGCCTCGTACATGTCGAGGGTCGGGGCGATGTCCATCAGCGCGAGCCTGCGCACGGCGCGCGGCTGGTCCAGGGCCAGTCGGTGCGCGACGCGGGCGCCGCGGTCGTGGCCGGCCACGCGGTACTCGGCATGGCCGAGCCCGAGCATCAACGCGTGCAGGTCGGCGGCCATGCGGCGCTTGCTGTGCGCCGCATGGTCGGGCGCATCGTCCGGCTTGTCCGACTCGCCGTAGCCGCGCAGGTCGGGGATCACGAGGCGGAAATGCGGCGCGAGATGCCGCGCCACGCGGTGCCACATCGCGCCGGTCTGCGGGAAGCCGTGCAGCAGCAGCAGGGGCGGTGCGTCGGCACGGCCGCCGATGCGCACGCGCAAAGCGAAACCCGGCTCGGCGCCGGCAATGCCGAAGCGCCGATCCTCGAACCCTTCGAACCAGCCCACGTCCACTCCCGTCGATATACTCCCCGGCACAGCGCCGATTTGCTCCGGCTTGCGGGCGCTTTAACAAATGCCGCTAAACAGGACCCTCGACCCGGAGGCCGTCTTTGTGGCGGCGCCGGGTTTCGCTTTTTTCATGGCGCAATGACCACGACCCTGGGCACCGTCACCCCGCACCGGATGCACTTTGCCGATCCGCTGCCGCTGGCCAGCGGATCGTCGCTCGCAGACTACCACCTCGTCTACGAGACGTACGGCACCCTCAACGCGGCGCGCAGCAACGCGGTGCTCGTCTGCCACGCGCTCAATGCCGGCGCCCACGTGGCGGGGCTGGACGCCAACGGCCAGCCGGGTTGGTGGGACAACCTCGTCGGGCCCGGCAAGCCGCTGGACACCAACCGCTTCTTCGTGATCGGCGTGAACAACCCGGGCTCGTGCTTCGGCTCCACCGGGCCGATGCACGTCAACCCGGCCAGCGGCCGCGCCTGGGGGGCGGACTTCCCGGTGGTGACCGTGGAGGACTGGGTCGACGCGCAGGCGCGCCTGGTCGAGCGGCTGGGCATCGACTGCCTGGCCGCGGTCATCGGCGGCAGCCTCGGTGGCATGCAGGCCCTGGCCTGGACGCTGCGCCATCCCGACCGCGTGCGCCACTGCGTGGCCGTGGCCACGGCGCCCAACCTCTCGGCCCAGAACATCGCGTTCAACGAGGTGGCGCGGCGCGCCATCATCACCGACCCCGACTTCCACGGCGGCCACTTCTACGCACACGGCGTGCTGCCGCGCCGCGGCCTGCGCGTGGCGCGCATGATCGGCCACATCACCTACCTCAGCGACGACTCGATGGAGGCCAAGTTCGGGCGCCGCATCCGCCCCGCCCGCGGCACCCATTCCACGGGCGGCGGCGAGGACGCGCCGTTCGCCTACACCACGCAGGACATCGAGTTCCAGATCGAGAGCTACCTGCGCCACCAGGGCGACAAGTTCAGCGAGTACTTCGACGCCAACACCTACCTGCTGATCACGCGCGCGCTCGACTACTTCGACCCGGCGCGCGCGCACGGCGGGGACCTCGCGGCGGCCTTCGCGCCGGCGCGCGGCAGGCGCTTCTTGCTTGTCAGCTTCACGACCGACTGGCGTTTCGCGCCCGCGCGCAGCCGCGAGATCGTCAAGGCCCTCGTCGACAACCGCATCGCCGTCAACTACGCCGAGATCGACGCGCCGCACGGGCACGACGCCTTCCTGCTGGACGACCCGCGATACCACGGCGTGCTGCGCGCGTACTTCGACCGCGTCTTCGCGGAGGCGGTCAGCGATGTCTGAGCGCCGCGACCTCGAGACCATCGCGAGCCTCGTGCCCGAGGGCAGCCGGGTGCTGGACCTCGGCTGCGGCAACGGCGAGCTGCTGGCGCACCTGCAGCGCACGCGCGGCTGCTCGGGCTACGGCATCGAGCTGGCCGACGCCAACGTGCTGGCGGCCGTGAAGCACGGCGTCGACGTCATCCAGCTCAACCTCGAGGAGGGCCTGGCCCTCTTCGACGACCGCAGCTTCGACGTCGTGCTGCAGCTGGACACCCTGCAGAACCTGCGCAACACCGAGCACATGCTGCGCGAGACCGCGCGCGTGGGGCGCATCGGCATCGTCAGCTTCCCGAACTTCGCGCACTGGCCGAACCGGTTGCGCGTGCTGGCCGGGCGCATGCCGGTGACCAAGGCGCTGCCCTACCAGTGGTACGACACGCCCAATGTCCGTGTCGGCACCTTTGCCGACTTCGAGGTGCTGGCGCGCAAGTGCGGGCTCGCCGTGACCGACAGCTTCGGCCTGCACGACGGCCGCGTCGTCCGGCGCTGGCCCAACCTGCGGGGCAGCGTGGCGGTGTTCAAGTTCGAGCAGCGCTAGGCCGCGGCCGGCAGCTTCAGCGTGAAGACCGAGCCCTCGCCCGGCCGGCTGCTGACCTCGATGCGCCCGCCCATCGCCTCGGCGAACTGGCGGCTGAGCGCCAGCCCGAGCCCGGTGCCGGCCACCGGCCCCCGTTCGGCGCCGGCGCGCTCGAACGGCTGGAAGAGCAGCGCCTGCTGCTGCGCCGTGAGGCCGGGCCCGCTGTCGTGCACGCTCAGGGCGACGTGTCCGTCCGGGCCGGCCGCCGCGTCGAGCCGGACCCAGCCGCCGCGGCGGTTGAACTTGATCGCGTTGGACACGAGGTTGGAGACGATCTGCAGGCAGCGCTTGCGGTCGCCGGCCAGCGGCGGCAGCGCTTCGCCATCGGGCGGGCCCTGCACCTGCACGCCGGCCTCGGCCGCCGCCGAGGCGAACATGCCCAGCACGTCGGCGGCCAGCGCGCGGGCGTCGACCGGCTCGATGTCCATGCGCAGGTGCCCCGTCTGCACGGCGGAGAGGTCGAGGATGTCGTCGACCAGCCCGAGCAGGTGGCGGCCGCTCGCGAGGATGTGCGACACGTAGCGCTGCAGGGCGTCCGCGCCGGGCCGGTGCTCGGGACCCGTGGCCGGGCCCTCGAGGGCGTCGAGCTGGAGCAGCTGCGCGAAGCCGAGGATCGCATTGAGCGGCGTGCGCAGCTCGTGGCTCACGCGCGACAGCAGCATCGTCTTCGCCTGGTCTGCCGCGGCGGCCCGGTCGCGCTCGCGGCGCAGGCTCTCGGCCTGCTTGTCGGCGTCGATGTCGGTGTGGGTGCCGATCATGCGCAACGGCCGCCCCTCGGCATCGCGCCTCATCACGACGCCGCGCGAGAGCACCCATTTCCAGCGCCCGTCCTTGCAGCGGATGCGGTGTTCGTCCACGTACACCGGCGCCTGCCCGTCGAAGTGCGCGCGGCGGGCGCGGCGCATCGCGGGCAGGTCGTCGGGGTGCGTGATCGCGTCCATCGAGGCGGGGTCGCCGGTCAGCTCGTCGGCGCCGTAGCCGTACAGCGCCTTCCCCTGGACCGACAGCGTGCCGGTGCCGTGCTCGATGTCCCAGTCCCAGACGCCGTCCGAGAGGCTCTCGAGCGCCGCCTTCCACAGCTCGCCGTTGTCGCGCAGCGCCGCCTCGGCCTCCTTGTGCGCGGTGATGTCGAAGAACATGCCCACGCGCGCCAGGGCGCCGTCCTCGGAAGGGCCTGCAGTGCTGGACAGGCGCACCCAGCGCACCTGGCCGTCGAGGACGATCCTGAACTCCAGCGCCAGCGGCGCGCTGGTCGCGATCGCCTCGGCGGCGGCGCGCTCGAGCATCGGCCGGTCGTCGGGATGGCAGACGCGGTAGAGGATCGAAGGCTCGGCACGCACCGCCTCCGGCGCGACACCGAACAGCGACCGGACGCTGCTGCTGATGTAGGCGACGCGACGCGAGCCATCGGGGTGGTGCAGCTGCCTGTACACGACCCCCGGCACGAGGTCGATCATCTGCGCCAGCCGCGCCTCGCTGGCGATGAGGCGTTCGCGCTCGCGCACGCGCTGCGAGATCTCCTCGACCGTGCCTTCGAAGAAGGCGACCCGCCCGTCGGGACCGAGCACGCTGTGCGCGTTCTCGCTGATCCAGATCCGCTCGCGCGTCTTGTAGCGCCGCACCTCCGACTCGAAGCCGGTGACGCGGCCGCTGGCGGCCAGCTGGGCCTTGAACTGCTCGCGCCGGCCGGGCTGGACATACCACTCGAGGCCGATGTCGTGCACGCGCGCCAGCAGGTCGGCCTCGTCGGCGCACCCGTTCAGCCGCACCAGCGCCGGGTTGGCGCGCAGCATGCGGCCCTCGGGCGTCGACCGGTACGCGCCGATGGGCAGGAACTCGAACAGCGAGGCAAAGCCGTCGTCGTTCATCGCGTCTCGCCCCGGCGCCCGGCCCGCGCTAGTCCAGCGTCACCTCGGCGCGCACGGTGCCGGCACGGTCGGCGCTGGCGGTGAGCGCCAGGATCGTGCCGCGCCGCCCGTTGACCACCCATTCGACGACGGCGCGGTCGCCGGTGATGTCGCGGTTGGGCAGGAAGGCCTGCAGCGACGCCTTCGGCGCGTGCCCCTCGAGGTGGGGCGCCTCGATGCGCTCCTTGCCGCTGACGAGGCTGGCGCCGGGCGGCAGGTGGATCTCGAACACGGTGCCGCGCGCCACCTTGCGCTCCAGAGCCCGCTTGCTCACGTAGGAAGGCAGGTAGCCGGCGTTGGCCACCGCGAAGCGCACGCGCCACGTCTCGGGGCCGAGCGCGCGCACCTCGGCGCGCAGCACCTCCAGCCGCGGCAGCGAGAGCGCAAGCTGCGTGAGCCAGGCCGGGAAGCGCGCCGCCTCGCGCTCGCGCAGCTCCGGCGGCGGGTTGCGCCAGTAGTTCATCCGGTCCCAGCCGCCCAGCTCCACCAGGCCCAGCTGCGGGTGGCGGAAGGGGTACCAATCGACGTGCGCCTTGCCGCCGCACTTCTCGTCGCTCCACTTCAGGAGCTTGAGGTCGTCCTCGACCGGGTGGTCGCGGTACCACTCGATCCACTGGTAGTCGGTGATGCCGGCCTCGCGGTTCGGGGCCCAGATCTCCACCGTCCAGAACAGCGCGCCCAGGTGCTCGTAGACCCAGTCCTGCGTGCCGGTGATGATCTCCTTCGGGTGGTACTTGAACTCGTGGAAGATGCTGATGGCCGGGTAGCCGGTGAGCTTGGCGCCGAGGTCGGACAGCCGCTTGTACATCCACAGGTCCTCGGGCGTCATGTCGTCGTCGCTCTGCGTGCCCATGGGCCGCAGGATCACGCCGCTGTGCGTGTGGAAGCTGACCGCCGCGCCGATGTTGGGGTGCCTGACGATGAAGTCGACCATCGCCCGTACCTCGGGCTCGCTGGTCGGGTACGGGCCGGCGCCGGCCTGCTCGAATTCCTGCCGCCAGTAGGCCGGGAAGTTGCGGTTGAGGTCGAGGCCCTCGCGGTCCTTGTTGGCGGTGACCTTGATGCCGTCGAAGTTCTTCAGCGTGCCCTCGGGCATGAGGCGGAAGTACTCGCCGCCGAACTCGCCGGGCTCGCGCGCCACCATCAGGCGCGGGTCCTTGTCGTACTTCTTGTAGGGCCCGTGCGGGTCCGGGATGCGCATCGTGAGCACGCGCCCGTCCCCGTCGACGTCCTCGATCGTCAGGCCCTCGACCGGTACCTCGTCGTAGGGATACGGCCGCGTGCTGCTGCGGATGTGCCGCGGCCGCTCGGCGAGCGCCAGCTCGGCGCCGTCCGGGTTCAGGCGCGGCACCATGTACACGGCGCGCGTGTCGAGGAGCTGCCGCACCTGGGCGTCGCCGTCGTAGCGGCTCACCAGCTGGTGCAGCCAGTAGAGGCAGGCCGTGCTGGCGGTCAGCTCGGCGGCGTGGATGTTGCCGTCCACCCAGAACGCCGGCTTGTCCTCGGCGGCACCGGTGGCCTGGCGGGTGAGGGTGACGAGCCAGATGTCGCGGCCCTCGTGGCTCCTGCCGAGCGAGGACAGCTGCACGAGATGCGGCACCGCGCGCGCGTAGTCCTGCAGCAGGCGTGTCAGCTCCGCGTGCCGGTAGAAGAGGTCGAAGCGGGGGACCGGGACCTCGGCGCGCGGGGCGCTGTCGGCGCTGTCTGGGGGCAGGGCGGCGGGCATGGCGGCGGGCGTTGCGTGGCGCGGCGGCCGGCGCCCACGGCGGCGCCGGGTTCTCGGCCGGGCCATGCTAATGGCGGCGGCCGCGCGCGGATCGGGGTTTGCGCTAGCGGCGCAGCGGATCGCCGTGCCGGAACACCTTCAGCTCGCCGCGGTCGATGCGCTCCCAGGCCTCGCCGGCGGTCAGCGGTTCGGTGGCGACGATGACGACCCGGTCCGCCGGCGTCGTGAGGGGCGCGAAGTCGACCGTCAGGTCCTCGTCGGCCAGGGTGGCGGCACCGAAAGGGTGCCGCCGCTGCAGCCAGAAGAGCCCTGGCGAACCCGGCTTCGTCGAGGCGTGCGCCCACAGCGCCTGCCCGTTCGAGAGCAGCAGGTTGAACGTGCCTTTGCAGGCCACCTGCGGCAGCAGCTCGCCCAGCGTGAGCGTCAGCTCCTCGACCGCCGGCACGCCGGCGTGTGCCTTCGCCAGCTCCTGCATCAGCCAGCAGAAGGCGCGTTCGCTGTCGGTGCTGCGCACCGGGCGGAAGGCGCCGTGCAGGCGCGGCGCGAAGCCCTGCAGGTCGCCGTTGTGCGCCATCACCCAGTAGCGGCCCCACAGCTCGCGCACGAAGGGGTGCGTGTTCTCCAGCGCCACGCCGCCCTGGGTGGCCTTGCGGATGTGCGCGACGACGTTGTCGCTCCTGATCGGGTAGCGCTTGACGAGCTCGGCCACCGGGCTCGTGCGCGCGCCATGGTGGTCGATGAAGTGGCGCAGGCCGCGGTCCTCGAAGAAGGCGATGCCGAAGCCGTCCTTGTGCTCGTGCGCGCGCGTGGCCAGGCCCGCGAAGCTGAACATCACGTCGGTGGGCGTGTTGGCGTTCATGCCGAGCAGCTGGCACATCGGCAGCGGGCTCCGTCGGCGGGCAAGGGCGAAGACGGGCGGCGTGGACCCCGGGGCCGGGGCGGCCGCGCGGAGCTACTCGGTCAGCAGCTTGCGCATGCCGCGGAAACTGAGCAGCCAGCCGGGGTTCTGCTTCTCCTCGATGACCATGCTCATGCGCGCCATGATGCGCGCGCTCTTGTTGGCACGCCAGATCACGAGGTCGGCCAGCCAGGGGTGGTCGTTGACTCGGCTGGCGCGCTCGTACAGATCGAACTTGGGCTTCAGCCCGAGCAGGCCCGCCTCGTAGCGCTGGCGCACCTGGGCGTCCTCGCCGGCCGCGGGCGCGGCGGCGACCGCCGGGGCGGCCTGGTGCCGCGGCGAGGCCAGCAGTGCGTCGGCGGCAAGCAGGCCGGTCTCCATCGCCTTGCCGATGCCCTCGCCGCTGAAGGCGTACGTGCTGCCCGCGGCTTCGCCGGTGACGAGCAGGCCGTCGCGCGACCAGCGCGCGCCGAGGAGCGAGCAACGCAGCGGCGCGCCCTTCAGGTCGCCCAGGCGCTCGCCCTCGGACATCAGGCGTCGCGCCGGCTCGTAGACCGACGTGAAGGCCTCGAAGAAGCGGCGCAGGTTCACGTCCTGCATGTGTCCCTTGCCGCTCTTGAGCTTGCGGTGGCTGCCGGGGTGGCCGGCGCCGATGTTGAAGACGCCGCCGGGGCCGGGGAAGATCCAGCCGTAGCCGCCGCGCATGCGCGGGTGCCAGACGAACTGCAGCTGGCGGATCGTGGCAGCCAGCCCCGGGTGGCGCACGTAGGTGCGCAGCGCGACGCCGCTGGGCGTGTGGCGCTCGCACATGCCGGCCGCGCTGAGCGCCTGCGGCACGGCACCCGTGGCCAGCACCACCCAGCGGGCGGCGATCTCGCGCGTCTCATCGCCGCTGCGCACGCGCGCGCCGGCGACGCGGCCGCGCGCGTCCTCCAGCGGCGCCTCGAAGCGGCAGGGCGCCAGCAGGCGCGCGCCGGCGCGCTGGGCGGCGCGCACGAGCACCTCGTCCAGCACCTTGCGCTGCAGCACCGACACCGTGCCCGGCACGTCGCAGTGCCCGCCGCGCGGCCCCACGCAGCGCACGTGCTGCGCCGGCTGCCAGAGCGCGGCCACCTCGTCGTAGACGCCCAGCACCCGCAGCGCCGCATGCGAGTCGGGGATCAGGCCGTCGCCGCAGATCTTGTCGCGCGGGAACGTGTGCTGGTCGACCAGCACCACGTCGACGCCGCCGCGGGCGAGCCGCTGTGCGCAGGCGCTGCCGGCGGGCCCTGCGCCGACCACGAGCACGTCGCATCGCGTGGTCCAGCCGCGCGCGGTGGCGGACGGTGCGGTCGATGGTGATGGCGGCGCGGGTGCCACGGGGTCGGAGGCAGCGGCAGACATGGCGGGCGAAGGAGGCGGGCGAAGGATCGCGGTGCGTGGGCGCGAGAGGCGGGACTGCGGTGCCCGAAGGCCGGCGCGGGGCCGGCCATGCGCTCGAGAGGGACCGAACCGGTCGGGCCGCGGATTATCGGGGCGCGGCGGCCGCCGCTTGACCGGCCTCAAGGCCCACCCGGGAGCACGCCTGCAAGATACTCCGGCACTCGAACGGAGACCTGCCCGATGAGCAACCACCTCACCGCCGGCCAGCGAGCGCTGCTGCGCGCGGCGCTCGAAGAGCGCCAGCATCAACTCGATCGCCGGCTGTCCGACCATCTGGGCGGGCGCAGCCGGGCCGAGCATGCGCGCGAGGTGCTGACGCAGGACGAGGACGACGCGCCGCAGCGCGAGAGCGAGCGCGAGATGGACATGGCCCTGTCCGACATGGAGACGCAGGAGGTCGGCGAGGTGAGCGAGGCGCTTCGGCGCATCGACGGCGAGAGCTACGGCCTTTGCGTCTCCTGCGGCGTCGAGATCCCGTTCGATCGCCTGCGCGCGGAGCCGTGGGCCGCACGCTGCGTGCCGTGCGAATCGGCGCGCGAACAGGCGGCGCAGCGCCGGCGCGGCTGAAGCAGCGCACGATGCCCTTGGCGGCTCGCGACAGCGACACGGCAACGAGCGAGGCCGACCCGGCCGACGCCGTGGACGCGTGCTTCGCGCGCGGCTACGAGGAAGCGCGCGAGAAGTTCCTGCGCGCTGCGCAACGCTGCGGCGCGCAGGTACGGCAGTGGCCCCATCCGCTGAAGGGGCCGCGTGGCGAGGCGCTGGCCACCGACAGCGCCTGGGTCGGTGCCGCCGACGCGAGCCGCGTGCTGGTGGTGATCTCGGGCACGCACGGCGCCGAGGGCCTGGCCGGCAGCGGCCCGCAGGTGGACCTGCTGCTCGGGCCGGTGCCGGCGCGACTGCCCGCCGACACGGCGGTGCTGCTGATGCACGCGGTCAACCCGCACGGCTTTGCCTGGGGTCGCCGCGTCACAGAGGAGAACGTCGACCTCAACCGCAACTGGATCGACTTCTCGCAGCCGCTGCCGGCCAACCCGGGGTACGAGGAACTGCGCGAGCACTACAACCCGCGCAGCCTCGACGCCGAGACGCTTGCCCGGCACGAGGCCGCCATCGAGGCCTACCGGCGCAGGCACGGCGTGCATGCCGAGCGCGTGGCGCGCAGCACCGGGCAGTACACCGACCCGCACGGGATCTTCTACGGCGGTGCGGCCCCGACCTGGGCGCGGCGCACGAGCGAGGCGATCCTCTCCGAATGCGCGGGCCGTGCGAGGACCGTGGCCATCGTCGACATGCACACCGGCCTCGGCCCCTATGGCTACGGCGAGCCGATCTGCAACCACGCGCCGGGCAGCGAGCGCGTGCAGCGCGCGCGGCGCTGGTGGGGGCCGAGCGTCACCGAGCCGCTGCTGGGCACCTCGTCGTCGCAGGAGAAGACCGGGCTCACCGAGTTCGGCTACGAGCGTGCGCTGGCGCATGCCGACATCGCCTTCGTCGCGCTGGAGTTCGGCACCTTCGGCCCGCCGCACGGCGAGCTGGCGCTGCGCGACGACGCCTGGCTGTGGCGATACGGCGAGCCCGGCGACCTTTCCGACCCGACGACGCAGCGCATCCGGCGCGCGCTGATGGACTACTTCTGCCCGCCGCGCGACGACTGGAAGGAGGCCGTCCTGTGGCGTTCGCGACAGGTTTATCGCCAGGCGCTCGAAGGGCTGGCCGGCGGCGCGGCGCACTGAAGGCCGCGCCGGGATAATCCGGCGCAACACCCGCCCTGGGCCTGTCGCGCTGCGCGGCCAGGGGCCGCTCCAGGAGCTTTCGCCATGCCCATCCACGAATATGTCTGCCAGGACTGCGGCACGCAGTTCGAGAAGCTGGTGCGTGCCTCGGACACGCCCGAGTGCCCGCGCTGCCACTCGGTGTCGCTGGAGAAGAAGCTGTCGGTGTTCGCCACCGGCGGCTGCGAAGGCGCGAAGGCGGCCGAGATGGCTGCCATGGGGCCGTGCGGGACCTGCGGCAACCCCAACGGACCGGGTTCCTGCGGTTTCGGGCCGCACTGAACGTCGGCCCCCGCGGGTCCTGCGGGCCCCCACGCTGCCTCCGGTCGCTGCCCCCAGAGGGGGCTGATGCGGCGGACCGGCATAGCCGGTCCGCGCATGGACCTCGGCTGGACAGGCGCGCCGGTTACGCCGCCTTGACCTTCAGCCGCCAGGCGTGCAGCAGCGGCTCGGTGTAGCCGCTCGGCTGCGCCATGCCCTTGAACACGAGGTCGCAGGCCGCCTGGTAGGCAGCACTCTGGCCGAAGCGGCCGGCCATGTTTTGGTAGGCCGGATCACCGGCGTTCTGCTTGTCCACGACGGCCGCCATGCGCTCGAGGGTGGCGCGTACCTGCGCCTCGCTGACGACGCCGTGGTGCAGCCAGTTGGCCATGTGCTGGCTGCTGATGCGCAGCGTGGCGCGGTCTTCCATCAGGCCGACGTTGTGGATGTCGGGCACCTTCGAGCAGCCGACGCCCTGGTCGACCCAGCGTACGACGTAGCCGAGGATGCCCTGGGCATTGTTGTCGAGCTCCTGCTGCTTCTCGGCCTCGCTCCACTTCGGCGTCTTCACCACGGGGATGGTGAGCAGGCCGTCGAGCAGCGCCTCGCGCTCGGCGGCGGCGTCGATCCTCTCCAGCTCCTTCTGCACCTTGAACACGTCGACCTGGTGGTAGTGCAGCGCGTGCAGCGTGGCGGCGGTGGGGCTCGGCACCCAGGCGGTGTTGGCGCCGGCGCGCGGGTGCGCGATCTTCTGCTCCAGCATCGCCTTCATCAGGTCGGGCATGGCCCACATGCCCTTGCCGATCTGCGCCTTGCCACGCAGGCCGCAGGCCAGGCCCACGAGCACGTTGTTGCGCTCGTAGGCGGCGATCCACTCGCTGGTCTTCATGTCGCCCTTGCGGCGCATCGGGCCGGCCCACATCGAGGTGTGCATCTCGTCGCCGGTGCGGTCGAGGAAGCCGGTGTTGATGAAGGCCACGCGGTCGGCGGCCGCGGCGATGCACGCCTGCAGGTTCACGCTCGTGCGGCGCTCCTCGTCCATGATGCCGAGCTTCACCGTGGCCTTCGGCAGGCCGAGCAGCTGCTCGACGCGACCGAAGAGCTCGCTCGCGAAGGCCACCTCGGCCGGGCCGTGCATCTTCGGCTTGACGATGTAGACGCTGCCCTTGCGGCTGTTGCGGATGCCGCCGGCGCCATGGCCCTTCAGGTCGTGCAGCGCGATCGTCGTCGTGACGACCGCGTCCATGATCCCCTCGGGGATCTCCCTGCCATCGGCGCCCCAGAGGATCGCCGGGTTCGTCATCAGGTGGCCGACGTTGCGCACGAAGAGCAGCGAGCGCCCGTGCAGCGCCACGTCCTCGCCGCGCGGGCCGGTGTACTGCCGGTCGGGGTTGAGGCCGCGCGTGAAGGTTCTGCCGCCCTTGCTCACCTGCTCGGTGAGCGTGCCCTTGAGGATGCCGAGCCAGTTGCCGTAGGCGAGCACCTTGTCCTCGGCGTCGACGACGGCCACCGAGTCCTCGAGGTCGAGGATGGTGGACAGCGCCGCCTCGAGCACGAGGTCGCTGACGCCGGCCGGGTCGGTGGCGCCGATCGGGTGGCCGCGGTCGATGCGGATGTCCATGTGCAGGCCGTGGTGCGACAGCAGCACCGACGCGGGCGAGCCCATCTCGCCCTGGAAGCCGACGAACTGCGCCGGGTTCTTCAGCCCGACCGTGGCGCCGCCCTTCAGCGTGACGGCGAGGTTGTTGTCGACCACCGCGTAGCCGACGGAGTCGATGTGCGAGCCCTTCTTCAGCGGCACGCAGCGGTCGAGCACGTAGCGCGCGTACTCGATGACCTTGGCGCCGCGCTTGGCGTTGTAGCCGGTGCCCCGCTCGCAGCCGTCGGCTTCGGGCAGCACGTCGGTGCCGTAGAGCGCGTCGTACAGGCTGCCCCAGCGCGCGTTGGCGGCGTTCAGCGCGTAGCGGGCGTTGGTGATCGGCACCACCAGTTGCGGACCGGCCTGCAGCGCCAGCTCGGCGTCGACGTTCTTCGTCGTCGCGCGCGTGTTCTTCGGCACGGGCACGAGGTAGCCGATCTTCTCCAGGAAGGCGCGGTACTTCGCCTTCGCGCGCGCGCCGGTGATCGGGCCGGGGTTCGCCTTGTGCCAGGCGTCGATCTCGGCCTGCAGGCGGTCGCGCTCGGCCAGCAACGCGGCGTTCTTGGGTGCCAGGTCGCGCACGATGGCGCCAAAGCCGGCCCAGAAGGCCTCGCGCTCGACGCCGGTGCCGGGCAGCACCTGGTCGTTGACGAACTGGTAGAGCGAATCGGCGACTTGCAGGCCGTGGACGGTGGTGCGCATGGTCTTGAAGGCGGAGTCGGGATGGGCGGGGTCGGGTCGTGGTTTCCGGGTGATGGGGCCGCGGCGGCTGCGCCGGGCGCGCTCGCGTTCAGCCTGGCCCGGGGGCAGTGGCCGGCTGCGGCGGGAACAACCCCAGCACGTCGCGCAGCGAGCGGCCGGTATGGGTGGGCGCGGTGCCGAGCTCCTCGGGTGGCGCGCCGCTGCGGTTGACCCACAGCGTCGTGTAGCCGAACCAGGTGGCGCCGATCGCGTCCCAGGCGTTGCTGCTGACGAACAGGATGTCGCGCGCCGGCAGCCCGAGCACGGAGGGGCCCAAGGCGTAGGCCGCCGGGTCGGTCTTGAAGCGGCGCACGCTGTGCACGCTGAGCACGGGGCTCACCCAATCGGCCAGGCCGGCGCTCTTGAGGGCCACGGCGAGCATCTCGGGGTCGCCGTTGCTCAGGATGCCGGCCGTGATGCCCCTGTCGTGCAGGCCCTGCAGCACCTCGCGGTTCTCGGGGAAGGCCGACAGGTGGTGGTACTGGTTCATCAGCCGCTCCTCGCCGGCCGCATCGAGCGGCAGGCCCAGGCGGGCGCAGGCGTGGCGCAACGCATCGCGCGTGACCTGCCAGAACGGCCGGTAGTGCTCGGCGCCCGCGCTGCTCATCGTGACGAGGCGCGTGTATTCGATCTGCTTGTCGCGCCAGAGGTGCGCGAGGCGTTCGCCGTGGCCGGGGAACAGCTGCTCCGCCTGCAGCCCGACGCTGTAGACATCGAACAGCGTGCCGTAGGCGTCGAACAGCACGGCGCGCAGGCGGGGCGGGCTTTTCGGTGGGATCGACATGATGGAAACTCTATTCCAAACACTGGTGGCCATTAAGCGCGCCGATCGCGATTGATTTTTGCGTTGGACGCGCATAATCGGCCGTCATGGATCGCCTCAAGCAGATCGAGTCCTTCGTCGCGGTGGCTGCGAAGGGCAGTCTGACCGCCGTGGCGGCGGCCGAAGGCGTGGCGCCGGCGGTCATCGGCCGGCGCATCGACGGGCTGGAGGAGCGGCTGGGCGTCAAGCTGCTGCGCCGCACGACGCGCCGCATCACGTTGACGCACGAAGGCAGCGCGTTCCTGGAGGATTGCCAGCGCATCCTGGCCGAGATCGCGAACGCCGAGGCCAGCGTCAGCGCCGGCGGCGTCAAGGCGAGCGGGCATCTGCGGGTCACCGCGCCTGGCGGATTCGGGCGGCGCCACGTGGCGCCGCTCGTGCCCGCCTTCGTCGCCCAGCATCCAGAGGTCAGCCTGAGCCTGAACCTCTCGGACCGCGTCGTCGACATCGTCAACGAGGGCTTCGACTGTGCGATCCGCGTTGGCGACATGCCCGACTCGAACCTCGTGAGCGTGCGCCTGGCCGACAACCGTCGGCAATGTGTCGCCTCACCCGCCTACCTCGACAGTGCCGGCCTGCCCGGCACGCCGGCCGACCTCGCGCGGCACCGCTGCCTCACCCTCAGCTCGGAGGCGAGCCAGACGCGTGGCTGGGCCTTCCGCGTCGACGGCGAACTCACCCATCTGCGGCCGCAGGGGCGCCTGGACTGCAGCGACGGGCAGGTGCTGCACCAGTGGTGTCTGGCCGGGCTCGGCATCGCGTGGCGCAGCACCTGGGAGGTGGAGCGCGACATTGCCGAAGGGCGCCTGGTGGAGGTGCTTGCCGACTTCGCGGCACCGGCCAACGGCATCTATGCCGTGTTTCCGCAGCGGCGGCACCTGGCGCTGCGCGTGCGCCTGTGGATCGACTTCGTGAAGCACCACTACGGCGACGCCGGCTTCTGGCGGCGAGAAACGTAGGCCGGGCGCGCCGCGCGACCCGCTGGCGGCCGCAACGAGCGCGGCAGGAAGCGCGCAGGGCGCCCGCAGGCGCCCTGTCGTTGCCTCGCGCCCGTTCGGCGCGGGGCGCAGTTACTTCTTGTCGGTGCCGGGCGCGGGCTTGGCCGGGGCCGTGGGCGCGGCAGGTGCGGCAGCAGCGGCCGGCTTGGCGGCGTCCTGCATGCACTTCTTGATGTGGCTGGTACGAGCGGCACCCGCGAGCTTCTTGTCGTCGGCGCTCTTCTCGCAGGCCGGGCTGCCGCCAGCGCCCATCTCCTGCTCGCACTTCTTGATGTGGCTCGCGCGGGCCGCGCCGGCAAGCTTCTTGTCGTCGGCGCTCTTCTCGCAAGCGGCATTGGCGGCATAGGCCTGGCCGGCCAGCAGGCCGAGGGTCAGGAAGCAGGCGGTGAGCAGCTTGGTCATGTGGGTCCTCTTCTCGTCGTGTGGTGGATATGGATCGATCGGGCCGGCGGTTGAACCGGGCCCGGGTGCCCCGGCCGGAGGCGATTGCAGTGCCCTCCATCCGCATCGGCAACCGGGGAAACGCGCGACAGGCGTCTGCCGACGACAGGGGAGACCGCAGCGGAGGGTTGCCCGACCTCGGGTCGGGCATGCGCCCGCCGTACGAGGCCGGGGGCGGCCGTCTACATGATGCGGCGCGGGTGCGCCAGCGCCTCGTGCGCCGCGTGCAGCCGGCGCACGAGCACGCCGATGAATGCCTTGTCGAAGGCACTCATCGTGGTCAGCGACAGCTGTGCCAAGGTATCGGGGGTGAACGAGACGGTGGTCGTGGGCTTCGACACGAGGACATCGGCGCCGTGCACGCGCAGCTCGGGGCTGGGGGCGAGATAGGCCATCTCGCCGACCGAGGTGCCGGCGCCCAGCCGGGCCACCATCTGGCCATCGCGGAAGACCTCCACCTCGCCCTGCGTGATGATGTGGAAGGTGCTGCCGACCTCGCCCTTGCGGAAGAGGGCCTGCCCGAACGTGTGGCGCTCCCACCGCGCGCGGTGCACGACCTCCCACAGCTCGACGTCGCCGAAGCGCGCGAAGAACTCCTGCGCGCGCAGCAGCGTGAAGCGCTCGGAATCGAGCACCGTCTGCAGCGACCCGCGCGGCACGATGCGCGCCGCGGCCATCGATGACAGTGCCTGCGCGAACTGGTCCCAATCGGCCGGACGCGCCTCGCGGTCCTTCGAGAGGCCGCGCTCGACGAGTTCGGCCAGCGCCGCGGGCAGGCCTTCGCGCAGCGACGCCAGCCGTGGCGGCGTCGCGTTGAAGATCTGGTACATGATCGCCCGCTGCTCGGTCGCGTCGAAGGGCGGCCGGCCGGCGATCAGGTGGTACAGCACCGCGCTGAGCGAGTAGATGTCGGCGCGGCAGTCGACGGTGTCGCCGTCGAGCTGCTCGGGCGACATGTATGCGAGCGAGCCGACGCGGTGCACCTGCGTGATGTCGGCGGCGCGGTTGAACACGCTGCCGAAGTCGCTGATCTTGATGTCGACGACCTGGTCTCCGTCGAGCACGGCCAGCAGGTTGGCCGGCTTCACGTCGCGGTGGATGAGGCCCTGGCGCCAGCAGTAGTTGAGCGCCATCGCACACTTGAACCCGATCTCGATCACCTGCGCCAGCGGCAGCAGACTGTCGGCGCGGCAGAAGCGCCTGAGCGTCACGCCGGGCACGTGCTCCATCACGAGATAGGGCAACTCCTCGCCTTCGGAGACGGCGTCGAGGATCTGCACGACGTTCGGGTGGTGCAGCCGGCCGACCAGCGCCGCCTCCGCGGCGAAGAAGCGCTTCTGGAAGTGCGCCTCGCGCGCATCGACCAGCGTCGCAGGGCGCACGCGCTTGATGGCCACGTCGTGGCCGAGGAAGGGGTCGTGCGCGAGGAACACCTCGCTCGTGGCGCCCTCGCCGATCTTCGCCTTGACGGGGTACTTGCCGATGCGCTCGGGCAGGCTCTCGCCCGCCGGCGCGGACGATGCGGGGGCTGGCGCGGGTGCGGGCGTGGCGGCAGTGGGCGGGCGAGCGCTCATGTCACGGGGCGATCACGGGGATCATCCTCCATCGTCGGCCCGCGGCGTTGCCCGTGATGGGCCGAACAGCGCGTGAAAGCGCCCCTTTCCCCGCCTGCGAGACCGCCCGTTCCGCGGGCCGGCGCGCAGGCGACCGGATGCCCCGCGCAGCGCCGCGGGCTGCGAGGGTCGAAAAGTAGAATCCGGGCCATGATCCAAGCCAAGCAGGAGTTGCTGCGGGCCCTGCAGGGCGTGCTGACCGACATCGCCACCGCAGCCGGCGTGCCGGCGCCGAGCGCCGCGTTCGAGTCGCCCAAGCAGGCGGCGCACGGCGACCTTGCCATCACCGCGGCGATGCAGCTGTCGCGGGCGCTGAAGAAGAACCCGCGCGACCTGGCCGGCACGCTGGTGGCCGCCCTCGAGTCCGACGCCGCTTTCCAGCGCTGGGTCAGCAAGCTCGAGATCGCCGGCCCGGGCTTCGTCAACCTGCGCCTGGCACCGGCCGCCCGCCAGGCCGTCGTGCGCGAGGTGCTCGCCGCGGGCGAGGCCTACGGCTGCCAGCCGCGCCGCGCGCCGGGCGGGCGGGTCATGGTCGAGTTCGTCTCCGCCAACCCGACCGGCCCGCTGCACGTGGGGCACGGCCGCAACGCCGCGCTCGGCGACTGCATCTGCAACCTCCTGCAGAGCCAGGGCCACGACGTGTTCCGCGAGTTCTATTACAACGACGCCGGCGCGCAGATCCAGACGCTCGCGGTGTCCACGCAGTGCCGGCTGAAGGGGCTCAGGCCCGGCGACGCGGGCTGGCCCGAGCAGGCCTACAACGGCGACTACATCGCCGACATCGCGGCCGACTTCGCGGCTCGCAAGACGGTGCGCGCCGACGACCGCCACTTCACCGCCAGCGGCGACCCCGACGACCTCGACGGCATCCGCCAGTTCGCGGTGGCCTACCTGCGCCACGAGCAGGACCTCGACCTGCAGGCCTTCGGCGTGCGGTTCGACCACTACTACCTCGAGAGCAGCCTGTACACCGAAGGGCGCGTCGACGACGTCGTGCGCCGCCTCGTCGCCTCGGGCAAGACCTACGAGAAGGATGGCGCGCTGTGGCTGCGCACCACCGACTACGGCGACGACAAGGACCGCGTGATGCGCCGCTCCACGCCGGGCGCGGCCGATGCGCCTGCCGCCGAGGGGGGCGCGTACACGTACTTCGTTCCCGACGTCGCCTACCACGTGGCCAAGTACGAGCGCGGGTTCGCCAAGGTCATCAACGTGCAGGGCACCGACCACCACGGCACGGTGGCGCGCGTGCGCGCCGGCCTGCAGGCCGTGGGTGCCGGCATCCCGGCCGGCTACCCCGACTACGTGCTCTACAAGATGATCACGGTCATGAAGGGCGGGCAGGAGGTGAAGATCTCCAAGCGCGCCGGCAGCTACGTGACGCTGCGCGACCTGATCGAGTGGACCAGCCGCGACGCGGTGCGCTTCTTCCTCGCCAGCCGCAAGTCGGACACCGAGTTCACCTTCGACATCGACCTGGCGCTGTCGACCAACCTCGACAACCCCGTCTACTACGTGCAGTACGCGCACGCGCGCATCTGCTCGGTGCTGGCGCAGTACAAGGGCCCCACCAGCGAGGAGGCGCTGGCCTCCGCGAAGCTCGAGCGCCTGACCGCCCCGGCCGAGGCCGCCCTGATGCTCAAGCTGGCCGAGTACCCCGAGATGCTGGCACGCGCGGCCGCGGAGCTCGCGCCGCACGATGTCGCCTTCTACGTGCGCGAGCTGGCCGCGTGCTTCCACACCTACTACGACAGCGAGCGTTTCCTCGTCGACGACGCCGAGCTGGCAGGCGCGCGCATGGCGCTGCTCGCGGCGACGGCGCGCGTGCTGAAGAATGCGCTGGCCGTGCTCGGCGTGTCGGCGCCCGCAGCGATGCAGCGTGAAGCCGCGCCGGCCGCCGCCGCGGCACCTGCTCCAGGAGCCCAGGCTTGAACAAGAGCATGCAGCGTGGCGGCTTCGCCATCGGTGTCGTCGTCGGGCTGCTGGCGGGCCTCGTGCTGGCGCTCGGCGTGGCCCTGTACATCGCCAAGGTGCCGGTCCCGTTCGTCAACAAGGTGCCGGGTCGAACCACCGAGCAGGACAACGCGGAGGCGGAGCGCAACCGCACATGGGATCCCAACGCGCCCCTGAACGGGCGCGCGCGCGGCGGCGCCGCGGCGAGCGCGCCGAACAGCGGCGTGGTCGTGCCGCCGCCGGCCACGGCGCCGGTCCTGCCGCCTCCCCCGGGTGCGCCGCCGGCCGCCGAGCCGGGCGCGGGCACCGCGGCCGCGCCGCCGGCCCGGCCGGCATCGGGCGCGCCGGCGTCCACCCGCGATCCGGCAGCCATTCTTTCGGGCGCGCCGGTGCCGGGCTCCGCCTCGGCCCCGCAGCGGTCCACCGCCGCGGGCGGTGAACCGTTCGTCTTCTTCGTGCAGGCCGGTGCCTACACCCGGAGCGAAGATGCCGAACAGCAACGCGCCAAGCTGGCCCTGATGGGCCAGGTGGCCAACATCAGCGAGCGCGAGCAGGCCGGGCGCGTCGTCTACCGCGTGCGTATCGGCCCGTTCCGCACCCGCGACGACGCCGACGCGCTGCTCGTCAAGCTGCAGGCCGCCGCCATCGATGCGCAGATCGTGCGCGTCGAGCGTCCTTGACGCCTGCTCCCGATCCCCGAACGTCTACTGAAAGGATTGCCCGCATGTCCACCCGGCGCGACTTCACCCGCCAGCTCGCGGCAGCGAGCGCGGCGCTTGCCGCCCCGCACCTGGCGAGGGCGCAGGCGAACGCCGGCGCGCCCGTCGAGGGCCAGCACTACGTCAAGCTGTCGACCCCGGCGCCCGTCACGCTCCCCTCGCCCGACAAGAAGATCGACGTCGTCGAGTTCTTCTGGTACGGCTGCCCGCACTGCAACAACTTCGAGCCGATGCTCGAGGGCTGGACCCGGCAGCTGCCGGCCGAGGTCTCCTTCCGTCGCGTGCACGTGGGCTTCGGCGTGCAGCACCAGATCCACCAGCGGCTGTACTACGCGCTCGAGGAGATGGGCGTGCTGGCGACCATGCACCGCAAGGTGTTCGCGGCGATGCACGCGCCGAACAACCGCCGCCAGCTGATCTCCGAGAGCGAGGTGGTCGCCTTCGGCAACGACAACGGCATCGACGGCGCGAAGCTGGCGGCGACGATGAAGTCGTTCAGCGTCAACACGAAGTCGGTCAAGGCGCGCCAGCTCACCGACGCCTACAAGATCGACGGCGTCCCGGCACTCGGCGTGCAGGGGCGCTGGTTCACCTCGGGCAGCCTGGCCGGCTCGCTGGAGCGGATGCTGGTCGTCACCAACCACCTGATCGTCCGCGCGCGCGGCTGAGCGGCCCGGGCGGCACGCCCGCGCCCGCCGACCACGCCCGCCGGCCAGGCCCGGTCTGCGCGTCCGGGGCGGGTGACCAGCCCGTGCGGCCGCGCCGGCGTCTGGCCGCGTGAGTTAAGGCGCGCACCGGACGCCGCCTCGGCGAGGACCGGCTACCGGGCGTCTAGAATCGGTATGCAACTTGCGTGCCATCCGATGTCACTCCCCGGAACTTCCCTAGCGCGGCTGCGGCCGATGGCGGCCGTGGCGATCTGTCTCGCCCTGGGTGGTGTCGTCGTGGCACCGGCGGCGCGGGCCGAGCGGGCCGACCGCACGAAGCCGATGGTGGTGGAAGCCGACCGGCCGGGCACCGTGGACCTGCAACGGCAGGTGGTGGTCTTCAACGGCAACGTGGTCATCTCCCAGGGCACGATGGTGCTGCGTGCCGACCGCGTCGAGATGCGCGAGACGCCGGACGGCTACCGGGCCGCGAGCGCGATCGGCGGCGCCGGCCGGCCGGCCAGCTGGCGCCAGCGGCGGGACGGCAATGCCGACGAGACGGTCGAGGGCGTGGCCGATCGCATCGAGTTCGACAGCAGGTCCGACACGCTGCGCTTCCTGGGCAACGGCTCGGTGCGGCGGTTGCGGGCGGGCATCGTGGCCGACGAGATCACCGGCGCCACCATCGTCTGGGACAACCTGGCCGAAGTCTTCCGTGTCGAAGGCGGCGCGGTGACGCCGGCCAACCCGAGCGGGCGGGTGCGTGTGGTCCTGAGCCCCCGCGCCGAGCCGGCGTCGGGGGCCGCCTCGGGCGCCGCCGCGGCGGCGCCGGCCTCGGGCGCGGCGCTCACCCCCAGCCGGAACCTCGGCGGGGAGCGGCGTTGAGCGCGGACTCCCCCGCCACCGGGCTGGCGCAGTCGCCGGCCGCGCCATCGAGCGCCGGATCGACCGGCGGCTCGACCGCCGCACCGGCCGCCACCCCCGGGGGCCCCGCCGCCGCGCCGGTGGCTGCCGGAACGGGCGCCGCGATGTCGGCCCGCAGCCGCCTCGAGGCCGCTCACCTGCAGAAGCGGTACGGCGCGCGCACCGTGGTCAAGGACGTGCACCTCGCGGTGGCCGCCGGCGAGGTGGTGGGCCTGCTCGGCCCGAACGGCGCGGGCAAGACCACGACTTTCTACATGGTGGTCGGCCTCGTGCGTGCCGATGAAGGGGAGATCCGCATCGACGGCAGGCCGGTGCAGGGGCTGCCCATCCACCAGCGCTCGCGCCTCGGCCTGTCGTACCTTCCGCAGGAGGCGTCGATCTTCCGCAAGCTGACCGTCGAAGAGAACATCCGTGCCGTGCTGGAGCTGCAGCGGGGCGCGGACGGTCGGCCGCTGCCCGGCCGGCGCATCGACGAACTGCTCGAGAAGCTGCTCGCCGATCTCTCGATCGAGAAGCTGCGAGACTCGCCGGCGCCGGCGCTCTCCGGCGGCGAACGGCGTCGCGTCGAGATCGCGCGCGCGCTCGCGACCCAGCCGCGCTTCATCCTGCTCGACGAGCCGTTCGCCGGCGTCGACCCGATCGCCGTCATCGAGATCCAGCGGATCATCGGCTTCCTGCGCTCGCGCGGCATCGGCGTGCTCATCACCGACCACAACGTGCGCGAGACGCTGGGCATCTGCGACCGCGCCTACATCATCAGCGAAGGCAGCGTGCTTGCCGAAGGCACGCCGGCCGAGATCGTCGCCAACGCCGACGTGCGCAAGGTCTACCTCGGCGAGCACTTCCGGATGTGAGCGTGAGCCCCCCCGAAGCGCTTTCGGCGACTCCTGCGCGGACCCGCGGCGGCCCCCTCGTGGCCCCGGGGCAGTGCCAGCGATTTGGCATCGCAGGCTCCGCGGCGGCCGCCCGGCCGCGCCTCGGGCACGCGACGACGGGCCGCGGAGGCCTCGCATGAAGCCGACCCTGCAGGTCCGCCTGTCGCAGCACCTGGCGTTGACGCCGCAGCTGCAGCAGTCGATCCGCCTGCTGCAGCTCTCGACCCTGGAGCTGCACCAGGAGATCGGGCAGATGCTGGACCAGAACCCCTTCCTCGATGTCGAGGAAGACGGCCCCAGTCCCTTCGAGACGCCGCTGGACCGGCCGCCGGCCGATGCCGCGCCCGCCGACCGGCTCGACGCGGCCGAGCCGGGTGGCGACGGCGGCGGCGACGCAGGCGACGGCGGCGAGTCGCTGGCCGAGATGCGCGGCGACGAGTTCGGCACCCCCGGGCGGGACGACTGGGAGAACGGCACCGAAGGCGACGACTTCGACGGCATCCGGGAGACGCCCGGGCGCGTCGCCCAGCGCGACGGCGACGACGACGGGGAGATCTCCGAGCGTCGCGGCGCCGACATCTCGCTGACCGAGCACCTGCGCCGGCAGGCGATCGCGATGCGCCTGTCGCCCGAGGACCGGGTGGCGCTGCTGGCGCTGATCGAGTCGCTCGATGCCGATGGCTACCTCGCCGACACGCTGGAGGAGATCGGTGCCCGGCTCCTCGAGATGGGCGCGGGCGTGTCCGGCGCCAAGGACGACGTCGAGCCGCCCGGCACGCCGGCGCCCGCCGGCAGCCGGCATCTCAACGGCTCGGCGAACGCGCACGGCCACGGACTCAACGGCGCCGGGCCCCCGGGCGGCCCCGGGCTCGCGATCCGCGGCGCCGTGGCGGAGGCTCGCGCGTCTGGCGCGCCCGAGGTGCCCGGTGCGCCCGAAACCGCCGATGCGGCCGAGTCGATGCAGGATCGCCTGCGTTGCGCGCTGCGCTGGCTGCAGAGCCTCGACCCGCCGGGCGTCGGCGCGCGCGACCTCGGCGAGTGCCTGGCTCTGCAGATCCGCCACCAGCCGCGGGGCCCGGCGCGCACGCTGGCGCTGCGCATCGCGCAGAACTACCTCGAGCTGCTGGCCAAGCGCGACATCCGCCGCCTGATGTCGCTGACCGGCGCCGGCGAGGAGCTGGTGCGCGAGGCGCAGGCGCTCATCGTCGCCTGCGAGCCGAAGCCGGGCCGCCCGTTCGCCGACGCCGAATCCAACGTCGTCGTGCCCGACGTCATCGTGCGCAAGAGCGGCCGCGGCCTCTCGGTGACGCTCAACCCGGACGTGATGCCCAAGCTGCGCATCAACGACCTGTACGCGCAGGCGGCGCGCGCCCAGCGCGGCGCCAACGGCAACCCGGGGCTGAGCGCCCGGCTGCAGGAGGCGCGCTGGTTCGTCAAGAACGTGCAGCAGCGCTTCGACACCATCCTGCGCGTCAGCCGCGCCATCGTCGAACGCCAGCGCGCCTTCTTCACGCATGGCGCGATCGCGATGAAGCCGCTCGTGCTGCGCGAGATCGCCGACGAGCTCGGCCTGCACGAGAGCACGATCTCGCGCGTCACGACGGCCAAGTACATGGCCACGCCGCAGGGCACCTTCGAGCTGAAATACTTCTTCGGCAGCTCGCTCAACACCGAGGCCGGCGGCAACGCCAGCTCGACGGCCGTGCGCGCGCTCATCCAGCGCTTCGTCGCGGCCGAGGACGCGGCCAAGCCGCTTTCGGACAGCCAGATCAGCCAGATGCTCGAGGAACAGGGCATCCAGGTCGCCCGGCGCACGGTGGCCAAGTACCGCGAGGCGCTCAAGATCGCCCCGGCGGCCTTGCGCAAGACGCTGTGAGCGCGCCCCCGCCCGGGCGGGCGCCGGCGCGGCCGCGCGCGACGCCTGCCGTGGCCGCGAAGGCCGCCACGAGCACCGCCACCCGACTCTACCTGCCCTGCCCGCAGGGCGTGGAGGCGATGCTCGCGGACGAGGCGCGCGCGTTCGTCGCGTCGGTCGAAGCGGTCGAGGCCGGCCGCGGCGGCGTCTTCGTGCACGGCGACGAGCGCGTCGCGATGCGCCTGAACCTCGAGAGCCGCCTCGCCACGCGCGTGCTGTGGCCGCTGGCCGAGGGCGAGTACCGCGACGAGCGGGACCTCTACGACATCGCCCGCCGGGTGCCGTGGACGCTGTGGATCACGCCGGCGCAGACGCTGAAGGTCGATGTCAGCGCGCGGCGTTCGCCGCTGACGAGCCTGAACTTCGCCGCGTTGCGCATCAAGGACGCGGTCTGCGACCACCTGCGCGAGGCCACCGGCGCGCGCCCGAGCGTCGACACCCGCCGGCCGGACCTGCCGCTCGTGCTGTTCGTCGGCGAGCAGCACGCGGCGCTCTATGCCGACCTGTCGGGCGAGCCGCTGTTCAAGCGCGGCTGGCGCGACGACACCGGCGAGGCACCGCTGAAGGAGACGCTCGCCGCCGCCATGCTGGCGGCGGCCGGCTGGCAAGGTCGATCCGAGGACGGGCCCCTGCTCGACCCGATGTGCGGCGCCGGAACGATCGCGATCGAGGCGGCGCAGCTCGCCTGCGCCATCGCCCCCGGACTGTCGCGCCGCTTCGCCTTCGAGCGCCTGGCGCCGTTCAAGGCCCACGCAGGCGCCTGGCGCGAGATGCAGGCGGCGGCGAAGGCGCGCGTCCGCGCGCCGGCGGTGCCGGTGTTCGCCGGCGACGTCAGCTTCCGCATGACCGACTTCGCGGCGCGCAACGCCGAGCGGGCCGGCGTGCGCCACGCCATCGAGTTCAAGACGGCCGACGCGCTGCAGCGCCCGCCGCCGGTGCCGCAGGGCACGATGGTGCTCAACCCGCCGTACGGCGAACGGATCGAGACGAAGGGCAGCCGGCGCCCGTCCGGGCGCGGGGGCCCGCCGCCGGGCGGGTCGTCGTCCTCGGAGCCCGGTGCAGCCGCAACCTCCGACGCCCCGGCGCGCGAGCGGTTCGAAGGCGGCGGGTCGGCGGCCGACTTCTTCGCGTCACTGGCCGCCCACTGGAAGCGCGACTACGCGGGCTGGACGGCCTGGGTGCTGAGCCCCGAGATGCGCCTGCCCTCGCTGATGCGCCTGAAGGAGAGCCGCCGCGTGCCGCTGTGGAACGGGCCGATCGAGTGCCGGCTCTTCCGCTTCGACCTCGTGGCCGGGTCGGCACGCGGCTGAAGGCCGGCGACGCCGGCGGCGGCGCTCGATGCCGCGCCGCGCAGCGGACGGGTCATGCCGTGTCGTTCGGGCCCGCGCGCAGTGCCCGCAGGCGCGCGGCGAGATCGCGCCAGCCGGCCGCCGTGGCCGGCGCGTCGGCCGCCGCGGCCCGCTCCTCCAGCGCCCGCGCACAGGCGCCCCCCTGCTCGTCGCCCAGCATCGTGAGCACGCTCTTGAGGCTGTGCGCGAGGCGGCGCATGGCCACGGCATCGCCCGAAGCGACGAAGGCGTCGCCGTGCCGCAGATCGGCGTCGAACTGCGCCAGGCACTGCTGCCGGTAGAGCAGGTAGAGCGCGCGTTCGCCACCGAAGTAGCGCTCGACCGCGGCGGCCTCGGCGCCCGCGGCCGGAGGATCCGGCTCGCCGCCGAGGCTCGCAGCACCGCCGGCCGCCCCGTCCTGGCGGGCGGCAGCGCGCGCGCGGCTCACGGCCTCGTGCAGCGCCGCCAGCGACACCGGCTTCGAGAGCACGTCGGTGACGCCCATGGCGCCCAGGCGCGCGCGCGTCGTGCGGTCGATGCCGGCGCTGAAGGCGATGCGCCTCACGCCGGGGCGCGCGCCGAGTTCCTCCAGCAAGTCCATGCCGCTGCCGTCGCCGAGCATCAGGTCGGCGATGACGACATCGACGCCGCCGTCGGCGAGCCGCGCGCGAGCCTGCGCCAGGCTCTCGGCCATCGTCAGCTGCAGCGGTTCGCCCTCGAGCGCCAGGGCGACGAAGCGGCGGATCGAGGCGTCGTCCTCGACCAGCAGCACCCGCAGCGCCGTCGCCTCAGGCATGCTGCGCCTCGGGCCCGAGCAGCTCGCGCAGCAGCGGCGGCAGCTCGGCCACCAGCCGGGGCTTGTGCACCAGCGGCACGCCCTGCAGCGCGAAGGCGTACGGCTCGCGCTGGGCCTCGTCGAGCGACGTCACGACGATCAACCGCATGCCCGCGAACTGCGGATGCTGGCGCAGGCTGCCGATCAGCGCCGCGCCGTCGATGCCTGGCAGCAGGATGTCGACGATCAGCACCTGCGGCCGCAGCCTTCCGGCCATCGCCAGCCCCGCGATGCCGTCGTCGGCCACCTGCAGGTCGACGCCCGGGAAGTGCTGCCTGACGAGCAGGCTGATGAGGTTCTGGAAGTGCTTGGAGTCCTCGATGAGCAGCACCACCGGGGCCGCCGCCGTGCCGGCCGGGCCGCGCGAATCGGCGGGCCGCGCCGCGGTGGGCTCCCCGCCGGACGCGCGGGATGCGCCGCCTTGCGCCGGGCCCGGCGGGGCGCCCGCAACACCCGAGCCGACGAGGCCCCGCTCGGCGCGCCAACGCTCCACCGACTCGCGCAGGATGCGCCGGTGCCCACCGGGCGTCTTCCACGCCGCGAGCTCGCCGCGATCCACCATCAGCTGCACCGAACGCACGGCCAGGCCCAGCAGGCGCGCCACCTCGAGCGTCGAGTAGGTGTCGGACATGGGGGGCGAGCCGATCAGGGTGAGATTTCGAGTAATTCTGCCGCCTTGAGTGGCCGAGTCTGAAAGCGACCTTAAATGATAAAAACGTTCTCAATGACAATCCGGCCATGATGATCGCGACCGAGCCGCCTGTCGCAGACCTCGCCGAGATGCCGGGCGACACCTGCTACGACCCCCGGGCCTTCGGCCAGATGATGCGGCTCGTGACCGACCTGCGCCGCATGTACCGCGAGCGCAACGAGGCGCTGCAGGAGGTCTCGCGTGCCCATCACGAGGCGCTGTTCCGGCTCGCCCTCGCGGCCGAGACGCGCGACGACGAGACGGGCGTGCACATCGTGCGCATCGGCTTCCTGGCCGAGGCGCTCGCGCTGGCTGCCGGCATGAGTGCCGGCGAGGCGGCGATGCTGCGCCAGGCTGCGCCGCTGCACGACGTGGGCAAGATCGGCATCCCCGACGGCGTGCTGAAGAAGCCCGGCCCCCTGCTGGCCGACGAACGGGCGGTGATGGACCAGCACCCCGCGCTCGGTGCGAGCATCCTGGGGCAGTCGCGAATCCCGCTGTTCCGCATGGCCGCCGACGTGGCGCTCACGCACCACGAGCGCTGGGACGGCACCGGCTATCCGAACCGCCTGAGCGGCGAGCAGATTCCGCTCGGCGGGCGCCTGGTCGCGGTCGTCGACTTCTTCGACGCGCTGACGATGGACCGCTGCTACCGCAAGGCCTTCACCGACCAACGGGCGCTCGACATGCTGCGCGCGCAGCGCGGTCACGCCTTCGACCCGCGCCTCGTCGACGTCTTCCTCGAAGCCGCGCCGCGCTTCATCGCGCTGCGCGACCGCATCAACGCGCTGCAGCCACGCTTCTCCGTCCTGCAGCAGGGGCTGCCCGAGGCGGCGATGCCGGCATGACCCGCCCGCCACCGGTCCGGGTCACGGCGAACGACACGGCGGCCGCCGCGGTGCCGCCCGGCAGGGCCGCCGGCGCGGCGTCCGGCCGACTGCGGCGACCCCCTGCTCACGCCTGGGCGGCATGGGTGATCGCCGGCGTGCTCGCCGGCGCGCTCGCGGCGGGGCTGCTCGCCTCGCCGTCGTGGGCCCACGCCGCGGCGCTGCTCGTCGTTGGCACGATCGCCGCTGGCGCGCTGTGGCGCCTGCGCGCGCGCGAGGCCGCGCTCGCCGCCGTGACCGGGCGCCAGCGCGAACTCGGCGCCATCGTCGAGAGCGTGCAGCACCTGCTCTTCCGCACCGACGCCGAGGGCTGCCTGACCTTCGTCAACGCCCGCTGGGGCGAGGCCACCGGCGCCGGCGAAGCCGAGGCCATCGGCCGGCCGCTGGCGCATTGGGTCGCGCCGGAGTCGGCAGCCGCTGCGCGCGCGCTCTTCGACGGGCGTGAGGGGCTGCGCAGTACCGTCATCCTGATGGGCCCGGCGGACCGGCAGCGGCGCTTCGAGGTGTCGGTGCTGCCGCTGAAGGCGGGTCGCCGGGTTGCCGGCTACGCGGGCAGCGCCGTCGACGTGACCGAGCGCGAACTGGTGCGCCTGCGCCTGCAGTCCCAGCTGGACTTCATCGGCCAGCTGCTCGAGGTGATGCCGCTGCCCGTCTCGATGCTCGACGCCGACGGCCGCTACCTCTCGGTGAACCAGGCCTGGGAGGAATTCACCGGCCGCCGTCGCGGCGAGGTGGCCGGCCGGCGTGCGCGCGACGACCTGCCGCCCGACGAGGCGGCCGTGCACGACGCGCGCGACCGCGAGCTGCTGCGGATGGGTGGCAGCGTGCGCTACGAGGTCTCGCTCGCGCACCGCGACGGCTCGCGCCGCGACGTGGCCGTCAGCAAGGCCGCCGTGCCGGGCCCCGACGGCCGGCCCGCCGGCGTGCTCGTCGCGTTCATGGACGTGAGCGAGTTCCGCGACGCCGAGCGGGCCGTGCGCGAGGCCCGCGACATCGCCGAGGAGGCCTCGCGCGCCAAGAGCGAGTTCATCGCCAACATCAGCCACGAGCTGCGCACGCCGCTGCAGTCGATCATCGGCTTCTCGGAGCTCGGCCACCTGCGCAGCGGCGATGCCCGCCTCGGCGCGATGTTCGGCGACATCCACGCCGCCGGGGAGCGCATGCTGGCCCTGGTGAACGACCTGCTCGACGTCTCCAAGATCGAGAGCGCCGTGGGCACCTTCCACCTCGAGCGCATCGACGTGCGCACCCTCGTGCGCGAGGTGCTGCGCGAACTGCAGCCGCTGCTGGCCGAGCGGCGCCTGCACGTCGACCTCGACCTGTGCGAGGCACCGCTGGTCGCCAAGGTCGACCCGCTGCGCTACCAGCAGGTGCTGCGCAACCTGCTGGCCAACGCGATCCGCTTCTCGCCGCCCGGGCAGTCGATCGAGGTCGCCGGTGACATCGACGCCGAGAACCAGGTGCACGTGTGCGTCCGCGACCACGGGCCGGGCATCCCGCCCGGCGAGCTGGAGGCGATCTTCCAGGCCTTCGTGCAGTCGAGCAAGACGAAGGACGGCTCGGGTGGCACCGGCCTCGGCCTGACGATCAGCCGCAAGATCGTCGAGGCCCACGGCGGCCGCATCCATGCCGAGAACGCCCGCGGCGGCGGCAGCGCGTTCCACGTGCGCGTGCCCGGTCGCACCGGCGACACGGTCACGATGAACTGACCGCCCCTGGGCCGCGCCTCTCGAGCGTGACGCAGTTCCTTATGCTCGAAATGATAAAACTGCCAGACTTCGCTTCAAGGAGATCCGCATGCACGCCTCACTGACCGAGTTGCTCGAGAACCTGCGCCCGGGACTGCTGTGGGTCACGCGCGAGGGCATCGTCCGCTATGCCAACGGCGAAGCGGCCGCCCGCACCGGGCTCGCCGCGGGTCGCAAGCTGTACGACCCCGACCTTGCGCGCGCCGTGGCGCAGTCGGTCGCGGGGCGCGTGCCGCGCGTCGTCAACGCGGCCGGCGTCGTCACGGGCACGGCCGGCAATGGCGAGCTGAAGTGCCGTGTCATCCCGGGCCTGGCCCAGGACGACGCCTTCGTCCTCATCGGCCAGCAAGTCGGCCAGGACGACGGCTCGGGCTTCGACAACCTGATGCAGGCCATCCGCACCGACGTGCGCGAGCCGCTGCGCGGCGCGCGCGCGGCGCTCGAGCTCGTCCAGGCCCAGGGCGGCGGTTCCGGCGAGATCGAGGCGCTGTCCGACGGCGTCGGCCAGCTGCTGGACGTCGTGGACAAGCTGGTGGACCTCGCCAGCCTCTGGGGCAGCGGCACGCTGCTGGCCAACGACCGCATCGAGCTGTGGCCGATGCTGCAGCAGGTGTGGGCCGAGGTCGAGCCGCAGGCGCTGGACCGTTCGGTGAAGGTGCGCTTCCATGCGCAGACCGGCGCCGACAGCCTGGCCACCCTCTACGGCAGCGAGCGCTGGCTCAAGCGCGTGTTCGCCGAGTGCCTGGACGCCGCCGTGCGCGCCACCCAGCGCGGCAGCCTGCTGGAGATCGAGCACCGGCAGATGGGCGCGCGCGCGCTCATCGTCTTCCGTGACTGCGGCGTCTTCGCGGCACGCAACAGCGCGGCGCCGGGCGTGCCGATGCCCGGCGCCGCCAAGGGCTCGGCGGCGAGGCAGCCCAGCGCCGGCGCGCGCGAGCAGATCGGCCTCAAGCTGTGCCAGCACATCGTGTCGCTGCATGGCGGCCAGCTGCGCGAGGAGCACGAGGACGGCCAGCGCAACTTCCTGATCGACCTGCCGACCGGCGCTCCGCACCGCGACGCCGGCCCGCAGCTGGACATCGCGCAGGCGCAGCGCTACGCGAGTGACCTGGCCGCGCTGATGAGCCGGGCGCGCAAGCGCGCCGCCCCGGCCGCCGCGCCGGCCACCGCTGCCGGAGGCTGAGGCCCGGCCTCGGCAACCCGCACCCACCCGACCCTTCCATCCGCCCGAACCGGAGACCGTTCATGAACCGCGTCCTCATCGTCGAAGACCAGTCCGACATCCGCAAGCTCATCCGAATGACGCTGGAGTTCGAGGCCTACGAGATCCACGAGGCCAGCGACGGCGCCAGCGGTCTGCGCATGGCGCGCGCCGTGATGCCCTCGATCATGCTGCTGGACGTGATGATGCCCGGCGAGATGGACGGCCTGCAGGTGTGCCAGGCCATCAAGGGCGACCCCCACCTCCGCCACATCAAGGTCGTGCTGCTCACCGCGCGCGGCCAGGCGCGCGACCAGGAGGCCGGGCGTGCCGCCGGTGCCGACGAGTACCTCGTCAAGCCGTTCAGCCCGCTTCAGCTCATCGACACGATCGAGCGCCTGATGGCCCCCGCCTGAGCGGCCTTCAACCATGTCGATGCCCATGTCCGTCGCGGACGGAGGCGCCGTCCTGCCTCCCGCCGCCGTCCGGCATCCGCCGCTGCGCCGCCAGCTCGTCTGGCTGCTGGCCGTGGTCACGGTGGTGGCCATGGCCGTGCTGGCCCAGGTTGCCACCTGGCGGCTGCAGCAGGCGGCCCGCGCCGCCGAGGAAGGCTGGGTGGCGGCGCTCGCGCAGGCCGCCGCGGGCCAGGCCGCCCCTCACCTCGCCCGGGGCGACATCGCCGGGCTCGAGAAGGCGCTGCGCGACATCGCCGCGATGCCCGTGACTCACGACGTGCGTGTCGTCGACCGTGAGGGCCGCACGGTGCTGTGGCTGGCGCGGCAGCAGGACGGCCGCGTCGCGATCGGCGCGGGCGAGGGCGCGGCGGACAGCGGCCGCGGCGGCGAAGCCCCGTTGCACGCCTGGGCCGGCGCCGGGCCGGGCAGCAGCCTAGGGAGCGTCGGCATCGGCTACCGCCCGGCGGACGAGGAGCACCCGTTCACCCGCCTGCGCTACGACGTCCTGCTGGCCACCGCCTTCGTCGGTCTGCTGATGCTCGTCACGGCGTCGCTGTTCGTCACCCGCGCCGTGCAGCCGCTGCAACGGCTGGCGCGCTTCTCGCGAAGCCTGGCCGGCGGCGGCGGGCAGCGCGTCGAGGTCCGGGCCGGCAGCCGCGAGGTGGCCGAGCTCGCCGAGGCACTGAACGAGGCCTCGACGACGATGCAGCAGCAGCTGGCCGCACTGCGGGAGAAGGACTCCGCACAGGCCGCCTTGCTGAACGCCGTGCCCGACGTGCTGATCGGCATGGACGGCGCCTGCCGCGTGCACATCGCCAACCCCGGCGTGCGCTCGGTGTTCGGCCTGGAGCCCGAGCAGGCGGTGGGCCTGCCGCTGCAGGCGCTGCTGCCCGGGCTGACGGCCGAGGAGGCCGAGACGCGCACGATGCAGGGCCTGTACATGCGCTCGACACGGTCGCATGTCGCGCGCTTCGAGACGGAGGCCTCGCGCAGCGACGGCACGCCCTTCCCGGCCGAGGTGTCGCTGACCCGCATCGACACCGCCGAAGGGCCGCGCTATGCCGCCCTGGTGCGCGACCTCACCGAGGCGCGCATGTCGATGGATCTCGTGCACCTGTTCAACCGGGCGCTCGACTGCACGACCAACGGCGTCGTCATCTCCGACGTGACGCTGCCCGGGCAGCCCGTCTTCTACGCCAACCCGGCCTTCTACCGGATCACGGGCTACGAGCCCTCGGACACGATCGGCCGCAACTGCAGCATGCTGCAGCGGGGCGACGTGCAGCAGCCCGAGCTGGAGGAGCTGCGCCGCGCCATCGCCGAGCGCCGCAGCGCCCAGGTGGTGCTTCGCAACTACCGCAAGGACGGCACGCTCTTCTTCAACGAGCTGGCGATCTCGCCGGTGACCGAACCCGACGGCGAGATCCGCCACTACGTCGGCGTGCTCAACGACGTCACCGAGCGCGAGCGCGCGCGCATGGCCATCGCCGAGCGCAGCGCACGCCTGAACGCGGTGTTCGAGTTGAGCCCGGACGGCTTCGTGGTCTTCGACCGCGAGTCGCGTCTCGTGTACTGCAACCGGGCCTTCCTCGACATGACGGGCTGGCACGCCGAACCCGACATCGTCGGGCTCACCGTGCAGGCCTTCGAGGCGCGCATGCTGGCGCAGTGCGACCCCGATCCGGCGCAGCGGCCGCGGCCGCTGGCCGAGGTGCTGGCCGCCGGCACCGACCAGGCGCCGGAGACGATGCGGATCACGCGGCCCGAGCGGCGCGTGCTGGCGCGGGTGGCGCGCAGCCCGCGGGACGGGCACGTCGAGACGATCCTCTTCTTCCGCGACGTCACGCGCGAGACGGAGGTCGACCGCATGAAGAGCGAGTTCCTGACCACCGCCGCGCACGAGCTGCGCACGCCGATGGTCAGCGTGTTCGGCTTCACCGAGCTGCTGCTGCGCCGGCGCGTGCCCGAGGAGCGGCAGCGCGACATGCTCGAGACGATCCATCGCCAGGCCTCGCTGCTCATCCACATGGTCAACGAGCTGCTCGACCTGGCCCGCATCGAGGCACGCCAGGGCAAGGACATCCGCCGCATGCGCTGCACGGTGCGCGACCTCGTCGAGAGCGCCGTGGCGCCGCTGCGCGGGCAGGCGCGCGGCAACGACATCGACGTCTGGCTGCCGGAGGGCGGCGACTCCCTGCTCGTGGACCCGGAGAAGACGCAGCAGGCGCTGACCAACGTGCTGTCCAACGCGGTGAAGTACTCGCCGCGCGGCGGCCCGATCTTCGTGCAGACGCGACGTGGCGAGCTCGACGGCCGGCCGGCGATCGGCGTCAGCGTGGCCGATCGCGGCATCGGCATGACGCCGGAGCAGGTCTCGCGCGTCTTCGAGCGCTTCTACCGTGCCGACCCGAGCGGCAACATCCCCGGCACGGGCCTCGGGATGTGCCTGGTGAAGGAGATCGTCGAGCTGCAGCACGGCCGCGTCGAGATCCAGAGCGAGCCCGACCGCGGCACGGTGGTCACCCTCTGGTGGCCTCGCCCCGGGCCGGCCGACGAGGCCGAGGCGCCGCAGGGCCGATGCGATAATCAGGCCCATTCCGTACGGGAGTCCCCTGTTGGATCGGAGTCACCCCCGGTGAACCGACAGCCCGCGCTGCCGCCGCCCTGACGGGCGTGTGCTGCGGGTGAACGTCGGGCGCGCCGACACCCGCAGCACCCCAGCCCCGAGCGCACGCGGAATGCTCAACGTCTTCTCGCTGGCCAGCGGCCGGCTGTACCAGGAAGAGATCGAAAGCGCGGAAGAGCTGGCGCAGTCGCTGGCGCACGTGCAGCCGGTCTGGGTCGACCTGGAGGCGCCGAGCGCCGAGGAGAAGGGCTGGATCAGGAGCCGCTTCGACCTCGACATCCCCGACGACATCGTCGAGAAGGACCTCGAGGAATCGGCCCGCTTCTACGAGGAGGACGGCGGGCAGCTGCACATCCGCTCCGACTTCCTCATCGACGACGACGTCGCGCCGCGCAACGTGCGCGTGGCCTTCATCCTGCACCGCAACGTGCTCTTCTCGATCCACGCCGAGGACCTGCCGGTCTTCCGCCTGCTGCGGCTGCGCGCGCGTCGCATCCCGGCGCTGATCGAGGACGCGAAGGACGTGCTGCTCAAGCTCTACGACGCCGACGCGGAGTACAGCGCCGACGCGCTGGAGGGCATCTACGACCAGCTCGAGCGGGTCAGCGCCAGGGTGCTCAAGCAGGACGTCAACGACGCCACCGCCGCCGAGGTGCTGGCGGCGATCGCGCGCGAGGAGGACGTCAACGGCCGCATCCGCCGCAACGTGATGGACACTCGGCGCGCGTTGAGCTTCATGATGCGCAGTCGCATGCTCAACGCGGAGCAGTTCGAGGAGGCGCGCCAGATCCTGCGCGACATCGACTCGCTGGACTCGCACACCGCATTCCTGTTCGAGAAGATCAACTTCCTCATGGATGCGGTGGTCGGCTTCATCAACATCAACCAGAACAAGATCATCAAGATCTTCTCGGTGGCCAGCGTGGCGCTGCTGCCGCCGACGCTGATCGCCAGCATCTACGGCATGAACTTCCGCCACATGCCCGAGCTGGACAGGCCGTGGGGCTATCCGTTCGCGATCGCGCTGATGGTCGCCAGCGTCGCCGCGCCCTTCATCTACTTCCGGCGCAAGGGGTGGCTGCGGTGAGCCGAGGCCGGCGGAGGGGGTGGTGAGGCGGCCGGCCGTCCTGCGGCGGCCCGTCGATGCCCGACGGCCGTGGCGGCTGGCCGTGCTGGCGTGCCTGGCGTGTCTGGCGGGCGTGCCCATCCTGGCTCGGGCCCAGTTCAACATGGTGCCGCCGCCGCAGTGCCCGCCCCACGCACCGGCGGCGGCGACCACGGCCGAGGCCTACCGGCTGGAAGCCGCGCGCCACATCTATGAATGCTTTCCGGGGCGGGTCTATCTCGGCGCGCTGCCGCCGCTCGTGTACGGCATCGTCACCGTCGAGGCGGAGATCGACGAGAAGGGCCGCCTTGCGAGCGTGAGCGTCGTTCGAAAGCCCGCGGCCGAGGAAGTGGAACCCTGGGTGCTCGCGGTCCTGCGCCGCGCGATCCCCTTCCCGGCCCCGGCCAACCTGCCGGGCGGCGTGGTCCGGTTCGTCGAAACCTTCTTCGTGGATCGCTCGGGTCTCTTTCAGATCCACTCGCTCAGCGAGGGGCAGCAGGGCGTCCCGCCCACCGAACTCTCGGCCCCCCTGGGCTCGACCTCCTGACGCGGCCGCGAAACCCGGCGGATCGGTGCCGGACCCCTGCAGGCGAATAAAGCTGTTGTGCAGCGCCCCCGGGCGAACGAGGGAGGGAGGGAGGAGGAGGAGAACCGCCCGAGGATTTCAGCCGGTGAGGCTGGCTGCACAACAGGTAAACCCGACGGAAGGGCGGCGCGTCTCCGCAACCGCGTGACAGGCATCTACGCCCGCCGACTTCCTGATGGCGATTCTGAGTGCTGCACTGCGCTGAAAGTTCCGCAATCAGGCGAACCCCCTAATTTGGGATTGCGCCCCACCGTGCCGGGCCCCTCGAGGACGCAAAGACCCTTCATCGTTCAGGGGGCTGCTTGGCCGCTGATACCGAGCGTTAGTTCTTCGCCGATCGGCCCCTCGCTGGCCAGCGGCTGCCGCGCCGGCGCTAGTTCTTGGCGGCCGCGTCGGCCGCCGCCTTCTTGGCCGCCGCCGCGGCGGCGGCCGCCTCGGCGTCGCGCTTGCGGTCGGCGTTCACGCGCTGCACCGAGGGCCGCTCGCCGAGCACCTTGAGGTACGGCTTCCAGTCGATGCCCGCTGCCGCCACGAGATCCTCGCCGAGCACCGCCTTGCTGGCCTGCGCGACGGTGGGCAGCGCCGCATACGCGGCCGCATCGGCCAGCGTGAAGCTGGCGCCGGCGATGTAGGGCGAGAACTTCACGAGGCGCTTGAAGGCCGCGAGGTTGCGCGTCAGGCGCTCGCGCACGCTCGCCTTCGCCTCGTCGGTCATCTTGCCGCCGAAGTAGGCCTCGCCATAGAGCTCGCGGCCGACGAGCTCGACGTACAGCTCGAGGAAGGCGCACAGCTCGCGCACCTTGGCGGCCCCCAAGGGGTCGGCGGGGACGAGCGGTGGCTCCGGGAACATCGCCTCGAGGCAGTCGACGATGACCTGGCTCTCGCACAACGTCTGCCCGTCGATGCGCACGAAGGGGATCTTGCCCAGCGGCGTGGCCGCGAGCACCGCCTCGTCGGTGGAGCGCGTGCGCTGAGGCTGCTCGGTGAACGGCACGCCCTTCTCGAGCAGCACGAGCTTGACCTTGTTGTAGTAGTTGGAGATGGTGGAACCGTACAGCGTGATCATCGTTGTCTCCTCGCGCATGGCCGCACCTGCGCCGCGCGGCCCCATTGTGCCGGCACGGATAATCGACCCATGGCCATCCAGACGGACGACTTCGGCGCCGGTCGCGAGACGAGCCCCGCCGGCCGCGCCCGCGTGCTTGCCGCCGACGCCGCCTCGCCCAACGAGGAGGCCATCGAGCGTGCGCTGCGGCCCAAGGGGCTGGCGGAGTACGTCGGCCAGTCCAAGGCGCGCGAGCAGCTCGAGATCTTCATCGGTGCCGCACGCAAGCGCGCCGAGGCGCTCGACCACGTGCTGCTGTTCGGCCCGCCGGGCCTCGGCAAGACCACCCTGGCGCACATCATCGCCGCCGAGCTCGGCGTGAACCTGCGGCAGACCTCGGGTCCGGTGCTGGAGAAGCCCAAGGACCTCGCCGCCATCCTCACGGGCCTCGAGAAGCACGACGTGCTCTTCATCGACGAGATCCACCGCCTGTCGCCGGTGGTCGAGGAGATCCTCTACCCGGCCCTGGAGGACTACCAGATCGACATCATGATCGGCGACGGGCCGGCGGCGCGCTCGATCAAGCTCGACCTGCAGCCGTTCACGCTCGTGGGGGCGACGACGCGGGCCGGGATGCTCACCAACCCGCTCCGCGACCGCTTCGGCATCGTCGCGCGGCTGGAGTTCTACTCGGCCGAGGAGCTGGCGCGCATCGTGCGGCGCTCGGCCGGCCTGCTCGAGGTGCCGGTGGACGATGCCGGCGCGCTGGAGATCGCGCGCCGCTCGCGCGGCACGCCGCGCATCGCGAACCGCCTGCTGCGCCGCGTGCGCGACTACGCCGAGGTGCGCGCCAGCGGCCGCATCGACGCCGCGACCGCCGACCGCGCGCTGTTGATGCTGGACGTGGACGCCCTCGGCTTCGACGTCATGGACCGCAAGCTGCTGGAGGCCGTGATCCACCGCTTCGACGGCGGGCCCGTGGGCCTGGACAACCTGGCTGCCGCCATCGGCGAGGAGCCGGGCACGATCGAGGACGTCATCGAGCCCTACCTCATCCAGCAGGGCTTCGTGCAGCGCACGCCGCGCGGGCGCGTGGCGACGGTCGCCGCCTGGCGCCACCTGGGCCTCGTGCCGCCGGGCCGGCCCGCATCGGACGATCTCTTCGGCGCTTGAGCCCGGGCACGAAGCGCCGCGCGTGACGCACGTCACGTCGCGTCGCCGTCCGGTGGCGGCGTGGCGCGCGAGCGTCCGCGCCGACACACCTTGAATCAATGTAGGGCGCTCAAGTCGCCATCCGGCGCTGCCGATTACCTGCGCAAGGTGTTGGCTCGGGCGTGCCCCATGGCGCGCCGGGTCCGCCCCCAAGCAAGGTGCCCGGCATGGATCGATCACGTTACCGCTGCGCAGGCCGCCCCCCGTCGGCAAGGGGGTTCACGCTCATCGAGCTGATGGTCGCGATCGCCATCGTGGCCATCCTGGCCTCGGTGGCCCTGCCCTCGTACAACAACTACGTGCAGCGCTCGCGCGTGCCGGCGGCGCTGGACGGCCTGAGCTCCTACGCGGTGCGCATGGAGCAGCGCTTCCAGGACGTCGGCAACTACGCCAACGCAGGCGCCTGCGCGGTCGCGGTGCCGACCGTCAACAACTTCACCATCACCTGCGCGATCTCGGGCGGCGGCACGGGCTACACGGCCACGGCCACCGGCAGCGGCGTGATGAGCGGGTACGCCTACACGATCAACCATCAGGGCACGCGCAGCACGACGGCGCACCCGAAGGGCACGCCGGGCACGGCCTGCTGGACGACGCGGGGGAGCGTATGCGACACCTGAATCGCCCTGCGCACGGGCAGCGCGCTGCGCGCCTGGATGTCCGCCTGTCTCGCCGCGGCATCACGCTGATCGAGCTGCTGGTGACCATCACGATCGCCGGCTTCCTGCTCGTGGCGGCGGCACCGCACTTCGCCGACTACACCAACAACTCGCGCCTGCGCGAGGGCGGCACGACGCTGCAGACCGAGGCCCTGTTCGCGCAGAGCGAGGCCATCAAGCGCAACCGCATCGTGCGGCTGACGATCTCCGGCTCGACCGTGCAGGTGCTGGAGGCGCAGGACACGACCGCGATGACGCTGCTGCGCGAACGCACGCTCGCCGGCGGCGTGAGCGCGGCGGCGGCCACGACCGTGGACTTCACGCCACGCGGCTACCCGGTGAACCGGGCCGTCAGCCCGTCGGTCGACTTCGTGGCCGCATCCATCGACCTCGGCCTGGCGGGCGTGACCTGCTCGTCAGAGCAGCGTTGCCCCGGCCTGCGCATCGACGCCGGCGGAGGAATCAGGCTATGCGGAAACAAGCTCTCAGGCTGCGACTGAACCGGCCCGGCCCCGCCGTGCGCCGCAACCTCGTGACGGCGCGCCGCGGCAGCGGCCTGCTCGACGGGCTGGTCGCGCTGGCGATCCTCGCCTTCGGCATGCTCGCGATGACGCGGTTCCAGGGCCGCATGGTGGCGCAGACCACCGAGGCGCAATCGCGGCAGATCGCGACCCAGCTCTCGTCGGAGCTGCTGGCCACCGTGCTCGTCGACACGGCCAATGCGGCCTGCTACACGCTGCCGCAGACCGGCACCTGCACCAACTCGGCCGCCAGCGCGCGCGCCAGCGACTGGGCCACGCGCGCGGCGGCCTCGTTGCCCGGCACCGTGACGAGCACGGCCACCCTCAACACCGGCACCGGCCGCATGACCGTGGTCCTGAGCTGGACCGGCAAGGACAGCGGCGAGGCCCGGCGCCTGGAGACCGTGACCGATGTGCGCTGAGAACACCCCTGCGCGCCGCCCGCCCGGCGCGCCCGCCGGCGGCCGGCGCCGCCCCGCCCGCGGCCTTTCGCTCGTGGAGCTGATGGTGGGCATCGTGATCGCGCTGCTCGTCAGCCTGACGGCCACCAGCGGCGCGATGCTCTTCACCGCCACCCAGCGCCAGGGCATCGGCACCGGCGGCTCGATGATCAGCGCCGGCACGGCCCTGTCGGCGCTGCGCGACGACATCTCCGCGGCCGGCCTCGGCTTCTTCGGGGACTCGCAGTTCCTCTGCCACAAGCTCAACCTGAGCGTCGACACCTCGGTGCTGATCAACGGGGCGGACTTCACGCCCGTGAACATCACCGCCGAAACCGACGGCGACCGCATCGATGTCCTCTACGCGACCGACGTCTCGTCGGGCGCCAACGTGCTGCTCAACGCCGCGGCCTCGGCCGGCTCGGCGCCGCTGCGCTCGCTGCTGCCGGTGAGCGTGGGCCAGGCGGTGCTGCTGGCCCCGGCGACGGCCGGCGACCCGTGCGTGGTGCGCACCGTCACGGCCAACACCGCCGCGGTGCTGGACACGGCGCAGATGATCGAGTTCGCCAACGTCAGCACGGCGCGCTTCAACCGGGCCGCCTTCACGACCAATCCGACGTATCCGGACCGCGGCCGCGTGACCCTGCTGGGTGACCTGCGCTGGTCGCGCTACCGGCGCGTGGGCACCGAGCTGCGCCTGGAGCGGCCTCTCGGCGGCGGCGCGGTGGTGCTGGCGCGCAACGTGATGGCGTTCCGGGCCGAATACGGCCTTGCCAATGCCGGCACCACGGCCCTTGCGGCCTGGCAACCGGCCAGCGGCACGTTCGCCACGCTGACGCCGGCGAACCTGCCGCGCGTGCGAGCGATGCGCATCGGCATGGTCACGCGCAGCACGCAGCGCGAGAAGCCCAACGCCGCCGGCAACTGCGAAGCCAGCTCCGCGATGCCGACGCTCTTCGGCAGCGCGGTGACGGCCGACGTCGCGGACTGGCAGTGCTACCGCTACCGCACGGTCACGCTCGTCGTGCCGTTGCGCAACCTCGTGCTGGGGATGGTGCCATGAACCCTGCCCGTTCGCCCGTGGCGCGCCGCGCGCCGGGCCGCCCCTCGCATCGCCGGCCGCCGGCCCGCGCCCGGCGCGGCGTGACGATCCTGGTCGTCCTCCTGCTGATGTCGGTGATGGTGCTGGGCGGCATGGCGCTGGCCCGCATGACCGAGATCGGCACGCTGGCCACCGGCAACAACGCCGCGCGCGAGGTCTCGCTGCAGGCCAGCGAGGTCGGCATCAACACCGCCTACCTCGCGACGCAGGCCCTGGCCAGCGAGGAGTCGAACGTCGGCAACTGGTACTGGGCGACGACGCAGACGACCGACGCCAACGGCATCCCCGGCATCGCCTGGGGCAGCGCGCCGGAACTCACCGTCGGCAGCTACAGCGTGCGCTACGCGGTCGAGCGGTTGTGCAGCACCGCGCCCGTGACCGACACGCTGCGCCAGTGCCTCGTGCGCCAGGTGCCGCAGGTCAGCTCCAGCCGCGTCGGCCACGAGGAGGTCGACCCGCCCAACACCCGCCAGTTCCGCATCACCGTGCGCGTCACCGGGCCGAAGGACACCGAGACCTGGGTGCAGACCCTGGTCAGCAAGGGCTCGGCCATCGCGCCCTGAGAGGCATCGCGATGAAACCCGCCGTACTTTCGGCTCTGTCGGTGCCGGTCAGCGCGCTCGCGCTGGCCGGTCTGGCGTTCTGCGCCGCCGCGCAGGCCACCGCGCTGGCCGAGCGGCCGCTGAAGATGAGCGTGCTGGCCAAGCCGAACGTCATCTTCGGCATGGACGACTCGGGGTCGATGGACTCCGAAGTCATGATGTACAACAACGACGGCGCCTACTGGTGGAACTTCAGCACCGCCACCGGCTGGGGCGTCGACGCGGCGCACCCGAACACGACGCTGCGCACGCTGACGACCACGCACTTCAACGCGGTCGGCGACGCCACGTCGACGTGGCGCAAGATGGTCTACCTGTTCCCCAACGGCACCGGCACCGGCAACCGGGTCTATGCCGACGCGGGCACCGACCACTTCGCGATCATGCCGACGACGCAGTTCGCGTTCCTGCGCTGGTCGGGCGTGTACAAGGATGCGGGCGGCGTCTACCGCATGCCGTCGTCGGCACCGGCCGACTCGCCGCTGCACAACCCGATCTACTACAACCCGCTCGTCACCTACCAGCCGTGGGCGCCGGCGCAGCTCGCCACGGGGGCGGTGACACCCGGCAACGCCAGCAGCACGGCCGCCAAGTCGCACCCGATCTTCGGCAGCTACACGTTCAACCTCACCGCCAGCATCGCGGCGAACACGAGCGACAACTTCGTCTTCACGGCGCTCCCCGGCATGCGCCTGCCGGCCGGGGCGCAGATCCGGCAGTGCGACGCCAACAACGCCAACTGCCCCGGCTCGGCCACGACGCTGGCGGCCGACACGAACGCCGCCACCAACGCCGTCACGCGGGTGGCGATGTCGTACTACCCGGCCACCTACTGGGTGCGCGAGAGCTGCACCGTGCCATCGACGCCGAGCGTCGGCACGGACAGCTGCACCTACCTGCCGGGCAGCACCAGCGTCACGCTCAAGCGCTACGAGATCAAGAGCGGCAACACCTTCCCGTCGGGGCGCAGCTACGCCGACGAGATGCAGAACTTCGCCAACTGGTTCCAGTACCACCGCAAGCGCAAGATGATGCTGGCCGGCGCGATGGGCGAGACGATGGAGAACCTGACCGGCATGCGCCTGGGTGTCGTGGCCTTCAACAGCCGCACGACGCCGCGCATGTACGACGCCGACTCCACCGACCCCACCGCCAACCACCGGCGGCTGGCCGGCATCTTCTACGAGACCGACCGCAGCGGCGGCACGCCGACGCGCGAGACGCTGCTCTACATCGGCCAGCAGTTCGCCGGCAACGACTCGACCGGGGCGTCGATCGTGCAGTACGCGTGCCAGCGGAACAACGCCTTCATCGTCACCGACGGCTTCGCCAACGTGTCCAGCGTGACGATGCCGGGCTACCAGTCGGGCAAGTCGGCCTCCACCTACGGCAGCGGCGCCCCCTACGAGACCGTGTACTCGGGCTCGCTGGCCGACCTCGCGCTGCGGCTGTACACGAACAACCCGCGGACCAGCCTGACGACCGGGCAGGTGCAGGCCACGCCGACGGACGCCAACACCGACCTCCACGTCAACACCTACGGCCTGACCATGGGCGCGCGCGGCACGTTGTTCTACGACGAGTCGTCGGCCGTGCCCACCGTGGCGTCGGCCTGGCCGGAGCCGAACCAGAACCGCAACCCGAGCTCGGTGGACGACCTCTGGCACGCGACGATCAACGGCCGCGGGAAGATGTACCTCGCCACCACGCCCGAGGAAACGGCGCTGCGCATCCGCGCCGGCCTCGAGGACATCCTGTCGCAATCCGGCGCGCAGGCCTCGATTGGGGTGAGTTCGGTGAACCTGGGCCGAGGGGACGACTATGCGTACCTGGGCAAGTACAACATCCGTGGCTGGAGCGGGGACCTGACGCGCAACGCGGTG
>Ga0209172_10001772_pt1 | contig 42813 bp, 40 predicted proteins | sample LarsenN4metaG_FD_184113 | JGI IMG/M metagenome (GOLD analysis project Ga0209172, IMG submission 184113) | Hot spring sediment bacterial and archeal communities from British Columbia, Canada, to study Microbial Dark Matter (Phase II) - Larsen... ... | reverse complement strand
GTTTCAGGAGGGTTTTGGTGATGCTCAGGATTTTGTTGCTGATGTGGTCTTTGGGCGAGAGGCCGCTGGCGGCTTTCACGACTTCGGCGAGGTGTTTGGGCGTGACATGAAGTTTGCGGGCAAAATCTCCTACGGTTTTCATGCGCTCGATATCGCGGTCGAGATTATACAGAAAGTCGAGCGTGATTTCCATACCGCGCGTGTTGGCTGCGAGGTTTTCCAATTTGGGTCCCACTTGCTGCGCTGCGTACAAGTCGTTGATTTTGTGGAGCAAAATGCGGGCGTAGAGTTGGATGAGCGATAAGGCCGAAGTGCTGCGGGAGAGGTTGCCGTATTCCAAAAGCAGTTTTTCAAAAATCTCCGACAACTCCACGTATTGGGGTTGGTTGACGAAAAAAAGGGAGTCCTGCGAGGGCGCGAGAAAGGGGAAATCGCGCAGCAACCTGGAATTGCCGCTGTGAAACTGCAACACGTCTTCTTTGATGAGCATGGCGTAGCCGTCCCAGTTGGGGTCGCACTGAAAACTGATGAGTTGGCCGGGTTTGAACAGCACGAGGCACTGCGCGTCGTGCAATTCGTGTTCTTTTTCAAAATAACTGATTTTGAAAGCCGACTGGGTCATCAGCCCGATTTGGTAGTAGCAATTGCGAAACAGCGGCATTTCTTTCACGACTTCCCGCCCAATGTCGCGGAAGCGAAAAACGTGCACGTCGTCGTGTACCGAGCGCACCCGACCGTTGGCGGCGCTGTGGAATTCGTTGAACTCGTTGAATGTGGGGATGCTGCGGAAAGGCACGAATTGACTGTTTTTTGAAATGGCAAATTTAGAAACTCAGGGCACCGTCCCGTACATCTTCCCCTGCGCGGTCATTTTGAGCAAATAGTTGAGCCGTTTGATAGCTTCGTCGCGGCGGCTGTCGCCGCGTATTTCGGCTATCCAGCCGATTTTGAGGCGTTTGTAGTGGTGGGGGAATTGCTCGAAAGTCTCCCAGATTTTCGGGTCGGCTTGCAGTTGTTCCAGAATCCAGGCGGGAATCTCGAAGGGGTCGTCGGGCGAGCCGATTTGGTCGGCGATGGGCTCGATGCCCGCTGGAGTCATAAGGCCAAGGCGCTGGAGTTTCCACACGCGCTGGCGGTTGAGTTCGGAGAGGAAGGATTTTTTGCGGCGCGGGGTGATGCGTTGCACGGCGCTTTCTTCGTCGTATTTTTTCACCACGCCATCAATCCAGCCAAAACAGAGGCATTCTTCCACCAAGTCGTCGTAGGGGATAGAGGGCTTGCCGGAGGCTTTGCGAAAAGTTTGTAGCCAAACTTCGGGTTTTATCTTGTGGTGCGTTTCGAGCCAGGCGCGCCATTCGGCGCGGTCACGGGGGTAGAAGACTTCGGTGATTTCCATGTGTGTCCGTTTTTGTGAGGCAATGATATGAAGAAGTTGAGAAGGGTTTAGGAGGTTGAGAAGGGTTGAGAAAACGATTTTCTTCTTCTCAACTTTTCTTAACCTTCATAAACTTTTCTCAACCAAATGACGGCATCTCCTATTTTTGCCCGCCCTTGCCACACTCCTAAAACAATTCAAACAACTCAAACAAGAATATGTACACAGAACGCCGCTACGGTTATTGGACGACTATCAACTGGTCGCGCAGAGGGTTTTTCTTTGGTGTTTTTACCTCCCTTGTGGCACTGGGGTGCTACTTTGTCGTCGGCGCCAAATGCTTTTTTGTCCCCTGGCAGCCGGTATTGTTGGTGGGCACGGCGTTGGCTTTTTATCTCGGTTTTAAAAACAACGCTTCCTACGACCGCCTGTGGGAAGCGCGCAAGATTTGGGGCGCCATCATCAACAATTCCCGCTCGTTCGCAGCGATGGTGCTGGGTTTTGTGACAAATTTGCACGCACCCGACAGCGTGAGCGAAAAAGAGTTGCACGCCATCAAACGCCGCCTGATTTTCAGGCATTTGGCCTGGCTGACTTGTCTTCGCTACCAGTTGCGCACGCCCCGCAAGTGGGAACACACGGAGGAAACCGAACGCTTCAACAAGTATTTCCCCAACCTGAAAACGCCGGAACTGCACGTTAAAATGGACGAGGTGTTGCAGGAGTTTCTCTCCGCCGAAGAAATGGCCGATTTGGAAGGCAAAAGCAACAAAGCAACGCAAGTGCTTACAGCGCAAACGCTCGACTTGCAACATTTGCGCGAGCGCGGTCTCCTTGACGATTTCCGTCACATGGAACTGCAAAAATTCGTCTCCATGATGTACGACGAGCAGGGCAAAAGCGAGCGCATCAAAAACTTCCCGTTTCCGCGCCAATATGCCACCGTGCCGTTGCTCCTTATCAAATTCATGTCGTTTTTGCTGCCTTTCGCTTTGATTGAAGACTTTGAAAAAGTGGGGCCGAACTTCGTCTGGATGATAATTCCCTTCAACGGCATCGTCACCTGGGTGTTCATCCTGATGGAAATGATTGGCGATTACAGCGAAAATCCCTTCGAGGGCACTTACAACGACGTGCCGATTTCGAACATCAGCCGCACCATCGAGATTGATTTGAAGGAAATGCTGCGCGAGGCAAAAATCCCCGAACCCTTGCAGCCGGTGGACGGGATGCTGATGTAGCCTGCGCAGCAATCTTTCGCCGATTTTCGTTGTCAGACACAACATGAACAGACACGATTTTCTGAGACTGGCCGCCTCGTTCGGCTTTGGCTCGCTCATTTCCCCTTTTTCTGCCTTTACTCCAAAAAAGAAAGTTCAAAACGTCATCGTCATCGGCGCGGGCGTGTCGGGGCTTTATTTGGCAAAAAAACTCCTCGAATCGGGTTGCGAAGTCACCGTTCTGGAAGCGAAAAACCGGCTGGGCGGCAGGGTTTTTCAAAACGACACTTTTCACGATTCGCCGATTGACTTAGGCGCGCAGTGGGTTCATGGTAAAAACATTGCCTACCGATTGGCGAAAAAACACGACCTGCGCCTCTACGAAGACCACAAAAATGACCTGCTGAAAGTGCCGTTCAAGCAGGAGATGTTGAGTGACTTGCCGCCAGTGGCTTATGATTTTATCCGCCGCGTTCAGCAACAGTCGAAATCGCTGGAAGACGTTTCGGTGTACGATTTTGCAAAAAAATACAACGATGGCGCTGATTTTCTTCATTTGCTGGAAAATCTGATGACGGATGCCGCCACGAGCGCTCAAAAATTCTCCGTCCGCGAAATCTCCAAAATGACCTCCAAACTCCGCACGACGGATTTTCAATTTGACAACGCGACGATGTTCGGGTTTGTCTCGCAAGTGCTGGGCGAGGCCGTGAGGCCCCACATCCGGTTTTCGACCGAAGCCCGTGCGATTGATTACAATGATAAAACCGTGCGCGTTCACACTGTCGGCGGCCAAATTTTCACGGCGGACAAAGTCGCGGTAACGGTCCCGATAACGGTTTTGAAAACGGGCGCGCTCGTTTTTTCGCCCGCCTTGCCGACCGAACAAGCTCAGGCCATTCAAAATATCGGTATGGACAAAGGCTTGAAATTGTTTCTGAAATTCTCGGAGCGATTTTTTGAACAAGGCATTTTCAACGGAAAAAATGCCGGATATTTCATTGACCCGACCAAACGAAACGACCGTTCGGGCAAGGGAATGCTCGCATCCTTAGTCATGGGCAAACACGCTGAAGCCTACTACCAGGACTCGGAAAAGGCATTGGAACGATACCTTGCCGAACTGGACGGCTACTTCGGCGGCAAGGCTTCGCAGCATTTCGAGGGGATGCTGGCGCAGGATTGGGGCCACGAACCGTTCATCAACGGGGTGTATTCGTACACGATGCCCGGATGGCAAAACGCCCGCACTGTGGCTCGCCAGCCGTTGAATAACAAAGTTTTCTTCGCTGGCGAGGCGATGAACACACGGCACAATTACGGCAATGTGCACGGCGCGATGGAGTCGGCTGCAGCGACGTTGAAAGAGATATGAACATATAAGAAACGGGGCAAATCACTTTCATTTGTCCCGGAAAAGAGCAAGCAAGGCACAAGTTTGGGTCATAACACCAACCCGGAAAGTGTCCATTTCGGCATTTTCATTCCAGTAAGGTGTAAAATCGCCATTGTGCAATGGAGGCAAAATTTCAATCGGGATGCCTGCTGCGTCAAACTTGGCAGGATTAACCGAACCGAGCCATGTCATGAAAATTGGCACTTTTTTATCAGGCGAAAGCAGGTGGTATGCGGCAAAGTCTTCGCCAAAGGTTACTGGCTGTGAAGCGATTTCAATGGCGGGTTCGCCCAAAACTGATGTGTAAATGGTCTTCAGGTGTGCGCCAAGCGATGGGTCGTTGTATAATTGCTGTGCATAAGTCGGGTCAAAATTAACCTCCGGGTATTGTTCCTGGCTGAGGCCTGCTGCCGACGCTTCGCCGTTGCAGATACGTTGTATGGCTGCCTTTACTTTTTCAAAAACGGCCTCCGAAAAGCAACGAGTCGTACCCTTCAAAATCACCTCCTTGGGGATAGCATTGCCGGCATCGCCTCCGTGCATAGCCCCGATACTGATGACAGCCTGTTCTTCAAGCGGGCTAAGTTCGCGGGATACGATACTTTGCAGGGCACAAACAATCCGGCTGGCGAGCAGAATCGAATCAATTGCCCCTTTGTACGGTGCGCCACCGTGACCTGCAATTCCTTTGACTTTGATGTGAAAAAGCGTGGCGTGCGCGAAGGCAATACCACTGCGTAACCGAACTTTACCAACTGCCAAATCGGGGGCGACATGTACTGCAAGCAAACCATCTACAGGTATCGGAAATTTGGTGAAGAGGCCATTTCGAATCAGGCACTGTGCGCCACTGCCGAGCTCCGGATTTCCACCCTCCTCGGAACTTTGGAACAGAAAAATAGCCGTACCGCTCCAGAGCGATTTGTTTTCTGCGAAAAACTTGCAAATGGACAGTGCCAATTGGCAATGTGTACTGTGCCCGCAAGAATGACTGTTGGGGTATGACTTCTTGTTTCCAAGCCACGAGTCTTGACGGGTAGTTTCGACCTTGAGGCCATCCAGATCTGTTCGGTAGCCTACCGTTTTCCCTGTGCCATTTTTCAAAACAGCGACGAACGAACACGGGGCAAGCCCTTCGTGAATCTCTACGCCGGGGATGGATTGCAAGTTCTCCTGGACGATTTTAGCCGTTTTGGGCAAGTCAAACAAAATCTCGGGTACAGCATCCAAACGTTTGAAATTTTGGTAAGCTGAAGCATAGTTTTCAGTAATGAAAGTGCGGACCTTGTTGATGATTTCGGGGTCGAGCGGAGAATTGGCATGGGTATTATTAGCCGTCGGATTGCTTTGCCCGAAAGTCTTGTTTCCGACAACCGAGACTGTTGCGGCGGCAATCGGTGCTGTCTCCAAAAATTTGCGTCTTGTCATAAAAAAGGATGTTTAAAAGTGAAATAATGCCGCAAGTTGCGAGGAGCACAGTAGTTCAAAGCGGGTTTGCGTAGGGTACTGAAAAAGTAGGATACTGTAAAAAAAAATGCCCCGGCTTACTGCCAGCCGGGGCTTCAGAGATTGTTTCCGCTATTGTCTTTTTTTCCTGCTTACAATGGAAGCAACCCAAGTATCTCTAAGAAATCAGCAATTTTGGGGGTAGAATCAAGTTGCTTAATCCCATATCCTTCGTGGAAAATATTTGTCATGGCAGCGTTTCGGTTGCGGACTTTGGATTCAGTGGCCGTTTTATTCTCCTTCCACTCATCCGAAAATCTGTTCTTGGCTATTTTTTCGATTACCCTGTTTTTATCCGCTTTGTATGCATCCAAGATTATGAGACAATCGGGTGTGTATTTTGGCTTCATCCCTTTTGATTCCAGCATTCCTCTAATGATTGCTGCTTTTTCTACTTTTTCAAAAACTTTCGAGATGACGGGCTGAATGTGTTGGTCATAAATCCTCTTCCCTGTCTGTTCATCAGGTGTGTTTGAATCAAAATTGCAGCCTTCAAATTTGAAGGGATGGATTTCATGGTCATTTATCAGTGAAAAAAGATTGAGCCAAGCAGTCATTCTGCCTTCGCTGTCGTAGCCAAACGGAATCAGTGTCCTGCGAACAAAAAGATACTTTCCGGTCTTGTGCCTGATGGACTGGGAATAACGAAAGTAAGTGCTATCAATGTTCAACCTTGTGGCTTTGGGCATCGAGTCTTGTGTCAATGCCTCCACAAAACCTTGCGAGTATCGGAACTGAGTTGCTTTCAAAACGGGGTGCAGGGCATCTAAATAGTCGCTCATTTCAAATTGATCGTACCCAAAAAAGGCTTTGATACCGTGCTGCCATGTGATTTTCTTTTGAAGAATATCATAAACAAAGTAGCAATGCCCGTATGGTACGATATTGTCCAAAGAAGCAAGCAGCCGAATCTGTTTTCGTTGAAGCGAGCGGTCGGTTTCAAAATTCCGCGCCATGCCTTCAAACAAATTGAGAAGTTCTTGATTAGCGTCCACGCTTTTTTGTTTTAAAATTTTGATTGTTTCTCGCAAATTTAGAGAAACGGAGCATTCAGAATTTTCGGCGTAGTAGGGTATTTTTCCTGCGTTTGACGATTTATCGCCGCCCCCGTTCGCACCAACTTTGCAGATCTTCCAACACATCGGGTTTGCCCGCTTTTTTCGACTGCGCATTTTGCATAAAAACATGCTGAATCGGCGCGCCGGGCAGGCCTTTCATCCGAAGGACGGAAAATCACTCCTTCGCAGGCGGTACGTAGCGCACCAAGTCAATGCCGATGCCGTTGGGGTCTTCGATGGCAAAATGCCGGTCGCCCCAGGGTTCGTCGCGGAGTTCAATTTTGATGTCAGTGCCTTTGGCTTTGATTTGGTGATAGAGCGCATCCACGTCGTCCACTTCAATGGTCAGGTACATTCCTTTTCCGGCGAAGGGCTGGTGAAAAAACGGCTGTTGCGAAGGGTGATTGGGCAAGAGAAAACTGAGTTCGGCACCACCGCCGGGTGTGTGCATGAGGAGATAAAACTCGTTCTCGAAAGTGATGCCGAAGCCCAGTGTTTCGGTGTAAAAGGCTTTGGTTTCGGCCAGTTTTTCGGTGATGATGCCAGCGTTTAACTTCATGTGTTGTATGGTGTCAGGACGGGTGTTTGTTTGTGAAAAAAGTGCGGTGGAAAGCCCGATGAAGAGCAGTGTGTGCGATAGTTTTTTCATGTTTTTGAAAATTTTATGGCACAAAGTTCTGCCCGTCGCCACGCCGTTTCCTTGTAAAAAACGGACATTGCTATCGCCCGAACGCTTTGGAAGGTGTCACGCCGTAGAAGTTTTTGAACTCCTTGATGAAATGCGCCTGGTCGTAGTAGCCCGCGTCGAAGAAAAGTTTGTTTTGCCGAAGATTTTGCACGGAGGGCTTGGCGCGCAGGATATTCTGGAATCGGACCACTTTGCTGAACGTTTTGGCCGTGTCGCCGATGTAAAATTCAAAAACGCGCCGCAACTGCCGGGGGCTGAAACCCGTTTTCAAATCGGTTTCGACATTCAGAACACCTTGTTTTCGTAAAATAATCGCCATTGCTTCGTAGAGCCTGTTGTCAAAATTAAAGTCGGTGCGGGCGATGTGGCGAGTGAGGTAAGCGTCGAAAAAACCGCAGATTTCCGCTTCAGTCAGTTCGCCGTGAAAGTTCTTCGCGATAAAATGCGCCAGCTCGGGCGTCACCGCGTCCAGCGCCTCGAAGCGGTCGGAGATATCGGCGGCCCTTACGTTGAAAATCTGCGGAAAAATAGTGGGCAAAAAACGGATGCCCACATAGTCAAAGTTGTTTGCCAGCGGGAATTCGGTGTATTTTTTACAAAAACCCATGACGAAATTCTCGTGCGGCGAACCGAGTTCGAAGAACACGTCCATACAGCCGTCAGCCACCACCCGATAGTAGAAAGGCTCGACGAGCCGCTGTGCGGTGCGAAGCCGCCAGTAGCAATAAACGAAAGGTTGCAATTCCGCGGAAGGCAAAAACTCGCGGTACAGCACTTGACCCGCCGTCTGCCGCACAGTAGGTTGGACGGGCGTGTATAGTTGCCGCAAATTGATGGGAATTTGCATGTTGACTTTTATCAAATTTGTCCCGATTCGACCCTACTGCCGCACCAACTCCACCCTTCGGTTCTTCGCCTTGCCCGCCTCCGTGCCGTTGTCGGCGACGGGGCAGAGGTAGGACACGCCTTTGGCAATCAGGCGATTGGAAGCGATGCCGTAAGTTTTTACGAGCTCGTCCACGACGGCTTGAGCGCGTTGTTGGGAAAGTTGCTGGTTAAAATCGAAGCCGCCGTCGTTGTCCGTGTGGCCCACGACGTAGATGTTCAAATCGGATTTTTCCTTCAAAAATTTGGCGACTTCTTCTAAAGCGGGTTTCGATTCGGGCTTTAAAGTCGCCTTGCCGCTTTCAAAATAAATCTGCTGGATGACGGCTTTGCCCGTTTTTTCAAAATCACTTTTGAGTTGCGCCGCCGACACAGTGACTTGCCCGGTTTTCATGGGTTTCATCTCCACCACGTCGAGCCGGGTGACGGGCCCGTCGTGGGTCATCACGATAAAAACGCCGACATATTGGGTACCGTTGTCGTCGCTGCGTTGCATGGCGAGGTAGCGTTGCTGCTCTGTGAAACCCCGCACATGACCCATGCTCCCGCTGGGGTAAGAGCCGCTGAATCCGGTGCCGCAAGCCTCCAGTTCGCACTTGTACATTTGCTCGAAACCGCCTTGCACGAGCGCCTGTTCGTAGTTGCGGAAAACTTCTAACACGCTGTTTGTCTTGGGGCTTTGGTAAATGATGCGTGTAACCATCCCTTCCAAATCCTGCTTTTGGGCGGCAGTTTCTTTACCTCTCTCGATGGGGCTGAGGCGCAGCGAGTAAGCGTCGAAATTTTTCTGGTCGTAGAATTTGATGACCGAACCGGCGAAGCGCGACACGATGGGGTGGTCTTGGCTGTTAGGGATGTCTTTGGCTTGTGCAAGCAAAATTTGGGGTGAAACGAGGAGGATGTAAAGGAAAAACAGGAAGGTTGCTTTCATGGTGGAAATCAGTTTTAGTTTGAAAAAAGCAAAATTAGTCGGTGCGAGCAAGCGCCCATTTTTTTGCAAACAAACTTAATATTCAATTTTTTTCCAAAATCCCGACCGTTTTGGAAGGCTGAATGGTCAAACATTTTTCATCATTAAAAATTGAAAAGCAATGGCGATTTCAGCAAAAATGCAACAGGTTCAGTTCAATGCTTACGGCACACCGGAGGTGCTCCAGTTATTGGAAGTGGATATGCCCCAACCTCAAACTGGTGAATTATTGATTCGGATAGAGGCTGCCGGGGTCAATTACTCCGATGTGTTGCGCCGCAAAAACACCTATTTTATGCCAACGCCGCTGCCGTTCGTGTTGGGAGCAGAAGCGGTAGGGAACGTGGTGGACATCGGCGGGGGAACCGAAACACATTTGAAAATCGGTGACCGGGTTCTGGCGATGTTGCCTTACGGGGGCGGCTACGCGGAATATGTGGCCGTCGCGGCGCAATATTGCATTCCACTTCCGCCGCACGTTGACTCGGACGCGGCGACGGCGATTTTTGTGCAAGGCTCTACGGCGCACCTGATTTTGGACGAAAAGGCAGGCGACGTGAGGGGGAAATCGGTGCTCGTCCACGCCGCTGCTGGCGGAGTAGGGTCGCTGCTGGTACAGTTGGCGAAGTTGGTCGGTGCAAAAAAAGTCATCGCTGCGGCCAGCTCCGATGAAAAATTGGCAACTGCGCGCCATTTGGGTGCCGACGCAGCGGTCAATTATTCCAACTCCGGCTGGGCTAAAGAGGTTATAGCAGCCAACGACGGGAACAAAGTGGATTTGATTTTGGAAATGGTGGGCGGCGACATCTATGCTCAGTGCTTTGAGTGCCTCGCGGCAGGCGGCAAAGTCGTCGTGTACGGCGCAGCCGGTGGTCAAAAAGGATTCGTTCACTCCGAGCATTTTGTGGACGAGAGCCAGTCGGTTGAAGGTTTTAATCTTGCTTTTTTCATCCAGCACAAAATGCAAAAATGGCAGGAATCGCTCGGCGCTGTCATCGGTTTGGTTGCGGAAGGCAAATTGAAAGTCAACGTGAAAGATATTTTTCCGCTCCGTGAAGTCGCGCTCGCGCACACGCTCTTGGAGGGCCGCTTGACGACGGGGAAAGTTGTTTTGAAACCTTAATTTTCGAAGGAACCATGTTGAAGCGAGACAAACATTTCGCTTCAACGTGGTAAATTTTTTTCCATGACCATATCGCAACAAATACTGGACAAAGCGCGCCACGGCGACATCAATGCTTTTCAAGAACTATTCGCTGAATTTCAGCAACAACTGAAATCCTACCTCTACCGCTTGCTCACCGACCGCAACGACGCAGAAGATTTGACACACGACACGTTCATCAGAGCCTTCGACCGTCTGGCTACATTTAAAGGTGAAGCCTCGCTCAAGACTTGGGTTTTCCAGATTGCGACCAATTTGGCTTACGACCATTTGAAAAAACAAAAACGCTGGCAAAGCGACGTGATGCAAAAAGGTAAACAGTTGGCTTTGAGCGACGCGGCCGTTTTTCAAGCCATCGTCAAAGTGAGCCAAACGGCTCCCGATACTGTGTACGACATCCGGGAACACATTGACACCTGCTTCACCTGCATTTCCAAATCGCTGCCGATAGAGCAACAGATTGCACTGATTTTGAAAGATATCTACGATTTTTCGGTGGCAGAGATTTGCCTGATTTTGGAAAAAACGGAGGGCGTGGTCAAACACTTGCTGATAGACGCCCGCAGCACCATGACTGAAGTGTACGACCAACGTTGCGCGTTGGTCAATAAAAATGGCGTGTGCAATCAATGTTCCGAACTGAACGGTTTGTTCAATCCGAAGCAAGACCGACAAGAGGCGTTGATGAAAATTTCGTTGGTGAAAAATGCGCGGAAATACGACCGGGAAGCACTGTTTGACTTGCGCACGACGCTCATCAAAGCCATTGACCCTTTGCGGTCCACCGGCGCCGATCTGCAGGAGGTTTTGCTCAAATGCAACCGTGCAGCGATGGGGGAGGGGGTTGGTTGACTCAACTTGCACAGCCGCTGAGGGCTTTGCAAAACTTCAAAACCTGCCGTTTGTACGACGTTGGCGGTCGTTCGTACTCAAGTTCAAATTCGGCTGCATCCTTCCCTTGAGTTTTGTGCCTGTTGTGCCGCAGACATTCCATGTTTCAAAAACATGGAATGTCTGGCACGCGAAGAAAAAATGTCCAACGCACAATTCACTCACACATTCAAACACTGTTTTACAATGAAAAACACACTTAAAACTGCCGCTTCGCTCTTGTTCGTTTGCGCCTTCGCCGTCATTGGTTGCAAAGACGACGACCCATCACCCTCCGAAATTCTGACCGCCGGGACCTGCTGGAAAATGACTTTGCTGGAAGGTTTTGACACGGCAAACAACCTCTGGGTTGCTGTTCCGATCGAAGATTGCGATGCCGACAACTGCTTCACATTCAAGACCGACCAAACTTTCAGCGTCGAAGAAGGCGCCGCCAAATGCAACCCCGACGACCCGCAAGAATCCGAAGGCGCCTGGAGCCTCAGCGCCGACGGCAAGAAACTTTCGCTCACAGACTCCGGCACTACGGATACAGGCGACATCGTGGAATTGGTGGAAGGAAAACTCGTGTACGAAGTGACTTTTGACGAGGAAAAAATCCGCGTGACGATGCGTGCTAACTAATGTTGACTTGCAAATAATTTCAGAACCCCCGCTCGTTTTTCCTTTGGAATCGGGCGGGGGTTTTTGTTTGTAAATAGTTTTGAAAGAAAGCGACTTGCAACAACTCAAACAATTTCAAACCCCTCGCCCCCCCTCAAACTTGACTATACCCCGCCTCACTTCTTAACCAAAGTCAATGAAAGCCCGGCTCGCCTGCCCGGAGTTTTGCCCTCGAATTTTTTTCACTAAAAACATCGAAGGTAAATCATGAAAAAACTTTGTCTGGCGGCCCTGGCTTTTATCCTCTTTGCTCCATCGGCTTTCGGCCAACAATTGACCCAAACCGTGCGGGGCGTCGTCCTCGACCTCGACAGCAAACTGCCGCTCGTGGGGGCGACAGTGACGATTCCCGGTACGGAACCTGTCATCGGGACAGTCACCAACGCGAACGGAGATTTTCGTTTGGAAAACGTGCCCATCGGCAGGATTTCCCTGCAACTTTCCTATCTCGGCTACGAAAATCAGCTCGTTCCCAACATCGTCGTGAATTCGGGAAAAGAGGTTTTTCTCGAACTTCATTTGCAGGAGTCAGCGGTAAAAATGAACGAGGTCGTGGTCACGTTGGACAAAAACAAAGGCGAGGCGCTCAACGATATGGCCATTATCAGCGCCCGCTCCATCTCGGCGGAACAGACCAACCGCTACGCCGGCGGCTTCAACGACCCCTCGCGCATCCTGTCCAATTTTGCCGGCATCACCTCCACGCAGGACGGCAGCAACGACATCATCGTGCGCGGCAACTCGCCCAAATATGTGCAGTGGCGGCTCGAAGGCGTGCAAATTACCAACCCCAACCACTTCGGCGACCAAAGTGCGGTGGGCGGCTCGGTCAGCATCCTGAACAACAACCTGCTGGCGACTTCCGATTTTTACACGGGCGCTTTTGCTCCCGAATACGGCGACGCTTTGTCGGGCGTGTACGACGTGCGGCTGCGGGCCGGGAACAATGAAAAAGTCGAGTGCGTGTTCGGCTTCGGGCTGTTGGGCACCGAGTTCACGATGGAAGGGCCGTTCAAAAAAGGCTATGGCGGCTCGTTCATCGTCAATTACCGGTATTCCACCGCCGCCCTCATTAGCGACGCGGGTTTGATTGACGTGGACGGCGTTTTTAAATTTCAGGATGCCACTTTCAAAGTCGTTTTGCCGACTCGAAAAACGGGCACGTTTTCCCTGTTCGGCCTCGGCGGTTTGAGTCGCCTCACCCTGAACGACGTGACGCCCGCTCTTTGGGAAACACCCGGCAACGGCGCTATGAACCCCGAAATCCGGGAAGATTTTCAAAAAAAGGCGCATTTATTCAATTTCGGCCTGAATCACACCCTGAGTATCAACGACAACAGTTTCCTGAAAACGACGATTTCCTACTCTGACGAGGCCGTCGCCGACGATATTTTCGAGTCGAAAGTCATCCCGTTTTTTGACGACGAAGGCAATCATCTCCGCGATTCTGTATTGAGCAAAAGGCTCAATTTCAACGGAAACCTGCAAAAACCGACCTACCGGGGAGCCGTCACGTATCACCACAAAATCAACGCCCGCAACAAAATTCAGGTCGGTACAAACTACACACTGTTCGATTTTGATTTTCGGCAAAGCCAGTTGCGCGGCGACGCGAACGAGCGGTTCACACTCGTGAATATGGACGAAAATGTGGCGACGGTTCGCAATTTCGTGAGCTGGAAACACCGCCTGAACGAGCGATTTGAACTCGTGTCGGGCTTCCACAACCTGAATGTTTTGCTCAACGACCAAAGCACGTTCGAGCCAAGACTTGCTCTGAACTGGAAAACCCGCGCGGGCTGCGTCATTCACGCAGGCTACGGCCTGCACAGCAACATGGAGAGCATCCACAACTATTTTGCAAAAGTGGAACGACCCGACGGCAGCGTGACCGAACCGAACCGGGATCTCGGTTTGCTGAAAGCCCACCATTTCGTGCTGGGTTTTGAAAAACGTTTCGGCAAAAACATGATGGCAAAAGTCGAGGCATACTACCAGGATTTGTACGATTTGCCGGTCGAAAACCTCGACACGAGTTATTACGCCACCATCAATGAAGGACTCGAATTTCGCTACGTTGATTTGGTCAACAAAGGTGTCGGCAGAAATTACGGGGTCGAAATCACGCTGGAAAAATTTTTCAGCAACAATTATTATTACCTGATAAATGCCTCCCTTTTCGAGTCGAAGTACAAATCACTCGAAGGCGTGTGGCGCAACACGCAGTACAACGGCAACTATTTGGTCAACATCCTTTTTGGGAAAGAATTTGTCAATCTCGGCAAACGCAACAACCAGACGCTCGGACTGAACGCCAAAGTTTTCTTTGGCGGCGGCAGGAAAATCATCCCGCTTTTGCGCGACGCACAGGGAAATCTCGCTGTTGACCCCGCCAATGGCCGCTACTGGGACTACGAAAAAGCCTACGAAAACAGCCTCGAAGACGTGTACCAAATCATCGTATCGGCAAGTTACAAGTGGAACAAACGGCGGGCGACCCACGAGATTTTTCTCAATCTGGACAACGTGACCAACCACAAAGGCAAAATTTCGGAGTTCTACGACGAGCGCGAACCGGGCAAAGTCGGCTACCTCACGCAGTTTGGTTTTTTCCCGAATCTGATGTACAGGGTTTATTTTTGAATAGTTGAGAGAGTTGAGAAGGGTTGAGAAAAGTTGAGAAATCGTGGAACCCTCTACGTTATCAACCTCATCAACCCTTATCAACTTTATCAACCTTTACTCAACAAGTCGGTTAAATCAGCGATTCCATCGAAATGGCTTCGGTCGTAAAAGGCCGAGCCGCCATTTTCGCGGCGGTATTGATTTAACCGGCTGTTTATGAAAAATCACAACGCTGTTGCCACCGAAACATCCCTGCCTTCCACAGAGGCGGCGCGACAAATCATGGTTGACTTCATGATGTCCAATTTTGAGATGCTTTCACAGGAAGAAGCCAGGGTGCTCTTCAGTTTTTCCCAGATAAAAACATTCGCACAGGGCGATTTTTTGATGAAAGAAGGCCAGATTCAAAGGGGCTGTTTTTTCGTTATTCAAGGCTGCGTCCGGGAATACTACCTGATAGACGGCGAAGAAAGAACAACCGCTTTTTACACGGATATGCAGACCGTCACGTCGGTCGCCAGCAGCAAACCGAAATCGCCCGTAAAATTTTACTTGGAATGTCTGGAAGATACCGTCGCGACTTTCCTGAGTATCGAGGCCGAAATGGAGATGTACCGGCAATTCCCCTGGGCAGAGTCGCTCTGCCGGTTAGGCGCTGAAGAGATTGTTTCCGAGTATCAAAATACGCTGGCAAACTATATGCTCAGTACCCCTGAAGAACGTTATTTGAACCTCATGGAAGATCGGCCTGAATTGCTGAACCGGGTGCCGCAATATCAACTCGCCAGTTACCTCGGTGTGAAACCCGAGTCCCTGAGCCGGATACGAAAAAGAATCTCTACGCGGGGCCATCTGCCTCCTGTATCGCTGGTAGAACATCCCGGTCAGTCCTTGAAATCTGCCCTTTCCAGCCGGTAAACGAAGGTGTCGTCTTCGCCGAATTGCCGCCTTTCCACAAAACGGAATCCCAACCGTTCGTAGAAGCGGTGCGCTGCCGTGTTCGAGGCCAGCGGGTCAATCAACACCGCCTGCACCGCCGGGTTGGCGAAACAGCGCTGCAGCGCCAGCCGCATTATTTCGGAGCCGTAGCCCTTGCCGGTGTCTTCCGCTTCGCCAATCCAAATATCAATGGCGCGCAGGTTGTCGGGCACGTCGCCCCAGTAGTGCGTTTCCTCCTGCGCCGGGTCAATGATTTGCACAAAACCGATAGGGCGACCCTCCAATTCGGCGATGAGTTGCTCGCGCCAATCGGGGTCGCGGAGCAGTTCGGTTTCCCATTCCCAGTCGTCGTTCGGGTCGGATTCGACGACGTGCGGTTGTTCGTCCCAATGGCGGAGCAGGGCGAGGTCGGCGATGTCAGCCGGACGGAGTTGAATCATTTTCATAGAAAATTGGATGGGTGAAAAGGTATACTACTGGGCATTTTTTCTTCGTGTGTCAGACATTCCATGTTTCAAAAACATGGAATGTCTCCTGTGCTCACATCATTCCGCGATACATTTTTTTCTTCGCGGGAAAAATTGGTAAGTCGCCGGGCAGTATCGGTATCGCCGCCGCGTCGGGTCGCCCCCACCTTTGTGTCATCAAATCGCAACAACATTTTCAAATCAATTTAAATCAAAAAACGATGACACAGTTTACTGTCCCCACCCGCGACCAGGTTTCCGAAAACAACCAAAATCTCTTTGATAACCTGCAAAAAGGCCTCGGTTTCGTGCCGAATCTCTACGCTTATTTTGCCAAAAGCGACACCGCGCTGGGCGATTATCTCGCTTTGCAAAACCGCAAAAGTACTCTCCGTGCCAAAGAACGCGAGGTCATCAACCTCGTGGTGAGCCAGGTGAACGACTGCCGCTACTGCCAGGCGGCACACACGGTAATTGGTAAAATGAACGGCTTCAGCGACGAACAAATCCTCGAAATCCGCAGCGGCGAAGCTTCTTTTGACCCAAAACTCGACGCGCTCGCCCGTTTCGTCAAATCGCTCGCTGTAAATCGCGGCAAACCCGAAGCCTCCGCCACCCAAGCCCTATTCGCCGCAGGTTACAACGAGGCCAACCTTGTGGACATCATCATTGTTACAGGCGACAAAATTATCAGCAATTACATCCACGGCGTGACGCAGTTCGCTATTGATTTCCCGGTAGCGCCCGTTTTGGAAGAGGTGCACGCTTAAGCAGTATTGCTTTTTCTGACAGGATAGGCAGTGTTTAGTACTGGGACACATTTCTTCTAACACAGAGCCGCAAAGGACACAGAGAAATAAAAGTTTGGTGTTCAGAAAGATAAAACTCTGTGAACTCCGTGACTCTGTGTTAAAATTATTGAGTTCACTTGCTTACACGATTTTGAAGCAAAAATATCCGGTAAACCCTGTCAATCCTGTCTAAACATCATCTTGTTGTCCATTTTGCATCTAAAATTTTCAACCATGAAATATGCACTTTTGCTTGCCATAGTTCTCTTTTTTATAGTTAACGTTTTTGCCCAAACCGAAACCAAATCTGTGTATGCCACCAAAGCCGGGGCCATTAAAGGCTACGACCCGGTCGCTTATTTCACCCAAAGCAAACCCGTGAAAGGCGCGGCGGACATCACGTTTGAGTGGAATGGCGCGACTTGGCATTTCGCTTCCGCCGAAAACCGCGACTTATTCAAACAAAATCCTGAAAAATACGCGCCGCAGTACGGCGGTTGGTGCGCTTACGGCTGGGCGCAGGGCTATCCTGCCAAAACGGAGCCGGAAGCATGGAGCGTCGTGAATGGCAAGTTGTACCTGAATTACAACCTCTCCGTGCAAGCCGATTGGAACAAAAAACAGGCGGAGTACATCCAGACTGCTGATAAAAATTGGGCGAATGCCGTCAAGAAATAAGCCCTCTCGTCACGAGGCCGTCTCATAAGTCATTAGGAGTCATTATCAATCATTTTTTTCGATTTGAAAACCCTTGTTCGTAAGGCTTTACAAATTACTTAAAATGACCCTTAATGACTGATAATGACTTATGAGACACCCTCGTCTTTTGTATTGTTCAGAATTAGCACATTAGCATAAAATATGCACTACGAATACAAAGAACCAGCCGTCGGCGGACAGTTTTTGATGACGATGGCGCACCCCTCTTTTGCCCGGCATTTTTTTCGGGAACGCGACCAAAAACTGCTCGGCATCGTCTGGAACCGGGGGGCGGCGCAGCGCATCACGATTGACGAGGCGGAGTACGATTTTCCGGCGAATGCTTTTTTGAGCCTCAATGTGAGCCACTCTTTCCGGCTCGAACGCCCGGCTGACGCGGTGGTGTGGCAGTTCAACCGCGAGTTTTACTGCATCGTTGACCACGACCAAGAGGTGTCCTGCGCGGGGCTGTTGTTCTACGGCTGGCGCGGCGCGGAGCCGATTTTTCCCGCCGAGGCCGACACGCGGCAGTTCGATTTGCTGGCACGCGTTTTTCAAGAAGAGTTTGAGACGCAGGACAATATTCAGGGCGAAATGCTGCGCGTTTTGCTCAAACGCCTTATCATCAAACTCACCCGGCTGGCGAAAAAGCAATATCTGAACGACGCCATGAACGAGTCGGAGTTGGGCGCTGTGCGGCAATTCAATATGTTGGTGGAAAACAACTATAAAAAACTCCACCAGGTGCAGGACTACGCCCGGCTAATGTTCAAATCGCCGAAAACGCTCAGCAATCTCTTTGCCCGCTACGGCCAAAAAAGCCCGCTGCAAATCATCTCCGAACGGATTTTATTGGAAGGCAAACGCCAGCTGATGTACACCGACCGGCCCAACAGCGAAATCGCGTTCGACCTCGGCTTTGAAGAACCAGCACATTTCAGCCGTTTCTTCAAAAAAATGGCGGGTCAAAGTCCCTCGGATTTTAAAAAGGATTTGAAGGCGCAAATGGTCAGCAAAGGCTCTGAAAACGCTGCAACCGTCGCATGACCATTTGCGCGACGGATTGGGATTTACCTTGTGCGCTCGGCCAAAGCCTTGATTCTCTCCATTGCTTCGGGCAACAAAACCCGGTAACGGGCGCCAAATTTTTTCCCAAAAACGCCTTTCAGCAAACCCGTGAATCGCACTTCGTGCGTGAAAAACGTGCGCCCGCTGCGTACTTCCAAACTACGGCGCACGGTGAGCGAGCCGAACGGAATCGCCGTTTTCAGGACGTACATTTTGCCGTTTTCAAATTCTGAAATTTTGAATTTCGAGACCGGGCCTTGGTCGGGCCGGAGTTTGCCTTTAGCGTTCAGACCAAAATTCCCGTCCAGTTCGGCGGCTCTCAGGCCTGTGTCCCAGGTAGGCCAATTAGACACATCCGTCCAGATTCGCCAGATGTTTTCGGGTGTCGCGCCGGTTTCTACGGTCCAACGGAAATGTGTGTTCGTGCCTTCGGCGAGGGGTGTTTGGGCGGTTGCGGTGGCGATGCTCATGGCGAATAAAAGGCTGAGTGTTGCTGATAAAGTGTTCATTTTCTGAATTTTTCAGCAAAGGTCGCGGCGTTCGCCGAGCAGACACTTGATGTTTGTTAAGAAGTTGTTTGAGTTATTCTTACCGGGTCAAAAAGGCATATTTTGAAGCCATATTGCATCATTTTCTCAACCCATAGCTCCACTATGAATTTCAAAAATGATTTTATCTGTCTCCAAAATCTACTCTTTTTGTCTCCGGCAGAGTAACTCAAACAACTTCTAAGTTCGACTCGCCATTTTCCGAATCCGGCTCAAACTCTCCGGTGCGATGCCGAGATAGGAGGCGAGGTGTTTCAAGGGTACGCGGCGCACCAGTTCCGGCTCCTCCGCGAGCAATCGGCGGTAGCGGGCTTCGGCGGTTTCGGTTTGAAATTCCGTCAGGATTTCTTCCGTGTAAACCTGCACCTCCTGAATCAACTGGCGCACAAAACGTCGCCACGCCGGGCATTGGTCGTAGAGCCTGTCCGCGTCGTCGTAGTGTGCGGCGAGCAAATCGCAATCTTCGAGCGCTTCGATGTTTTCTGTCGCGGGCGTTTGGTTGGAAAAACTCTGAATGGCGGTGAAAACGTAGTTTTCATACAAAAAATACTTCGTGCGGTCGAGGCCGTCGCGCCAGAAAAACCAGCGCAGCAGGCCGGAATTCAGGAAGTACAGGTGGCGGCAAATTTTGCCTTCAGCGAGCAGCAAAGTGCCGGTTTTGATTTGTAAAGGTTTGAAAATGAGTTGAATTTCTTCCCATTCCCGCTCCGGCAGCGCGACTTTTTCCGAGATGAATTTTTTGAGCAACAGTTTTTCCATGTCAGCGAAACAAGCAGTCGCGACGTAAGTTTTTCGTGAACCCATGTCGGCGGAGGCTGTTAAATCGAGCATGGAGACAATCATCCGAAAAGCAAATAACACCCATTATTTTTTGCTCGATGAAGCGGTCGCCGAAGCCGCCGTGGGGCAGTTTGGAAAACGTGTGGTGTGCCGCCTGAATGACGCACACGACCTGCACTGTGCCATCATGCGTTCCAAATCAGAAGGTTGGTACATCATGGTTGGTGCGGCAGTTTGCAAAAAATTAGGCTTGAAAGAAGGCAGCAAAATCCGCTTCGAGTTGCGGGCCGACGAGAGCGAACACCAGTTCAAAGTGCCGCCGGTGTTTCAGGAAATTTTGGATTCCGACCCCGACTTCGCCGAAGCATTCAGCCAACTCAGCGAAGGCCGCCGCCGGGGACTGATGGCGCTGATTGCCCGCACCAAATCCGAGCAATTGCAAATTGACAAAACCCTGGCGCTGGCTGAATTGGTCAAAAGTGGTGTTACGGACCCGCGAAAATTGGCAAAAACAATCTGATTCGGGTTTATGCAGGCACTTCGATAATCTTTTCTGACATCACCTTGCCCTTTCCGCCCGCCAGCAAATAGGCGATGTTGTTTTTATTGTCAAAAAACAATTCGACTATCAGGATACTGGGCATGGGCGGATTCATGAACCATCCCTGTTCTATCTGAAAATGGCTTTTTGAAATTCCCATCGTGTCGTGGAGATAGCAAGCCAAAGTGCCCGCACCCATACCCGTCGCGGACTCTTCGTTGATGCCATACCTCGGTGCGAACATCCGAACGGTGGCATCCCTGCCGGGGCGCATCGTTTCTTGTGAAAAAACGTAGTATCCGATGAGGTCGAGTGTTTCGCTTATTCGTCCGATAGCCTCAAAGTCCGGTTGGATGCGCGCTAAAACTGCCTTGTTTTTTAGGGGAACTATCAGCATGTTGTTGCCTGTATTAACCACCTGAAACGGCGCGGCAGGCAAAGCATCGGCGCGCTCAAGCCCCAAAGAACTCAAAATCTCCGAAGCCATATCCGTGACGTCCCTGTACGACGGCTTCGTTTGCTCCATGTAAGGTTCGCCGTTGCGCATCGAAATCCGCCGATTGCCATCAATGGTTTCTTTCGAGGTTTCGGGTTGCGGAATACGTCCCAATTGTTCGAGATAGGAAAAGGTGGCGATGGTAGCGTGACCGCAATGAGCAATTTGGCGGTTGGGAGTGAAAAAATCCAGTTTGAAATCAGCCTGCGACGACCGGGAAACGAAGGCAGTTTCCGAAAGCCCGACGTTAGCGGCGATGTACTGTTTTTGAACGCTGGAAAGCGCGTCGGCGTCCAGCACGACACCGGCAGGGTTGCCACCTTGTTCGCCATCCACGAAAGCGTTGATGATTTTGACTTTGACTTGCATTTGCTTGCAATTTGTGTCAACAAAACGTTTGCTTCTTGCTTCGGTTTAGCCAAATAATCAATTCCGCTCCCGACTTTTTCAGGGATTTTCCGGGTAGGCTCTAAACGTCTTTTTTCAACCGCTCACTTCTTCCACCCCTCAATCAAACGCCCGATTTTTTCCCAACTTACCAATTTGAAATTCTGCCGTTGCAATTGCCCGCCGTTGTAGTTGAAACCGTCCTGTGCGGCGAACAGGCCTTTCGGGTATTTTTTTCCCAATGGCACACTCACCGCATCTATGCCGTCGGTTTCTTCCACGCCGTCCACCGTTTCGCCGTCCGATATTTTGAAACTGCCGAGGTAGCGGTTGTCGCCGCCGCGCTCGAAGACGGCATAGGAAAAATTGCCCTGCGAACTTGCCAGCAGGTAGCCGCCGCTGCCGTTTATCTTGTACAAAGTCAGCCCTTCCACGTCGTAGGCGATGTTCGGGTTATCTTCGCCGCTCATTTTCAGTAAGATGCGCGTACTGGCGCCATCCGGCTCGGCAGACATTTTCCAGATGCCCCGGTCTTCTTCGCCGACGTAGAGCGTGCCGAAATCCTCGTCGGCCACCATGCCTTCGGTTTGAGAATCGAAAGCGATTTGCCGCGCCAGTTTCAGGTCAATTTTGCCCTCAGGCGTCGCTATCAACTCGAATTGTTGTACGGTGCCGTTTTTCCCGCTGGCAAAAAGATAAGGCTTTTTCGTGCGCTTGCTTTGGTAAAAACAAAAGCCATACACGTCTTTCACGGCGTTGGTGTCAATTTTCAAAACTCCGGCAGCAATGTCGGAAAGTGTGCCATCGGCGGGGTTGAGGCGAAAAATGTCAATGGACTGGTCGCTGCGGTTGGTGCAGCCCACGAGGTCAATTTTTTCCTTGCCGAGCGAAAAGCCGTACATCACGTCGATGTTGTTGATGCGACCGGTCGGGTAGAAGGCTTTTTCAGCGCCTTGCAAATCGAACACGACCACGCCCCCTTTTTTATTGGTGCCAATGACGAGGCTTTTTTCGGCATCCGCAGCGTTGACCCAAATCGCCATATCGTCGGCAGCGTCGTCGTCGGCGTGGGGCGAGTGGACGGCGCCGGTTTCTGCGTCGGCTGTGACAATCTCGGTTATTTTTGTCTGTTTAGCGAGGGCTTCGGCGTACTCGAGCGAGTCCTCGCGGGCTTCGAGTTGTTCTTCGGTGAGGGCGGCGGGTTTGGGTTTTTCGGTTTGGCAGGAAGCCCATGCGAGGCAAATCAAGGTAAAATGCAAAATGCGGTAAATGCTCATAGAGTATGTTGTAGATTGAAGAGAACACCGAAATCGCCGAATCCACCGATGCCGCCGATTTTTTTAAGGCAAATTTTTTGGGCGGTATCGGTGCATTTCAGTGTTTGCGGTGTTCATCTGGAAAATCAAAAATTCAGTTTCACCCCCACTCTTCCCCACCACGAGTAAAATTCCTGTTGTTTGATGCGGTCGGGCGTGCCGAGGTAGTAGCGCAGAGGCGTATTGGTGATGTTGATGATGTCAACGAAGGCGTTGAGGTTTTTGGTTATGTCGTAGTTGGCCGTGAAGTCGAGACGGAATTCCTTGTCGTAGTATTCGTCCAAATCCTTGTCGGCGCCGAGTTGGTAGAGGAAAGCGTCGTGGTAGTTGGCCGTGAGGCGCACAAAGAGTTTTTTGGCATCGTAAAACAAAGCGACGTTGGCTGTGTGCCGCGCCTGACCGGGCAAAGTGATTTGTTCCTGTTCGCCGCTGGGGTTCACGATTTCCGCATCGTCTTCTCCAAAAATCACGACCGCGTCGGTGTAATTGGCGGGCAAACGTTTGGGAATCAAGGCCTCCGAATAAGTGTAGGTGTAGTTGGAATAAATGCCGAAGTTGCCGAGGAAACCCGGTAAAAAATCAAATTTGGACTGCCACTGCAACTCTGCGCCATAGACGAAGGCCTTGTCCCCGTTGACGGCTTTGATGATTTCCACCAAGCCGAAATCTTTGGGGTCGCCTTCGTGGGCGAAACGTTTGAAAAAGAAAATAAAGTCGTCGATGCGTTTGTAAAACACCCCGCCGGAGATGATGCCTTTTTTCAAATAACGTTCGGCGAGAAAATCCACGTTCGTCGAGCGCGGGTAGCGCAGGTTGGGATTTCCGAATTTCACCTCGTCGCGGTCTTCTTCGCGGTAGGGCAACACGTCGTCGAAATTGGGACGCGAATAGGTGTACGTCAAAGCGGCGCGCAGGTTGAAATTGTCATTGAGCGCGTATTTCATCTGGACTTGTGGCAGCCAGAATTCGTGCGTGCGCTCGTCGGTCAAAGTGTCAATGCCGAGAAATTTGTTGCCGTCGGTGAGCACTTTCGCGCCGGTGTAGTCAATGTCCGTGCGCTCATAACGAAGCCCGGCAATGAGCATCAGGCGGTTAAAATCATGGCGCACCATCCCGTAGCCCGCGTAAATCCGCTCCTTCGCCTCGTAGTCTTCGCCGAACGACTGGGTTTTGGTCGCGTTGCGGTCGTAGATAAAATGATGCGGGTAAAATTCGTAGAAATCGCGCATCAAATCGGGCGAGGGCATATACTCCAGCACATAACCCTGGTCGAGCAAATTGTCGTCGCGGAAACCGTCGTTGACCGTCGTGAGCGAGAGCTTCGGCCCGGTGTCGGGATAGGCCAACGGTTTTTGAAAATAAGCCCCGAACTCTTCCGATTCGATGTTGCGCTCTTTGTTTTTCGCTCTGATTTTTCCGCCAAACTTGACATAGCCGCTGTTTTTCGCATTAAAAGTGTGAGGCAAAGTCAGGTTGAAACGCGGTGTGTAATTCAGGTCCGTCACCTTGCGGTCTTCCCGCAACAAGTCGTCCAATTCATAATTGTCGTAATCGGTGGCGTTGACGGCATCCGACGAATCGGGCAGTTCAATCCTCGGATACGCCGGGTCGTCGAAGTTGAAACGCGTGGCGATGGCTTTGCCCGGATTGCTGAACGAGACTTCCAGCCGGTCGGGTTCTTCCTCTTGGGCGTAGGCGAAAAACATCTGATAATCGAGCGTCGCCTTGCCGATTTTGTGCTCGCCGCCGAGACTCAAAGTGCTCAGTTGTTGCTGTTTCACCCTCGCCCGCGCGTCATGCACGACGCTGCCGTAGAGGTAATATTCGTAGGAAAGCGCGTCGTCCAACTCGTAAATTTTCCGGTAGCGCAGTTCGTCGTCGGTGAAGCGGTTGTACATCGCCCGGAGATAGACGTAGGAGTTTTTGCTGAACCTGTAATCGAAGGTCGGCGCCACGCTGATGCGGGTGCGGGTGATGTCGTAGTGGCGGAATTGCGCCTCGCGGAACTGCACGAAATAATTGTTCACACCCGAATCCTGACTGCCGAAGAAGGGGCCTTTGGCAAAGTCGTACTCGATGTTGTCCGTGCCTTGATTGTTTTGGAAAAAACTCGAATTGAGGTTGAAGCCAAAACGCCCAAAACGCTGACCATAAGTGTATTGCAACTGATAATTCGGCGTTTGGCGAAGATTGTTGTAGCCCCCGGCGAGCGTGGCGCGGATGTCGGGCGTTTCGTCGGCAGCCTCTTTGGTTTTGATGTTGACCGAGCCGCCGATGCCGTCGGCGTCCATGTCGGGCGTCATCACTTTCGACACTTCGATGAAGTCAATCTGGTCGGCGGGAATGATGTCCATGCCGACGTAGCGCACGCCGCCCTGCGGGGAGGGAATTTGCTCGCCGTTGATGTTGAAATTGGTCAGTTCGGGTGGGGTGCCGCGCAGTTGCACGAAACGTCCCTCGCCCTGGTCGCGCTGAAGCGTGATGCCGGGGATGCGCTGCATCACCTCGGCGGCGTTCATGTCGGGAAAAGTGGCGATTTGTTCGGCGGACACGATGTTCTTGATGCTCTCGGCTTTTTTCTGTTCGAGCATCGCGCGGATTTGACCTTCGGCTTTGCCCGAAATTTCCACTTGCGAGAGTGCCACGCTGTTCGTTTTCAATGAAATACGAAACTCCGGCGCGGGATTTTTTTCAAAATCGTGTCGCAATTTTTCAGTCTCATAGCCCAGCGCCGTGACGCGCAGCGACACCGTTTTCAAAGGAATATTTTGAATTTGGAAAAAACCGTTGGCATCTGAAATGGCGCCGAGTGTGGAATTTTCAATCAAAATCGTCGCGCCGGGAAGCGGCTCATTGCTCGCCGCATCGCGCACCGTGCCGGAGAGGGAAAAGGTTTGGGCGAACGAAATGGCGGCGAAAAGAAGTAGCGAAAAGGTTAGGCTATATTTGAAAAAACGAGACATGGACGATAAAGTGGGAACACAGAGGCACGGAGATACAGAGCATTTTAACTCTGCACCTCCGTGCCTCTGTGTTCAAAGAAAAAATATTACTGCCCAATCACCAATTTCTGCACGTACACATCTTTGCCCTGCAAGGCTTGGATATAGTAAGTGCCGGTGGGCAGGTTGCCGGTTTGGAACACGAGGTTTTTGCCCCACGACGACAGCATGGTTCTCAGCAAACGCCCTTGCAAATCGAAGAGGCGGACGGTGGCTTCGCCATCCGATTCCAGTTCGAGGTTGATGTTGCCGGGCAACGCCGGGTTCGGATAGACTTTCAGGCTTTTGGCCGAAGGGCTGAAAATGTCGTGGATGGAAGTGGACTGCGAGGAATAGTAAATCACCAAACGCGGGCGGCGTTCGGGGTGGTTTTGGCCGTCGCCACCGTCTTCGGGGTCGGCGATGTTTTCGTAGGACTCAAACTCGCGGGCGTTTTCCACGTCCGTGACGCCTTGATTTTCACCTTCCATAATGAAGGCGATGGCGTTGCCGGGCGCCCAGCCACTGCGATTGACGACTTCCTGCACGAGTTCTTTCAAGTCGGGCGTTTGGTGCTGTGTCCAAAGGCCCCACTCTTCGGCGACTTCCCAAAGGAGTTTCGCCGTGGTGCGCGGGCGAGCGGTGATGAGCGCGGTTTCGACGAAGGTTTGCGCGTTGTCGCTGGCTTCAGCGGTGATGGTGATTTTGGCTACATCGTCGGCAGTTTTGCCTTCGTGCGACCAGACCTGGATAAAGGCCGAGTTAATCACGGCATTTCTCGGAATAAAGATGTTGCGAAAGCGGAGGCCGGCGATGTTGATGATTTGGTCTTCGGGCGCGCCTTCCCAACCGGCGTCGAGGTCGTCGTCGTAAAGTGAATCGAACTCGTCATTGACTTGTTCGGCATCGTCGGAGGAGGCTTCGAAGGTCACGCCGTCTTCTTCGATGGTGTCGGTGACGGCGATGGGCACTTCAAAACGGGCGTTGTCAACGGAGTAATAAATGACCAATTCGGGGCGGCGTTCGGGGTGATTTTGGCCGTCGCCGCCGTCTTCGGGGTCGGCGATATTTTCAAACGACTCGAATTCGCGGGCGTTTTCTACGTCCGTAACGCCTTGATTTTCACCCAACAGAAATAGCGCCAGCGCGTTGCCGGGCGCCCAGCCGCCGCGATTGACGATTTCCTGAATGATGTTTTTCAAATCGGGTGTGCGGTAGGGTTCCCACAGTTCCCATTCTTCGGCGACCTCCCAAAGCAGTTGTGCGGTCGTGCGCGGGCGGGCGGTTATCAGGTCAACTTCATTGAAGGTCAGGGCGTTGTCGGCGGCTTCTCCGGCGATGGTGATTTTGGCGACATCGTCGGCAGATTTGCCTTCGTGGGAGTAGAAGATGATGAAGGCCGAATCAATTTTCGCACCTTGCGGGATGTGAATATTGCGAAAGCGGAGGCCGGTTGACAGAATATTTTGGTCTTCCGGTGCGCCTTCCCAACCTGCGTCGAGGTCGTCGTCGAAAAGCGCGTCAATAGCATCATTCTCTTGTTCGGCATCGTCAGACGAGGCTGCGAAGATGACGCCGTCTTCTTCAATGGTGTCGGTGACGGCGATAAAAGTGCGGAGTTCGAAGTTTTGCGCGTAAGAAACGCTTTGCAAAAGGCTGAAAAAGGCAATCAGCAAAAGGTAGAAAGTTTTGCTCATGGGACAGGTTATGTTTAGATGGCAAGATGTGCGCAGGAAAGCGACAAAAGTATCGGGAGCGGCTGCGAACGGGGGGCGAACGGAGTTTAACTTACGGTTAAATTTGTAAGCCCCCGAAAACGTTGACATATGTCAAGACTCGTGGAAAGAGCGGGGTTGACCTTTGCCCCAGATTTTTTCAACCAACTCTTTTCACATCATGAACAAACTATTAGGTCTTGGCCGCTGGCTGTTTATTCTCTCTTTTTCCATGTACGTTATGCTCCATTTCGCCCTGCCCGACGTGGGTGTGCAGCAGTTCGTTCCGAAATTTTTGCCTTTCCCGTATTTCTGGAATTACTTCACCGGAGCGTGCATCCTCGTGTTCATCGTGAGCGGTGTTATCGGGAAATACGACAAACTCGCTGCCTTGCTCATGGCGCTCTACATTTTCATTGTCATCGTGTTCGTCCACGCGCCGAAGGCCGCCACCGACCAGATGGACATGCTCAATATTTTCCGCAACACGAACATGATTGGCGGTTTGCTGATGTACGCCGCCGCCTTCGCCCGCGACAAGCGACTTGTCGGCTGAAACAATCAGATTTATTTTCTAAAATACTGACAACCAAGAACCAACAACGAACAACCAACAACTATCAACTATCAACCTTTTTTCACACCATGCTCACCACTATTTCTGAAAAAGTCACCTTCTCCAACGTGGAGCCTTCGGTGCTTTACAATCTTTACATGAACGCCGAACAACACGCGGCTTCCACTGGCGCGCCTGCCGATATCCGGGAGGAAATCGGCGCGTCGTTCAGCCTCTACGGCGGCTATTGTTTTGGAAAAAACCTGCATCTGGAGCCTAACAGCCTCATCGTGCAAACATGGAAAGCTGCCAACTGGCCGGCGTCGCAAAACACCGTTCTGACGCTTCGCTTCGAGGCCGACGGCGGCGACACGCACGTTTATCTCAGCCAGGCTAACCTCCCGGCGGAAGAAGCGGCCTCCATTGAAAAAGGCTGGAGCGAGTGGTACTGGGACAAATGGCGGGCGCATCTGGAGGGGCATTGACAGCCAAAATTTAGGAGGGATGAAGCCAAGTCAGGCGGTGACTCGAAGTCGCCGCCTGACTTTTTAATTTTGTGGCAGTCGCGTTGCTACTTTTGCCGCCATGTTCCAACGCCTCACCGACTACATCCGCGCTCGCGTGGAAGCCGACGACGAATCGCTGGCTTTTGTGCTTTCGCATTTCAAGCCCGTAAAAGCCAGGCGCGGCGAACTTTTGCTAAACTTTGGCGACGTGTGCCGCTACTGCTATTTCACGAACAAAGGCGCGATTCAGATTTTTTACTTGGATAAAAACGGCGACGAGGCTACGCGCGATTTTGTTTTTGAAGGCACTTGGGTCACGGAATTGAGCAGTTTTATCCATCAAAAACCCGCCAAGGAAAGTTTCAAAGCACTCGAACCGTTGGAGTTGCTCGCCATCAGCCGCGACAATTTTTTCAAACTCGTGGAGGCTGTGCCGCAGTTTGCGCATATTTACCAGAAGAATTTGGAACTCTCTTACACGCGCTCGGTGGAGCGCATCGGCAGTTTTGTGAGCATGGATGCCGAGCAACGCGTCCGATGGTTGTACGAAAATCAGCCGCATTTGCTGACCCGTTTGTCCAATAAGGCCATCGCGTCGTATCTTGGCATTTCGCCAGAGACGCTGAGCCGGATGAAGGCGCGACTTTAATTCAACGAAACTCCTGTTTATTTACAATTGTCAGAAAATGAAACGTTTACCTGTTACACTGTTTTTCCTGGCGGCGTTTTGCGTCGCTTCGTTCGCCCAAACGAACAACCAGGTCGTCTTTACTTTCACTCATAAAGTAGGCGACGACACGCTTTCCCTCGGGAAAACTTTTTTCTATACCTGGAATAGCAAACTCGTGAAACTGACCCGCGCAGAGTTTTACCTTTCCAAAATTGAAATCCTGCAGGCAGGCGGCGATAAAGTGCCACTCAGCGATCAATACCTGCTCGTCAATGCGTTGAATCCCAATGCCGAATATGCACTCGGCGAATGGCCGGTAGCGGCTGCGACGGGTGTGAAAATGGGCCTTGGCGTGGATGCCGAACACAATCACCTCGACCCGGCTCAGTATCCTGCCGACCATCCGCTGGCGCCCAAAAACCCTTCCATGCACTGGGGTTGGGCAGCCGGATACACGTTTTTGGCCATCGAAGGCGAGGTGGACCACAATGGCGACGGCACGCCGGAAACGATTTTTCAGTACCACAATATTGACGACTTGCTCTACAAAGTCATCGAACGCAACGGCGAAGCGACTGCCGAAAATGGCGTGTTGAGGCTGCATTTCGACCTCGATTATGTCAAGTTATTTGAGGAAATCCCGCTGGACGCCAATTTTATCAATCACGGCAACAATCCTGCGAACCAGCAAATGATGACCAACGCTGCCAATGAGCCGTTCATCACGCTGAAAAACGTGTCGGCCGTACCCGAAGTGCTGGAAAACTCGCTTGCGGTTTCTGCTGCGCCCAATCCTGCTGCTGACGAAACGCTGATTCGCTATGACATTCCGGCGGTTTCCTCGCTCGACCTGGTGCTGACCAACGGTCTCGGGCAATCTGTGCGCACGGTAAACGGGCTACCCAATACAGGCTCAACCCGCCTGGTCACTGCCGATTTGCCGGCCGGTATTTACCAGTACGCTTTTTATGAAAACGGCCAGTTGATGGCGCGCAAGCAGTTGATCGTCCAGCATTAAAAATCCGGGTTTTTCGTCCATCTTTTAAACCTGCGCCTCTTTTTTCCGTCATAGCACACAAATTGGACATTTTGCAAACGCCTGCGACGAACAAGCCCGCGTCAGACGAACAGATTTTGGAACTACTGCGCTCGGACCGGACGTTTGAGCGCGGGTTTCGGTTGCTGATGAGTCAATACAAAGAGCGGCTTTACTGGCATATTCGGCGGCTGGTACTCGTGCATGAGGATGCTGACGACGTGCTTCAAAACACGTTCATCAAAATCTACAAAGGCATTTTGCAATTCGAGGGAAAATCAAAATTGTACACCTGGCTTTATCGCATTGCGACCAACGAAGCCATCACCTATTTGCAAAGCAAAGCCCGCCATGCCGCTGCGTCGCTCGATGACACGACCACGCTGCTGACCAATCGCCTGCAAGCCGACGAGTGGTTCGACGGCGACGAAGTGCAGGTCAAACTGCAAAAAGCCATCGCTCAGTTGCCTGAAAAACAGCGTCTTGTGTTCAATTTGCGCTATTACGACGAAATGTCTTACGAAGAAATGTCGGCCATGCTTGATACTTCGGTGGGTGCGCTGAAAGCCTCGTTTCACCACGCGGTGAAAAAAGTGGAAGCGGTTTTTCGCGAAGTTTGAAACCCGAAAAAGTGAGTTTTATGAAAAAAGAATTGCTCGACGACGAATTAAAAGAACACTCGCCTTTGCTACGCGACGCGAAAAAGCAGGGCGACGGTTTCCGGCTGCCCGAAGGATATTTCGAGGCATTGGAAGACGCGGTTTTTAGCCGCGTGGATTCGGCGGGTGTGCGCAGGAAGCCGGTGTTGGAAACAAGACGCGGCGGCCTTTTCGGACGTTTTTCGCGTTCGGGAATTGCCTGGGCGGCAGCGGCGGTGTTCGTCGTGGTTTTGGCGGCAGCGTGGTTTTTCAAAACTCGCTTCGCCCAACCTTCGGCGCCGGTCGCCACGACACAGCAGGAATTGACAGCGGAAGAAATCGAAACCTACGTGGTGGAAAATATCCAGGATTTTGACGCCAGCCTGATTGCTGCAGTTCCGGTCGGCGAACTTGTGCCACCAGAGACAAAATCTGCGACCCCAATCGAGCATAATCCCGCTGCATCTGACCCGCTCGACGACCTTTCAGACGAAGAACTCGAACTTTTGCTCAAGGAAATGAGCGATGAAGAACTGGAAAATCTGCTTAAGACCTAACCTTTTAAATTGTTGCACGCCATGAAGCGCCCGTTTTTTATCATTTTGATTTTTAGCGTTTTACCTGTCCTTGTTAAGGGCCAGGATAATATCGCCGACCGCGTCAAAGCCTTGCGCGCCGAAGTGTACACGCGAGTGCTCAACCTTACTTCCGATGAAGCCGAGAAGTTTTGGCCGATTTTCAACGAGTACGTGAACAACAAGGAAAATTTGCAAAAACAACTCCGTCCTGAGGGCGATCTCGACGGCATGAGTGATGCCGAAGTAGAGGAATACGTGAAAAAATACTTTGAAATCCGCCAGAAAGAATTCGATTTGGAAAAAGACCTGGTGCAAAAACTGCGCAAGGTGCTGCCCGTTCGGAAAATTGCCAAATTGCCCAAAGCCGAACGCGAATTCCGCGAATCACTTCTCAAACGTCTGCAGGAATTGCGGGAAAAGCGACAGGAACGGCGTAATCCGGGTGGCCGGAATTGACGAACCTCCTGTTGGCAAAAAAAGTCCGCATCTCGGTAATCTTCGAGATGCGGACTTTTTTGTTGAAAAAATTACCTGAAAACTATCGCACCGCGAATGCTCCGTCGAATTTTGGCTTCCAGGTCTCGGCGATAGCCCAGGCGCGAAACTTGGCATTATCAGCCGTCGGCCCGGTGAAAAGTTCGTCCACCGTCGTTTGAAACAAGGCCACCCAGCGGTCGAAGTGTTCGGCTTTGAGCGGGTGTTTCTGATGCAGGTCGAAGTGTTTTTGAATCGGATTGCCCCGGTAGGAATCGGCATTTCCCAAAAGCAAAAATTCCCAAAAAGCATACATGACCGGCAGGTGATGCGGCCAGTCCACTTTCGCTATGTCGTTGAAAATGTAGCCGATAACATCATCCTCCTGCACTTTGGCATAGAAAGCGTCAATCAGGGTTTTGACGTCGGCGGAGGTAAAGATGTCCGTTGTTGGTTGGTTGTTCATTGTTGTTCGTTTGTCGAGTTGACTTATCCGTTCCACAGCGGATGAAAGAAATGGAATTGTTGTGCTGGAAACGAACAACTAACAACCATCAACGGACAACGTTTTAATATTTTACAGTAATTTCCTGGTACAATTCATTCTTCGGGCCACGTGCCTGCATGGTGACGACGGGTTTGTCGTTGACCCAGTAAATTTTCAGGATACCGAAATTTTTCTTCACAATCATGTCTCCCACGCGGAATTTGTTGGGTTCGCTGGTGCCGCTGCGCACGTGCGTCATACCGCTCGATGTGAAATCGTAGAGCGGGTAGGAGAGGCCTTGCAATTCCATTTTTGAGACCTCCGTCATGTGGCGGTCGCCGGAAAGGATGAGCAGATTTTTGGGTTTCGTCTGGGCGATGAGTTGCAGGAGGCGCTTGCGCTGGTTGGGGAAGTTGCCCCATTTTTCGTGCGGGTGTTCGTCGGAGAGTACCTGGACGCTGGAGCAGAGGATGTTCAGGTTGGCTTTGCTGTTGCGGAGTTCATTTTCGAGCCATTTCCACTGGGCTTCGCCGAGCATGGTGCCGTCCATGTTGGGGATGTAGCGGCGTTGTTTGGTGGGATCGGGTTCGAGTGGGTCGCGGAAATAACGCGTGTCCATCACGATGATTTTGATGCGTTGGTTGCCGCTTCCGAAAGTGTAGGACTGGTAAGCGCCCTCGCGTTTGCGCAGCGGGCTGTTCATCGGGACGTCGAGAAAATCCATCAGGCATTTCTTGGCGCCTTTTTTAAAAGGATAATCCTTGCAGCCGTCGTTGATGCCGTAGTCGTGGTCGTCGTACACGCCGATTACCTGTGCTTTCGATCGCATTTTTTTATATTCCGGGTTGGTTTTCAGGCGCTTGTAATGAGCGGCAAGTGCCTTCATGTCTGAAGTGTCGGCGTAAATGATGTCGCCGAGCCAGACCCAAAGGTTGGGGCCATTGGCATTCACATCGGCCCAGAGTTGGGGCAGATTTACCTTGTTGCAGGAGCCGAAGCCGATGATTGCCAGGCCCTGCGTCGTGTCAACGGGTTTGGGTTTGTAGGCTTCTACGTCCAGCACTTCGATGTCTTCTTCGGCAACATTCCCGGATTTTTCCTGGAGGTTGTCTTTGGTTTTGGGGTCGGTTTTGGGTTTTCCTTGTTGCGCGAAAACAGCGTCGGTCAGGGCTAACGCCGCGACAAGCATAACCAGCAATTTCGATTTATTCATAAATGGGAAAATGAAACAGAGGATTGAAAAACAGAAAGTTCTCTTCAAACGAAGGTGGCGCGAAAATCGTACAAAGTACGACTTTATGATTCGTTAACTCGTGTTAAAGGACGTATCAGCCTTGTTGCGACGCGGAAAATGTCGCCGGGTATCAAAAAATATCAGGCAGGACAACTCTTACGTACGGCGTTTCGCCACTATATTTACCAAAACAAATATCACACGGCATGAACACAAAACTGCCCCTGCTGCTACCCCCGTCTTCGTCCCTTTGGCGGGCAAGCCTGCCCCTCCTCCTGCTACTTTTTTCCTGTAATTACACCATTAAAATAAAAGACGGCCCCACCGCTTTCGACCGGAAACAGTACGCGGTGGCTGCGCCTTTGCTGGAAAAAGAGTTTGGAAAAGCCAAAACCCGCACGGAAAAAGGCCGGCTCGCTTACGAACTCGCCGAATCCTGGCGCCAGACCGGGCAGGATGAAAAATCGCTCGAATGGTACAAAACCGCTTACGACAACAACTACGGCGCCGACGCGCTCAGGGGCTACGCCTACACTTTGAAAAAACTCGAACGATACCCGGCGGCCCGCGACGCATTCAAAAATCTGGGCATCGAGATCGGTTCGCCCTACGAGTACCGCAAGGAAATCACGGCCTGCACCGTAGCCGAAGGCTGGCTCAAAGAGCGCCCCGACAACGGCTGGAAAACGGAAGCCGCCGCATTCAACAGCCCGCAAAATGACTTCGCGCCCGTCTTTTACCGCGATGGACGGGTGGTGTTCACCAGCGACCGCGCCATGAGCAAAAGCGAAGAGCCTTACCGCTGGACGGGACACAAATTTATGGACATGTTTATCGTGGAGCCTGATGGCGCAAGCGCACAAGTGCTCGATAACTTTTTGAATACCAACGATAACGAAGGGACGCCCTGCTTCAACAGCCTCGGAACCGAGATGTTTTTCGTCAGGGTAAAAGGCGCTTACAAAGGCGACGACGCGTATTGCAAAATTTATTTTTCGGAAAAAAACATCGCCGATGGCGGCTGGAGCGAAGCGGAACCGCTGCCTTTCCAAAGGGAAAAAATCAACTACCTCCATCCCGCCTTGAGCGCCGACGGCAACACGCTCTATTTTTCCTGCAACGACCCCGAAGGCTGGGGCGGCTATGACCTCTACTCCGTACAGCGCAACCCGAAGGCCGAAAATGGCTGGGACGAGCCCAAAATCCTCAGCCGAAATCTCAACACACCCGGCAACGAAGCCTTCCCGACGCTCGACGGCGACACACTTTACTTCGCGTCCGACGGCCTGCCGGGCATGGGCGGCTACGATATTTTCCGCACCTACAAGTCCGAGCGCACTGCCTGGGCGCCACCCATCAACCTGAAATCGCCCGTCAACAGCGGCGCCGACGATTTCGGGTTTATCGTGCAAAAGGCAAAAAGCGGCGAACCGAAACCATCCAAACCCGGCGATTTAGTTAAGTCCGGCTTTTTTACCAGCAACCGACCCGGTAGTCGTGGCGACGATATTTATCGCTTCGAACAGCGTGTGCCGCCGCCCAAACCGCCCAAAACCGACACGGTTTCTACCGGGCCGGTGGCCTACAAAATGATTTTGGAAGGTTATGTTTTGGAAAAAATATTCGCCGACCCCAACGACCCGAACAGCAAGGTGTTGGGCCGCAAGCCCTTGTCAGGAGCGACCGTGCAGGCGGAATTTGGCAGCAAAAAACAACCGTTCACCGTTAAAGACGATGGCTATTTCAAACTGGAATTGGCCGAAAACATGGATTACAACTTCGTGGCGGCGTTGGAAGGTTACCTGTCGAACAGTGCGAAATTTTCCACGAAAGGCATTGCCAAAGACCCGGCAAATCCTGTTCAGACTTTCGAGATTGAAATCGTACTTGACAAAATTTACCGCAACAAAGAAATCGTACTGGAAAATATCTACTACGATTTTGACAAGTGGGACATCCGCCCCGACGCCGAGCCCACACTCAACCGGTTGGCCGATGTGTTGAGACAAAATCCCTCGATTCGTATCCAGTTGGGGAGCCACACCGACTGCCGGGGCAACGACAATTACAATGAAGACCTCTCTCAAAAACGCGCCCAAAGCGCCGTCAATTACCTGATTTCGAGAGGAATAGATGCCGGACGACTGGCGGCTGTGGGCTATGGCGAAAACCAGCCCGCTTCCGACTGTGCCTGTTCCCGCTGCACCGAATCCGAGCACCAGGCCAACCGCCGCACAACGTTCAAAGTGGTGGAGTAAAGGGAGCGCTGTTTGAGCGGTTTGAAGCGTTTGAGTTGTTTGAAGGTTTCGAGTTGAAAAAACTGCTCAACCGAATTTTAGTTAAAACCAACCATTCTGCCTTGGGTATCGTCTTAACGAATGTTAAAACTTTCGTAAATTTGATTTTGACAGAAGCATGACAGTCGGCGCAGATATAACTTTCGGAAGGAAAACGCGAGGCAGGCGGATGTCGGGGGAAAATGAAAAGAGGCAGCGTGGAGCGTTTACAATTCATCTTTGCAGAAAAATCGCCCGGTATAAACGCAAATCATTCTTTTTTCACCCTTAACAAAAAAACATGGAGCCATGAAAAAAATCGGAACATCTCTCGCATTGTTCGCTTCGCTTTTGCTGGTTGTCGCCTGCAACAAAAAAGCCGATTTCGACTACCATTATTACTCGCCGGAAGAATTCGCCACTATTTCGCAGTATCTCAATTTGCCGGATTTGCCCGACGATTACACAGTGAGTTTTCCTGCTCACCTGCGCAGCGCAGGCCTTTTCCCGCGCCCGGTCGAGCGCGACAAAGCCGTGTTGGGCCGTGTTTTATTTTATGATAAAAAACTCTCGAAGGACGGAAAAATTTCCTGCGCCAGCTGCCACAAACAGGAACTGGGCTTCGGTGACGATATCGCCCTGAGTAAAGGCGTTTACGACCGTTCTACCGCGCGTAACTCCATCGCATTGGCCTCTGTGTCAAACTTTTCCGCTTATTATGGTACCGACCTGAACGGCTCTCAGGCCATTCGTTTTTTCTGGGACAACCGCGCCGAGACGGCTGCCGACCAAAGCGAAGGCTCACTCACCAACGAGCGTGAAATGGATATGCACATGGACGAAGTAGTTGCCGCCGTGCAGGCTCAACCCTACTACTCGCCGTTGTTCAAAAAAGCCTTCGGCGACGATTTTGTGACTGCCGACCGTGTGAAAGAATCTATCTCCAACTTCGTGAACGCGATGGGTTCTTACCAAAGCAAATTTGACGAACAGGCAAGTAAAGTCAACGACTACTATAACTCGTACACCAATTTTAGTGGATTCTCCAACCAGGAGAATCGCGGCCTCAAAATCTACCAGGCCAGTTGCGCATCCTGCCACAGCCCCATTATGGGCCGCCCGATGTTGTTCAACGCAAGCAACGGCCTCGACGCAGTCACCAACCCGGATGATCGCGGCGTAGGGGAAGTTACCGGACTTGCCGCCGATGAAGGAACCTTCAAAGTGCCGACTTTGCGCAATATCGCACTCTCCGCGCCCTACATGCACGACGGGCGATTCCAGACGCTGGAAGAAGTGGTGGAATTTTACAATTCCGGCATCCAGGCGCATACCAACCTGCACCAGAATCTTCGTTCGGGCAACGGAAGTCCCATGCGGCTGAATCTTACGGAAAGCGATAAACAGGATTTGATTGCTTTCCTGCATACGCTCACGGATGACCACATGCTGGCCGACAAGCGTTTTGCCGACCCCTTCAAGCAATAGAAATTGCCAAATTGCCGCCGCCCGAAGATGCCTGCATCCTTCGGGCGGCTTTTTTTGAACCCGACTCAAACTTTCCCAAACCATGAGATTCGCTTTCCTTGTTTTTGCCAATGTGTTGATATTCAACAGCCTTGCTGTCGGACAGCATTTTTATTACACGCCCAACACGGTCGCGATTCCAGTTTTGGTTCAAAAACAAGACTTCGGGGTAAGTACCGGCACGGCATGGGGCAATGGCTACGACGCACTCGAATTGCAAGGCATTTACAGCCCGATTTCGCACGGCGCCATCATGCTGAATGGCTTCATATCGCGTTCGAACGAAGTGCGAAGCAACCGGAAAGAAGGAGCGGGGTATCGTTTTTTTGAACTCGGCGTCGGGGCTTATCATGCACTCGAACGCGGCTCGGCCAGTATTTTTGCCGGGGTAGGGCAGGGAAATTTGTACAATTACTACGGCAACGAGAACTTCTCGGATTTCCGGGTGCGGCGCTATTTCGTGCAACCGGGTCTGGCCTACGCGGACACGTATTTTCGCTGCGGTCTCGCTTTGCGATTTTCCAGGCTCTCCTATCCGAAAGGCCAGTCATCGTTCGATATTGATGCGCAGGAACTCGATGCTATCCGAAAAATCGAGGAAGACTCGCCGTTTTTCCTGCCAGAGTTAGGATTGAACGGCGGCATTATTCTTTCGCCTTTTGTGTTGGCGGTCAATCTTAGCACTGTTTTTCCCGATGTGCCGGGCCTCAATTTTTCCCGGTTCAACATGAGTTTGATGCTGACATTCGAGTTGGGGAAAGTGAAGCGTACGCGGAAATAAATTTGACTTAAGTTATTGATTTCCAAAACTAAAATGCCGCACAGGGCTTCTCTTGTGCGGCATTTTTTATTCGGAAGCGACTACTCTACTCGCGGAATTTTGAATGCCAACCCGCCTACATTGCGCGACGCAGCATCGCCGGGGCATTTAATCTTTATATCGTCTATAAAAACCGCGCCGCCGAGGCTGTCGAGCATATCGAACATTTCAAATGCTCTTTGTGGAAACTGGCTTCCCTGCACACTAAGCATGGTTGGATCTTTTTTGGCCGGCACGATGGTCAGTTCGTAACCCATGACTTCACAAGTCGCGTCGAAGAGAAAATTCTCCAGCACAGCCTCCACATTAGGCATTGCCACCAGGGTTTTCAGGGAGATTGTTTGACTGGAATATTTGCCGCCAAGTTTGGGAGCAGGATCGGGAATGCGTTTTACGCGATATTTTTCCTCGCCAAGCAAGGTTTCTTTGGCGCCTTGTTTCCTAAAAATCTGAATAGTCACCTCACCTGGCTGACTCACGGTCACGACATAATCGCCGTTATTTCCCTTCAAAGCACCTGCACCGACGAGGCGCGGCGACAATTCATTCGCCGGAATGCCCGCCGCTGCTACGCGCAACGGATTATCCACGCCGATATAAAGTACGTTCATTTTCAACGGCGCTGCTGCCACGACATAGCCGGGCGCGACGGTGTCGTTTAGGTTTATTTGAACGTCCGGAGTTTCAACAACAGGCTCGACTTGGCCGGTTGTTTTTGCAGCAATTTTGACAGGCTCCGCGAGATTTATCGAAATGGCCTCCGGCATCGCAAGCGGTGTTTGCGCAGCAGGCCACCAGGAAGAGAGGCCGAGCAACAAAGGTAAAAATAGCAGAATCAACCAGTTAGAACGAAACGAGCGTTTCGGCGTGATGCCAGCGATGCGCAGGATTCTTTCGGTAAATTGACTTTTTCCGGTGGCGTTCATGGCAAAATGGTTTTGAGTGTGAACGAATGAAAGTTGCAGGTCGGTCAGGGTTTTGGCGTATAAAATGGGGTTGGCAGTGTGGCGCAACACCACGTCGTCGCAGCAAAATTCGCGGCGGGTGCGGGCCTCCCTCGACAGAAGCCAAAACATGGGATGGTAGAAAAAACAGACTTCGAGGGCGAGTTGAAAAAGATTGACGAGGTAGTCGTGGCGACGAATGTGTGCCAGTTCGTGCAGCAAAAGCGCCTCCGCCTGAGCGGGCGAAAGTTGGACAAGCATCCCGACCGGGAACAAAATGACGGGTTTCCAGAAGCCGATGGTGAGGGGTTCGCTGATGCGGGAAGATTCTAAAAAAGCGATTTTTTGCCTGATTTTCAATTTTTTAGCCAAATCGGTGCACAAGTTTTCAAATGCTTCGCCGGGTCGCGACACGCCTTGTTTTTTCAATCCCTGTGTCAGCCACCAGCCTCCCAAAAGTCGCAACCAAAGCAATGATGCGCAGAGCAACCAGGCCCAACCTATGGGAGCGCTGTGGCGTTCGAGCCAGTTTTGCACAGTTAAAAACAGGTTTTGTTCGACGGGTTGCGCCGGGAGAAATTCTGTTTGATTTGTTTCGATTGCCGTTTCCGGTAAAAGGCTTTTTTCAAAAAAAGTAACTTCCGCTTCAGCAGCAAGGCGTTGATACTCGCCTGCAAAAGTCGCTGCTGACCAAACAAGCGAAGCGAACATGGCGGCCAGCGCGAGCAGATAAATCGCGTCGTTGCGGTGCTGCAAGCGCCAGGTCAAGGCTTTGAAAATGAGCCAGATGAGCGCGATTTGCCAGAGCGAATGAACGACAGCGACGCCGAGGGCTTGGGCGATAACGGAGAAAAAATCGGGCTGTATCATTTCTCTGACAGTTGTTGGTCGAGCCAGTTTTTGAGTTCCTGCAATTCTTCGGGCGAGGCTTTTTGATTGCCGAGCGCGTGCATTGCCATTTGCACAGCCGAGCCGCCGAAAGCGCCGTTCAGCACTTTGTCCACCAACTTTTGTTTCACATCGGCCTCCCGGACGCTGGCGCGGTAGAGGTGCGTGCCGTCCACGACTTCTTTTTCGAGCACGCCTTTTTCCGTGAGTCGCTGGATTTGTTTGAGCACGGTGGTGTAGCCTACGCCTTTTCCGGCGGCGATGCGCTCGTGGATGGCGCGTACGGAAGCGGGTTCGAGTTCCCACACGATTTTCAGGATTTCGAGTTCGGCTTCGGTAGGTTGGTAGGAGGATTGAGTTGCCATAATTTTCGTCATTAAAGGTCATTGCGTCATTGAGGTCATTAGGGCCTATCCGAAAAAACGCGTTGAGGCTTGAAGACTTGGATTTTGAAATCAGGCAAGGCAAATTTTTTGAGCATAGCCGGATCCTACGTTCAAAAAATTTAACGAAGGCTGATTGCAAAAGACTGACTTCAAGCCCAACAGGGGTTTTTCGGATAGGCTCTTAGGGTAATTACTTTAATGACTCCCGAATTACCCTCAATTTCCTCGTTTCTGAGGCAAAGGTGTACGACATTTGTCGTAAGTGCAAATTTATTTTACGACAAATGTCGTAGCGGTTGAAACTTTAACATTTTTAGACTTTTGATGTTTTAATCTCTAAATTTGTGACATCAAAATTCGATGCCGCGATTATGAACAGAAAAGAGTTTCTCAAGTCATTGGCATTCTTGCCATTAGCCGCTTGCAACATGAAAGTTCAGGATTTCCCGAAAGTAACAGAATCCCTGCCCAACACCCCTAAAATGCCCGTGCTCTTCGTCGGGCACGGCAGCCCGATGAACGCGCTGGAAGACAACGCCTTCACGCGCAGCCTGAAAAAACTGGGCGAACAGTTCAAGCAGGAAGGCAAAAAGCCGGCGGCCATCCTCGTCGTGTCGGCGCACTGGCTCACGCGCGGCAGCCATGTGAACATCGCACCCAAACCGGAGACGATTCACGATTTCGGCGGTTTCCCGCAAGCCTTGTTCGACGCGCAATACCCCGCGCCCGGCTCGCCCGAACTGGCGAAAGAAACCGCCAAACTCTCCGCGCTCATCCACGAAACCGACGACTGGGGTCTCGACCACGGCGCCTGGACGATTCTCATGCACCTCTTCCCCGAAGCGGATGTGCCTGTTTTTCAACTCAGTATTGACTACTACCAGCCGCTGCAATATCACCTCGATTTGGCAAAACAACTGACCGCTCTACGCGAAAAAGGCGTACTCATCATCGGCAGCGGCAACATCGTGCATAACCTTCGCCTGAGTATGGAACGTCTGCGTACGGGCGACACGCGCCCTTACGATTGGGCAGTGGAATTCGATACCTGGGCGCATGAAAAAATCGCCGGACGTGATTTTCAAAGTCTCGTGACCTACGAAAAAGCGGGCGAAGCGGGGAAACTCTCCGTGCCGACGACCGACCACTACATCCCGATGCTCTACAGCCTCGGCCTTGCGGGCGAAAAGGAGGAAATCAAACAGGCTTACGAAGAAGTGACGCTGGGCGGCATCAGTATGCGGACGTTTCAGGTGGGTTAAGGAAGTTGGAAAAATCAAAATGTAGTGAGGCGGTGACTCGAAGTCATTGCCTCATTTGTTTTTTGTCCTGAAAAATCGAGCGTCCGACCATGCCGTTTTACCGGGCCGATTCAGCACTTTTGCCGTCAAGGACTGCGCGAGTCAGTTCTATTTTTTGAAAACGGCAAAACGACATTCATGCAAGTCATTCTTGGCATCATTTACCACACCATCGGCGGCATCTCGTCGGGCAGTTTTTATATGCCATTTAACAAAGTGCGCGGCTGGGCGTGGGAAGTTTTTTGGCTTTTCGGCGGGCTGTTTTCGTGGCTTTTTGTGCCGTTCATCGCGGCTTGGCTGACCGTTCCGAATTTCGGCCAAATCATCGGCGACGCGGGCAGCGGCGTAAAAAATTTCACCTATCTCATGGGTTTGCTTTGGGGCATCGGCGGTCTCACTTACGGCCTGAGCGTGCGCTATCTCGGAATGTCGCTCGGCAATTCGGTCGTGCTGAGTTTTTGCTCGGCTTTCGGCGCGCTCGTGCCTGCGATTTACTACGCTTTCGTCCCGACGGTGGGCAAAACGAGCATCGTGCAAATGTTCCAAAATACTGGCGGTCAAATTGTTCTGCTCGGCGTTTTGGTTTGTTTGGTTGGAATTGCCATGACGGGAAAAGCGGGCATGATGAAAGAAAATGAATTGAGTACGGAGCAAAAAACGGCCTCCACTGCCGAGTTCAACCTCGTGAAAGGCCTGACGATTGCGGTCATTTCCGGCATCCTGAGTTCGTTTTTCAACTTCGGCATCGAAGGCGGAAAACCGATGGCCGAACAAGCCGTCGCCAACGGCGCGAACCCGCTTTTTCAAAACAACGTGACCTACATCGTGCTGCTTTGGGGTGGCCTTACGACGAATTTCATCTGGTGCGCTCTGCTCATGTTCCGAAACAAAACCTTTGGTGATTATTTCAAAAAAGACGTTCCCGGCGGTCGCAACGCACTTTTTTCCGCCTTCGCCGGCACGCTCTGGTTTCTCCAGTTTTTCTTTTACGGCATGGGCGAATCCAAACTCGGCAACGGTGCCTCGTCGTGGATTTTGCACATGGCGACCATCATCCTCACCGCCAACGCCTGGGGACTTTGGCTCAAAGAATGGCAGGGCGTTTCGTCAAAAACCTTTCGGACTTTTTTGCTGGGACTTGGGCTGATTATGGCTTCTATTTTTTTGGTGGGTATTGGGAATTCGCTGTGAGCAGCTGTACGGCGGATTTGCAAATCCGCCGTACCACGCATGAGAAACAATTTTTTAATGGAAAATAAAAGATACGAACACGTCTCCTACCTCTGGGACGAACAAAAAGCCGCCGCGCTCGCGGGCGACGA
>Ga0209172_10001771_pt1 | contig 42816 bp, 35 predicted proteins | sample LarsenN4metaG_FD_184113 | JGI IMG/M metagenome (GOLD analysis project Ga0209172, IMG submission 184113) | Hot spring sediment bacterial and archeal communities from British Columbia, Canada, to study Microbial Dark Matter (Phase II) - Larsen... ... | reverse complement strand
GTTGCTGTTGTTGGCGGCGCGGATGTGGCGCAGGTACAGGCCGCCGAAGACGCCGTGCCAGTAGGGGCAGTTGCACTCGCCGGCCCAGAGCGCCTCGCGCGCCTCAGGGGCGTCGGCCTCGGCGAGCCGTTCGCCGATGCGGAGCGCGCGCTTATGCATGGCGTTGGATTCGGGGTATTTGGGCAGGAACATACGCCAGAAGCCGCCGCGCAGGAACGGCAGCTCGGGAGCGTGGTCGTGTTCCGCGCGCGCACGGAGCGCGTGGAAGCGCGCGGACGCCTCGGTCGGCAGCGCCCACTCCATCATCTCGGCGTAGGAGGCGGTGGGGAGATAGACGAGGCCGCGTGCCGTGTGCTCGCGCATGTAGACGCCGGGCGTCACGACCTCGAGCCAGTCGCGCTCGCGTCCGAGGGCGGAGAAGAAGCGCTCGACCCAGCCGTCCGTCCAGACGTGGTCGTAGGTGGTGGGCCAGGCGCCGAACTTCTCGCCGTCGTCGCCGAGGACGATGTAGGCGTTGTCGTGGCGGGCGTGTTCGGCGAGCTGGCGGAGCTCGGAGATGACGTCGTCGACATCGGACCACGGGATGACGTAGCGCAGGCGCTGGGAGCCGGCGAAGAGGGCGAGGGGGCGGCCCTGGTCCTCGGTGAGGTAGTAGCCGTCGAGGGCGTCGTCGGTGAGGCCGGCCATGTGGAAGTGCGCGTCGTCCACGAGGGTCCATCTCACGCCGGTGTCGGCAAGTGGGGCGGGGAGCGAGGGCTCCCAGACGCGCTCCGTGAGCCAGAGGCCGGCCGGGCGCTGCCCGAAGGTGCGTTCGAGGTAGGCGGTGAGCTTCGTGATCTGGCCGCGCTTGTCGACGTCGGGGATGGCGGGGAGGATCGGCTCGTAGTAGCCGCCCGTGAGCAGTTCGACCTGTCCGCGCGCCACGAGCCGTCGCAGGCGCTGGACGTATTCCGGGCAGTTGGGCGCGATCCAGTCGAACAGGCAGCCGGAGGTGTGGAGCGCCACGTTGACATAGGGATGGCGTTCGAGGGCGGCGAGCATGGGCTCGTACGCTTGATGATAGACCTGTTCGATAACGAAGCCGTAGTTGCCGACGGGCTGGTGGTTGTGGAGGACGAGGCCGAGGCGGAGGCGGCGCGGCACGGGGCTCCTGTGGGCGGCGGTACGGCCGCAGTGTACGCGAGGGTCACAGGTTCGCGCGCGCCATAACGGGCCTGCGGCGAACATGCGAGCGGCCGCAAGAAACGTGGTGATGGTGGCGAGGGCGCGTTGCGGTGGGCCGTTGGCGTCTTGACAGCCGGATCGGGGCGCTCCTAAGATCGGGCGAGAACTGAATAGCGTACAGCCGAGTCTCCGTGAGCGCGGAGAGCGGGGGAACCGAACCGGTACCCGGGCTGAAGGTCACATCGGGTGACCGGGGGAACCTTCTCCCCTAAGCCGCCAGCTAACCTCGTAGGCTTTGAAGGTCGGACCAGTGTATGGACGGCCTTTTTTCATACGCGACGGACGACGTGCACGGACGCAATACATCTCCGGGCAAGCCCGCCAGCAACCGCGCCCGTGCCGCTACGGGCATCCGCGCCCCGTGGGAGCCCGCGCCCAGCCCTGAGTTCGGCGACCCGCCGCAGCGGCACTCCGTACGGGCGGCTTCGCCCGTGCCGGCGCAGTTCCGGCGCGGATCTGAAGCCGACGTCGCGATCTTGCCGCCGATCCGGCGGCCGCTGCCGGTGATCGACATCGGCGAGATCGCCCAGCCGGTCGTGGACGCCGCGACGGCGGTCGGCCGGCGCGTCCACGTCCCGGCGCCGACGACGGTCGGGGCGCGCATCGCGCACCGGGCGCTCGACGCGCTGCCATTCGCGCTGGCGTTCGCGCTGATTTCGTCGCTCGTGTGGGGCGCGTACTTCCTGCCGATCCCGCTTGTCGTGATGCTGCTGGGGTTCGACGTGTACTGGGCGTGGCGCTCGCTGAACATCGGCATCCACACGATCCGCGGCTACCGCGTGATGAAGGACACCTCGAAGGTTGACTGGCGCGCGAAGTACGAGGAGGTGGCGGGCGAAAGGGACGATGTGCTCGCGTGGGATGCGGTGCACCATCTCGTGATCATCCCGACGTACAAGGAGAGCCTCGCGAAGCTGCGGGCGACGCTCGGGAAGCTGGCGGAGAGCGAGGTGTCGCGGGAGAAGCTGCTCGTCGTCATTGCGATGGAGGAGGCGGACGCGGAGGCGCCGCTACGCTTCGTGGCGCTGCAGCAGGAGTTCGGGCAGGCGTTCCTGGCGCTCATCGGCACGCGGCACCCGGCGGACATCCCGGGCGAAGTGCGGGGGAAGTCTTCGAACGAGGCGTGGGCGGCGAAGGAAGCGAAGCGCCTCTTCTGCGACGAGATGGGCTTCGACATTGACGCGATGACGGTGACAAGCTGCGACGCGGACACGCTCTTCCACCCGCGCTACTTCAGCGCGCTGACGTACGAGTTCGCGACGGACCCGCGGCGCTACCGGCTGTTCTGGCAGGGGCCGATCTTCTACTACAACAACGTCTGGGACGTGCCGGCGCCGCTGCGCATCCAGAACAGCCTGGGCGGCATCAACCACCTTGCCAAGCTCTGCCGGAAGTACACGGTGCTGTTCCCGCAGTCGACGTATTCGCTTTCGATGCGCATGTGCCACGACGTCGGCTACTGGGATGTCGATGTGGTGCCGGAAGACTGGCACATGTTCCTGAAGTGCTTTTTCGAGCTGGGCGGCGAGCCGGACGTGAAGCCGATCCTGCTGCCTGTCGGCAACGACGGCGTGCGCGCGCACAGTTACACACGGACGTTCTGGGAGCACTATCAGCAGGCGCGCCGGCACGCGTGGGGCTGCTCCGACATCCCGTACGCGATCAGGCAGTTCGTGCGGCACCCGGAGATCCCGTTTCTGCGGCGGCTGCGGCGGACGTGGAGCCTGACGGAGAACCACGTGCTGTGGTCGGCGCAGTGGTTCCTGATCACGGGTGTCGCCGCGAACATGTCGGCGGGGAACTGGGGCGCATTCATCGGGCTGCACCCGTTCGCGCAACACAACATTCCCGATTGGTTCATCACGGCGTCGCACTGGATCCTGCTGCCGTGCATGCTGCCGTTGCTGATGATGATCGTGCTGGACATGTTCATGCGGCCGCGGCGGCCGGCGCACTGGAAGCTGTGGCTGTACCCGGTGCAGTTCGCGCAGTGGATGCTGATGGCGCCGATCACGCTGTTCTTCACGGCGCTGCCCGCGCTCGACGCGCAGATCCGGCTCGCGCTGGGGTGGCGGCTGGAGTACAAGGTGACGGAGAAGGCGTAGGCGCCGGGCGGTCCGTCGTTGGTCGTTAGGGAATCAGCTCGGAGCGCGGGCTTGAAAGGCCGCGCGGTTCGTCCTCGGCGTGGCCGCGGCGAGGACAGGTCTAAAGACTTGTCCGTGCGGGACCGTACGGGGTGCAGGCGCGGGTCGGTCCATCGGTACGCGGCTCTGTCCGTACGAGTCGCACAGCCGCTACCCGCTTGATGCGCTATCGCCCGGCCTGGTGAAGGACATCACGCGGCCGTTGACGTAGACGCGCTCGCCGTAGGCGATGGTCGCTATCTCCATGCCGTGGTCATCGAGCAGATGCACGCCATCGTCCGCCGGCTGCATGCTGCGCACGCCGAGGAAGCTGCGGCCGCCGCCGCCGACGGGGCGCAGGGCGTCCGAGGACGGGCCGGTCATGTGGCGGGCGTCGCTGGGGCGGGGTCGGCCTCAGGCCCGGTGTCGAACGCGAAGGGCGGGTACTCGTCGACGAGCGACGCCATGTAGGCGAGTAGGCGTGCCTGCCAGCGGACGTAGCCGCGGAGGAAGCCGTAGATGCCGGCGGGGTAGCTCTCCTGCACGAGGATCATGATGGCGGCGACGACCATGAGCACAAAGGCGACGATGCCGAGGAAGAACAGCACGATGACATGCGGGATGCCGAGGATGATGCGCAGGAGTGCCTGGCCCACGCTCGGGGAGCCAGTGGGGGTGATGGCGTAGTGGACGGGGTCTGTGGGCTTGTCTTCAGGGATGCGGTCGGTGAGGAGGTGCAGGTAGGCGTAGAAACCGATGATGAAGCGCAGCCAGCGCTGCATGCCGTTGCGCGATTCGTCGAGATAGGTCCGGGCGCCCTTCTGCGAGATGAAGATTGCCGCGAGCACCGGCAGGGCGAGATAGATGAGCCCGTAGATCCAGCCGAGGGCGTTGGCGAGGAAGGCGAGGAGGATGACGATCAGAAGGCGGAGCACGACCTGGGCGCGATTGAACTTCTCGGGCTGTTCGATGTTGAAGGTCACCGGATAGGCCACATGGCACCTCCGTGCGATGGATGCTGGGGATCGATGAGGCCAGCGTATCGCCGCGGGGCGGTGGAGGGCGAGGGCCGGATGGTACCCCGACCGCGCGGGGCGCGGCATCATGGTGCTACGAGGATGGGGAGCTGGAGGGAGACCTAGTGGCGGCGACGCAGTCGTTCGATGTGACGAGCGGGGTCGACCTGCAGGAGGTCGACAACGCGGTAAACCAGGCGAAGAAGGAGATCGGCCAGCGGTACGACTTCAAGGGGCAGAAGGCGGAGGTCGAGTACGACCGGAAGGCGGGGCTGCTGAAGCTCACGGCGTCGGACGAGTACTACCTGAACGCGATGTGGCAGGTGATCCGGGAGCGGATGATCTCGCGCAAAGTGCCGGTGAAGAACCTCGAGCGGGGGAAGGTGGAGCAGGCGAGCGGCGGCACCGTGCGGCAAGAGGTGAAGCTCCGGCAGGGGATTCCGCCGGAGACCTGCCGGGCGATCGTCAAGCTCATCAAGGATCAGAAGCTGAAGAAGGTGCAGGCGCAGGTGCAGGGGGACGCGGTGCGCGTATCGTCGCCTTCGCGCGATGAGCTGCAGCAGGTGATCGCGCTGCTGCGTCAGCAGGACTACGAGGTGGAGCTGCAGTTCGGGAACTACCGGGGGTAGCGCTCGGCCAGCGGAGCTGGCTGGAGGCGTGCTGGCGGTGACTTGCCGTGCGCTCCGTGGCGCGGACCCACGCATGGTGGCAGGCGCGGGCGGCGCCGCTCAGCCATGACAGAGGTGCGATGGCGCGCCGGGATGCTGGTGAACGGACGCGCTGACGGCGACCCGTCGCGCGTGGTGCACGCGAGGTGCCGTCGCCTGCGGGGCGAGACCCATGGCTTCGCTCGGGGCGACGGAGGTGCGATGGCTCACGACTTGTTGAGCAGCGAGACACAGGAACGACCAATGACTGGGCCGCCAATGGCCCCAATCGCCAATGGCCAACGGCCAACGGCTCACGATTAGCCGTCGAGGTAATCCTTGAGCTTGCGGCTGCGCGAGGGGTGCCGCAGCTTCCGCAGTGCCTTTGCCTCGATCTGGCGGACGCGCTCGCGGGTGACGTCGAACTCGCGGCCGACCTCCTCGAGCGTGCGGCTGCGGCCGTCCTCGAGCCCGAAGCGCAGCTCGAGGACCTTGCGCTCGCGTATGGTGAGGCTGTTGAGCACGTCCATCACCTGCTCCTTCAGGAGCTGGTTCGAGGCGGCGTCGGAGGGCTGCAGGGTCGAATCGTCGGGGATGAAGTCGGCGAGGTGCGTGTCCTCCTCATCGCCGACGGGCGTCTCGAGCGAGACGGGGTCTTGCGAGACCTTGATGATCTCGCGGACGCGTTCGGCGGTGACCGGGACGCCGTTAATGTCCTGCTCGGTCATGCCGCGCGCGATCTCCTCGCTCGTTGGCTCGCGGCCGTACTCCTGCACGAGGCGGCGCGTCACGCGTACGAGCTTGTTGATCGTCTCGACCATGTGTACGGGGATGCGGATCGTGCGCGCCTGGTCGGCGATGGAGCGGGTGATCGCCTGGCGGATCCACCAGGTGGCATAGGTGCTGAACTTGAAGCCGCGACGGTAGTCGAACTTCTCGACGGCGCGGATGAGGCCGATGTTGCCCTCCTGGATGAGGTCGAGCAGCGACAGGCCGCGGCCGATGTACTTTTTCGCGACGCTGACGACGAGGCGCAGGTTCGCCTCGGTGAGCTGGCGCTCTGCCTCGAACCCCTCGCGCTTGACGCGCGCGAAGTAGGCGCGCAGCTCCTCCTCGTGGGCGAAGTGGCCGTTGAGCCGTTCCCACGGCGCGGGCACGATGTGCTGTTCGCCGCCGACGGCGTCGCCGAGGGCGCGCAGGTGCTCCGGCTGAAGGATGTGCGTGATGATCGAGAGGCGGACCAACGCCTGCTCAGCCTCCTCCTGCGCCATGCGGAGGTGCGCAGCGATGCGTTGCGCCAGTTCGACGTCCATCTCGGCATCGACGGTCGCGCGCCAGGTCTCGTCGACGACGAGCTCGGAGAGCGCGCGGCACTTGATGCCGCGGTCGCGCATGACGAACTTCGCGACGTGCTCGTGGGCGGCGTACTGGTCGAGCAGCGCGAGCAGCATTTCCTGGCCGCTGGGAGGACGGCCGTGCTGCTCGACCCAGCGTTTTTCGATGGTGTCGAGGTGCTTTGCCTCTTCCATCTGGCGGGCGAGCCGCTTCTCGCCGTCGCCCGAGAGCAGGACGACGCGGCCGATCTCGCGCAGGTAGAGGCGCACCGGGTCGTCGATGCCCTCCTGCTCCTCGAGGGGGACGGCTTCCTTCTCGAGGTCTTCGCCCTCGATCTCGTCGTCGCTGGGTTCCTCGCCCCAGGTCTCGGGGGCAATGGCGCCGCGGCCGATCGCCGGCACGGCGTCGGAGAGGCGGGCGTAGACGTCCCCGAAGGTCTGGCCCGCGTCTTCGGTCAGTGCGTCGTGGACGGATGGCGCGTCGGGCCCACCGGCAGGCGTCATCTCGCGCTCGTCGTCGCGCGGGCGCTCGTCATCGCGCGTCATCATTCGCCACTTCCTCGCCGTGCAGGCGGCGCGTTGCGCTCCAGGAGGCGCCGGTGCACGCGGAGCCCCGCCTCCATGTCCTCGACGAGGACAGCCGCGGCATCGGCATCGTCCTCGGCGACGGGTGCGCCGGCGAGCGCGGCGCGGGCGCGTTCGGCGACGCCCGCGGCGTCCTCGATGGCCTCGAGCATCGCGCCGGTGGCGTGCTTCTGCGCGCGGAGGCGGGCGTCTTCGATGCGGGCGACGGTCGACTGGAGCGCGCGCGGCAGGTCGCCATCGCGGTAGACGGGCACGGCCATGTGCGCGATCTGCTCGAAGCGCGGACGCAGCTCCGCGGGCATGCGGGCGGCGTCGGCGCCGACATCGAGCCATGCCTCGAAGAGGGCGCGGTGCTCGGCATCGCCGAAGATGTCGGGTTCGAGCGCGGCGGCCTCGTCGCGCAGCTCGGGGTAGCGGAAGAGCAGCGCGAGCAGAAAGGCCTCGCGCTTGTCGCGCACGCCGCGCACGGACGGCGGGGGCGCGATGTCGGGCGCGGCGTCGCGGCCGCGCACGGGCACCTTCATCGCTGCCCGCAGCGTCGCCTCGTCGACGTGCGCGAGCCGCGCGAGCTGCTGCAGGTAGTGCGCCTGCAGCACGCGGTCGGCGGTGAGGGCGATGAAGGGTGTCAGCTCGCGGACGGCGGCGGATCGCTGGCGTGGGTCGGTCAGGTCGTGGCGGCGGCGGGTGGCCTCGAGCAGGTGTTCGATGACCGGGCGGGCGGTGGCGACGATCTCCGGCCAGCGCTCGGGCTCGTGCCGGATCACCTCGTCGGGGTCGCGGCCCTCGGGCAGCGACAGGACGCGCAGGTCGAGGTCGAGCGTCTCGACCTGGCGGACGATCCCGCGGGCGCCGGTAACGGGGCGCTTGCGGACGCTGGCGTTGACGATCTCGTAGGCGCTGCGGATTGTGGCCTCGCTACCGGCGTTGTCGGCGTCGAGTGCGAGCACGATGGTGTTCGTATGGCGCTTGAGCAGCGCCACCTGGCGTTCGGTGAGTGCCGTGCCCATCGAGGCGACGACGTTACCGTAGCCGTGCTCGTGCGCGGCGATCGCATCCATGTAGCCCTCGACGATGATGGCGGCGCCCGCCGCACGGATCGCGTCTTTCGCCAGGTGCAGGCCGTAGAGGATCGCGCCCTTGTCGAACACCGGCGACTGGGACGTGTTGACGTACTTCGGCTGTGCGTCGCCGGCGCCGAGCGCCTCGCCGGGGAGCAGGCGGCCGCCGAAGCCGGCGATGCGCCCGCGTTCGTCACGGATCGGGTACATCAGCCGGTGCCGGAACCGGTCGTAGGTGCCGCGGTCCCCTTCGATGGCGAGGCCGGCGGTGACGACCTCGGCGTGCTCGAAGCCGCGGGCCTCGAGGTGGCGCGTGAGCGCCTCCCATGAGTTCGGCGCGTAGCCGAGCTGGAAGAGCTCGAGGCCGCGCACGCTGACGCCGCGCTCGTCGAGGTAGGCGCGCGCCACGCCGCCGCGGTCGCCTGCGAGGGCCGCGGCGAAGAACGCGGCCGCCGCCTCATTGAGTTCATAGAGACGGGCGCGGCGGCTGTCCTCGCGCTCGTCGCGATGCCCGTGCAGCTCGACGCCCGCGCGCTCGGCGAGGATGCGGAGCGCTTCCCGGAAGTCGCACCCTTCCTTCTTCATGACGAAGCCGAAGATGTCACCACCGGTGCCGCAGGCGCCGAAGCAGTGCCATGTCTGGCGTGCCGGGTCGACGTGGAACGAGGGGGTGCGTTCCTGGTGGAAGGGGCAGAGGCCGGTGTAGGCGCGGCCGGCGCGCCGGAGCGTGACGTATTGCGCCACGAGGTCGACGATATCGATTCGCTGCTTGATCTCGTCCGACGCGCTCATTCGACCCTGATCCTACGAACGCCGCATGAGAGGCACGGTTACACGGGCGGACGGCGGTACTTGTCGTACCAAGCGCGCGACCTCGGCCGTGTGCTCGCGCTCGTGGTCGCGGAGCTTGACGAAGACATCGCGCACCGTCAGGCGGCCGAAGCGGGGATGGACGAATGCGCGCGCCATTGCGGCGTCGTCGCAGTGTGCGAGGAGCGCCTCGGTGTCGCGGCGGGCGTTGAGCATACCGTGCACGATCTGCGGGACGGCGAGGTGCTGCGCGAGCGCAGGCTCGTCGTTGTTGGTGACGCCGCTACTCTCGACGCGCGGCTCGTCCTCGTCGAGTGCGCGCCGCGCGCGTCCGACGAAGAGGCGCTCGATGCGGAGCAGGTGGGCGAGGTGCGTGGCGATGCACCAGGATTCCCCGCGCGGCGTGAAGCGAAACTGCTCCTCGCTCAGCCCGCGGAGCAATGCGAACACCGCGGCGCGGCTTCCCTGCAGTTCGAGTTCGAACGTCGCTGCCGTCATGTCCCTCGGCGATCCTCGGCCGTGGCGCGTGCGGGGGTTGCGCGCGGTACGACAGAACGCCGTATTGTAGCCCTCCAGCGAGAGGCGCTGCCAAGCGCCGCGTGGCACGGGCGACGCCGGCGGCGGCGGCGGGCGCTAGAATCGAGCGTGATCCGCCGGCCGGCGGCGGACGAACCATCGCCGGAGACGCGCGCCCGCGCGTCGAGAGGGTCCGCATGCCGCGCGCCGCTGTCGTCCTCGCCGCCGTCGCTGCAGCCCTCGCCCTCGTTGCCGTGGCGATGCTCGAAGCACCCGCCCGGGCTCAGGCGCACCCCCTCGGCAACTTCACCATCAACACCTACAACCGCGTCGAGCCGTCGGACGCCGGCATCGCGGTGTTCCACGTGCTCGACATGGCCGAGATACCGGCGTTCCAGGAGCGTCAGCGCATGGACGCCGATGGCGATGGCTCCGTGAGCGAGGACGAGGCGGAGGCGTGGGCAAGCGCGGCCGTCGAGGCGCTGCGCGGCGACCTGCGCCTGAGGGTGGACGGCCGTGACACGCCGCTTGCGGCCGTCGCGCATGCGTTGACCTTTCCGCCGGGGCAGGGCGGGCTCTTGACGCTCCGCCTCAGCGTCACGTACACGGCGGCGCTGCCGGACGGCTGGCGCGAGCGTGCGCCGCGCGTGGACTTTGAGGACGCGTCCTACGCTGGCCGCATCGGCTGGCGCGAGACGGTCGTCCGCGCCGGCGACGGCGCTGAGCTCACGGAGAGCAGTGTGCCCGCGGCGGACGAGACGGACGAGCTGCGCGCGTACCCCCAGGGCTCGCTCAGCAGCCCGCTCGACCACCGCACGGCGATGTTCGCATTCCGCTCGGCGCCGGGCGCGGTCGCGGCGCCCACGGCCGACACGAAGCATGAGCGCGCGACGCGGGGCAACCCCGACTCGCCCCTCTCGCGCTTCACTGGCCTGATCGCGAAGGACCGGCTCGCCCCGGGCGTCGTGGCGCTGGCGCTGCTGGCGGCGCTGGGGTTCGGCATGCTGCACGCGCTGTCGCCGGGGCACGGCAAGACGGTCGTGGGCGCGTACCTCGTCGGCTCGCGGGGCACGGCGCGGCACGCGCTGCTGCTCGGCGCGGTGGTGACGGCGACGCATACGTCGAGCGTGTACGCGATCGGCTTTGTGACGCTGTACCTGTCCGAATACGTGGTGCCGGAGCGGATCTATCCGTGGTTGGGCATCGCGTCGGGCGCGCTGATCGTCGCGATGGGGCTGGCGCTGCTCGTCGGCCGTCTGCGGTCGTCGGGCCTGGCCCATGATGCCCTGGCGCGGCTGCGTGCGGCGGGCGCGCGCCCGCCCGCGCTCGCGTGGGGCGAGGCGGGTGGCGTCTCGATGGCGAGGGCGCGAGCGCCGCATCCTGCGACGGGCGGCGGCGTCGCCGTCGCCGGAGCTGTTGCGCGCGTCAGGGCCGATGGCCCGATGCATGTGCACGATGACGGTGAGGGACAGGCGAACGGTCACGAGCATACGCACGGGGACGCGGTGGTGCCGCACCGCCATGGCTTCGGGCGTGCGCACAGCCATCGCATCCCGGGCGCCGACGGCGAGCCGGTGCGCTGGACGCAGCTCGTGGGGCTCGGGGTGTTCGGCGGCATGCTGCCATGCCCATCGGCGATCGTCGTGATGCTGAGCGCGGTGGCGCTCCATCGCGTCGCCTTCGGCCTGCTGCTGATCGTGGCGTTCAGCCTCGGGCTGGCGTTCGTCCTCACGGCGATTGGGCTCGCGCTCGTCTGGTCGCAGCGGGTGCCGCTCGTGCGCGGGCTTTTCGATCGGGCCGACCGCGCTACGGGCGCCGCGAGCATCCTCGTGCGCGCGTTGCCGGTGGTGGCGGCGGCGTTCGTCACCGCGGCCGGCGCGGTGATCCTTGCGCGCGCCGCCGGCCAGCTCTGAGGGGCGACGGCTGGCGGAGCGGCTGACGGGTTACACGGTTACAGGCTCGCGCTTGGCGAATGTGTAGAGCTGCGCGGGCCGGTGTGCGCCCTCCATGCGGGTGCCCCCCGCGGGTTTGATGATGCCCGCCGAGAGCATGCGCCGGCGGAAATTCCGCTTGTCGAGCGGCCGGTCGAGGATCGCCTCGTACACCTGCTGCAGCTCCGAGAGCGTGAACTGCCGTGGCAACAGCGCGTAGGCGACGTTCGTGTAGTCGAGCTTCGAGCGCAGCCGCCGCACGGCGTAGTCGACGACGGCGTTGTTGTCGAACGCGAGCGCCGGGAGCTTGTAGACGGAGTGCCAGGCGGGCTGCCACGCTTCGCTTTCGCGCAGGCGCACGCGTTCATGCTGGACGAGCGCGTAGTAGGCGATGACGATGCCGCGCTGGGCGGCCGCCGCGTTGTCGCTGCGCGGCAGTTCGCCGAAGGTGTAGAGCTGCTCGAGGTAGACATCCTGCACGCCGGTCTCGTCGAGCAGTTTGCGCGCGGCGGCGTGGTCGAGCGACTCACCGTCGGCGAGGAGGCCACCGGGGAGCGCCCAGTAGTCGCGGTAGGGCTCGCCGCTGCGTTTGATCAGGAGCACGCAGAGGTCGTCGTCGATGACGGTGAGGATGACGACGACGACGGCGACGAGCGGCGGCGGTGCGGCCGGTGGCATCGAGGGGAGTGTACGATGCGCGCGGTTAGCGGCGGTCGTCGCGCTTCGACTCTTCGTACCAGCCCTCGGCGAGGGAGAACAGCAGGCCGACGAGCGCGAAGACGCCGATACCGGTGAGCAGCGGCAGCAGGTACAGCTCGAGCGAGCCGGACATCGTTACACCGGGGCGGGTGCGGGGAGCGCCGTTCCTTGCAGTGACCAGGCCGTCGCGGCCGTAATGCGCACACGCACCAGCTGGCCGATGCGCGCGTCGCCTTCGAAATGTACCAGCTTCCCGGCGCGGTTGCGGCCCGTCCAGCGGCCTTCTTGTGGCCGCTCGACAAGCACTTCCTGCTCGCTGTCAAGGAGCGCCCGGTTGATCTCCGCCGAAATCCGCGCCTCGAGCTGCTCGACCGCGTGGAGGCGCTCGCGCTTCGCCTCCGCCGGCACGTCGTCCGCCAGCGTCCGGTGCGCGATCGTCCCCGGTCGCGGCGAGTAGGCCGCGACGTGCACCTTGTCGAAGCGCAGGCGGGCGAGCAGGTCGTAGGTGTGCTGGAACTCGGCGTCGGTTTCGCCGCAGAAGCCGACGATGACGTCCGTCACCATCGCCGCGCCCGGCACCCGCGCCCGCACCATCTCGAACGTCTCGACGTACTCGGCGACGGTGTAGCCGCGGCGCATGCGGGCGAGGACAGCGTCGTCACCGGACTGCACGGGGATGTTGAAGTGCTCGCAGACCTTCGGCAGCGCGGCGACGGCGTCGACGATGCGCGTGGTCATGTCTTTTGGATACGAGGTGAGGAAGCGGATGCGCGCGAGCCCCGGGGTGTCGTGGATGGCGCGCATGAGGTCACCGAGGTCCGGGCCGCCGTGGGGCGTCGGATAGCCGGCGTCCGGCAGGTCGTGGCCGTAGGCCTCGACCGTCTGCCCGAGCAGCGTCACCTCGCGGACGCCGCGCGCGCAGTAGTGGGCAACCTCGTTGCGGATGTCCTCGATGGTGCGGCTGCGTTCGCGGCCACGGCGGTAGGGGACGATGCAGTAGGTGCAGAACTTGTCGCAGCCGTGGACGACGGGCACGAAAGCGGTGACGGCATCGGGCTCGGCGAAGGTCGTCGGCCAGAACTCGCCGCCGGTGTCCTCGATGCCGGCGATGCGCAGGATCGGGTCGAACTCCTGCGGCCGCGCGAAGGCGTCGACGTACGGGAAGCGCCGCGCGAGCTCGTCGTGCCGTGGCCCGACCATGCAGCCCATGACGGCGATGCGCACGTCGCGGCCGCGCTCGCGCTGCTTCTTCAGCCGCCCGAGCTGGCCGATCGCGCGGTCCTCGGCGTGCTCCCGCACGGAGCAGGTGTTGAGGACGACGAGGTCGGCCTCGTCGGGTGACGCTACTTCGGCGAGGCCGGCCCGCGCGAGCCCTGCCGCCAGCTTCCGCGAGTCGGCCACGTTCATCTGACAGCCGACGGTCCAGATGTGGAACTTCATCGCGCCCATGGTAGCGAGGCGGGGTGCGCCCGCGTAGGACAGCCGCCCCGGCTGTCCCTTCCGCTCGCTGTTAGCCGGCGGGCGCGAGAGCGCGGATGCGCGCGACCGCGGCCGGCAGCACCTCGAGGACCCGCTCGATGTCCTCCGGTGTGTTGTCGGTGCCGAGCGTGAGGCGCAGGCTGCCGCGCAGGTAGGCGTCCGGCACGCCCATCGCCACAAGCACGTGCGACGGCTCCAGCGAGGCGGTCGTGCAGGCGGAGCCGCTGCTCGCGGCGATGCCCTGGAGGTCGAGCTGGAGCAGCACCGCCTCTCCCTCGAGGTGCTTGAACGCGAAGCTGGCGTTGTTCGGGAGGCGACGCGAGCGGTCGCGGGCACCTGTCACGAGCGTGTCGGGTATGCGCCGCGGCACCTCGTCGAGCAGGCGGTCGCGCAGCGCCACCAGCGCCTCGTTGTGGGTCGCGCGTTCGTCGGCCGCCAACCGCAGCGCCGTTGCGAGGCCGACGGCGCCGGCGACGTTCTCGGTACCGGCGCGGCGATTGCGCTCCTGCGAGCCGCCGAGCATCTGGGGGACGAACGGCGTCCTCGTGCGGATGTACAGGGCGCCGACGCCCTTCGGGCCGTAAATCTTGTGTGCGGCGATCGAGAGCAGGTCGACGCCGAGCCGGTCGATGTTGAGGTCGAGCGCGCCGGCCGCCTGTACCGCATCGGTGTGCACCATGATGTGCGGGTCGCGCTGCTTGACGATGTGCGCGACGTCGGCGACCGGCTCTACCGTGCCGACCTCGTTGTTCGCATACATGACGCTCACGAGCGCCGTGCGGTCGTCGAGCGCCGTGGTGAGCGCCTCGAGGTCGACCATGCCCTCGCCGTCGACGGGGAGGTAGGTGACGCGGAAGCCCTCCTTCGCGAGCGCATCGCACTGGTGGAGGACGGCGTGGTGCTCGATGGCGGTTGTGATGATGCCGTCGCGCCCGCGCGGCCGCTGGGCCATGGCGACACCGCGCAGCGCCAGGTTGTCGGCCTCGGTGCCGCCGGAGGTGAAGACGACCTCGTTCGGCTTCGCGCCGAGCACCTCGGCGACCGTGCAGCGCGCCGCGTCGAGGCCCCGGCGCGCTATCTGCGCCTCGGCGTAGATCGACGAGGGGTTGCCCCAGTGTGTCGTCAGGTAGGGCAGCATGGCCGACAGCACGCGCTCGTCAAGTGGTGTCGTCGCGGCGTGGTCGAGGTAGATGCGGCGGTCGTCGGCCTGCACGCGATCACGGTAGCAGGATCGGGCGGGCACCGGGTGGGTCGCTTAGGGCGTTGTAGGTGGACGCGTCGCGCGCCTTAATCGAACCGGCGTCAAGCACGCCGGAGAAGGTGTGCTGGCACCCGATATACTCCCGTTCGGTCGCCCGCACTCCCCGCCGATACATCAACGTCCGGACCCCGCGCCCCCGACCGAGCACGCTGCCCGATGCCGCGAACGCTCCTCGGACGCGGCCTGATTGGGCGTGAGAGCATGAACGACGACCGCCACGTGCACGACAGTGACGCCGTCGAGCGCGCCGCCCGTATCATCGCGGAGGCGCTGCGCGAGGCGGAGGTGATCCTCGCCGGCGAGCGGCAGGCGCGCGGCGATGCGGCGGCCGCGGAGGCGCTCGGGCGCTTCGGTGACGTCCTCACGCGCCTCGTCGAGCACACGGAGCGTCTCGCGGCGCGCATGGCGGAGCTGACGGAGGCGGTGGCGCTGCTTGTCGAGGGCCAACGGGCAGGCGCCACGGAGACGGCGGCCCCCCAAGGTTTCGCCCCGAAGCCACAGCTCCCGGAGATGGAGCCCTCGTTCGCGCCAGGCGGGGAGGGCATCGACGTGACAATCGCCGCGGTGCCGGGCTTCCAGGGCCTGATGGAGCTGCAGCGCGCGCTCGTCCGGCTGCCGCAGGTGCAGTCGGCGGCGGTGCGCCGCTACCAGGATGACGAGGCGGTGATCCAGCTCGTCCTCAGCCAGCCGATGACGGCGAGCGCCATCGCTGAGGGTGTCTCTGCGGCGACGGAGCGGACGCTCGTCGTCGACGACGCGCGGCCGGACATGCTGCGGCTGCGCCTGCGGTTCCTGGGCTGACGGCTACATCCGCGACAACGTACCGCGCTGGACCCGATACACCTGTGCCTTCGCGACGAATTCCGGAGCGAACCGGTCGGGATCGGGGCTGGTGATCCACGTCTGGTCGGCCTCGGTGGCCGCGAGCACGGCCGCGCGGCGGTCCTCATCGAGCTCCGATAGCACGTCGTCGAGCAGGAGCAGTGGGCGCTCGCGCCGCACGGCATGCAGGTAGCGCGCCTCGCCGAGACGCAGTGCCAGTGCCGCCGTCCGCTGCTGTCCGCGCGACGCGGCTGATGCGGCGGGCTCGCCGTCGATGGTCATCTCGAGGTCGTCGCGGTGCGGGCCGGACAGGGTGATGCCGGCGGCGATGTCGCGCGCGCGGGCGCTGTGCAGCTTCGCTGCGAAGGCCTCGCGCAGCTCGTCGGGAGCGGCGGCGACGATGCGTGCGGCGTCCCAGCCTTCGCCGAAGCGGGGTGCATAGCTGACGGCGAACGCTTCGCGGCCGCTGGCGAGCGCGGCGTGCACGGCGCCGGCGTCGTCGCTGAGCCGCGCGAGTGCCTGCGCCCGCGCTGAGACGATTGTCGCCGCCTCCGCGGCAAGCTCGGCGTCCCAGTACGTCAGCTCCTCGGGGTCACCGTGCCGCTCATGGAGCTGCTTGAGGAGTGCGTTGCGCTGCGTGACGACCTTGCCGTACCTGGAGAGCGCGCGCGCGTAGGCCCGGTCGGCCTGGACGAGCATCGTGTCGACGAAGCGACGCCGTCCGGCGGGCGCGCCCTTCACGAGGTCCATATCGTCGGTTGTGAAGAGCACCGCGAGGATGTTGCCGGTCGCGTCGGCGGCGCGCCGGGCGATGCCGTTCACCTTGAACCGCTTCGACGCTACGAGCCCGCGCGCCCCTGGCCGGCCCACCACGGTCAACTCGACGGTCACGTCGTCGGCCGCCCGTTGCGCGGTGCCGGCGACGCGCGCGAAGGGCTGGGGGACGTCGCGGGCGCCCCAGGCGATGAGGTCGGCGTCGGACTCCGTGCGCTCGGAGCGGCCGGTGGCGAGGAGGGCGATGGCCTCGAGGACGTTGGTCTTGCCCTGGGCGTTCTGGCCGAGGAGGAGGATGACGCCGGGCCCGGCGGCGAGGTCGAGCCGGCTGTAGTTTCGGAACGAGGCGAGCATGAGCGAGGTGAGGTGCACAGGCGGCTTGTACCAGCCCGCCGGCCGTCGCGCACGGCTATGCGCCATGCCGATACTCCAGCGTGACCACGGGCGACCCGGCAGTACCCTGCCCGCAGATGGGCACCGACGCGATCCGCTGCGAAGGCCTGCGCAAGCGTTACGGGCGCGTGCAGGCGCTCGCGGGCGTCGACCTGGCGATGCCGGCGGGGTCGGTATTCGGGTTCCTCGGGCCCAACGGCGCCGGCAAGACGACGACGATCAAGGTGCTGCTCGGCCTCAGCCAGCCGGACGCCGGCCGTTGCTGGATCGACGGCGTGCCCGTGGAGCGGTTCAACCCGCGGTCGCGGATGGAAGTGGGCTATCTGGCGCAGGACCCGTCGTATCCGCGCTGGATGACCGGCCGCGAGGTGCTGACCTTCGTGGGGCGCCTGTATCCGGCGGCGGAGCGCCCGATCGGCGAGCGTGTGGCCGACGCGCTGACGCTCGTCGGCCTGACGGAGGCGGCGGACCGCGCGTGCGGCGGCTACTCTGCCGGCATGCGGCAGCGCCTCGGCATCGCGCAGGCGCTGATGGGCGACCCGAAGCTCGTCGTGCTCGACGAGCCGTCGTCGTCGCTCGACCCCGTCGGCCGCCGCGACGTCATCGAGATCCTGCACACGCTCCGGGCGCGCGGCATCAGCGTGTTCTACTCGACGCACATCCTCGACGACGTCGAGCGGGTCGCCGACTCGGTCGCGATCATGAAGGGGGGCCGCGTCATCCGGCAGGGGGACATGCGCGCTTTGACGGCCGTCTCGGCCGGCCGCTACCGCGTGACGGTCGAGGCGCCGGCGGACGGCCTCGTCGCGAGGCTGCGCGCGCTGTCGTGGGTGCGTGATGTCGTACCGGCGGTGGAGGAGCACGCCGGCCGGGCGGCGCTGTTCGTCGACGTCGACGACGAGACGTTCGCGAAGCGCGCGCTGCCACGGGCTGTGATCGATGCGAATGCTGTGCTCATCGGCTGTGAGCCGGCGCGCTTCCGGCTGGAGGACGTGTTCCTGGAGACGATCGGCGAGCGCGATGACGGCGTGGCCGGGGCTTTGGATGGCTGAGGCGGAGCTGTTGGCCGGCTATCCGGTGCTGCTCGACAAGGAGTTGCACGAGGCGGGGCGATCGAAGCGCATCGTCGCGTTCTTCATCATCACGACGTTCGCGCTCGTCCTCATCCCGCTTATCGGCTACGGGCGCGTGGAGTACTTCGGCGACGGCTTCCGGCACGAGGTCTCGAGCCGGAACATGGACGCGCTCGTCGGCACCTGGGCGACGCTCGTGGGCTTTCTCGGCTCGCTGATGGTGATCGCCTCCACCGTCGACGCCGTCTCACACGAGCGCAGCCTCGGCATCATCGCGTGGGTCGTGACGAAGCCAGTGTCACGCCTGTCGTATCTGTTCGCGAAGGCGTCGGCGCACGCGATGATGGCCTGCGCGGCGATCGTCATCCTGCCGTCGGCCGTCTGGTGCCTGCTGATGGTGGCGCTCTTCCGGGAGGTGCCCGTCGCGAACATCATCGTCGCCGCGGGCATCCTCTGCATCGAGATGACGTTCCTGTCGTTTGTGATCGTCGCGCTCGGGGTGCCGCTGCGCTCGGTGACGCCGATCGCGATCATCGCGCTGGCGCTGTGGTTCCTGCCGAACGTCGTGCCGGAGATCGAGCGGCTGCGCTGGACGGCGAACGTGCTGCCGTCGTACCTGCCGATCGCGGCGGTGGGGGTCGCGATCGACGAGGCGGGGTCGTACACGCTGACGATCCCGCTGGCGTCGGTCGCTGTGGCGGCTGTGGCGTTCGTGGGGGCGGTCCTGGCGTTCGAGCGCCAGGAGCTGTAGCCGTACTACGCTGCGTCGTCCGTGGATGACTCTTCAAGCGGCCGGAAGAAGCACGACACGTTGCCCGTGTGGCACGTGGCCTTGCCGAGCATCTTCACTCGCACGAGCAGCGAGTTGTCCTCGCAGTCACGCCAGATCGACCGCACTTCGAGGTAGTCGCCGCTGGTCGCGCCCTTGTGCCAGACCTCTTGCCGGCTGCGGCTCCAGAACACCACCTGGCCGATCTCGCGCGTCTTCGCGAGCGTCTCGGCGTTCATGTAGCCGAGCATCAGCACGCGGTCCGTCTCGTCGTCCTGGATGATCGCCGGGATGAGCCCCTGCGCGTTGAAGTTGAGTGACATCGATAGCTCCTCGGTGGACCAGCCGCTCAGCATTCGGCTGAGGACTGGCATCTGACAACTGACTGACGGACTGATGGACGGACTCGCTACAGGCGGACGGGCAGGCCGGCCGCCGCCATATGGCGCTTCGCCTCGGCGATGGAGTACTCGCCGAAGTGGAAGATGCTCGCCGCGAGCACGGCGTCCGCCTTCCCGCGGACGACGGCGTCGACCATGTGCTGCGGGTTGCCGCAGCCGCCGGACGCGATCACCGGCACCTCGACCGCCTCGCTGACCGCGCGGGTGAGCTGCAGGTCGTAGCCGTGCTTGTGGCCGTCGGCGTCCATCGACGTCAGCAGGATCTCGCCGGCGCCCAGCTCGACCGCGCGCTTCGCCCAGGCGACGGCGTCGAGCTTCGCCGGCTTGCGGCCGCCGTGCGTGTACACCTGCCACGCCCCCTCGCCGACGGCCTTCGCGTCGATGGCGACGACGATGCACTGGGCGCCGAAGCGCTCGGAGCACCTGGCGATCAGCTTCGGGTCCTCGACCGCCGCGGTGTTCAGCGAGACCTTGTCGGCGCCCAGCTCGAGCAGCGTCCGTACGTCCTCGGGGCTGCGGGTGCCGCCGCCGACGGTGAACGGGATGAACACCTCGTCGGCCGTCCGGGCGACCATGTCGTAGGTCGTCGTGCGCTCGTCCGACGACGCGGTGATGTCGAGGAACACTAGCTCGTCGGCGCCCTCGGCGTCGTACAGCTTCGCCAGCTCGACGGGGTCCCCCGCGTCGCGCAGCGCGACGAACGACACGCCCTTGACGACGCGTCCGCGGTCGACGTCAAAACACGGGATCACCCGCTTCGTCAGCATACGCGTATGGTAGCAGGGAGCAGTTGCCGTCAGACGCGCTTGATGAGGTGCTGCGCCCGGAACAACACATCATCGGCGTTGCGCCGCGTCATTTCGAGGTTCAGCCGATAGTCGGCTCGCGCCCGGTCTTGCCGCAACTTGTCGAGCTGGTCACCCTGAGCGCCGCCGTCGGCACGGAGCGCCGCGATGATGAGCGCGTGGTCGCGCCCGGTGTAGGTGGGTTGTAGCTGTCCGGAGTGCTCGAGCGAGGCACGAGCCTTTAGGAAGACGGCGTAATAGGCGCGGCTGATTGCGCTCCGAAACGCCGCTTCGCCCGCGCCGTCGGTGCGGGCGAGGTCGTGCGCCAGCGCGAGGAACTGCTCCGGGTCAAACGGCATGGTGTCGATGATGGATGGTGCGCCCTACCACGACAGATGGACGGCCAGGTGGCGATTCAACGCTTCCCGGTCGGGCTGCGGCAACGCTCGCTTGGCCTCGGCGACGCGCGCCGCAAGCGCATCCCACAGGGCTAAGCCATCGTCCGGTGAGGCATCAACCTCGACGTCGATCACGGCCTCTTCCGAAAAGTCCTCTGGATCCTGAAACGCGTATACGCGGACATTCCGCACGGGGGCGGTCATGGCCCACTTGTCGATCGCGTCGACCACGGCGTCGAGCGATGGCGTGGCAATGCGGCCGAGGATCGCGCGGGCCGCGTCGTCCTCGATGTCCCAGCCGCTGCCGGCCGCGGGTGCCCGGCGGAGGTCTCTGAGTCGCATGCCAGCAGTGTAGGGGAGTTGGTCGAACAGGCGGAAATCGGGCGCGCATTTCGCGGTCGTACAGCTTCGCCAGCTCGACGGGGTCGCCGGCGTTACGCAGCTCGACGAACGACACGCCCTTGACGACGCGCCCACGGTCGACGTCAAAGCAGGGGATGACCCGCTTCGTCAGCACGCGGTTAGGTAGCATCGCGCCGATGAATTCCGACTTCGCGGCCGGATCGCTGACGTTGCTCGCCTTCGTTGTGCTCGGTGCGTTCGTCATCCGTGGGTAAAGCTGGCGACCGCGTCCCGCTTTCACACCGGCCGGTTGTGGTCGTCGCGTCGATGATCGGAGCGTTCGTCTTGACTTTCGATCGTTATGCGTATCGCCTAGCAGCCACCCCGTCTTGCGGCGGAAAGCCTCGGCTTCACCGCCGCCTGCGCGCCCCCGAAGCCCCGTTCACCGCCACCGCCGCCCGGAACAGCGCCTTCAACGCGCGCGCATCAAGCTTGTCGCCCTGACGCAGGTCGATCGCGCGGCGCGTCGCGCCCTCCAGCGACGCGTTGAAGAGCCCCTTCGGGTCTGGCACCGACGCGCCCTTCGCGAATGTCAGCTTCACGACCTCCTTGTAGGTCTCGCCCGTGCACACGATGCCGTCGTGCGACCACACCGGCGTCCCCGGGCTCGACGGCTTCGCCCACTTCCACTCCTCGACGACGTCCGGGTCCGCCTCGTGGATCAGCTGGCGCACCCGCGCGAGCATCTCGCCGCGCCAGTCGCCGAGCTCGCGGATGCGCGCGTCGAGCTTCGCTGACGCATCGTCGACCTTCTTCGCCGCCGGCATCGCGCCCTTCGCAGCAGGCTGAACCGTCGTCATCGACTTCGACGTCTTTTTCGCCGTCGTCTTCTTGGTCGACGTTGCCGTCTTTGTTCTCGGCATCAGTCCATCCTCCATCCTCTACCTTGCATCATCCCTCGGCCCCGCGCGCGCGCTCCCGCAGCTCGTACAGCGCCCGTAATGCCTCGAGCGGGGCCATCGCATCGAGATCGAGCGCTGCCAGGTCCTTCCGCAGGCCATCGTCTGGCGGTGTCGAGGCGAAGAGGTCGAGCTGCGGGGCGGTGGGCGCGCGGCGGCGGGATGTCGGGCGGGTGATGTCGGCGCGGTCCGTCTCCAGCTCGCGCAGCAGCTCCCGCGCGCGCTGCACGACGGCCTTCGGCAGGCCCGCCAGCTCGGCGACGTGCACGCCGTACGAGCGGTCGGCGCCGCCGGGCACGATGCGACGCAGGAAGACGATGCGCCCGTCCTCCTCCGCCACCGCGACGTTGAAGTTCCGCACGCGCGGCAGGTGCTGCGCCAGCTCCGTCAGCTCGTGGTAGTGCGTGGCGAACAGCGTCTTCGCGCGCACGCCCGGCCGGTTGTGCAGGTACTCGACGACCGCGCGCGATCGCCATGCCGTCGTAGGTGCTCGTGCCGCGGCCGATCTCGTCGAGCACGATCAGCGAGCGCGGGGTCGCGTTGTGGAGGATCGCGCTCGTCTCGATCATCTCGACCATGAAGGTCGACTGGCCCGATGTCAGGTCGTCGCCGGCGCCGACGCGCGTGAAGATGCGGTCGACGACGCCGATGCGGGCCGACGATGCGGGCACGAAGGAGCCGCACTGCGCCATCAGCACGATCAGCGCCGCCTGGCGCAGGTAGGTCGACTTGCCGGCCATGTTGGGGCCGGTGAGGACGATGATCTGCGCGTCGTCCGACGACAGGGCGAGGTCGTTCGGCACGAACGCGCCGGCTGCGAGCGAGCGCTCGACCATCGGGTGGCGGCCGTCGCAGACCTCGATCGTGTCGCCTTCGTGGATCTGCGGGCGCACGTAGCCGTAGCGGCTCGCCGCCTCTGCCAGCGCGCAGGCGACGTCCAGCTCCGCGACGGCCTGCGCCGTCGCCAGCACCTGCGCCGCGGCCGCCGCGACCTGCGCGCAGACCTGGCGGACGATCGCCGTCTCCAGCTCGAGCGCGCGGTCCTTTGCCGTCAGGATCTGGCTCTCGTACTCGCGGAGTTGCGCTGTCACGAAGCGCTCGGCGTTGACGAGCGACTGTCGTCGCTCGTAGTGCTCCGGCACCGCCGCCACGTTCGCCTTGCTGACCTCGATGTAGTAGCCGAAGACGCGGTTGTAGCCGACCTTCAGCGAGCGGATGCCCGTGCGCTCGCGCTCGCCGGCCTCCATCTCGGTGAGGAAGCGCCGCACGTCGCGCGAGATGAGCCGCAGGGAATCCAGCTCCTCCGAGAACCCCGCCCGCACGACATCCCCGGCCTCCACGGTCGCGCCCGGCTCGTCGGCGATCGCCTGCTGGATGGCGGCGACGACGTCGTCGCAGGGGCGGAGGCGGGCGGCGATATCGGCGATGCGGGCGTCGTCGGGAGCGACGATGGAGGATGGAGGATGGAGGATGGAGGAGTCGTCGCCCTCTGTTGTCCGTTGTCTGCTGTCTGTTGTCCGCTCTGATGTTTGCTGTTTGATGGTTGCTGTCTCTTCGCGCAGCGCGGCGACGTTCTCGAGCCCGCGGCGCAGTGCGACGAGCTCCCGCGGCTGCGCGTGGCCGGCGACGACACGCGCGACGAGGCGCTCGAGGTCGGGGATGCGTCCGAGCGTCGACCGCAGCCGTGTCCGTCGCAGCGCGCTCTCGTGGCAGAAGGCGACCGCGTCGAGCCGGCGGTCGATCGCCGAGACGTCGCAGAGGGGCTGGCCGAGGCGGCGGCGCAGGAGGCGGGCGCCCATGGCGGTGCACGTGAGGTCGAGCGTGGCGAGCAGCGAGCCCTCGCGGCGGAGGTCGCGGCCGGCGGTGAACAGCTCGAGGTTGCGCATCGTGTGCGGGTCGAGGCCGACGTACTCCGAAGGCCGGTGGGCGCGGATGGCCGTGATGAGGCCGACGCTGGCGGCCTGGTTTTCGCGCAGGTAGAGGAGCACGGCGGCGCAGGCGGCGACGGCGGGCGAGCCCGGCGTGATGCCGAACGCCTCCGGCGACGCCACGCGGAAGTGCTCCTGCAGCGTCACCTGCGCGAGCTCGGCGTCGAACCACAGCGGCTCGACGCGCGTCACGCTCGCGGCAGCATCGAGCCACGGCGGCGTCTCGATGCCTTCGGGGAGCAGGACTTCGCTCGGGCGGATGCGGGCGAGCTCGGACGCGGCGTCCTCGGGCGAGAGTGCGCCCGCGACGAACTCACCGGTGCTGATGTCGACGTAGGCGAACCCCGCCTCGCCGCGCCACGGGTCGTCGGCCGCCTTGCGACGCGACGGCGCCAGGCAGGCGAGGTAGTTGTTCGCTCGCGCGTCGAGCAGGTTGTCCTCGACGACCGTGCCCGGCGTCACGACGCGCACGACGCGCCGCTCGACGAGGCCTTTCGTCGTCGCCGGGTCGGACATCTGCTCGCAGATCGCGACCTTGTAGCCCCTGGAGATGAGCTTCGCGATGTAGCCGTCGACGGCGTGGTAGGGGATGCCGGCGAGCGGCACGCGGAGGCCCTTGCCCATCGGCTTCGAGGTCAGCGTCAGGTCGAGCTCGCGCGCGCACAGTTCCGCGTCGTCGTCGAACGTCTCGTAGAAGTCGCCGAGCCGGAAGAAGACGATCGCGTGTGGGTAGCGGCGCTTGACGTCGAGGTACTGCCGCCGGATGGGGGTGAGGGCGGGCTCCATCGTGGGAGGAGTGTACGGCGCGGGAGGTGGGAGGCGGGAGGCGGGCGCGACGGAGGATGGGAGATGGGAGATGGAGGATGGGAGATGGGAGATGGAGGATGGAGGATGGAGGATGGAGGATGGAGGTTCGACGTTGGCAGCGCGGTCGTTCAGCCCGCGTCATGCCGCGCGTACGCCACGGTCGTCGCCGGTGGCCGCGGGCGTCCAGCCTGCGCGGGCGTTAGAGTGCCGCTCATGCCAGACCGCCTGAAGGACAAGATCGCCGTCGTCGTCGGCGGCGGGCAGACGCCGGGCGAGACGTTCGGCAACGGCCGCGCGACGGCCATCCTCTTCGCCCGCGAGGGTGCGTCCGTCGTCGTCGCGGACCTCAACCTCGCGTCGGCCGAGGAGACCGTGCGGATGATCGCGGCCGAGGGCGGCACGGCGAGCGCCGTCGAGATGGACGTCACGTCCGAGGCCGACTGCGCGCGGTTGGTCGAACGCACGCTCGCGCGCCACGGCCGCATCGATGTCCTGCACAACAACGTCGGCATCGGGACGCGCGACGCCGGGGTCCAGCACATCGCGCTCGAGGACTTCGAGCGCATCTTCCGCGTCAACCTCGCGGGCCCGATGCTCGTCTCGAAGCACGCCGTCGAGGCGATGCGCCCGCGGCGTTCGGGCGCGATCACGAACATCTCGTCCGTCGCCTCGATCGCCGGCGCGACGAACATGGTCGCCTACAAGACGTCGAAGGCCGCGCTCAACGCGCTCACGCAGACGCTCGCGCTGGCGAACGCGCGCTACGGCATCCGCGTGAACGCGATCCTGCCCGGCCTGATCAACACGCCGATGGCGATCGAGGGCCTCAGCCGCGCCCGGGGCGTCTCCCGCGAGCAGCTCATCGCCGAGCGCGACGCGCGCGTGCCGATGGGGGCGATGGGTTCGGCGTGGGACGTGGCGGTGGCGGCGCTGTTCCTGGCGTCGGACGAGGCGGGCTTCATCACCGGCGTGCTGCTGCCGGTCGACGGCGGGCAGTCGCTTCGGGTGGGGTGACGACGCACTGCTCCACTCGTCAACCCGCGGAGTAACAGCGCCAAGGCGCCGTTGCGTTCATAATTCCTGAGTACGGGCCAACCCGCCGGCCGTCCCGCCCCCGCGCGGGCTGAAAGCCCGCGCTGCGTGTGCAGAAAGCCCGCGCTGCGTGTGCAGGGGGCCGGCGCTGCGAGCGCGGGGCGGCCGGCACACGGACTGCAGATCAACGGAGCGAGACGCCCATGGTGAAGAAGTACGTCTACCTCTTCCACGAAGGCAGCAAGGATCAGAAGGATCTCCTCGGCGGCAAGGGGGCGAACCTCGCCGAGATGACGAACCTCGGCCTGCCGGTGCCACCCGGGTTCACCATCACCACCGAGGCCTGCAACGAGTACACCCGCCTCGGCATGCGGCTGCCAGACGGCCTCATGGACCAGGTGCGGGCGGCGTTGGCGACGGTCGAGCAGGCCGCCGGCAAGCGGTTCGGCGACGCCACGACGCCGCTCCTCGTCTCCGTGCGCTCGGGCGCGAAGTTCTCGATGCCGGGCATGATGGACACCGTCCTCAACCTCGGGCTCAACGACACCACCCTCAAGGGCCTGATCGCCCAGACCGGCGACGAGCGCTTCGGCTACGACGCCTACCGCCGCTTCGTGATGATGTTCTCGGACATCGTCCTCGGCCTCGAGCGACGCAAGTTCGACCGCATCTTCGATGAGGCGAAGCAGGCCGCGGGCGTCAAAGAAGACTGGCAGCTCCCGGCGGCCGCGCTGAAGGAGGTCGTGGCGAAGTTCAAGGCGCTCGTGAAGTCGGAGACGGGCGAGGACTTCCCGGACGGCCCGATGCGCCAGCTGGAGCTGGCGATCCGCGCCGTCTTCAACTCCTGGAACAACGAGCGCGCCTATCGCTACCGCGAGATCGAGAAGATCCCGCACGACCTCGGCACCGCCGTCAACGTCCAGACGATGGTGTTCGGCAACATGGGCGCTGACTCCGGCACCGGCGTTGCCTTCACGCGCGACGCCTCGACGGGTGAGAAGAAGATCTCCGGCGAGTACCTGGTGAACGCGCAGGGCGAGGACGTCGTCGCCGGCATCCGCACGCCGTCCGACGTCGCGCAGCTCGAGCGCGAGAACCCGCAGCTCTACAAGCAGTTCGCCGAGATCTGCGAGACGCTCGAGCGCCACTACCGCGACATGATGGACGTCGAGTTCACGTTCGAGAAGGGGCGTCTGTACTTCCTCCAGTGCCGCGTCGCCAAGCGGGCGACGCGCGCCGCGGTGAAGATCGCCGTCGACATGGCGAACGAGGGCCTCATCACAAAGCAGGAGGCGCTCGGGCGCGTGCCGCCGCAGCGGCTCGATGACCTCCTCCACCCGCAGCTCGACCCGCGCGTGAAGACGGTGCCGATCGGCGATGTCGCGCCGGACGTCGCCCGCGTCGTCGCGTCCAAGCCCGCCGTCATCTTCGTCGACGGCAACGAGGTCAGGACGATGTCAGCGGCGGAGTGGCACGCGCTGCCCGACCGCGACGCGGTGCTCGCGGGCGCGAAGTTCATCGACATTGCGAGGGGCCTGCCGGCGTCCCCCGGCGCGGCGTCAGGGGTTGCCGTCTTCGACCCCGACACCGCCGCCGCGCGCGGCATCGGCAAGGGCAACGAGGACATCATCCTTGTCCGGGAGGAGACGTCGCCGGACGACATCCACGGCATGACAGCCGCGCGCGGCATCCTCACCGAGCGCGGCGGCATGTCGTCGCACGCGGCGCTCGTCGCGCGCGGGTTCGGGAAGCCGTGCGTGGCGGGCTGCGAGGCGATCAGCGTCGAGGAGGAACAGAAGCGCTTCACGATCGCGGGCGTGACGGTCGCCGAGGGGCAGGCGCTGACCATCGACGGGTCGACCGGGCGCGTGCTGCTCGGCGTCACGCCGACGATGGCGCCGGAGATCTTCCCGGAGCTGGACGAGTTCCTGCGCTGGGCGGACGAGGTTGCTCGCCTCAAGGTGCGCACGAACGCGGACAACCCACCTGACGCCGCGAACGCCGTCCGCTTCGGCGCGATGGGGATCGGCCTGTTGCGCGCTGAGCACATGTTCCTGCAGAAGGAGCGGCTGCCAGCCGTGCGGCAGATGCTCCTCGCGGCCACGGACGCGAAGGCGCTCGAAGCGGAGGCGGACGCGCTTCGGAAGGAGCAGGAGGGCGCGACGGGCGAGAAGCGCGCGCAGCTCGAGCAGCGGCTGAACGACACGCTCGGCCGCCTCGAGGGACCGATGGGCCACTATCGCGGCGCGATCGCGCGCATCCTGCCGATGCTGCAGGACGACTTCCAGCAGATCTTCCGCGTCATGGACGGGCGGCCGGTGACGATCCGGCTGATGGATCCGCCGATGCACGAGTTCCTGCCCGACCACGACGCGCTGCTCGAAGAGGTGACGCGCCTGCGGGCGACCGGGGCTGACGGTGCAGAGCTGCGCGAGAAAGAGCAGCTGCTCGCGGCGGTGAACGCGATGCGCGAGGCGAACCCGATGCTCGGCCTGCGCGGCTGCCGGCTCGGCATCCTCTTCCCCGAGATCAGTGAGATGCAGGTGCAGGCGATCTTCCGCGCCGCCCTGAAGCTCGCGGCCGAGGGCAAGCCCGTGCACCCGGAGATCATGATCCCGCTCGTCGGCTTCGAGACGGAGCTGGCGACGATGCGTGAGCTCGTCGACCGGACGGCGCGCGCGGAGATGCAGGCGGCGGGCCGCGAGGTGCCGTACCTGTCGGGGACGATGATCGAGCTGCCGCGCGCGGCGCTGCGGGCGGGCGACATCGCCAAGCAGGCGCAGTTCTTCTCCTTCGGCACGAACGACCTGACGCAGACGACGCTCGGCGTCAGCCGCGACGACGCCGAAGGGAAGTTCCTGCAGAAGTACCTGGAGATGGGGATCCTTAAGGAGAACCCGTTCGAGACGATCGACCAGGACGGCGTAGGCGCCATCATGAAGATGGCCGTTGAAGCCGGGCGGGCGACGCGGCCGGACCTCAAGCTCGGCATCTGCGGCGAGCACGGCGGCGAGCCGAAGTCGGTCGAGTTCTGCCACAAGATCGGGCTCGACTACGTGAGCTGCTCGCCGTTCCGGGTGCCGATCGCGCGGCTGGCGGCGGCGCAGGCGGCGCTTGGCGAGGGGGCGGAGCGCGACCGGTAGGCGGCGCGGGGAGCGCGCGGGACGGCGGCGCGCCCTGAGCTAGACTGGCTGCGCATGCACTCGTGGCTTCGGCGGGCGAGGGGCGTCGTCGTCCGGACGTGGCCGCTCCTCGCCGCACTGCTCGTCATCTTCGGGACGCCCGCGCTGCTCTGGACGAACCGCAACGGCCGCGTCGCGGTGCGCGCTTCGATCTACCTGCCGGACATGGTGCTGCAGGTGCCGCTGCCGTTCCGGCCGGTCGACCTGATCTCGGAGGCGCCGCGGCGCGAGCGCGTGACGATCGCGTACGAGAGCCGGAACGGCCCGCGCACGATCGAGGCGGACCTGTACACGCCGGCGCACGGGACGCGGCACTCGGGCGTGGTGTTCTCGATGGGCGCGCCGCCGCTGAAGCTCGACGACAAGCGGCTGGTGCGCATCGCCGAGGACTCGGCGCGCTCGGGCGTCGTCATGCTCGTGCCTTTCAGCGACCGGCTCGACGACATCCGCATCGAGCCGGAGGAGATCGACGCGCTCGTGGCGGAGTTCCAGTACGTGCAGCGCCAGCCGACGGTGGACCCGAGCCGCGTCGGCTTCTTCGGTGCGAGCGTCGGCGGCTCGCTGGCGCTCGTGGCGGCGGCCGACCCGCGCATTGCCGCCGACGTCGACCATGTGGTGTCGTTCGGCGGCTACTACGACGCGCTGACGGCGTTCGCGGCGATCGCGACGCACCACATCGAGTACGGGGATGTCGACGAGGCGTGGACGCCGCGGGAGCACGCGGAGCGGGTGATGGCGTGGCAGCTGATCGACCGGGTCGACAACCGGTTCGACCGCGACCTGCTGGTGAAGGTGTTCATCGATGGCGAACAGGCGCCGCCGGACGAACTGGCGAGCCTGACGCCCGTCGGGCGCAGTTCATACGACTTTCTGGCGAACCGCGACCCCGCGGCGGTCGGCGGGCTGATCAAGCGGCTGCCGGAGGCGGCGACGGCCGAGCTCGATTATCTTTCGCCGAAGACGAGCATCGACCGCGTGAAGGCGGAGCTGTTCATCGTGCACGACAAGGCGGACCCGTTTATCCCGTACACGGAGTCGCGCCGGCTGAAGGACGCGCTCGCGGGGCGGGCGACGCCCAGGGCGCACTTCGACGAGCTGCGGCTGTTCGAGCACGTGCAGCCGAAGCTGAACCAGCGGCCGGAGATCATTGCGTTCGACAGCGCGCGGCTACTGTTCCGGCTGTATCAGCTCTTGCTGCGCTGGGAATGAACCCGGGACGCGGACGTGTCCCGTTGCGGGTGGTCCGCGGCAAGCCGGTACAATGGCGCGCGGAGTGGGAGGCGGTTGGCTCGTGGTCCCCGCATGAGATTGCTGCCCGGTCCCCAGACCAGGTCGGCGGTTGTTCGGCATCCCTTCTTCCTCGCCGGTCTTGCCGTTGTCGTGCTGCTCGGGCTGACGGCGGCGGCGCTCGTCGTGTTCGACAGCGTGCGCGGTACGAGCGGCGCGACGCCGTCCGTGCAGGTGGACCCGCTCGATACGACGGCGACGGCCGCGCCCGCCGCGAAGACGGCGCAGGCCTTTGGTGTGACGGCGAAGACGAAGGTCGCCACCTCGATCCGGACGGCGCCCGGGCGGACGACGCCGATCTTCGGGACGGTGCCGCGCGGGACGCTGCTCGATGTCGACGGGCGCACGACCGATGCGAAGTGGCTGCGCGTGATCTACCCGCCCCGCTCCGACCAGCACGGCTGGGTGGCGGCGACGGACGTCGACGTGACGGGCGACCCGATGACGTTGCGTGAGGCCACGGCGGAGCCGCCGGTGATCATCGACCTGCCGACGCGGCCGCCGATTACCGTTTCTCCCCAGGACGATGAGACGCCGACGCCCGAAGGCTCGCCGACGGGGACGGTGACGGGGACGCCGGGCGCGGGCGAGCTGCCGGACCTCGTGGTGGGGACGACGCCGGTGGTGACGGGCGGCAAACTCTTCGTGACGGTGGCGAACTTCGGCAAGGGCGAGGCGAAGGGCGACCTCGACGTCATCCTGTTCAACCTCGACCGCACCAAGGTGCTCGGCGGCGTGACGCTGCCGTCGTTCTCGCTGGCGCCGGGCAAGGCGGTCGACATCGCGACCGGCTATCCGGTGCTCGAGAACCAGACGATCCTCATCGTCGTCGACCCGAACGGGACGATCGAGGAGAGCGATAACACGAACAATTCGGTGAGCATCGCGGTGACCGTTGGTGAGCCGGCGACGCCGACGTCGGAGGCGCCGTTCGTAACGCCAGAGGTGACGGCGACCGCCGCGCCGTAGTAGCGGTTAGCGTGCCGCCGTGTCGGTCGCCAAGAACGCGATGATCCGTTGTTCCAGGTCGGGCCCGGCCTCGGACTGCAGGATGTTCGTGCCGTGGGCGTCGCCCGCGTAGGTGTGCATCTCTTTCGGGTCGGACGAGGCGGCCCAGAGCTCCTCCTGGCTGCGCGCGGCCGGGACGTCGTCGGCGCTGGATACGAACAGCTTGGGTGCGCGCAGGTCCGGCACGGCGGCGAGCGCGTCCATCGACTGGAATTGGGCGGGCGACGAGATCGAGACGACGCCGGCGACCGGGAGGCGCGCACCGACGACGATGGAGGCGGTGCCACCCATGCTGGCGCCGACGAGGTAGATGCGCGAGATGCCGAGCTGGTGGCGCATGTAGTCGTACGCGGCGATGAGGTCGGTGTCGACGTGGTCGAAGTCCTTGTCGCCTTCGGACTCGCCGAAGCCGCGGAAGTCGAACGTGAGCACGGTGTAGGCATTGGTGGCGGCGAGCTTCGTGGCGAAGGGGAACCATGCTGTCTGGTCGGCCGGGCGCATGTGCGCGAGGATAACGCCGGTGGCGCCATGGCCGAAGACGCGGCCGCTGAGCGCGATCGGTCCGTGCTCGTCGTCGGCGGCGGGCGTCGTGCTGTAGGGCGCGGTGATCGTGACGGCGCGCGAGAGCGCATCGGCCGTCTCGATGACCTCCGAGGGGACGGCGGGCTGTGTGGTGGCCGAGCCGCAGGCGGCGGCCGTGAGTGCAGCGACGAGGGCGAGGGCCGGCAGCAGCGAGCGCGCGCGCGCGGCGGGGCGCATGTCAGCGCGGGGTGTCGTCCGGCTCCCGCTGCTCTGTGGTATCGAGCTGGAAGGGCTTCTGGCCTTCGGCGAGGAGCTGGCGCTGCGCCTGCTGCGCGACGGGCAGCCCCCAGATATCGATGAAGCCCCTGGCGGCGTTGTGGTCGAACTGGTCGCCGCGGTCGTAGGTGGCGAGGGCGTAGCTGTAAAGGCTCTTCGGTGACTGGCGGCCGACGGGGACGGCGCGGCCCTTGTGGAGGCGGACGCGCACATCGCCGGTGACGAAGCGTTGCGTACTGGCGACGTAGGCGGCGAGGTCCTGGTGGTGGGCGGTGAACCAGAGGCCGTTGTAGATGAGATCGGCGTACTCCTGGCGCAGCATGTTCTTGGTGCGCAGCTGTTGCTTGGAGAGCGTCATCTGTTCGAGGGCTTCGTGGGCGACGTGCAGCGTCCATGAGCCCGGCTGTTCGTAGATCTCGCGCGACTTGATGCCGATCAGGCGGTCCTCGACCATATCGGCGCGGCCGACGCCGTGTTCGCCGGCCCAGGCGTTGAGGGTCTGGACGAGCGTGACGCCGTCCATCTCCTGACCGTCGAGCCTCACAGGGCGGCCCTGCTCGAACGAGATGACGACCTCGCGCGGGGTGTCGGGCTGGTCGTTAGGCCCGCGTGTCCACTCGTAGATGTCCTCGGGCGGCGCCTCCCAGGGATCCTCGAGGATGCCGGCTTCGATGCTGCGGCCCCAAAGGTTCTCGTCGGTGCTGTAGGGGCTGGCCTTCGTCACTGGCACCGGGATGTTGCGGGCGGCGGCCCACTCGATCTGTTCCTCGCGGCTCATGCGGTGCTCGCGGACGGGGGCGATGATTTCAAGGTCGGGCGCGAGCGCCTTTGTGCTGACGTCGAAGCGGACCTGGTCGTTGCCCTTGCCGGTGCAGCCGTGGGCGACGGCGGTGGCGCCTTCGGCGCGTGCGGTCTGGACGAGGAGCCAGGCGATGAGGGGGCGGCCGATGGCGGTGGCGAGGAGGTACTGGCCCTCGTAGACGGCGCCGGACATGAGCGATGGGAAGGCGAAGGAGTCGATGAAGAGGCGCTTGCCGTCGGTGACGATGGCCTTGACGGCGCCGATCTGGTAGGCGCGCTGCTCGACGGTGCGCAGGTCTTTCTCGTTGCCGAGGTCGATGGTGAGGGCGACGACGTCGAACCCGCGCTCTTCCTGGAGCCAGCGGATGGCGACGGAGGTATCGAGACCGCCGGAGTAGGCGAGGACGACCTTCTTGTTCGCCAACGGGGGGTCCTTTCGCGCGCGGATGCGGTGGCTTCGTTGTACGGTACGGCGCTCTGGCGGGCAATTTTGGCGCATGTTGGGGCGGTTTGTCCCCGTTTCAGATCCGGGTTTCGTGTGTTGGTGTTTCGCGGTGCAGCGCTCCTTCGTGGTGTCGTTGTGCGGGTATCGGGCGATCGTGAGGGATGAGGGTGCGCAGCTTGAAGCGCGGCGTGTCCCTGCGAAGGACGGCGCGGACTGAACGCCCGCGGTCGGAAGGGGGTGGCGAGTGGGCGCGAAGGGGCGGGAAGGCAGCGGGAGCTGGACGGGCTGAACGCCCGCGGTCGAAGGGAGTGGGGAGTGGGCGCGAAGGGGGCGGGGCGCTTTCAGATACGATGTCAACAGGTTCGGTAAGGCCCAATCCAAGCGTAAAGCGTGGCCGATACACTAGCGATCAGACCTATGACAACCGTCCACGCCCGCCAGACGACGCCCGCGACGGCTGCGGCCGGCGCCGAGGCGCTGTTCGAAAAGGTCGCATCCTACCTTCCTTCGGAGAAGGTGCAGCTCGTGCGCGAGGCGTACGAGTTTGCGGCGGCGGCGCATGCGGGGCAGCTCCGACGGACGGGCGACCCCTACATCGTCCACCCGGTCGACGCCGCGCTGACGGTGGCGGGGCTGCAGCTCGACGCGGCGGCGGTGGCGGCGACGTTGCTGCACGACGTGCAGGAGGACTGCGGCGTTGCGAATGAGGAGTTGAAGAAGCGCTTCGGGCCGGAGGTGGCGAAGCTCGTCGACGGCGCGACGAAGCTGGAAAAGATCCCCTGGCGCGCGCCGAGCGAGCGGCCGGGCGACCAGACGCTGCAGGCGGAGAGCCTGCGGAAGATGTTCCTGGCGATGGCGGAGGACATCCGCGTCGTGATCATCAAGCTGGCGGACCGTCTCCACAACATGCGGACGCTCGACGCGCTGTCGCCGGAGAAGCGCAGGCGGATCGCGCAGGAGACGATGGAGATCTACGCGCCGCTCGCGAACCGCCTGGGCATCTGGCAGATCAAGTGGGAGCTCGAGGACCTTGCGTTCCGGCACCTGGAACCGGAGCGGTACAGGCAGATCGCGCGGCTGATCCAGGCGAAGCGGGCGGTGCGGGAGCGGTACATCGCGCAGGTTGAGCGCATCCTCAAGGACGAGCTGGCGAAGCACGGCATCAAAGCGGAGGTGACGGGGCGCGCGAAGCACATCTACTCGATCGCGCAGAAGGCGGAGAAGTACGCGGCGGAGCAGAAGAGCTTCGAGCAGATCTACGACCTGCTGGCGCTGCGCGTGATCGTCGACACGGTGGCCGACTGCTACAACGCGCTCGGCGTCGTGCACGGGCTGTGGCACCCGATCCCGGGGCAGTTCGACGACTACATCGCGAGCCCGAAGGAGAGCCTGTACCAGTCGCTGCACACGACGGTGATGGCGATCGGCGCGCGGCCGCTCGAGGTGCAGATCCGCACGCACGAGATGCACCAGCTCGCCGAGCACGGGGTCGCGGCGCACTGGCGGTACAAGGAGGGCGCGGGCCGCGACGTGCGGTTCGAGGAGCGCCTCTCGTGGCTGCGGCAGCTGCTCGAGTGGCAGCGGGACATGTCGCAGGCGGAAGAGTTCGTCGAGTCGGTCAAGGCCGACCTCTTCCAGGACCAGGTCTTCGTCTACACGCCGAAGGGCGAGATCAAGGAGATGCCGGCGGGCGCGACGCCGATCGACTTCGCGTATCGCGTGCACACGGAGCTGGGGCACCGCTGCGTCGGCGCGAAGGTGAACGGGCGGTTGGTGCCGCTGAACTACCAGCTGAAGAACGGCGACGTCGTCGAGATCGTGTCGTCGAAGGCGCCGCGGGGGCCGTCGCGCGACTGGCTGAACCCGAACCTCGGATACGTGAAGACCGGGCACTCGAAGGAGAAGATCCGGCAGTGGTTCAAGAAGCAGGAGCGCGCGGAGAACATCGAGCGCGGGCGCGAGATCATCGAGAAGGAGCTGCGGCGGCTGAACATCTCGCTCGCCGAGCACGAGGATGAGCTGCTGCGGATCTTCAAGTACGAGACGCTGGACGACTTCCTGGCGGCGCTCGGCTACGGCGGCATCAGCACGGCGCACATCGCGACGCGGCTGGCGCCGCTGATCCAGAAGGACGTCGTCGCACCCGAGCTGCCGGAGTTCGAGGAGCTGCCGCGGCGGCAGACGCGGACGACGGTGCAGGTGCTGGGCACCGGCGACCTGCTGACGCAGATCGCGCGGTGCTGCAACCCGGTGCCGGGCGACGAGATCATCGGCTACGTGACGCGCAGCCGCGGCGTCACGGTGCACCGGCGCGACTGCTACAACGTGATCCACGAAGGGGAGAAGGAGCGGCTGGTCGATGTCGAGTGGGGCCGGACGGGGGAGATGTACCCGGTGGCGGTGCACATCGAGGCGTGGGACCGGGTGGGGTTGCTGCGCGACCTGTCGACGCTCGTGTCCGACGAGAAGGTGAACATGATGGGCGTGCGGACGGAGCACGACGACGACCGGACGACGCACGTCTACATCACGCTGGAGACGACGGGTGTTGCGCAGCTGAGCCGGCTGATGCAGAAGATGGAGTCGGTGCGGGGGGTGATCACGGTGAACCGGCAGCTGGACGGGCACCGGCGGTCGTCGGGGTCGCTGTAAGGGGCAGAGGTGGCCTACTTCCTCGCTGTGTTCAAGCCACCGACCTATGAGGCGTACAAGCAATCCGCCCGAGATCTCATGGGCTTCCGTCGACGACATCTTGCGGCCGCGCAGCGAGTCGCCGTGGGCGACAAGATGCTTTGTTATCTGACCGACGTGTCGAGATGGTTCGGCGTTCTCCGTGTCGTGAGTTCGGCATTCATTGACGATGCAGCCATCTTTCTACCCGAGGAAGATCCTTTCGTAGTTCGATTCAGGGTCGAGCCTCTCGTGCTGCTTGACGTCGTGCAGGCGCTTCCGATTCACGAAGACGAGATTTGGTCGACCCTATCCTTCACACGTGACCATAATCCACAGTCCTCGACGTGGACGGGCAAACTTCGGACAAGTCTTGTTTCAATCGACGAGCAGGACGGACAGTTCTTGGAGCAATTGCTACTCAAACAGCTGGTCAGTGGGAAGACGTATGACTATGACGTTGAGCGCTACGCCAAATCGACCGGGCTTGTGATCCGAAGGGCTGATCGTGACGTGTCCGTCACGGTTCCAGACGAGCTTGAATCAACTCAAGACGAACCTGTAGAGCGTGAGGCCGCGCGTGAATCACATCGGATCCAAGCACTCATTGCTGACATCGGCGCACGGATGGGGATGTCTATCTGGATTCCGCGCGTTGATCGTGGTGCAGTGGAGCGCGAGCGACGGTACAGATCCAACGACGTCCTTGATCGCCTTCCTCTGAATTATGACGACGCAACTTTGGGGACGATCGAGAACATCGATGTGTTGTGGCTGAAGGGCCGAGCTATCGCGCGCGCCTTTGAGGTGGAGCACACGACGGCGATTTACTCGGGCGTTCTTCGGATGGCCGACTTGCTCGCGCTACAGCCCAACATGGACATTAGGCTACACATCGTCGCGCCGCTGTCGAGACGAGCGAAGGTGTTCACCGAAATCAAACGCCCGGTGTTTTCGTTGTTGGAGCGGGGACCTTTGGCTGAATCGTGCACCTACCTGTCCTACGAAAGACTGCGCGAGCTTGCAGGCCTTCGGCACCTTGAGCATATGGGTGACTCCGTGCTTGACGAGTACGCCGAAGAAGTCGAGTAATGTCGCGCCTGCTATCTCCGCGCGGCGCACCATGGACGTAAGTTGACGAGGAGGTGACCGTCATGCGCATCCAGTCGGGGCACATGATCGCGTTGGGGTACGGGACGTACGTACGGTCGGACGACGTGCTGGCGGTGGAGCCGGTGCGCGAGAACCGCGGGCCGGGGCGGCGCTGCCTCGTGTGGGTGCGCGGCGTGCCGGACCCGATCATCGCGTCGCGCTCGCCGGCGGCGATCATGGCGGACCTGGCGATGCCGTCGGAGAAGCAGGCGCCGGTGGTGCTCGGGCGGGCCGCGGCGGCGGCGGCGCGCGCGAAGCCCGCGCCGAAGACGCCGGTGCGGCGCTCGGCGAAGGGTGCGCGGCGGCATCCACGGGGTGGGCGGTAGTCGCTGGTCGTTCGTCGTCACCGCTAGTCGTTGGTCGTTAGTCGTTAGGCGCTGGGTCGGCGGGTGCCGGTGCGTTTGTGCCCTGGCGTAGAAGCGTCGTGATGCCGGCGGCGGCGGCGATGGCGATCACGGGCAGGATCGGGGCGTGGAAGCGCGGGTCGCCGAAGAAGGCGACGTGCACGAGGGTCCAGTAGACGACGAGCGATGCGAGCAGGATCTGCGTTGGTCGTCGGTCATCAGTTGTCGGTCGTCTGTCGTCGGGCACCCGTCGCCGGGTGGGGCCGCCGGTCGTGTCGACGCGCTGGCGCGATGTCGTTGACCGGAGCGTCGTGATGGCGCCGATGGCGGCGAGGACCAGCAGGAGCCAGTAGTACACGTCCGCGAGGGCGCGCCAGGCGAGGCGCTCGGCGTCGCCGAAGACGTGGCGCTCGCCGTGGGCGTCGGCCCAGCCGACGGCCTCGTCGTCGCGCGCGTAGAGGTGCCAGAGCTTGCGGGCGGAGAGGGTGAGCTCGCGCAGCGGGTGACGGACGGCGTAGGCGAGGCCCTTGCGGAAGCCGTCGCGATTGACGCGCGCTTCGGCCTCGGCGGGCGGGAGGTCGGGGTAGCGGAAGACGAGGTCGTCGACCTTGCGGCCGGCGCCGGTCGCGCCGTCGGAGTGGCCGATGTAAAAGTCGACGCCGGCGTTCGAGGAAATGAGGACGAGCGCGCCGGACTCGTCGTAGTTGCGCCAGGCCCACGGCGCGATGACGGCGCACGTCAGCGCGAGGGCGAGCGCCGAGCGGAGGGCGGTCGCGCGCGCGTCGCGGGTGGCGGCGAACCAGAACGGGACCGCGACGAGCGGCAGGAGCGCGGCCTGGCCGCGGACGAGTGCGGCGTAGCCGATCAGGAGCGCGCCGGCGGCGGTCCAGAGGAGGTCGCGGCGGTGCTCGGCTTCCACCCAGAGCCAGAGGCCGGTCAGGGTGATCGCGATGAACGCGGTCTCGCTGAGTGTCGTGCCGGCGTAGATGACGAGGGACGGCGTCAGGGCGACGAGCGCGGCGGCGACGAGCGCGGTCGTGCGGTCGAAGGCGCGGCGGGCGAGCGCGTAGACGAGCGCGACAGTGAGGGCGCCGAGGGCGGCGTTGACGGCGAGCGCGGCCTGGAGCTGGTGGTCGCCGACGAGGCGCTCGGGGGAGAGGCGGTAGATGAGGGCGAGGAGGAAGGGCCAGCCGGGCGGCCAGAACATGGTCGGGTTGCCGTTGGGGTTGATGTAGCCGAGGCCGTCGACGAGCGAGCGGGCGAGGAAGTCGTAGCGGCCGGCGTCGTCGTTGATGGTGGGGCGCCAGCGGGCGTAGACGTCCCAGGCGATGCGGACGGCGAAGGCGATGGCGACGACGGCGGCGAGCGGGGCGGCGTCGCGGAGGCGTCGGGGGTTCATCGCCGGAAGGGTGAACCACGGGGGCGCGGAGGAATAGGCGCCAAGCGGAGGCGCGAGAGGCTGGCCTCGCGGCACCTGCGTGGTTCGACATCGGGCGGGGCTAAAGCTCCGCTGCTACTGGGCGCGATTGAGGTTGGAGGTTGGATGCTGGCGGGGCTGAGGTGCTGACAAGCTGACGCGCTGCCCGCCTCGGTTACCATAGTGCGCATGACGGTGCGGGCGGGAATCCTCAATGTCACCGGCTACGCGGGGGCGGAGCTGGCGCGGCTGCTGTATGCGCATCCGGACGTCGATCTGGTGGCGGTGACGGGGCGGAGCGCGGCGGGGAAGCGGCTGGCGGAGGTGTTCCCGCATCTCTGGCGGGCGGACCAGCCGGTGCTCGAGGCGCTGCCGGACGGGCTCGACGTGGTGTTCTCGGCGCTGCCGCACGCGGCGGCGGCGGAGCAACTGGCGCCGATCATCCGGTCAGGCACGCCGGTGGTGGACCTGAGCGCCGACTTCCGGCTGAAGGACATCGCGACGTACGAGAAGACCTATGCGACGACGCACCCGGCGCCGGAGCTGGTGGGGCCGGCCGTGTTCGGGCTGCCGGAGCTGCACCGCGACGAGATCGCGAAGACGCGGCTGGTGGCGACGCCGGGGTGTCACTCGACGGGTGTGATCCTCGCGCTCGGGCCGTTGGTCGCGGCAGGGGTCATCGAGCCGGGCGTGATCGCGGATACGAAGACGGGGCTGTCCGGCGCGGGCCGGGCGCTGGGGCTCAACGTGCACTTCTCGGAGGCGGACGAGAGCGTCGCGCCGTACGGGCTGTCGGGGCACCGGCACCTGCCGGAGATGGTGCAGGAGCTGGACGGCGTGCGCGGGTCTGAAGGGGAGTGCCTGAAGCTGACGTTCGTGCCGCACTACATCCCGATGACGCGCGGCATCCTGAGCACGTGCTATGCGACGCCGCGGGGCGGGTCGGGGCTCGACCGGGCGCGGGTCGTGGAGATTTTCCGGGACTTCTACGACGCCGAGCCGTTCACGCGCGTCGTTGACGCGGCGCCAGCGACGAAGCACGTCGCCGGGACGAACGACTGCCTGATCTACCCGACGCTCGACGAGAGGGCGGGGCGGGTGATCGTCGCGAGCGCGCTCGACAATCTCGGCAAGGGTGCGGCGGGGGCGGCGGTGCAGTGCATGAACATCATGCTCGGGCTGCCAGAGACGGCCGGGCTCGACGCGGTCGGGTTGTTCCCGTGAGCGGCGCGCAGACCCGGACACGCACGGTATCGACGAACGGCAGGGCGCAGGCGAACGGCACGTCGCGCGGCGCGAATGGAGCGGCGCCGCGCGACGGCGCGGCCGGCGGCGGCTGGCGCCTGGCGCGGAAGCCGCCGCGGGGCGTCGAGCTGATCGCGGGTGGCGGCGCGACGACGCCGCTGGGGTTCGTGGCGGGCGCGACGTACGCCGGCATCAAGACGCTTGGGGCGTCGCCGCTCGACCTCGGTGTGCTGGCGTCGGAGCGGCCGGCGGCGGTGGCGGCGATGTTCACGCGCAGCACCGTGCGCGGTGCGGCGGTCGAGGTGTCGCGGCGGCACGCGCGCGCGGGGCGGGCGCGCGGGGTCGTGGTGAATTCGGGGATTTCGAACGTGGCGACGGGCGAGCGCGGGCTGCGGGACGCGGAGGCGATGTGCGAGCGGGCGGCGGCGGTCGTCGGCTGCCGGCCGGCGGAGATGCTTGTCGGGTCGACGGGCGTCATCGGGCAGCGGCTGCCGATCGAGCGGATCGTCGCCGGGCTGGGGCGGATGGGGCTGTCGCGCAAGGGGGGCGACGCGTTCGCACGGGCGATCATGACGACGGACACGCACCCGAAGACGCTGGCGGTGCGGTTCCGGGCGGGTGGGCGGCCATATCACATCGGTGCCGTGGCGAAGGGGTCGGGGATGATCCACCCGGACATGGCGACGATGTTCTGTTTCGTGACGACGGACGTGCCGGTGGCGGCGACGGCGCTGCGGCGGATGTTTCGCAGCGCTGTCGACGACTCGCTGAACATGATGAGCGTCGACGGCGACACCAGCACGAGCGACACGGTGGCGATCTTCGCCAACGGCGCGGGCGGCGGACCGGCGATCGCGCCGGGTACGCCCGCTGGCACGGCGTTCGAGCGGGCGCTGCGGTATGTGTGCACGGAGATGGCGCGGATGCTCGCGCGGGACGGCGAGGGCGCGGAGAAGCTGATCGAGGTGCGGGTGTCGGGCGCTGCGACGGTCACGGAGGCGCGCGCGGCAGCGCGGACGATCACGGCCTCGCCGCTGGTGAAGGCGGCGGTGCACGGGAATGACCCGAACTGGGGCCGGCTGCTGATGGCGGTCGGCCGTAGTGGCGCGCGCGTGGACCTCGGCCGTGCGCGTGTTCGGATCGGGGGCGTGCAGGTGTACCGCGGCGGGATCGTGCGATTCCATGCGGCGAAGGCGTCGGTGGAGCTGGCGCGGGAGGAGGTCGTGCTGTCCGTGGATCTGGGCGCAGGCGACGCCGCGGCGACGGCATGGGGGTGCGACCTGACGGACGCGTACGTGCACATCAACAGTGACTACACCACCTGAGGTGCGCCCGGCCGTCGTCAAGCTCGGCGGGTCGACGCTCGGCGCGCACGACACGTCGCTGCGCGACATCGCCGAGGCGCGGCGCGGGGGGACGCCGGTCGTCGTCGTGCACGGCGGCGGTGCGACGATCAGCGGCTGGCTGGGGCGCGCGGGGCTCGAGGCGCGGTTCGTGCGCGGGCTGCGCGTGACGGACGAGGCGTCGCTCGAGGTCGTGGTTGCAGTGCTGGCCGGGCTCGTGAATAAGACGCTGGTGGCGGAGCTCTCGGCGCTCGGCGCGCCGGTGATCGGTATCAGCGGCGCCGATGGCATGCTCCTGCAGGCGGAACGGTTCGACGAGGAGCTCGGCGCGGTCGGCCGGATCGTGCGCGTGAACGCCTTCGTCCTGGAGGAGCTGCTGCGTCTCGGGTACCTGCCGGTCGTCGCGCCAGTGGCGATCGAGGCGTCGGGCAATGGCGGGTTGCTGAACACGAACGCGGACACGGCGGCGGGCGAGATTGCGGCGGCGCTGAGGGCGGTGTCGCTGGTGTTCCTGACGGACGTCGCGGGCGTTTTGGATGGGGAGAAGCGGCTGATCGCGCGGCTCGCCGCGTCGGACGCGGGAGCGCTGGTCGAACGCGGCGTGGCAGCTGGGGGCATGGTGCCGAAACTGGAGGCGGCGGTGCGGGCGGCGGCGGCCGGCTGTGCGACGCGCATCGTCGATGGCACGCGGGCCGGGGCGCTCGCGGATGCGCTCGCGGGGCGGGCGCGCGGCACGGTGGTTGTGCCGGATTAGGCGGTGGCCGCGTGCATCCGGGCGCCGACGGCGCCCGTATATGATGGTGACCCGCCGGGCCCCGCATGACCGAAGGGAGTTGCGCCATGCGTGCCGGACATGCTTCGGAGATTCGCCGCCGTCTCGTGGGCCGCGGCATCCGGTTCGCTCTTGCGGGCGCGTTGGCCGCGATGGTCGCGGCGGTCGTGCTGGCCCCGGTGCGGCGCGCGGACGCGGCCTTCCACCTCGCCGAGATCGGCGAAGCGATGTTCGGGATCAACGGCGACCCGAACCAGCAGTTCGTCGAGATCCGGCTGCAGACAAGCGGACAGAACCTGGTGGCGAACACCCGGCTTTCGGCGTGGAACGCGGACGGCTCGTTCTTCGGCGTCCTGCTGCTGGTGCCTTCGAACGTGAGCAACAGCGCCGCCAACGCCCGCTGGACGATGGGGACAGCGGCCTTCGCGGCGGCGTCCGGTATCTACCCTGACTTCATCTTCGCGCCGGCGGCGCTGCCCTCGACGGGCATGATCTGCTGGGGTGCGCCCGGCGTCATCCCTCCGAATCCGGCGAGCTGGGACGCGACCAACCCGCTCAACTACGTGGACTGCGTGCCCTACAACGGCTACGCGGCGGCGAACATCCGCAACGGCCCCGCCTCGCCGTTCGGGCTCGGCGACGGGACGCAGAGCCTCACGCGGGTGTCCAACGTGCACAACACGAGCACCGACTTCGTGCTTGCGTGCCCTTCGCCGCAGGCGAACACGAACGCGATCGGCCTGAACCACGACCTGCACGTCGGGCTGCGGCCGGCCAAGTCGTTCGACGACCTCACGTGGCCGAACTCCGACACCATCGGCGACAACTGCGGCGACACCGACGACGACAACGACGGCCTCAGCGACACCGCCGAGATGGCGGGCCCGTGCGCGTCATCGAGCGGGCCGACCGACCCGCTGAAGCTGGACACCGACGGCGACCTCTTCGCAGACGGCGCGGAGTGCAACCTGGGCACGGACCCGGCGAGCGCGGCCAGCAAGCCATTGTTTACGTCGTGTGGCGCCGTCGGTGATGCGGATGGTGATGGCTTCTCGAACCGCATCGAGGTGTGCGGGTACAACAGCGACCCGAACAACGCGAACACCGACGGCGATTCGTGCGGCGACGGGCGGGAGATCGCGAGCGTGAACGGGGATTTCTCGGTGACGGCCGCGGACCTCGGATC